>Ga0316577_10000572_pt1 | contig 15046 bp, 10 predicted proteins | sample S5NA_FD_203073 | JGI IMG/M metagenome (GOLD analysis project Ga0316577, IMG submission 203073) | Rhizosphere microbial communities from salt marsh grasses in Alabama, United States - S5-7_050615r2r1 | ecosystem: Host-associated > Plants > Roots > Rhizosphere | place: USA: Alabama | collected... | reverse complement strand
AGAAGGGGGGAGGGTGGCGAGGGGTGGCCAGAACGCACCCGCCCACCGCAGCCCCCGATCCGAAAGAGTACGGACCTAACTTTCTAGCCAGGAGGAATGACGTGGCTCAACGCAGAATGCTCGGTTCGGTGATGGTCGTGGGTGCCGGCGTAGGTGGCATGCGCGCCGCTGTCGACCTGGCCGATTCGGGGTACAAGGTGTATTTGCTGGATTCGGCACCCAGCATCGGCGGGATCGTGGCCCAACTGGGGTTCATGTTTCCCACCCATGACTGTGTCTTGTGCCGAGGGACCTCAGATCACGGCTATGGGTGTTCACGCCCTTCCATCTCGCCGTTCCTGCTCGATCACAGCCAACACCAAAATATCGAAATCATGACCAACAGCACCGTGGTGGGTGCCAAGGGACTGCCGGGCGATTTCACCGTACAGGTACATCACCGGCCCCGCTATGTGGATATATCTCTGTGTATCAATTGCGACGAATGCTCCCGGGTCTGCCCGGTGGAATTGACCAGCGAATACCAGGCCGGCCTGGTGAAACGCAAGGCGGCGTACAAGCCTTCGGTGAGGTCGGCGCCCAATGCGTACGTCATCGAACGCGGCCCCTACTGCGATCCCTGCCGGAAGTGTGAGGAGATCTGCCCCACCAAGGCCATTGACCTGGATCGAGAAGACAGCTTTGAGGAAATTCACGTGGGAGCCATCATCCTGGCTGTGGGATACAAGCTCTACGATCCCACGCCCGCCGAAGAGCTGGGCTACAGGCGCTATGCCAACGTCGTCACCGGCCTCCAATTCGAGCGCTTTGCCAGTCGGTCCGGCCCCACCGAGGGCATCATCGAGCGCCCCTCGGACGGCAAAATCCCGGAGCGCATCGCCTGGTTGCAGTGCATTGGCTCACGCGACCAGGAGCACCCCTACTGCTCGTCCATCTGCTGTATGTACGCCACCAAGGAGGCAGTCCTGGCCAAGGAGCGACTGCCCGGCGTCGAGTGCGAAGTGTTCGTCATGGACGAGCGGGCCTTTAGCAAGGAGTACACGGCCTACTTTGAGCAGTCGAAGGACCTGTGGGGCGTTGAGTACTCGCGCACCCGCATCTCGCAGATCAAAGAGGACCCCAGCACCCAGAACCTGATCCTGCATTACCAGGACGAAGCGGGCGTGTTGCAGCGCAAGGTCTTTGACATGGTCGTCCTGTCGGTGGGCAGTGAGCCGCCGCCCAAGGCGGTGGCCCTGGCCGGGGATATGCAGATCGAGCTGAACGAGTATGGCTTTTGCAAGACTGACAAGTTCGAGCCCCTGGACACCAGCCGGCCCGGCGTCTTTGTAGCCGGGGCCTTTGCGACCCCGAAAGAGATCGCCGAGACGGTGATGGATGCCAGCGGCGCGGCGGCGCGCTGCATGGCCCTGCTGCGCGGCAAGTCGGGCACAGAGGTGAGCAAGGTGGTTTATCCACCCGAGAAGGACGTCGTGGGCCAGGAGCCGCGGATCGGCGTCTTTGCCTGCTATTGCCATCCAGCCATCGACGAGGTCGTCGACGTGGACGAGGTTCTGGCAGCGACGAGCCGCCAGCCAGGGGTGGTTCATACCCAGGGGCTGGCCTACGGCTGTCTGCCCGGCGGCCCCGACGAGATCCGGGAGGCGATCCGGGACCACGACCTGAACCGGGTGGTGATTGGGGCCTGCACAGCCCGCACCCACCTGGCCCTCTTTCAACACACGATACAACAGGAAGGGCTGAATCCCAACCTCCTGGAGTTCGTCAGCCTGCGCGACAACTGTGCCTGGGTACACGCCGACGATCCGGCGGGAGCCACGCTCAAGGCCAAGGAAGAGATGAGGGTGGGGGTGGCCCGGGCGCGCCACTTTGAGCCCTACCACCGGGAGCAAAGGGCGCATAACCGCGCGGCCCTGGTCATTGGCGGCGGATTGGCCGGCATGACGGCAGCGCTGGCCATCGCCGACGAGGGGCACGACGTGTTCCTGATCGAAAAGACGGATGCCCTGGGCGGCAATCTGCGCCGCCTGTACCACACGGCAGAGGGGCCAAATCCTCAGCGCCTGCTCCAGAGCCTCGTCAAGCGGGTGCATAGCCACGAACGCATCGACCTGTACTACAACACCGAGGTCATTGGCTTCGAAGGGCATGTGGGCGACTTCCGAACACGCCTGAGCTACGCCGGCGATGGCGAGCCGGCCCGTTGCTGGGAGGTCGAGCACGGTGTGGCCGTGGTGGCGACGGGCGGCTACCAATACGAGGGGAACGTCTTTCTCCACGGGGAGGATCCCCGTGTGATCACCCAGCTGGAGCTGGAAAAGCGGCTGTCGGAGAACATCGACGAGGCCCGGAAACTGCAGCAGGTGGTCATGATCCAATGCGTGAATGATCCCCAGCAGACGGTACCGTACTGCAGCCGCACCTGCTGCACGAATACGATGAAGAACGCCATCCGCATCAAGCAGATCAATCCTGACTGCCAGGTGTACGTGCTCTACAAGGACTTGATCACATACGGCTTCCGGGAGGAATACTATACCGAAGCCCGGGCGCGAGGGGTTCTGTTCTTGCGCTACGAAGAGGAGGACCCGCCGCGGGCGGAGGTCAACGGCGGCAGGCTCCAGGTGCAGGTCAAGGACGTGATCCTGAACCAGCAACTCACCTTCGAGCCCGACCTGCTGGCCCTGTCGATGGCTATCATGCCGGCCGAGACGAATCCTGAGCTAGCCCACATCCTCCAGGTACCGCTCTCCAGCGAGGGATTTTTCATGGAGAACAACCTGAAGCTGCGGCCGATGGACTTTACCCGGGAGGGCATCTTTTTGGCCGGACTGGCCCACTATCCCAAGTTCATCGAAGAGACGATCTCCCAGTCACTGGCCACGGCGGCACGGGCTATGACCTATCTCAGCAAGGATCAACTGGAGGTAGGGGGGACCATCGCCATCGTGGACCAGGCCAAGTGTGTAGGCTGCCTGACATGCGTCCGGGTCTGTCCCTTCGAGATTCCCAGAATCGAGTCCAAGGCGGTCGGGATCGGCAAGATCCTCGGCGCAGCGTACATCGAGCCGTCCCTCTGCACAGGCTGCGGCACCTGCACGAGCGAATGCCCAGCCAACGCGATCCAGTTGCGGCACTACCGCGATGACCAGTTGGTGCTGGGCGAGGAGCCGATCCTGGGGCAGTGGCAAGCACGAAGCAACAAGCAAGAGGCACCGGCAACAATACTCGAGGTACATTGATGAGTGACAATGGCTTTGAACCTGAACTGACTGCATTCACCTGCATCTACTGCGGTAGCATGGCAGCCGACACGGCGGGAGCGCTACGGCTGACCTATCCGGCGAACGTCAAGCTGTTCCGCTTCCCGTGTACGGGCAAGGTGGATGTGGAGTATATCCTGAAGGCTTTTGAGGAAGGGGCCGATGGCGTGTACATCGTCGCCTGCCCCATCGGGAACTGCCACCACGTGCACGGCAACGTGCGCGCCACGCGGCGGCTGGACTATGCCCGCAAGCTGTTGGAAGAAGTAGGGCTGGAGGGCGAGCGGTTGGGCATCTTTTACATGTCGGGCAGCCAGGCCCATGCCTTTGCCAATGCTGCCACCCAAATGACTGAGCGCATCCGCCGCCTGGGACCCAGCCCCCTGCGGAAGGAATGAAGGCTGAATGCCAGGAATTGCGGCAACGTCCGTGACAGCACCGTTTTGACACTGCCCTGCCATTGAAGTATAATTACCGAACTCTGGCCCGAGTCGAGTCAGAGTCGGTCCGAGAACGGCGCAGGCACCCAGACGATCTCGCCAGGGGAGAGCAAAGGAGCGCGAGGGGGGCGGTCAATGACAGAAGCGACGAACGGACAACAAATAGGTGCAGCATTGGTGTTGGGCGGCGGCATCGCCGGCGTCCAGGCCGCGCTGGACCTGGCCGATTCGGATGTCAAGGTCTATCTGGTCGAGCGTGCACCAGCCATCGGCGGCAAGATGGCCCAACTGGACAAGACCTTTCCAACCAATGACTGTGCTATGTGTATCCTGTCCCCCAAACTGGTGGAAGCAGGCCGGCACCGAAACATCGAGATCCTGCCCACCAGCGACCTGATCAGCCTGGAGGGCGAGCCAGGCCGCTTCGAGGCCACGATCCGACGCCGGCCGCGATACATCAGCCTGGAAGCGTGTACGTCGTGTAACGACTGCGTCGAGGTCTGCCCTGTCACGGTGCCCAACGAGTTCAACGAGGGCCTGAACACGCGCACGGCCACTTACAAGCCCTATCCTCAGGCGGTTCCGAGCGCTTATGTCATCTCCAAGAAGGGCACCAGCCCCTGCAAGTCCACCTGTCCGGCCGACACCAGCGCCCAGGGCTACATCGCCCTCATCGCCCAGCAGCGCTACGAAGAGGCGCTGGAGGTCATCAAGCAGTACAACCCTTTCCCCGCTACGGTGGGCCGCGTCTGCCACCACCCCTGCGAGAACGAATGCAACCGGGGCAAGCTGGACAGCCCGGTGGCGATCTGTGCATTGAAGCGGTTCGTGGCGGATACAGTTTATGAGCGCCGGGGAGCGGGGAGCGGGGACGTAGGGGGCAGGGAGCTACGGGCCTATCCCGAGGCGCCGCCAGAGCTGCCGCCAGAGGATAGGCGGCGGGTGGCGATCGTGGGCGCTGGGCCAACGGGACTGTCGGCGGCCCACTTCCTGGCGCGGATGGGCTACAGCGCTACGGTGTTCGAGGCGCTGCCGGTGGCAGGGGGCATGGCCCGCGTCGGCATCCCGGCCTACCGACTGCCGCGCGAGGTGCTGAATTACGAGATCGAACAGATCCTAGAGCTGGGTGTGGACCTGAAACTGGAGCACCCCATCCGCAACGTCGACAGTCTATTCGACGAAGGCTTTGCTGCCGTGTTCCTGGCCATCGGCGCCCACGAGCCACAAAAGCTGCATATCCCGGGGGAGGACGACGCTGACGGCGTGTTCCATGGTGTGCCGTTCCTCCGGGCGGTGGCACTGGGCGAGGAGGTGCAACTGGGCGACCGCCTGGTCGTCGTGGGCGGGGGCAACACGGCCATCGATACCGCCCGCACGGCCGTACGGCTGGGCTCGCGCGAGGTGACCCTGGTCTATCGCCGCACCCGGTCCGAGATGCCGGCCAACGAGTGGGAGATCGACGAGGCGCTGGAGGAAGGGGTCAAGCTCGAGATCCTGACCCAGCCCGTGGCGGTGCTGCATAACAACGGGCACCTCACCGGCATCCGTTGCGTGCGGATGAGGCTGGGCGAGCCCGATGCCAGCGGGCGGCGACGCCCCATCCCCGTCGAGGGCAGCGAGTTCGACATTGCCTGCAATGGGCTGGTAGCCGCCATCGCCCAGGCGCCCGAGATCAGCCTCTTGGACCCCGACCACGGGTTAGAGATCACGCGCTGGGGCACGTTCCAGGTGGACGAGCAGACACTGGCGACCAACCGGCCGGGCGTCTTTGCCGGGGGCGATGCGGCGGCCGGACCCGGGGCCTTGATCGAAGGGATCGCCGCCGGCCGCCGGGGTGCGCTCTCGATCGACCGCTACCTGCGAGAGGTCCCCCTGCTCACACCCCGCGAGCTGACGCCACTGCCCACCAGTGAGTTGAGCCACGACGAGATCGAGGCCATGGTAGCCCGTGGCGAAGTGGACCTGACGGCCCGGGTCGAGACGCCAAAGGCACCGGTGAGCGAGCGGGTGGGCGATTTTCGCGAGGTCGAGCTTTGCCTCAGCGAGGCCCAGGCGCTCGCCGAGGCAGCGCGCTGCCTGAGCTGCGGCCTGTGCTCTGAGTGTTACCAATGTGTGCTGGCCTGCAAAGCCCACGCCATCGACCACCAGCAGGCGCCCTACGAAGAGAAGCTGGAAGTGGGCGCCGTGGTCCTGGCCCCTGGCTACCGGCTGTTCGACGCTGAGCGGGCCGGCGAGCTGGGCTACGGGCGGTACGCCAACGTGGTCACGGCAATGCAGTTCGAGCGGCTGCTGAGCGCCTCGGGGCCGACGAAGGGCCACATCACCCGCATGTCGGACCACAAAGAACCAGAGCGCATCGCCTTCCTGCAGTGCATCGGCTCACGGGACAAGGAGCACGACTATTGCTCGTCCATTTGCTGCATGTACGCCACCAAGGAGGCCATGCTGGCCCAGGACCACGTGCCCGGGGTCAAGATCCACATCTTTCAGATCGACATGCGCGCCTTTTCCAAGGGGTTCGACGCCTATTTTGAGCGGGGCAAGGCCAAGGGCATCCACTACCATCGCTGTAGAGTGTCGGGGCTGAAGGAGGATCCCAGGACCCGCGAGATCCTGATCGATTACGTGGCCGAGGACGGCAGCCTGGGGCGAGAGCGGTTCGACCTGGTGGTGCTCAGCGTCGGTATGGAGCGACCGGAGGCAGCCCAGGAATTGGCCCAGGTGGTGGGCATCGAACTGGACGAATGGGGCTTTGCTCGTACCCTGCCCTTCCACCCCGTGGAGACGACGCGGCCGGGGGTCTATGTCTGCGGTGCCTTTGCCCAACCCAAAGATATCCCCGACAGCGTCATCGAGGCTGGTGGCGCGGCCGCAGCAGCCCTGGCCACCGTCGGCCAAGCGCGGGGCACGCAGGTCACGCCGGCTGAATACCCGGCCGAGATCGAGGTCCAGCCGGAGGACGAGCCGCGCATCGGCGTGTTCATCTGCTCCTGCGGGAGCAACATTGCCGGGGTGGTGGACGTGGCTGACGTGACCGACTATGCCGCCGGGCTGCCCAACGTGGTACACGCCGAGAATACGATGTACACCTGCTCGGCCGATTCACTGACGCTGATCCAGGAGCGGATCGCCGAGCACGGCCTGAACCGGGTGATCGTCTCCTCCTGCACGCCGCGCACCCACGAGCCGATCTTTCGCGACACGATCCGGGAGGCAGGGCTGAACCCCTACCTGTTCGAGATGGCCAACATCCGCGACCAGGACTCGTGGGTCCACGCCCAGTGGCCCGAGCTGGCGACCGCCAAGGCCCGGGACCTGACGCGTATGGCGGTGGCTCGCTCGCGGCGGCTGACGCCGCTCTACACCCAGGAGCAGGGCCTGTTCCACAGCGCCCTGGTCATCGGCGGCGGGGTGGCCGGGCTCTCGGCGGCGCGCAACCTGGCTGAGCAGGGTTACGACGTGACCCTGGTGGAGCGGGAGAAGGAGTTGGGAGGCCAGGCGAGGCGAATATCGGATACAGTCAAGGGGGGCGACGCCCGGGGCTTTGTACAGGGCCTCATCGAGGAGGTGGCCGGCCACCCGCGCATCGAGGTACTGACCAACCACGAGGTGGTCAAATCCTCAGGATTCGTGGGCAATTTCAAGAGCACGCTGGCCAGCGGCTCGGGCCCCGAACAGCGGCTAGTCGAGCACGGTGTGACCCTCGTCGCCACGGGGGGGCAGGAGTATCGGGGGAGCGCGTATGGCTTGGGACATGATGCGCGAATCATTACCCAGGGCGATTTGGAAAAGAGGATATTGGTAGATTGGGAGATTGGGAAATTGGGGAGAGAGCGCCTCGAGGACCAAGCTACCAATCTGCCAAACAACGTGGTCATGTTGCAGTGCGCCGGCCCCTGGGACGAGGACGGCAGCGACGACCACTTCTATTGCAGCCGGATCTGCTGCTCGGTGGCGGCCAAGAACGCGCTGCGCCTGAAGGAACTGAACCCGGCGAGCCAGGTGTTTGTGCTCTATAGCCGCGACATCCGCACCTATGGCTTCCAGGAGTCGCTCTATACCCGGGCGCGAGAGGCGGGCGTCGTCTTTCTCCGGTACGAGGAGGGCACCCGGCCCCAGATCAGCACCGAAGGACCGTTGAGCATCACGGTCCGGGACGAGGTACTGGGCCAGCCAGTTACACTCCAGCCGGACCTTCTGGTGCTGTCGGAGGCCATCGTGCCGGCGGAGGGCAGCAAGGCCCTGGCCGAACTTCTCAAGTTCTCTTGCACGCTGGAGGGCTTTTTCCTGGAAGCGCACGTCAAGCTTCAGCCGGTCGAGTTCCCGGCGGAGGGGATTTTCCTGGCGGGCACGTGCCACTATCCCAAGCTCCTGGACGAGAGCATCGCCCAGGCGGGCGCGGCAGCGGCTCGGGCCGCCAGCATCCTGTCGAAGGAAGAGCTGGAGGTGGGCGGCGTCGTGGCCGTGGTCGACCCGGCCAAGTGCACGGCCTGCCTGACCTGCGTGCGCATCTGCCCCTTTGGCGCGGCGGTGATCAACCCGGCGCTGATGGGCGTGGGCGGGATTCAGGGTGCGGCCGAGATCACGGCGGCGGCCTGCCGGGGTTGTGGCCTGTGCCCGGCCGAGTGCCCGGCCAAGGCCATCCAGCTGCAGCACTTTACCGACGAGCAGGTGTTGGCCAAAGAAGAAGCATTGTTTGAAGCCATAGAACTGGCGCTGGCGCCATGACGGGAGAGCAGGATGACCGAGTTTGAACCGCAGGTTCTGGCTTTCGCCTGCCACTATTGCGCCTATGCAGCGGCCGACCTGGCAGGCTCGATGCGGCTGAGCTACCCACCCAACGTCAAGGTGTTGCACTTGCCGTGCACGGGCAAGGTGGACATCATCTACCTGTTGCGGGCCTTTGAGCGGGGGGCTGACGCCGTGTTCGTCGCCGGCTGACTGAAGGGTACCTGTCATTACCTGGAAGGTAATATCGGCGCCGAACGAAGGGTGAATTACGCCAAAAAGCTGCTGGCCGAGGTCGGCCTGGAGCCGGAGCGGCTGGAGATGTACTTTCTCTCCTCGGCAGAGGGGGTACGATTTGCAGAGATTGCGGCCGAAATGACGGAGCGAGCACGCACCTTGGGGCCCAATCCGCTGAAAAACGGGGCTGGCACGGAAGAGATCAGCCTGCCCATAGAGGAGGAAGATGTTAGCACAGATTAGGCAACAGATCGACCGCCTGCAGGCGCAAGGGGCCTCGTACGTCGACGCGCGCTGGGTACCCCTGGAGGAGAGCCGCTATCTCCTCATGTGGAACGGAAATTTGAAGGAAAACACCTCCGACCGGCAAAGTGGCGTGGGAGTGCGCGTCCTGTACAAGGGAGCATGGGGCTTTGCCGCGTCCTCGGACCTGTCCAACCTGGGCGCGCTGTTCGACCGAGCGTTGGACAATGCCCAGGCGGCTGCGCAGCGGGTCACCTTTCCGGTGCGGCTGGCGGACAAGGAAGCCATCCAGGCCACGTTCACCAGCCCATGCCAGATCGATCCGTTCAGCGTGCCGCTGGCCGACCAGATCGCCTTTCTGCAAGAGATGGACGGCCGGATGGATCGGGCCGGAGTTCAGCAGCGCGTCGGAGAGCTGAGCTTTGTGCGCAAGCAGGTGTTTTTCGTCGATTCGGAAGGCAGCGAGATTGAAAAGCGGATCACCGAGGTGTTTTCGCTGCTCGAGATCCTGGGCAAGGATGACCAGGGCGTGGCCCACGAACGCAAGTTCCGACTGGGCCGCCGGGGCAAAAGCACACGGGGCTGGGAATCGATCGACGCCGAGGTATTTGGCCAGGAAGCGGACCGGATCGTGGAGGAGCTCAATCAGGTACTGGCGGCCGAGGATTGTCCCAAGGACGACCGGGCCGTGATCCTGCTGCCGGGCATCATGTGGCTGCAAACCCACGAGACCATCGGACACCCGCTGGAGCTGGACCGCATCCTGGGCTACGAGCTGTCGTACGCGGGCGGCTCGTTCGTCACGCTGGACGACCTGGGCTCACTGCGCTACGGCTCGGACAAGCTGACGGCCCGGGCCGATGCGACCCTGCCCAACAGCCCCGGCAGCTTTGGCTTTGACGACGACGGCGTAGCCTGCCAGAACACGGTCCTCATCGACAAAGGGATCCTGGTCGGCGCCATCACGGGCCGGCAAATGGTCGAAGAGGCCAACGCCCGGGCCGGCAGGCAGATCTTCCAGGGGAGCGGGGGCTGCAACCGGGCCTCGTCGTTCTACCGGGTGCCCATCGAGCGCATGACCAACATCAACGTCGATCCAGGCCAGGACGGCACGCTGGAGGACATTGTCCGGGATACGGAGCAAGGCATCATCCTGGACGGCGAGCGCAGTTGGTCCATTGGCTCCAACCGCGAGCAGTTCCACTTTGCGACCGAGATCGGCTGGCTGGTCGAGGACGGTGAGATTGGCCCGGTGGTCAAGAACCCGACCTACAAGGGCGATACCGTCCTCTTCTGGAACTCGCTGTCGGCAGTGGGCGACGAGTCGACGTGGGAAGTGGGATACGTGGACAACTGCGGCAAGGGCCAGCCCAACCAGGTGATGCAGCTGGGGCACGCGGTTCCCGTCTGCCGGTTCGACAACGTCAGGATAGGAGAATGAGCGTGAAAGCAAGAATCCTGGACACCCTCGACGAACTGCGCCGGCATGCCCGGCAGCAGGGGTACACGGTCGAGCTTCTGTACCACGAAGAAGACAGTCACCTGATGCGCTTTGCCAACTCGGCCATCTCGCTGAATACGAACGAGCATCTGGTGCGGCTGGACGTGACGGCCCACATGGAGCGCAAGCGGGCCAGCTATGGCCTCATCGCCGACCCGGCCGACCTGGACGGGATGCGGGCCGGCATCGACATCGCCGGTGAAATGGTCGAGCACGCCCAGCCCTTGACCTACGAGCCCACGGTCCCGGTATATGAGCAGACGTTCGTGGACGAAACGGGCTATGACCCGGTGCTGGCCGGGCTGGGCAACCAGGAGCGGCTGGACTATATGAACGCCGCGGTGGAGGGGCTGGAGAGCGAAGACATTAAGCTGTCGGGCATTTTCTCCTGCGGCTCGAACATTGTGGCCGTGACCAATACCAACTCGGAGCACAGCCTCTACTTTCGCACCTCGGACGCCCAGATCACGGCCGTGCTGGCCCACGTCATAGAAAAGTGGGAAGTCATCGCCGAGCAGTCGGCACAGAATACGGGGGAGCTGGACCCGGCGCCGTTGCGGCAGGAGCTGGCCTTCCTGCTGGACCTCTACCAGCGGGAAACGCCCCAACAACTGCCCCTGGGCACCTACGACGTCATCCTGGGGCCGGCGGCCACGGCCGAGCTGGTCAGCATGATGAACTGGATCGGGTTTAGCGGCGGGTCGATGAAGCGCGGATTTTCCTTCCTGAGCGAGGACGAGGTGGGCCAGCAGGTATTCTCGTCCCAGTTCGACCTGATCGACGATCCGGCCCGGCTGGAGACCTATCCCTACAAGATGGACCTGACCGGAATCCCCCGCAAGCGCTACCCGATCTTTGAGGGAGGCGTGTTCCGGGGATTCGTCTGGTTCCAGGACGACGCCGATGAGTTTGGCGCTGAGCCGACGGGCCACACGGTATTCCACAAGAGCCTGGTGATCGGGAGCGGCGACCGGGAGATCGGCTCCCTGCAAGAGCTGGTCGACATGCCGCGGCAGAGCGACGTTCTGTACATCCCCTTCTTGCACTATATGAACATCGTCAACCCATCCAAAGGCATCATGACGGCCACGTCGCGTTTTGGCACCCTGCTGCTCAAGGCGGACGGTTCGGTGGCGATTCCGTTCAACGTGCGGTTGACGCAAAGCCTGCGGAACATTTTTGGCGAGCAGGTTGATTGGCTATCCAAAGGCACGGTGGCCTACAACACGTCGGATAGTTATGGCCGGCGCAACCCGACGGCCATTGTCGTGCCCAGTTTTATCAAAATCGACGGTTTGGAAATTTCTCATTCCAATGCGGCGTTCTAGCCCGTCATTGGCACACATCTGTGGAGGTTGAAGAATGATTGTAGCAGAACAAAAGCCTCTCGAAGAGATCAAGGGCATGATTGCCGAGGCCGAGAACATACTGATCCTCGGTTGCGGCACGTGCGTGACGGTCTGTTTCGCCGGAGGTGAAAAAGAGGTCTCTATCCTGGCTTCGCAGCTCCGGATGGCAACCCGGCTGGACGGGAACGAAAAAGAGATCCGCGAATTCACGGTCCAGCGCCAGTGCGAGTACGAGTACAACGAGCTGGCGACCGATTATGTAAAAGATGCGGATCTGGTCGTCTCGCTGGCGTGCGGCATCGGCGTGCAGACAATGAACGAGCAGTTCCCGGACAAACTGACGGTGCCGGGGCTGAATACGTCAGGGCTGAGCCAACCCGCAGAGCAAGGGGTGTGGGAAGAGCGCTGCCAGGCCTGCGGCGACTGTGTCCTGGCTACGACCGCCGGCCTGTGCCCCGTGGCCCGCTGCGCCAAGAGCCTGATGAACGGGCCATGCGGCGGATCGCAACGGGGGATCTGCGAGGTATACGCCGACAAGGAGACGCCCTGCGTATGGGATCAGATCTATCATCGACTGGAAGCGCTGGGCCAGTTGGAGAAGTTGATGGAAGTCCGGCCGGCCAAGAACTGGCACAGCAGCCGTGACGGCGGCCAGCGCAAAATCGTTCGGGAGGATTTGCGGCTATGAGTGACAACGGCGTCAGCAGCGATAATGGCTACATCGTAGGCAGCAACCTGGAAAAGGCCCTCAAGGCCGGCTACTTTGTGGCGACGGGCGAGCTTGGCCCGCCACAGAGTGCTGATAAGCACGAGATCGAGCACAAGGCGGGATTCCTGAAGGGCATCGTCGAGTCGGTCAACATCACCGACAACCAGACGGCTGTGGTGCGCATGTCTTCGATTTCGGTGGCGGCGATGCTCATCGAGCTGGGCATCGAGCCCAACATCCAGATGACGTGCCGCGACCGGAACCGCATCGCCATCCAGAGTGACCTGCTGGGGGCCTACGCCCTGGGCTGCCGCAACCTGCTGTGTCTGACGGGCGACCACCAGACGTTTGGCAACCACCCACAATCAAAGAACGTGCACGACCTGGACTCGATCTCGCTGCTACAAGTCTGCCGCGATATGCGCGATCAGAAGGTGTTTCAGTGCGGCGACGCGATCAAGGGCCAGGAGCCACGCTTCTTGCTGGGGGCGGCGGCCAACCCCTTTGCCGATCCGTTCGACTTCCGACCCTACCGCCTGGGCAAGAAGGTGAATGCGGGCGCCGACTTTATCCAGACCCAGCTCATCTTTAACGTGCCCAAGTTCGCCGAGTACATGCGGCGGGTGGTAGACCTGGGCCTGCACGAGAAGGTCTATGTCCTGGCCGGCGTGGGCCCCATGCGCAGCTTGGGTGCCGCCAAGTATATGGCCACCAAGGTGCCGGGCATGGAGGTCGATCCCGAGTACATCCAGCGGATGCGGGACTGCAGCAAGGGCCTGCCCTCCATCTCCGAGATCAAAGCCATGGACGATCCGGCGGAGGCCAAGGCGGCCCGCGCAGCGCGCAAAAATGCGGCCGAGACCGAGGGTAAGCAGATCTGCATCGACATTATCAACGCCTGCAAAGAGATCGAGGGCGTGGCCGGGGTGCACATCATGGCCATCGAGTGGGAAGAGGCGGTGGACGACATCGTCAAGGCCTGCCAGATCGGCCCCAAGTATGACCCGGCGCGTCAGGTATGACGTGGCACGGCAGCAGGCATAGCTACGTTCCAGGCAAAGCTAGCCAAGGAGTTGGCATATGAGCGTTACGTTCAATACCAATCTCGCCCACGAGATCCGAGAGCGCTCGGGCGAGAATGTGTTTCTGTGTTACCAATGCAAGAAGTGTACCGCCGGCTGCCCGGTGGCGGCCTACTTTGACCTGACGCCCCACCAGGTGCTGCGGGCCTGCCAGTTCGGTCAGGAGGAGTTGGTCCTCAACTCACGGACCATCTCGGTCTGCGCCGCCTGCGAGACCTGCTCGACGCGCTGCCCGCAGGATATCGACATCGCCCGCATCATGGACGTGCTAGAGATCATGGCCGCCGAGCGGGGCATCCCATCCAAGGCTCCCAGCGTGCCCATGTTCTACAAGTCGGCCAACCGCGGCATCAACTATTTCGGCCGGATGTGGGAGCTGGGCCTCATGGCCGAGCTGTACATCCGCCAGTTCTTCCACTGGCAAGAGGGCAAGCCCCTGCTGGACTTCCGGCAGTTGTTCAAGTACAATGTGGAGACGGCGGTCAAGATGCTGCGGGCCGGCAAGCTCAAAATCCTGCCCAGCATCGCCCGGCGGCCGCGCAACGGCCAGCGGGCACAGGCCGCACCCTCCGGGGAGGACGTCATCTCCTACTATCCCGGATGCAGCCTCCACGCCACGGGCATCGAGTTCGACATGTCGACCAAGGCCGTGGCCAAAAAGCTGGGGCTCAACCTGGTGGAGCCAGAGGGCTGGAAATGCTGCGGCACGTCGCCGGCGCACAACACGGATCATTACCGGGCGGTCAAGCTGCCGATGGAGACGCTGGCCATCGCCGAGGAGATGGGGCACACCTATATGACCATGCCCTGCGCCGCCTGCTTTAGCCGCTTCCGCATCTCCATGCACGAGGTAGAGCACGACGAGGAACTCCGCAAAAAGATCGCCGGGGATACGGGCTACGAGTACACGGGCGGCATCCAGGTGGACAACCTGCTGACGACCGTCACCGACCGGGTTGGCTACGAGGCCGCGGTCGAGCCGGTGGTCAAGCCGCTGGAGGGGCTGCGCGTGGCCTGCTACTATGGCTGCCTGCTCACCCGTCCGCCCGACGTGACCGGCGAGGAGAACTATGAGTACCCGAACAACATGGACCGACTGCTGGAGGCCCTGGGCGCAGAAGCGGTGGAGTGGGATTACAAGACCGACTGCTGCGGCGGCTCGCTGTCGCTGAGCACGCTGGAGATCAGCCTCGACCTGAGCCACAAGATCTTGCAGAACGCGGTGGACTGTGGCGCCGACATGGTCGTCACGGCCTGCCCGCTGTGCCACGCCAACCTGGACGTGTTCCAGAAGCAGATCAAGGACGAGTACGGCGCCGAGTGGGACATCCCCGTGGTCTACTTTACGCAGTTGATGGGCGTGGCCTATGGTATGGACGCCAAGACGCTGGGCATCGACAAGCACTTTACCGACGGCGTGGGCTTGTTGAAGGAGAAGGGGCTGCTGCCGAGCTGACAACCGACTGGACACAGAGACGCACGGAGGAGACACAG
>Ga0316577_10000571_pt1 | contig 15059 bp, 11 predicted proteins | sample S5NA_FD_203073 | JGI IMG/M metagenome (GOLD analysis project Ga0316577, IMG submission 203073) | Rhizosphere microbial communities from salt marsh grasses in Alabama, United States - S5-7_050615r2r1 | ecosystem: Host-associated > Plants > Roots > Rhizosphere | place: USA: Alabama | collected... | reverse complement strand
CAGGAAAATCGCCCATGCCAGGGTGCCAGATTAGCAAGCCAATGACACCGCCGACGATGCCGACCAGAACGATCCAGAAGGAAACGTAGTTGATCGGCTGTGCCCAACGCCAGATGGGCAGCACAGCGCCGAGGTAGCAGATAATGACCACGAGCATGCTGCCAAGGAACTTGGCCTGAGTTACGTCAAGGAACCAGGTGGATGAGGTCGCCCCCCCATACGTGCCGTACAGCTTGGCAAAGAAGTCGGGAATGGCCTGGATCAGGTTCCCACTCGCGACAGGCGCGCCGGCTCCAACCCAGATGCCGAGGAAGGAGAGTAGCACTGTCACTACTGTGGTGAGAATGATGTCCTGTCTCCACTTGTAGGTCATCTGGCCGGCCAAGATGCCGCACAAGAGCACAAGGATCACTCCCAGAGGGATGCTGGGATTGGTCATGAGGCTAAAGCCCACCAGGTTCCCAAAGGCGCCCATGATGAGCAGGAGATAGAAGTAGATGAACAGCAGGAGAAGGTTTCGCGCTCGAGGTGAGATGAGCCTGTAGCTGAGGGCTCCAAAGGTCTGCCCTTCCTCACGCATCGAGATCACGATGCTGGAGTAGTCCTGCACCCAGCCGATGAAGAAAGTGCCAACAACGATCCAGATGAGAGCTGGTACCCAACCCCACTGGACGGCGATGATCGGGCCTGTGATCGGTCCCAGGGCCGCAATCGACTTGAATTGGTAACCAAACAGCACGTTGCGGTTGGCCGGAGTAAAATCCACGCCATCCATGTACATCTTGGCAGGCGTGGCTTTCTTCTCATCCGGCTGAATGATGTTGCGGTCGATGGTCTTGGCGTACCACAGGTAGCCAACGGCAATGGCCGCAATGCCGATGATAAGAATTACAATACTCATCGTTCCTCCTTCCTACTCCATCGTGGAAAATGGAATTGCCGACTCAACCTCCATGGTTGAATCCCGTCTACCCCGACGCAACAGCGAGTGAGTGCTCTGGCTCCACCCCCTTTCCGATACACTCCCGGCACATGCCTTCCGAGAGGATTTCTGCTCGTTCGCCCCTAAACGCCGACGAAGAAGCAAGAGTGGTTGGGCTGTTAAGATACAGAACTTTTCTGGACCTCGTCCAGTTTACCACCAAATTCGCCCGTTGTCAACTGTCAAATCGGTCCATCGGTCCGCTGTCGGCGCTCTCAAATCTGGAACACCGAAAAGCCCAAGGCGTTGCGAAACAGGGGAAGAGAAGAGGAGAGGAAAGCGTCTGGGCAGGCAGATCTCAGCCCAGAATCAACCGGTCAAGCATTACGCCGGTGAAGATCAGGGCCAGGTACACACTGGAGAGTTTGAACATCAGCCATGCGTTGTGCTCCGTAGGCCTGAGGTAGAGGTAGATGTGCCCGGCGAGCGAGACGGCGCCCCCGGCGACGGCGACGGTGAAGTAGAGGGGGCCAAAGTTTCCAACAGAGCCCAGCAGCAAGGACTCTGTGACCATCAGGACCACACTCATGACGATGAGGTTGACGGCTCGTCGCAAATCTGTAACGACGGGCAGCATCGGAACATTGGCCCGGGCGTAATCCTCGCGGTACCGGATCGCCAGGTTCCAGATATGATTGGGGGTCCAGGTGATCACCAGCAGACTCAGAAGAACGGGTGTCCAGGTCAGGTTGCCCTGAACCACCGCCCAGCCATAGAGAACAGGCATTCCGCCACTGATGGAGCCGAGCAGTATGTTGGTGCACGATCGCCGCTTGGACAGGAGGCTATAGATAACGACATTGTCAAACAGTCCAAGGAACATCCACAGGGCGGCCAAAGGGCTAAACAGGAAGGAGAGAAGAAGAGACAAGGCGGCCAGAAAGAGTCCCCAGAGAAGTGCCTTTTCGGGCGGGTCAATCCGCTTTCCAGGCAAAGGGCGACCCTTGGTGCGGTCCATGAGCGCGTCGATGTCACGATCAATGTAGCAGGTGAGAGTATCGGCGGCGGCACACCCGGCCGTGATGGCGATCAGGGCCATAATCCAACCGGCTGGCGAGAGGCTCTCCACCCCACCCGCCGCGACCATCGCACCAACACAGGTAAAAACCAGCAAGGCGACGGTACTGGGCTTGGTGACCTCAATGTATTTCCAGACCCGGTCGCGCCAGCGCCTGGTCTCGCGGGTCGACGAAACTGGGGCCATCTCGGTCGGTTCATCGAACATGCTCAACTGCCTCCCAGTGATGGGGCCATTATAGCGGAAAAGGGCAGGAGGGTCAACTGATGCGTCGCCGTGGTTATTGACAGAGCGCTCAACCCTATGGTAGAATGGTTCGTGCTGGTGTCAACACGGTGTGCAATGAGGTGCGATGGACAAGATTCGGGTCCTATTGGCAGATGACCATGCCGTTGTGCGAGACGGTCTTCGAGCCCTGCTCGATGGCGATGACGGGATTCAGGTTATCGACGTCGCAGTCGATGGGCTTGAGACGGTGCGCAAGGCTCGAGATCTGAAGCCAGACGTGGTGGTGATGGATGTCGGAATGCCGCGTCTAAATGGTGTGGAGGCGACGCGGCGTGTATTGAAGGATTGCCCCGAGTGTCGGGTGCTGATCCTCAGCCAGCATGAGGATGCTGAACACGTGCTGGAGGCGGCCTCGGTCGGTGCGTCTGGATATTTGTTCAAGCGGGACGCCGGGGCTGATCTGGCAGAAGGGATTCGCGCGATCCACAAATGGGGGGCGATCCTCCATCCCGGAGCGGCGAGGATACTCCTGGATGCCTACCGGGACTGTGAGTGCGCGCAGCGGGTTGATAGCTACGAGCGGCTCACGGATCGAGAGCGGGAGGTTCTCATTCTGGTCGCTGAAGGCTATACCAATATGCAGATTTCCGAGATGCTCCATGTGAGCCCAAAGACGGTCGACGGTCACCGGACGAGTTTGATGTCCAAGCTGGACCTCCACGATCGCACCGAAGTGGTCAAGTATGCCGTTCGCAGGCAGCTTATTGAACTATGAACCAAACGTCGTAGGGATCAAAGTGCGCTAGGTTTTCGTGAAATATTTCACAAAGTTCCCCTCTTTGCCTCAAGGGAAATGGGGTTGTTACCCTATTCACAAGCAGACAGGCCTGTGGTATAATTCGAGCGCTGGGGTGGAAGGGCGTGCTCCAGGTCGGAGTTGATCTCCGAGCCTGCTGGCCTACAGGGCAATTCGGGCGCAGTGCTGGGCTCCAAGGCAGCAGGCCGATAGGGTGCAGCTGGAAACGACTGTGCCTCCCGGACTGGAAAGGAGATCGATAGCTGGTGTTTGAGGCCGGCTATCTGTCTCCTTTTCGTTTGTCTCATGAGGGGGCGATGGCTGTCCGAGGGGAGAGGAGGTGGTAGCCCTAGTTCTCTGGGTCGTCAAGGCTCAAGCACACAAGGAGGTGGGAATACCGCTATGGAGCTATCGCGAAGGGGTTTCATGAAGCTGTCTGGAGCATCAGCCGGTGGGCTGTTTCTGCCGGCTGGTTTTGCGGCGAAGGCATTAGCCAGTGAGCTAATCTCCTTTCCGCTCCACAAGCCGATTGGTGAAGCGGCAACGATCTGCCCTTATTGCTCGTGCGGCTGCGGGTTGCTGATCGCTACGGGGCCAGACGGGCACATTATCAACTCGGAGGGCGACCCGGATGCTATCAACAACCGGGGAGCGCTCGACCCGAAATCGATCTCGGTACGGAGTATGTCGCAGAGTGAGCGACGTCTGTCCAAGCCACTGTACCGGGCACCGAATGCCGCCAGCTTTGAGGAAGTCGAATGGTCCTGGGCGATTGAGCAGGTGGCCAGCCGGATCAAGGAGGCTCGGGATACGACGTTCGAGAGGACGAACCAAGACGGTGTAACCGTCAACCGTACGCAGGGCATGGCCTTCCTGGGCGGCGCGGCCAACAACGACGAGGAGTGCTACCTGGCCACCAAGCTGGCCCGGGCCCTGGGTCTGGTGTATATCGAACACCAGGCACGCATATGACACTCTGCCACTGTGTCCGGTCTGGGCACAACATACGGGCGGGGTGCTATGACCAATCACTGGGTGGATCTGAAGAATGCCGACGTGATCATGATCAACGGATCAAACGCGGCGGAGAACCACCCGGCATCCATGACTTGGATTAACAAGGCCCGCGATGAGCGCGGAGCGAAGCTGATCGTCGTCGACCCACGCTTCACACGGAGTGCTGCCAAGGCAGATATCTATCTGCCTCTGCGGAGTGGAACGGATATTGCCTTTTATGGCGGCATGATGAAGTACATTCTGGACAACAACCTCTATCACGAGGAATATGTCGTCCACTTTTCCAATGCAGCTACCCTGATCAATCCGGAGTTTAGGGATGCCGAGGATCTAGATGGTGTGTTCTCCGGCTTCCTGGATGATGACGGCGATGGCTTTGGCACGTACGACAAGTCCACTTGGAGTTACCAGACCGATGCCGACGGCAACGCTCTACGAGATGAGACGCTCCAGGATCCAAACTGCGTGTTCCAACTCCTCAAGAGGCACTACTCGCGTTATGACCTGGACATGGTTGCAGCTATCGTCGGTTGTCCAAAGGCCAAGCTGCAAGAAGTCTACGATGCCTATGCCGTGTCGGGGCAACCGGACAAGACGGGATCGATTCTGTATGCGATGGGACAGACGCAGCATACGGTTGGCTCGCAGAACGTGCGGGCCATGGCCATGATCCAGTTGCTGTTGGGGAATATCGGGCGACCGGGTGGCGGTGTGAATGCACTGCGCGGAGAAAGCAATGTGCAGGGATCGACCGATATGGCCGTGCTGGCCCACATCATCCCGGCCTACATGGCCACACCGAGCGCCGGTGCTCACCCGACCCTGACGGACTATCTGGCAAAGGAGACGCCCAAGACCAGCTACTGGTCCAACAAGCCCAAATTCCTGGTCAGCCTGCTGAAGGCGTGGTGGGGTGATCATGCCACAGCCGACAACGACTTTGCCTACGACTATCTGGGCAAGGTAGAGAGTGCTGCCAACCATTACTGGATCTCGCTCTTTGAGGCGATGCATGCCGAAAAGCTCAAAGGCTGCTGGATCATGGGCCAGAACCCGGCTGTGGGCGGCCCCAATTCTCGATTTGAGAAGGAGGCTTTACAGAAACTGGACTGGCTTGTCATCCAGGACATCTTTCAGACCGAGACGGTAGGTTTCTGGCTGGAGCCTGGCCTGAATCCCGCAGATATCAAGACCGAAGTCTTTGTCCTACCGGCAGCCGATGCAATGGAAAAAGAGGGCAGTGTCGTGACGAGTGGCCGTCTGATCCAGTGGCGGCCCAAGGTGGCGGAAGCTCCGGGCGAGGCTTTGCCCGACCACGACATCCTGTACCTCGTTGGCCGGAGGCTGCAGGAGATGTACGCACAGGAGCCGGGTCCGTTTGCCGATCCGATCGTTCAGCTCACCTGGGACTATGGTGGTGGACCGCCGCACCCCGTGGTGGGTGAGATGGTGGACATTGAGAAGGTGGCGTACGAGATCAACGGTTTTGCGGTCGAGGATGTCTTGGATGCCGACGGAAACGTCCTTGCCAAAGCAGGCGACATGCTCAAGACCTTTGCGCATCTCCAGGCCGATGGCAAGACGGCTTGTGGCAACTGGCTGTACGTGGGCTACTATTACCCCATGTCCGATGGTGAGGGCAATACGATGCCCGCAAGCAAGCGCCGGGGTCAGAAGGATCCTGGCGGCCTTGGCATCTATCCCTACTATGCCTACTCGTGGCCGGTCAACCGGCGCATCATCTACAACCGTTGCTCCGCTGACTCGAAGGGCAACCCATGGCCCGACGGAAAGGACCTGGTTTGGTGGGACGGGGCCAAGTGGACCGGCTACGATGTGCCTGACTTTGGCGGGACCGTCGGCCCGGACAATCCCGGATTCAACAATCCGTTCATCATGAAGACGGACGGCAAGGGGTGGCTCTTTGGCGCACTGAACGAGGGGCCGTTCCCGACTCACTATGAGCCAGTAGAGTCACCGACAAACAATGCCCTTTATCCCAACCATCAAGTCAACCCAGCTATAAAGATATGGAAGACCAATGAAGGCCAGGATGTGGGGAACAACTATGCGGACCCGAGCCAGTACCCCCTCGTTGCCACGACCTATCGGGTAGTTGAACACTGGCAGGCGGGCGGCATGTCTCGCTGGCTGGAGTGGTTGGCCGAAGCACAGCCTGATATGTTTGTGGAAATGAGCGAGCAACTGGCCGCGGAGCGGGGCATTGCGAATGGTGAGAAGGTCAAGATCAAATCGGCCCGGGGTACCATCGAAGCGATCGCTATTGTCACCAAGCGATTCCAGCCTTTCCAGGTGAATGGCAAGACCGTTCATGAAGTGGGGCTGCCCTGGCACTTTGGCTGGGGTGGTGGAAACAAGGAATTCGAGGCACTGGCAAAGGGCGATAGCGCAAATGATCTGACGCCGCATGTGGGCGACGCCAACACGACGATCCCGGAATACAAAGCGTTCCTTGTGGACGTGGAGAAGGTGTAGGGGGGCGAGATGTCAACAAACGCAAATAGATACGCCATGTACATCGATGCGTCCAAGTGTATGGCTTGCCGGGGCTGTCAGGTTGCGTGCAAACAGTGGAATGACAACCGTGGTTATATTCCTGGCGTGCGCGAGACCCAGAACATCGGCAGCTATGAGAATCCCCTATCACTCGATCCTCAGACCTGGACACGGATCCGATTCATAGAGTACGATGACCCAGATCGCGGGCTACAGTGGCTGTTCCTCAAGCAAGGGTGCATGCACTGTGGCGAGGCAGCCTGTGTGGAAGCGTGCCCGACGGGCGCCCTGAAGTATGGACCTAATGGGATCATCACCTACGAGCGGGAGCTGTGCAATGGTTGCGGCTATTGCAGCCAGTTTTGCCCCTTTGGGATCCCGCAACTGGAGGTTACCAATCTGGTTACGGGCGAGGCCAAGAGCTCAAAGTGCTTCTTCTGCCAGGACCGGACGACAAACGGGCTGAAGCCAGCCTGCGTCAAGACCTGTCCGGCAGGAGCGCTAGACTGGGGTGATCGCGAGGAAATGGTTACCAAGGCCAAAGCCCGTGTGGACCGGCTGAAGAATGAGCTGGGCTTTCCGCGAGCCAATGTCTACGGCGAAACCCAGCTTGGGGGCCTGGGCCGGCTCTATGTGCTGACGGCTCCGGCAGAAGCGTATGGTCTGCCGGCGGATCCCAAGTTCCCGGTGATGGGCACCCTGTGGCAGAAAGTCGTTCAACCGGTGGGCCAGGCAGTGTTTGGCCTGACCGTGGTCGGCGCCATTGCTGCCTTCTTTATCGCACGGCGCAATGTACATATGGAGGAGGTAGAATGAGCGTCAGGCTAAGAGGCACAGATTCGGCAATTGCGATCCGCTGGATTCCCAAGTACACTACTCTCGAACGCGCGTTGCACTGGGTACACACTGCCTCGTTCATTCCCCTTGTTCTGACGGGGTTTGTGCTCTTTGCACCCTGGTTGCAGCCTGTAGCCCAGAGTGAGGCAGGCACTCACATCCGCTTGATCCACCGTCTCGCGGCTGTGTTCTTTGGAGGTGTACCCATCGTATATACCTTGCTGCAGCCGCGGCGGATGCTCATGAACCTGAGGGAGTTTCTGAGTTTCAGCAAGTACGATCTGTTGTGGCTCAAGGGGGCCATTCCTTACTATGTGCTGGGCCGTCACGAGGATATGCCACCCCAACCTCGGTTTAACACGGGTGAGCGGCTAACGGCGGTGGTCATGGTGCTAGGGACCGTAACCTTTGGCATCACCGGGCTGTCTATGTGGTTTCTCAAGGGTATCATGCCCACCTGGCTATACCAGGTGATGGTGCTCTTTCATGACTTGATGTTCATCGTCACTTTCGCCATGTTCATGGTCCATTTCTACCTGGCTGTCATTCATCCCATGATGTGGCAGAGCTTGGTGAGCATGCGCTACGGTGTCGTGTCAGAATCCTATGCGCGCGAACACCACACGATGTGGTATTACGGTGAAAAGCGAGCGAAGGAGATGTGGGAGCAGCGACATAAGGGCGAGGAGCACTAGGGCGTTTTTCGGACTGAGGACTGGAGGGACTCGCGGCCCAGGAGAGAGCGCAGAGGCTCGCAATGAGACCGCGGGTCTCCTCAGTCCTTTTTGATTCTTGGTGAGGACCGGATGACGATGAGGGAGCACGATCTTCAAGTACTTCGTGCGCTGACTGCAGCACGAGAGAAGCACGAAGAACTTGGGGAGCTGCTGGACTTTTACTACGATCTGTTCCAAGTGCAATTCGAGGCCAAAGCGCGTTTACCCGAGCCGGAAGTCCGAGATGAGGTGGCGGCGCGATGGAGACTCGATGGCGGCATTCCCCAGCTGACGTTTGATCAACTGGGTATCGCTCCTGCAGAACTCTCGGGAATCGTAGCCGAGATCACTCGTGTACTGCAGCGGCATAATCCGGGTTGGCAGATTGAGCAGGATACCCAATCCGCTGAGGAACAGGTGGAGCTGGCGCGGGAGGTCTTTGAGACCTGGGATACACTGACCACTCCCCGCTCGGAGAAGAGCGAAGAGCGTGGCAGCCCGTGGGTTGCCCATCCGGCTGCTCTGGCAGTGGGCTTTGGACTGGCGCCCTATCTGCAGCGTGCGGCAGAGGCGATCTTACCGAGCTTGGACCTCACTCTATGGGTTCAGGGATACTGTCCAATCTGCGGTGGGCGCCCCAATTTCTCTCTGTTTGAGCCAGAAAGGGGGGCTCGCCAACTGCTATGTTCCAGGTGCAATGGTATGTGGACATTCAGTCGGGTTGGCTGTCCATTCTGCAAATCAAGGGAGAAGCAGTCCTATTATCCCAGTGAAGATGGAGTCTATCGCCTGTACATCTGCCCTGACTGTCACCGGTACCTCAAAACAATGGACTTGAGGGAGGTGGCACGAAAGGTATTCCCGACCGTCGAACGACTGGTCACAATAGGGATGGACCTGGCGGCCCAGCAGGAAGGATATGGAGACTGACCGCATCCTTGCGTGAATCCTGGCGCGCCTTGCGGTGAATGGATTGACAGTCCTCTACTTCTATGCTATAATTTGGCCTGTGTGAAAACGCGAACAAATCGGAGGGAGGAAGGGTAATGGCAAAGGTCCTCGTGGTTGATGATGATCCTGATTTCGTTAAAGTGACTTCCAAGGTTCTCAGTTCGGCAGGACACGAGGTCGTTTCAGCCGGAAATGGGGCGAAGGCTCTGAAGAGCATGCGCCAGGATCCACCAGATGTGGTTCTTCTAGACATCATGATGTCCTACATTCTCGATGGCTTGGATGTCAGCCGTGAGATGGCCGAGGACCCATCCTTGAAGGAGATTCCGGTCATTATGGTGACCTCTCTGACGGGAGTCAAGGGAAGTGGCATGTTCCCCACGGACGAGTATGTCCCCGTTGATGAATGGCTGTCGAAGCCAGTCGATCCTGAGGTGCTCTTGACACGGGTAAGCGAGGCGTTGGCCTAGCTCGCGCTGCACGGCCAAGGAACAGATGGGGAGGATGTAAGGATGGGTAAAATCCGGATCGGCGGGATCATGCAAAACGCACATCTGGCGCTGTTGAATGTGACCGCTGTACCAGACCGGCCGGGCATTGCAGCCGCCATCCTTGGCGAGCTGGGGCGTCGGAGCATTAATGTGCAGTTCATCGTGCAGTGCATTGATCAGAGCAAGCAGGATCAGGTAGCACTGTGCATAGACCGTGATGACTGGCAGGCAGCCGAGGACGCTGTGGCGAAGGTTGCACCCGATCTTCAAGCTGGACGGGTAATTGCCTATCCTGAGGTGGCGATCGTCTCCATTTTTGGACCTGATTTTCGCGAACGACCGGGCATTGCTGGCACGATGTTCGACTCTCTGGCGGCCGTGGGGATCAACATCATGGCGATCAGCACCTCAATCTCGACTGTTTCTTGCGTAATTGAATCCGAGACCTTAGAGATGGCGCTAGATGCACTGCGGGGCACTTTTGACTTGCCCTGATTAGGGACCAGTTCTTACCAAAGAGAGCGCGATACCGCCAGGTATCGCGCTCTTGTATGTGTGCCAGGCGTTGAGCCTTCAATATCGTGGTTCGGAGTTCCGGCCAGCCCCGAAGATGATGCCTTGAGTGTGGGTGGTGGGGCGAGCCTGCGGGGCAGGGATGCTTTGAGCTGGGGCGCGAGGCTCCGTTTGTGACTCTGCAACGGGTGCCTGCAGGGGCAGGATGAAGGTGAAGCGCGTTCCCTGATTCAACCTGGATGTGACTTTGATCTGGCCGCCGTATGATTCCACTATCTGTTTTACAATAGATAGGCCGAGCCCGGTACCGATCTGGCCGCTTGCCTTGGCCTGGTCCGTTCGGAAGAAGTCGGTGAACAGATTGGGCAGGTCCTTCTCCGCGATGCCCATGCCCGAGTCCGCAACAGTGCCGATGAGGGTCCCGTCGTCCTCCTGGAGAGAGACCGAAATGCGCCCTCCTTCCGGAGTGTATTTGATGGCATTGCTGATCAGGTTTGTCCAGATTTGTCTGAGATGGTCGCGATCAGCGATCACAATCGGGCGGTCCAGTATCTCCAGTTGAAAGCTCTGCTTCTTCTGGTGAGCTTGCTCCTGAAAGAGCTCATAGACCTCCTTCAGGATGTCGGCCATGGACTGAGGGCTTGCCTCATCAGTCACGTGGTCTTTGGCCTGCTTCAATCGTGCCAGCTCCAGAAGGTCGGAGACGAGATCAAGCATTTCCTGCAACCGTTCCTGGACGCGGGACAGGGTAGGCTTGAGTTCATTGCCTGACACATAACCCGCCATGATCAGGTTGATGTAGCTCTGAACGGCGGCGGTAGGTGCGCGCAGCTCGTGAGCAACCTTGAGCATGAGCTGGCTCTTGGCCTCGTCAAGGCGCTCGAGTTCTACCTGTGCCTGTTGCAGCTCTTCTAGCTGTGACTCAACCGCCTTGAGCCGGCGTCGCTCGAGTCCCTTGTCTACCGCCACCAGCAGCTCGTCGGAGGTGAACGGCTTTGAAAGAAAGTCATAGGCCCCGCGCCGCACTGCTTCCACTGCCATCTGGATGCTGCCAAAGCCGGTGATGATGATGCAGATGGCAGCTGGATCCAGTTCAAGGAGAGGATCAATCAGGTCGAGGCCGCTGCCATCGGGCAGCATCACGTCGAGCAGGTATAGATCGTATGGGTTGCTGTGAGCCATTTCTAAACCGGAAGTCACCTCGGCAGCGGTATCCACCGAGTAGTCGGCTGCGGTGAGGGCTCGTCGACAACCCTCTCGCATGCCAACTTCGTCATCGACTACCAGAATTCTGGCTCTTGGCTTGTCCGATTTTTCCAAGACAGTCGCTCCTTTGATGCCAAGATTGGGAAATTCCTGGCCTGTTGATGGTTGATTCGCACAGCTTCTCTGCAGGCCATGGTTTCCGTTGGCGGGCTGTGCTGTATTGCTTCAATCGCTGTATGAAGCAAGCCTGGCCGATTGTAGTGGTGTGCTCTGCCTACGAGTGCTGCCTACTGCAACACGAAGCTGTTCGCAGGCTGCTCGGCCGTAGTGGGTAGCTTTTCCCGCAAGGTAATTGTGAATGTGGTTCCCTTTCCAACTTCGCTCCTGACACTTATCTGCCCTCGATGCATTTTGACGATGCCGTAGATAATAGCCAGCCCCAGTCCAGTACCCTTGCCGATGGGCTTGGTCGTGAAGAATGGTGTGAAGATCTTTTTCATGTGTTCTTCGGTGATCCCCACGCCTGTGTCCTCAACGTCTATGGTCACGTAGCCAGGTGCTGCCCCTCGTCGAGTGCGCAGCGTGAGCTGTCCGCCATCAGGCATCGCTTCCGCCGCGTTGCTGATCAGATTCACAAAGACCTGATGGAGCTGCAACGGATCGGCCTGGATCCTGCTCAACTGGGGATCGAGATCGGTGGTTATCGTAATATGCTGGAATAGGTCCTGTTTGCTCTGTTCCTCTGCCAGTTGACGGAGCATGGTGTTCAGATCGGTATCCTGGGCCAAGACCTCGTTCTGCCGCGAGAAGTTCAGAAGGTCATTGACGATGGTCTTGCAGCGAGTCGCCTCGCGGATAATCATTTGCAGGTCCTCGCGCTGCTGCAGATTGTCTTCTGCGGTTTCTTTGCAAAGGATGTCTGCATATAGGAGTACCGATCCCAGCGGATTGTTGATCTCGTGAGCCACACCCGCTGCCAGTTGACCGACCGAGGCCAGCTTCTCCTTCTGGATCAACTGCTCCTGAGTGTCCTTCAGGGTTTCAACCATGGTGTTGAAGGATTCGGCCTGAGTACGGATCTCCTCGCAGCCGTTGACCGGCACGCGCACAGACCAATCCCCATGAGCCACCTGTCTCGTGGCTACTGCAAGATCTGTCAGGGGCCGCGAAATGGACCAAGCCACAGGAATAGCCACCAAGATGGCGAGCAGGATGGTTGCAATGGCGATGAGGACTACCTCGCGCCTGAAGGACTCCAGCAGGCGTTGGAATGCAGCCTGTTGAGCGCCGACGTACAGCATCCCGACAATGTGCCCTGCGTGATCGTAGAGAGGCTTGTAGCGGGTGATATACCATTGATTGACCACATAGGCAGGATCCTTAAAGTCTTCGCCCGCCAGTAACACCTTGTCAAAGACCTCTTGGGAGACGCGGGTGCCTATGGCCCGCTGGCCGAATTCGTCCAGGACGTTGGTTGAGACACGCAGGTCGCCAAAAAAGATGGTGACTGTGTCCACACCGGCAACCTCCCGGATCCTATCAACCAGGGTGAAGTCATTGTTAAAGAGGTGACCGGCCAAAACCGTGCCCGCGAGCCCTCCGTTGTCAGAGATGATGGGCGAGACGCTCACGAGAACCAGACCGGCTGTGCCCTCCCGCGGGTCATACGGTTCGGGTACAGCCTTGGGCGTGTCAATGAGGGCTATGTGGGCTTGGTCTTCCAGCCCGACCCAGGCCAGCACGCTGGCTGGTATAACCTCGGTGCCTGCCTGACTTCGATGTTGTGTGAGCACTCGCTCCACAATGGGCAGCGCCGACCACTCTGCACTTGACAACACGTTGCCGAAGGTTTCACCAGAGGCTACCAGTCCCGCAATCGTCTTGCCCCGTTCATCAGTGACCACAATGAAGCGCTGAGTATTGGCCGGAAGGTTGGAGATTTCGGTTTCGATGGCTTCGTCGATGGCCCCAATCGCCTCGGTGTTGCCGACGCCAGCGCGAGATAGGTTGTGCCGCACACTGCGGGTCGACGCAATACGGGCGGCGGTCGAGGCGATGTCGTGTTGCTTGTTGTTGTAGAATGCTTCGGCCAAGTCCATGTCTCGCCCGACACGGGCGTCTTGGGCATCCTCCAGGTAGTTGTTGATGACCCGGTAGGTCATCACGGAGCCAAACACAATGGTAATGGCCGCCGTGAAGGCAAAACCTACGATCAAGATGTGAAGCAGCCGCCAATTTGACAGTCGCGCAAGGACTCTCTGCATTTGCCCGCTACCTCCTTTGGTCAGCAGGTCTCTTGCGGTATCAACCAAGCAGATTATACCACACAACCGGGCACGGAGTGAAGAACGATGGGGTCTGAGGACCAGTTGTGTGGTCTTGGTGATCGTCGAGGGGCCTCGGTGAGGGTGGCATGACCCTGTCGACAGACGCGCACGGCTTCGATTGAAGGCAGCGTCGACGTGCAGCGGCCTGGCGCTGTGGTGACGTACCAACGGTGGCTATTCCTACCGTCTGCCAAACTCCTGCTCCAGGCGTTCCACAGAAAAGTGAAGCACTGTCGGCCGGCCGTGCGGGCAGGTTCGCGGGGATTCGCACTGTTCAAGCTTGCGGACCAGCCCTTGCATCTCGTCATGGGAGAGGGTCTGTCCTGCTTTCACTGCGGCTCGCTTGCACACAGCGGCGATCAGTCGCTCTTCGGCCTGTGCAGCCAAGGGGTCATCTCCCAGCCGCAACATCTCCAGAATGTCGATGAGAGCGGCACTGACATCCGAAACGACGAGAATGGAAGGTACAGCGCGGACGAGATAGGTCGTCCCTCCAAAGGGTTCGATCACGAAGCCAACGTGGTTGAGCATGTCCAGGTTCTCGGCCATGATGCCAGCCAACATGGGGTCGAGATCGAGAGATAAGGGCTCTAACAGCGTCTGCGAGGTCACATCCTGTTGATCGTGGCCGGCGATCATCTCCTCATAGAGAACGCGTTCGTGGGCTGCGTGCTGATCAAGGAGATACAGCCCCTGTGGTCCCTCGGCCACGATATATGTTTGCCCTACCTGGCCCACGACCCGTAGCAAAGGAAGACGGATTGGACCGACGGGCTGTGGCTCTGGGCCCAAGCTGTCGGAATCGGCCGTGCGATAGATCTCCAGGGCGAGTTGAGAGGCGTCCGGTTCGCGTTTCCCTGCAGACAGGAGAGATTGCCGTCGCTCCCAGTCAGGAGTAGCCCAGGTGCGGGGTCTATGGGTCAAGGCGGGTACCGGGGCATGCTCAATGAGCGTGTGCCGAACCGCGCGTTGCACGGCGCCAAACACCTTGCGTCCGTCACGGAACTTGACTTCGCGCTTGGTAGGGTGGACATTCACATCCACCTCGGCCGGGTCTAGCTCCAGGAGTAGGACGGCCAATGGATGGCGACCGATGGGCAATAGGGTGTGGTAGGCCTGGGCGACGGCGTGGGCCAGAGAGCGATCCTGGATCCAGCGACGGTTGACAAACAGGCTTACGTAGGTGCGGTTGGCTCGATGGACGGAAGGGGTGCTGATGTAGCCGTGTATGGATAGATCGGAGCTGAGATGGGGCAGGACCTGGTCTGAGGCGATAGGATCTTGCGCATCGACGCTCTCTCGCTCTTGGCCAGTGTCTACCTCGAGCATTTGTTCGGCCACCTCGAGGCCGTAGACCGCTATCAAAACATCGTACAGCTTCCCATTTCCCAAAGATTGGAATGCCTGCCGGCCATCTACCGTCAGGCCAAAACGGATCTGTGGATAGGCAAGGGCATAGT
>Ga0316577_10000570_pt1 | contig 15078 bp, 14 predicted proteins | sample S5NA_FD_203073 | JGI IMG/M metagenome (GOLD analysis project Ga0316577, IMG submission 203073) | Rhizosphere microbial communities from salt marsh grasses in Alabama, United States - S5-7_050615r2r1 | ecosystem: Host-associated > Plants > Roots > Rhizosphere | place: USA: Alabama | collected... | reverse complement strand
AACGACGGCGGCGCGGGCGACCTGACCTACGGCGTTCCGGCCCTGGGCGTGAGTTACGACGGCCTGCCCTACGCGCCCGGCGGCGCCTCGCGCTACCCCGACGGCACCGACACCGACACGACGGCCGACTGGGTGCGCAACGACTTTGACCTGGCCGGCATCCCCGGCTACGCCGGCACCATCGTCGCCGGCGAGGCGTACAACACCCCCGGCGCGCCGAACGAGATCTATGTTGAAGCAGCCCCGGTGCTGAACGAGTTCTCGGCCAGCACCACGGGCACCGACGTCGAGTACGTCGAGGTCTATGCTTCTCCCAATACAGACTATAGTGCCTACACGATCCTGGAGGTCGAGGGCGACAGCGGCACCAGCCTCGGCTTTGTCGACGAGGTGATCGCGGTCGGGACGACGGACGCCGCCGGCTTCTGGCTGGGCAACCTGCCCGCGAATGCCCTGGAGAACGGCACGGTCAGCCTGCTGCTGGTCGAGGGCTTTTCCGGGGTGCTCGGCGACGATCTCGACACGAACGATGACGGTGTGCTCGACTTTACGCCGTGGACGGCGCTGGTGGATGGCGTGTCGGTGAACGACGGCGGCACGGGCGACCTGACCTACGGCGTGCCGGCCCTGGGCGTGAGTTACGACGGCCTGCCCTACGCGCCCGGCGGTGCTTCCCGCTACCCCGACGGTACCGACACCGACACGACGGCCGATTGGGTGCGTAACGACTTTGACCTGGCCGGCATCCCCGGCTACGCCGGCACCATCGTCGAGGGCGAGGCGTACAACACGCCTGGTGCGCCGAACGAGATCTATGTCCCGCCGACGGAAGCCTGCGGCGATGCCTATACCTACATCTACGAGGTGCAGGGCTCTGGCCTGGACAGCCCCCTGGTTGGCACGACCGTATCGGTGGAAGGTATCGTCGTCGGCGACTTTCAGAACAACGCCGAGCTGGACAATGGCGACCTGGATGGCTTCTACATCCAGGATCCCGACGGTGACGCCAACCCGGCCACCTCGGATGGTGTCTTTGTCTACGCCGCGGGCGCTGCCGACGTCGCCGTAGGCGACCGGGTGCGCGTGCGCGGCGCCGTGTCTGAGCACAACGGCCTGACCGAGATCGCGCTCAGCCAGCTCTGGGACTGCGGCACAGGCACGGTCCCGGCCCCGACCTCGGTCTCGCTGCCCGTGACCACGTGGGACGAGTTCGAGCCATACGAAGGCATGTTGGTCACCCTGCCGCAGACGCTCTACCTGGCCGAGTACTATAACTTTGACCGCTTTGGCGAGATCATGCTGTCTACAGACCGCCAGATACAGCCGACGGCCATCTATGAGCCCGGCTCGCCGGAACAGGCGGATCTGGCTCTGCAAAACTCTCTGAGCCGCATCACCCTCGACGACGGCCGCACTTCGCAGAACCCCGATCCGGCGATCCATCCCAACGGCAGCGTCTTTGACATGTCCAACCTCTTCCGCGGCGGCGACACTGTCCAGAACGTCACGGGCGTTGTGGACTATGCCTTTGGCCTGTATAGAATCCAGCCCACCCAGGGCGCGGACTATACCTCGGCCAACCCCCGCGCGGCGGCGCCCGACGCGGTGGGCGGCAGTCTGAAGGTCGCCTCCTTCAACGTGCTCAACTACTTTACGACCATCGACGACGGCACCTGGATCTGCGGCCCCAGCGGCGACATGGAATGCCGCGGCGCCGACACGCCCGAAGAGTTTACGCGCCAGCGGGACAAGATCATCGCCGCCCTGGTGGCCATCGACGCCGACATCGTCGGCCTGATCGAGATCGAGAACCACGCTACCAACGTGCCGGTTGCCGACCTGGTGTCGGGCCTCAACGACGTGCTGGGCGCGGGGACGTACGCCTATATCGCCACCGGCTTTATCGGCACCGACGCCATCCAGCAGGCCCTGATCTACAAGCCGGCCACGGTGACGCCCGTGGGTGCCTATGCCATCCTCGACTCCTCGGTCGATCCCACCTTCCTCGACACCTACAACCGGCCAGTGCTGGCCCAGAGCTTCCAGGACAACGCCACCGGCGGCATCTTTACTGTGGCTGTCAATCACCTCAAGTCCAAGGGCTCGGACTGCAACGCCATCGGCGACCCCGACCTGGGCGACGGTGCCGGCAACTGCAACCTGACGCGCACGGCGGCGGCCATCGCCCTGGTCAACTGGCTGGCCGGCGACCCGACCGGCAGCGGCGACGGCGATTTCCTGATCATCGGCGACCTGAACTCCTACGACAAGGAGGATCCCATCGACGCCCTGCTGGCCGGTGGCTATACCGACCTGCTCTACCACTTCCTGGGTGAGTATGCCTACTCGTACCTCTTTGACAGCCAGCTCGGCTACCTGGACCACGCCCTGGCCAACGCCGCGCTGTTCGGCCAGGTCACGGGTGTCACGGTCTGGCACATCAACGCCGACGAGCCGGATCTCATCGACTATGACATGACTTTCAAGCAGGACGCGCAGGACGCGCTCTACGCGCCCGACGCCTACCGTGCCTCTGACCACGACCCGGTCATCGTCGGCCTGAGTCTCGTTCCCTAGCTGCCGGTGACGTAGGAGCAGCATGGGTTCACTGGACGTTCCACTGCTGCCGCCGGCCTGAGGGCCAAGCAGGCCGGCGGCAACAAAAAAAGGGCCAGGACGCAAGTCCTGGCCCTTGCTCATAGTCCAGATCGATCCCGACCGCCCCCGGCGTGACGCTGCCCTTCGGTGTCGTCACCCACGCAGAGGCGCCGGCTCAGCGGTCAGGCCAGATAGTAGACGTTGAGGGTAACGCTGCCCCTGCGTTCTGCTCCTCCTCTACAACCCGATCCATCATCCAGGCGTGTGCCGTGTCCCAGACCGATTCCCTTTCGCCGTCGACCAATAAGTTGTGGCCCGAATGTTCCAGCCAGACGAGCGTTTTGTCGGCGGAGCCCACTCGGTCGTGCAGGATCTGGGCGGCCTGGGGATCCAGGTCGGCGTCCCGCCGGCCCTGGAAAATCAGCAGGGGCTGGCGCACCCCGGGCAGCGAGCGCAGGACGCGCCGCTGGAGCAGGTATACCTCACCGGCGCCCCACAGTGGAATCTCATCGTAGCACCAAATGCGCCGCTTGGCCTCCGGATCGCCCAAGTCCTCGTCGGATATGGCCTCCACCGGGGCGTATTTCATGAGGTGGCGCAGGATGAGGGACAGAGGCAGGAGCCGGTTCTGAACCTTGACGGCCGGCGCCATGGCGATCAGGCCCGAGATGGCGGGCTGGCAGGCGCCCAGCTCCAGCGTCAGCAGGCTGCCCAACGACAGGCCGCCGACAAAGACCTGGCGACAGCGGGCCTGGAGATCCGATAGGGCCGCTTCGACCTCGGTGGCCCACGCCTGCCAGCGGATGCGGGTCAGCGCCTCGGGTGTCGTGCCGTGGCCGGGCAGCAGCGGGCAGCGGACGGTGAACCCCCGGGCGGCGAGATACTCGCCCATGGGCCGGGTCTCGGCCACCGAGCCGGTAAAGCCGTGGATGAGCAGCGCCCCCAGCGGGCCGCCGCCGGCGGCGTAGGCTGACGGATCCAGGTGATCAGGCTGAGGCATGGTTGCCCTCCCGTGGGCTGCTATTTCTTGCCGAACAGCCCTCCCAGGCTTCCGGCAATGTCCCCCAGGCCCCCGAGATCGCCCTTGAGCGCGGCGTCGACCTGGGTGGCGATGGGTTGGGGCAGGTTCTCTTTCAGGTAGCCGGCCACGGCTTCGACGGCCTGCTTGGCCTGGGCCTCGCTGATGCCCACTTTTTGCGATACCAGTTTGACAAGTTCGTCCATTCTTCTCCTCCGTATTCCGTATTGCGTATTGCGTATTCCATCACCAGGGGTTACTGGCGGAAAACGATGGGCAGGTGGGCGGCTGTGGGCACCAGCTCGATCTCGAAGAGCTTGGGCCACAGCTTGCCGGTGACAAAGAGCCGCTCGTTGGCCGCATCGTAAGCGATGCCATTCAGCACGTCCACGGGCTCGACATAGTCTTCAGGATTCAAGAGCCCTGTCAGGTCGATCCAGGCCGACACCTGACCGCTGGCCGGGTTGATGATGGCGATGCGATCGGTCTGCCAGACGTTGGCATAGACCTGGCCGTCGATGTACTCCAGCTCGTTGAGCCTCACCACGGGGCCCTGATCGTCGTGGACCTGCACCTGTCCCAGCAGCTCAAAGGTCTCCGGGTCGCGGAAATACAGATTGGCGCTGCCGTCGCTCATGATCAGCTGCGTACCGTCGTAGGTCAGCCCCCAGCCCTCCGTCGGATAGCGGAAGGTGTTCAGTTGTTCAAAGGTCTCCCGGTCGTAGAGAAAGGCCGTCTGCTCCCGCCAGGTGATCTGCCAGATGCGATCCCCCACCAGGGCGATCCCTTCCCCGAAATACTCGGCCGCCAGGTCGTGGATCTGCAGCACCTCGCCCGTCTCCAGGGCCACCCGGCGCAGGCTGGAGCTGCCCCACAGGCCGGTGCCCTCGTACAGGATGCCCTCGTGGTACACCAGCCCTTGGGTAAACGCCCCGGGATCGTGGGGATACTCATTGATCACGCGGTAGCTGTAGCTTGTGACCCCAACCGCCGCCGGGGCTTGTGGCGTCTCGACGACGGCAGCTGTGGGCGTGGCCGTCGGCGCGGACGTCACTCCGGCCGCCGGGGCGACATCCGGCGTCGCCGTGGCCGCCGATGGCGCGCAGCCCAGGAGCAGGGCGACGATCAGGAACAGGGCCGCCGGTAACAAAGCCGGGGCGGCCGCCGGCAACAAGGCCCGGCCGCGGAGCGTTTTCACGGGCAAGGAGCGGTCGCGTCCCATGCCGGCCCCCTGGCGCTGTCCAGAAGCGGTGCTCATCTCTACAGCCGTGCCTGGAGCCAGGCTTCAACGTCGGCCAGGACGATTTCCTTGTCCAGATCGTTAAAGAGCTCGTGGTAATGGCCCTCGTACTCGTAGCGCTCCTTGTCGGCAAACGTGATCCGTTCGTAAAAGGCCTGGCTGGCATCACTCATGCACAGGTGGTCCGAGCAGCCGTGGATGATGAGGCTGGGCAGGGCCATGTCGGCGGCGTGGGCCTGGGTCCAGTCGATGGCGGCCGAGATCTCGGTGCCCAGCCGGGCCGATGCCTTGCCGTGAACCAGGGGGTCGTTGACGTAGGCCTGGACCACGGCCGGATCGCGGCTCAAGGCGTTCACGTCCAGCCCCGCCTCCAGTGAAAAGCGGGGCCAGACCCGGGACAGGACCCGGGCGACAACCAGGAGCATCGGCGAGATCCCCAGTTTGCCTATGGCCGGGCTGCACGACACGACGCCGGCCAGCCCTGCGGGATCGTGCAGGACATAGTTGAGCACGATCAGCCCGCCCTGGCTGTGGCCCAGGAGGAACAGGGGCCGGCTCGGCTCCTCGCGGCCCACCAGGTCAAGAAAGGCGCGCACGTCGCCTCGATATTCGGCAAAGCTGTCGACGTGGCCGCGCTGGCCGGGCGAGTGGCCGTGCCCGCGCAGGTCAAAAGCATAGACGGCAAAACCGCGGGGCACGAACCAATCGACGACGTTGCCATAGCGGCCGCTGTGCTCGCCAAAGCCGTGGACGACGGCCAGCGCGGCGCAGGGCCTGCCCTCGGGGCGCCAGCGCTGATAGTAGAGCTCCAGGCCGCCGTGGCCGGGGAAGGATCCTTCGCTGTGGTCCATGGGTTCGCTCCTTGTGTAGATCATAGGCTGATTCTACCACGGTTAGGGGCAAATGGGCAAATATGCAAATGCGCAAATGGGCAAATGCGCACGCGCTCGGGCGGGTCCGCGACCCGGCCCACCATGCGCCGATCACGGATCGGCGCGGGGCGAGGCGAGAGTGCATTCTCCGGAGCGGCTGCACCAGGGGCGGGCGGGGGTTGGACCGGGGGGCGGCCGATGTGGTATAATGGACGCTTGGAGATGATCTAGACAATGTCGATTATCGTGGCCGAACGGCTCGCTAAATCATTTGGCCCTCAAGATATTTTCTGGGACGTGTCGTGCAGCGTCGCCGCCGGGGACCGGATCGCCCTGGTGGGGCGCAACGGCACGGGCAAGACGACGCTGCTGCGCATTTTGGCCGGCCTGGAACCGCCCAGCGGTGGTCGGGTCCATCGCGCCCGCGGACAGCGCATCGGCTACCTTCCCCAGGGGGCTGCCCTGGAAGGAGAGGGCACGCTGTGGCAGGAGATGATGGTCGCCTTCCAGTCACTGCGCGATCTGGAGTCGCGTTTGCACGCCCTGGAAGCCGAGATGGCCAATCCCGCGCGGGCCGAGGAGGCACTGGAGGCCTATGCCCCGTTGCGCGAGCGCTTTGAGTTGTTGGGCGGCTATACCTACCAGGACCAGGCCAAGCACGTGCTCATGGGCCTCGGCTTTCCACCCGAGGAGCACGTCATGCCCGTGGCGCACCTCAGCGGCGGGCAAAAGACCCGCGCCTACCTGGCCCGATTGCTGCTCGAATCGCCCGACCTGCTGCTCCTGGACGAGCCCACGAACCACCTGGACCTGCGGGCCATCGAATGGCTGGAGAGTCATCTCAACGGCTGGCAGGGCACCGTGATCCTGGTCGCCCACGACCGCTATTTCATGGACCGCGTGGTGCACAAAGTCTGGGAGCTGGCCTTTGGCCAGTTGGAGATCTATGGCGGGAACTATTCCCACTATGTCCAGCAGCGGGCCGACCGCTACGAGCGTTGGCTAAAAGAGTACCGGGCGCAGCAAGAGTTTGTGGCCAAGGAGGAGGACTATATCCGGCGCTACATGGCGGGCCAGCGCAGCCGCCAGGCCAAGGGCCGCCTCAAACGCCTGGAGCGCTTCAAAGAGGACGAGATGCTGGACCGGCCGCGAGAGGAGCGCAGCATCAGCCTGCGCTTCCAGACGCCGTTGCGCAGCGGCGAAAAGGTGGCCTGGAGCCAGGACCTGGTGGTGGGCTACAATCCTGGCGCTCCCCTGTTCTACTGCCCCGACCTGGACCTGCGCCGCGGCGAGTGCGTGGCCCTGCTGGGGCCTAATGGTTCGGGCAAGACGACGCTGCTCAAAACCCTGCTGGGCGAGCTGGATCCGCTGGATGGTTATGCCCGGCTGGGCGCCAGCCTCAAGATCGGCTACTTTGCCCAGGTGCACAGTGACCTGGATCCGAACCAGACGGTGCTGGACTCGATCCTGGAGGTCAAGAACCTGGCCCTGGGTGAGGCGCGCAGTTTCCTGGGGCGTTTTCTCTTTTCCGGGGACGACGTATTCAAGCCGCTCGCCGATCTCTCGGGCGGCGAGCGTAGCCGCGTGGCCCTGGCCCGGCTGGTGCTGCAGCGGGCCAACTTTTTGTTGCTCGACGAGCCCACCAACCACCTCGACATCCCCAGCCAGGAGATCCTGGAGGAGGTGCTGGATGATTTTGAGGGGACCATTGTCCTGGTGACCCACGACCGCTACCTGGTCGACCGCCTGGCGACCCAGCTCTGGATCCTTCGGCCGGAGGATCTGTCCCTGGAGGTCTATCGCGGCTCCTGGGCCGAATATGTCGAGGACCGTCAGAAAGGGATAGAGGTGGCCGCCGAGACCGAAGCCAAACAAAAGTGGTCCGACGAGGAGCGCCAGGCCAGGATCGAGGAGCAGCGCGCCCGGCGCCGCGAGGAGGCCCGCCAGCAGCGCCTGGCCGAGCTGGAAGGCGAGATCCATAACCTGGAAGGGCAGATGAAGGCCCTGCAGGCCGAGATCGAGGCCGCCACCGCCGTCCAGGCGGCGATGCGCATCCATGAGCTGGGCACGATCTATGGCCGGCTGGAGGACGAGTTGCAGGAGCGGCTGGATCGCTGGGCGGAGCTGGCCGGATGACGGGCGACCGGCCGCGGGTCATTGGCCTGACGGGCAACATCGCCACCGGCAAGAGCGAGGTGGGTCGCATCCTGGCAGGCCTGGGTGCCCGCCTCATCGACGCCGACAAGGTGGCCCACGAGGTGATGCGCCCCGGTGGCCCGGCCTACCGGGACGTCGTTCAGGCCTTTGGCCCCGAGATCCTGGCCGGCGACGGCAGCATAGATCGGGGCAAGCTGGGCGCCATCGTCTTTCGGGATCCGCAGGCGCTGAGGCGCCTGGAGAGGGCGGTGCATCCCGCCACCGTGGCCCGTGTGGATGAACTCATCGCCGCGGCCCGCGAGCCGGTGGTTGTCGTCGAGGCCATCAAGCTTATCGAGGCCGGCATGCACCGTGGCTACGACGAGCTATGGGTGGTTACCGCGCCGCGCCCGCTCCAGATCCGGCGCCTGGTGGAACGGCGGGGCACGAGCGAGGTGGAGGCGGCCCTGCGGGTGGATGCCCAGCCCCCGCAGCAGGAAAAGGTGGCGCTGGCCGACCGGGTCTTTGTCAACGACGGCGCTCTGGACGAGCTGGAAGAGAGTGTAAGGGAAGCGTGGCAAGAGATCACGATGCGATAGCGGTCCGGCCGGTGCGGCGCGATGACCTGCAGGATGCCGCCGGCGTGGCCCGCGTGCTCAACAGCGTCATCGCCGAGCGGCGCTACACGGCCCTGGCCGGCCACTGGACGCCCGAGGCCGAGCGGGCCTTCTTGCAGTCGCTGGGCTCGCGCAGCCAGATCTTTGTGGCCGAGGCTGGCGGCCAGATTGTGGGCTTTCAGGTCATCGAGCCCTTTGTGGCCTATACCTCGACCATGGACCACGTGGCCCACCTGGGTACCTACGTATTGCGCGACTGGCGCGGCCAGGGCGTCGGCCGGCGCCTGGCTGAGGTGACCCTGGCCTTTGCCCGGACCCAGGGATACGAAAAAGCCGTGATCTATGTGCTGGCCCACAACGAGGGGGGGCTGGCCTACTATGGCGGCCTTGGCTTTCAGGGGCGGGGCACGCTGGTCGGTCAGACCAAGATCGATGGCGTGTACTATGACGAAGTGGTGATGGAAATGCACTGGGGGGGAGGGGAATGACGGCGCAAAAGACAGGTGAGAAGGTTGAGGTCCGGCGGGCCAGGCGCGGCGATCTGTCCGCCATTGCCAACCTGGTGCAAAAGGCCACCCGCTCCAGGATCGAGGTCGACGAGGCCAAGGTGCAGGAGTGGCTCTTTAGCAAGGGCTTGTGGGTGGCTGAGCAGGATGGTGACCTGGTTGGCGTCGCTGCCTGGCAGGCCGAAAACCTGGTCTCGGTCACCGACGTATTCTATGTCTCTCCGGCGCGCCTGCGGGCCACAGCCGGGGGGCAGTTACTGGAGACCATCGAGGCCGAGGCCAATGTCCTGATGTGCGAGGCCAATGTGCTGATCCTGCCTGACTGGACGTCCAAGGCGGTGCGCACGTTTCTACGAAAGCAGGGTTACGAGCCCAAAGTCTTTGAGGAACTGCACCGCATCTGGCGCGAGGTGCTCGGCGATTTCGTCGCACTGGATCAGGACCTGATGGTCAAGCGCCTGCGCGAGCGCATGGTGATGGTGCCGGTTTAGAAGGATCCTGGAGGCGCTATGATGCTAAAGGAGTGGGCCGGCCGGCATCCGCGGCTGGCCATGTGGGTCGTGCTGGCGATAGGTATGGTGGCGATCTTGATCTGGTCGGCCTGGGGCGTGGGCCTGCTGCCTGGGCAGTGGGCGGCCCTTGTCGTGGCCGTCATCCTGCTGGCCGGCCTGTGCGCCTGGGTCATTGGCTGGGAGGAGGGTGAGGAGCAGGAGGACGAGCCTGCTTGACGCTGCCGGCTTGCTCAGGATTGGGGCGAGCCGGGCGTTTCGTCGTTGACCGCCTCGACGATACGGGGCAGGATCTCGGCCACGTCGCCGTGGATCACTACGTCGGCCTGGCTGTCGAACTGGGTGACCTCCAGGTTGACGATGATGCTCCTGGCCCCACACTCCGCAGCCAGGTACGGTATATCGGCCGCAGGCGTGACCTCCAGCGAGGAGCCGGCCACGAGAATCAGGTCGCTGCGGCGAGCCTCGGCCAGGGCCTGGTTGAGCACGCGGACAGGCAGTTGTTCGCCAAAGAGGATGACGTTGGGCTTGAGCACTCCTCCACATTCACACCTGGGCACCTTGCCCTTCCGGATGAACTGCTCCACCATCGGATCGACGGGAAACTTGGCATAACAGCGGATGCAGGTCGCCTCGCGCATGTGCCCGTGGAGCTCTAGCACGTGCTGCGACCCGGCCCGCTGGTGCAGGTTGTCGATGTTCTGGGTGACGATGGCTTGCAGGATGCCCAGCGCTTCCAGTTCCGCCAGAGCGTAGTGGGCCGGGTTGGGCGAGGAATTGAGCAAGGTCTCGGCCATAGGCCGGATCCAGTTGTAGAACGTCTGGGGGTTGAGGCGAAAGGCCCAAATGGAGGCCACCAGCATCGGGTTGGCCTTTTCCCACAGGCCCGAGCCGGGACTGCGAAAGTCGGGGATGCCGGAGGCGGTGCTGTGGCCCGCGCCGGTGAAGGCGATCATGTGTTTGGCGTGCCGGATCAGCTCGGCAGCGCGCCGGATCTCTTGGTCAAGGTTCATCGATGCCTCCCCGTCTTCCGTGAATCGGGCAGCTTCATATCTCCGGCCACCTGGTGGGCGTAGCGCGTCGTCTCGGGCAGCCGGTAGCCCCGGCCGCAGCCGAGCACCAGGTCGATGGCCGTGGGCAGGTCCACCCGGTGGCCGACCGAGACAAATACCGGCCGGACACCGGCGCGGGTGCGCAGCACCGCGCCGATCACCTCTCCCCGGTCGCGCAAAGGCGCCCAGTTGCCCACCTCGTCCCCCGGCTCCTCGTGCTCGCCCGTCAGGCGCGATTTGGCGCAGCCGACGCTGGGCCGGTCGAGGAGGATGCCCATGTGCGAGGCCAGGCCGACACGCCGGGGATGGGCCTGGCCATGCCCATCAAAGATCAATACGTCGGGCCAGACCGTCAGCCTTTCCAGGGCCGCCAGGACGCCCGGTCCCTCCCGGAAGGTCAGCAGCCCGGGCACGTAGGGAAAGACGATCTTGACCTCCGCCACCGCCCAATCCACGGGCTCCAGCCTGGAATAGTCCAGGACGACCACGGCCGCCCGGGCGAGCTTGCCCTCCATGCCGACGTCCACCCCGGCCACGGTCTCGATGCGGGCCGGATCGAACGTCGTCTCGGCAACGACCTTTTGAGCCAGTTGCCCTTGCAGTTCGACAGCCTCTCTCGTGGTGAGATCCCAGGAGTGCGACACAGTCAGTTTCATGCACAGGCCCCACGCTTACTGTTGAACTCCCAACCCCCAATTGCTGACAAGATACCACAAAACCTGACCTTTGGCAAGCTTGACAGTGGCAGCCTTTTGGGGTAAGATGCACGCGGTTTTCTGGAGGAGAAGGGCTGGATGCGCGCATTTTTGATCTACGCACTATACCGGCTCATGGGGGCTCTAGTCGGCCCGCTCCCGCCCCGTGCCGGTTACCGGCTGGCTCGCCGGGCGGGTGGGCTGCTCTGTCGTGTTTCTCCCAACTTACGGGCGGTGCTGGTTGACAACCTGCGCCATGTGCTTGGTCCGGCCGCGGACGAGAAAAAGATCCGCGAGCTTGCCCGCCAGGCATGCATCAACATTGCCAAGGGGCATTATGAGCTCTTTCGCCTCAGCCGCCTGACCCCTGACGAGATCCAGGACCTGACGGACCTGGACGGGATCGAGCACTTTTGGCGGGCGATGGAGTGGGGAAAAGGCGTCATCGCCGTGACGGCTCATCTGGGTAACGTGGATCTGGTGGCACAGCTTCCATTAGCCTTTGGCGTTCCCATCTCGGGCGCGGCCTGGCACCTGGAGCCCGAGCGGCTCTTTCGTTACACCCTGGAGCTGCGTCAGAAGCATGGCCTGCGCCTTTTTCCCTCCGATGGCTCCATGGTGGGCCTGCTTCGGGCGCTCAAGCGCGGGGAGATCATTGCCCTGCCGTGCGATCGCGATTTCGCCGACAATTCACGCACCTTTGAGTTTTTTGGCCAGCCCGCCCGGTTGCCCAACGGACCGGCACGGCTCTCACGACGGACCGGCGCGCCGCTGCTGCCCGCCTTTGTCGAGCGCCTGCCCGGCGAGAGGTTTCGGGTTCACGTCGAGCCGCCAATCCTTGTACCTCAGACAGATGATGCCCAGGCTGACATCGATGCCGTGATGGAAAAGCTGGTGGACATCATGGAGCGTTACATTTCGCGGCATCCGGAGCAGTGGCTGGTCGCCGCGCCGGTGTGGCCCATGGCAGATGCGGACCGGGAGGCCGGGGAATCTGGCGACGAATCAGGGTTCCTGAATTGGGGGATGTAGGACAAACTGCCAATTTGCCCTACATCCGTCCCGGATTCAAGATACCGCACAAGTCATAACCTTGGAAAGAGACTACAGACTATGTCATTTATTGAACAGAAGGCTCGTGACGTCAGCCGGCCGGCCCTGGAGGCCATCGGCCGTACCTTGGCCCGCTGGAACATCTCGCCCAACGGCGTGACCTACCTTGGCCTCTTGCTCACGGTCGGCGTTGCGGTCCTGGTGGCGCTGGGCGAGATTCGCTGGGCCGGTGTGGCCTATATCTTTGCCGCGGTGTGCGATGCCGTAGACGGCACCCTCGCCCGCGTCAGCGGCCGGGGCAGCCGGTTCGGCGCCTTTTTGGACTCGACCATCGATCGTTTTGAGGAATCGATCGTCTTTGTCGGACTGGCGGTCTATTATGCCCGTGTCGGCGGCGAGTGGGAGATTCCCGTCATCCTGGTGGTGACCGTGGCCTCGCTGATGGTCAGCTATACCCGCGCCCGGGCCGAGGCGTTGGGGGTCCCCTGCGCGGTAGGGTTCATGACGCGCCCGCCCCGCGTCGTCATCCTCATCGTGGGCCTGATCCTGGACCTGGTGCCGGCGGCCCTGATCCTCCTGGCGGCGACCAGCCTTTTTACCGCCTTTCACCGCATGTACCACGTCTGGAAGATGACGGGGGGTGAGGCGGCCGGCTGGGCTTTGCCCCAGGAGCCGCTTGTCACACAGGGCTTCTCGGTTCAAGAACCGGAGCAAGCGGATGACATGGGAGAAGAACAGTGATCAAGTTCCTCAACTTGTTGCTGCTCTTTGCCGCCGTGGCCATTGTGGGCCAGTTGCTCGGCTGGAACCCGCTGCTGATCTTTGTCTCGTCGGGCCTGGCTATGGTCCCGCTGGCCGGGCTCATGGGCGAGGCCACCGAGGCTCTGGCCGTCCACACCGGCCCCCGCCTGGGCGGCCTGCTCAATGCCACGCTGGGCAATGCCGCTGAATTGATTATCACCATCATGGCCGTCCGCGAGGGCCTGATGAACCCGGCCATCAACGAGCATATGCTGGAGCTGGTGCGCGCCTCGCTGACCGGCTCGATCCTGGGCAACATCCTCCTGGTGCTGGGCCTGAGCGTGCTGGTGGGCGGACTGCGCCACGGGCTGCAGCGCTTTGACCGGACCCACGCGGGCACGAACGCCACCATGCTGCTGCTGGCCATCGCCGCCCTGGTCATCCCTTCGCTCTTTAGTCACAGCATCGAGGAAGTCAACCACGATGCTGTCGAGTACCTCAGCCTGGGTGTGGCGGGTATGATGATCCTGCTGTACGCGCTGGCCATAATTTACCAGCTGCGCGGCGGCCGGGCTCGCTCCTACGAGGACGATGAGTACGAGGCGGCGGAAGCCGAGGCCCCCCATTGGTCGGTAGGCCGTGCAGCTCTGGTGCTGGTCGGTGCCACGCTGGGCATCGTCGTCATGAGCGAGTTGCTGGTGGGGACCGTCGAGCACGTCGTGCTTGAGATCGGCATCTCGGAATTCTTCCTGGGCATCATAATCATTCCCCTCATCGGCAACGTGGCCGAGCACCTGGTCGCCGTGCAGGTGGCGGCCAAGAACAAGATGGAGCTCAGCCTGGCCATTTCGGTGGGCTCTAGCTTGCAGATCGCCCTCTTTGTCGCGCCGCTGCTGGTCTTTATCAGCCTGCTGATGGGCAACCCCCTGACGCTCGTTTTCAACGAGTTTGAGTTGATCGCCCTCATGGCCGCGACCCTGATCGCCGGCCTGGTCTCGCTGGACGGTGAGTCCAACTGGCTGGAGGGGGCGATGCTGCTGACCATCTATGCCATCATCGCCCTGGCCTTTTTCTGGCTGCCGGCCTGATCTCTGATCCGAAAACAAGTTCGCACATTGTGCGAACTTGTTTTCGATCAATGCCTAAGGATACATACGCCCCAGCAGCCGGGGGAAGGGAATGGTCTCGCGGATGTGCTGGATGCCGCAGATCCACATGACCGTGCGCTCGATGCCCAGGCCAAAGCCGCTGTGGGGCACCGAGCCATAGCGCCGCAGATCCAGGTACCACTCGTAGGCATCGCGGGGCAGATCGTGGCGCTCGATCTGGGCTTCCAGGTAGGCCAGGTCGCTGGAGCGCTCGCCCCCGCCAATGATCTCGCCGTATCCCTCCGGGGCCAGCAGGTCGGCCGAGCGGCAGGTCTCGGGCCGCTCCGGCTCCTGGGCCATGTAAAAGGCCTTGACCTGCGAAGGATAGTGGTGGACAAAGACCGGCTTTTCGAACTGCTCGGCCACATAGGTCTCGTGGGGCGCGCCAAAGTCGTCGCCCCAGGCGATGGCCGGCACCGGCTCGTCCTCGGGCAGGATGAGCACGCCGGCCGCCGCTGCCGCGTTGATCATCTCGACCGCCTCGTCGTAGGTGATACGCGGGAAGGGTGGCTCGACCTTCTCCAGGCGGCTCAGATCGCGGCCCAATAGCTGTAGCTCCTGCTCCCGCTCGCGCAGGGTGGTCTGCACGACGTAGGACACAAACTGCTCCTGGATGCGCAGGTTCTCTTCCAGGTCCACGTAGGCCGCCTCGGGCTCGACCATCCAGAACTCCTGGATGTGGCGCCGGGTCTTGGACTTTTCGGCGCGAAAGGTGGGACCAAAACAATAGACGCGGCCAAAGGCCATGATGTTGGCCTCGTTGTACAATTGCCCGCTCTGGCTCAGGTAGGCGGGCGTGCCGTGATAGTCGGTCTCGAACAGGGTGGTGGTGCCCTCGCAGGCGGCCGGCGTGAGGATGGGGGTGTCCATCAGCACAAAGCCGTGATCGTCCA
>Ga0316577_10000569_pt1 | contig 15089 bp, 10 predicted proteins | sample S5NA_FD_203073 | JGI IMG/M metagenome (GOLD analysis project Ga0316577, IMG submission 203073) | Rhizosphere microbial communities from salt marsh grasses in Alabama, United States - S5-7_050615r2r1 | ecosystem: Host-associated > Plants > Roots > Rhizosphere | place: USA: Alabama | collected... | reverse complement strand
CCGGCACGAGCGCCCCCAAGGATACAGACTATCTCAATGGCCCCATCGACGACATCCAGCTCCGCAGCTGGGGCATCCAGCTCGTAGACGGGCGTATGCCAGGCTTCGCGGCCATCATCGGCAAGGCCAAGACCAATGAAGCGGCCGTCGAGATCGTACGACAGCTGCAGCGCCGCAACATCTTGATCTTCCTCAGTGGGAACGTGAATGGCCGCAGCATCATTCACCAGCTGATGGAAGAGGGCGTAGAGATGGGCTACGACACCTACATCGTACCCTTTGGCCTGGACACAATCTCCACAGTCTATCCCATGGGCTTTGCCACGCGATCGGCCTTGACCTTCGGTGGAATGAAGGGTGGGCAAACGCGTGAGATTCTGCTCTACAACAAGTACCGCGTCTTTGCCTTTGCCCTGGCGTTGGGTGAAGTGGATGATCTCAAGTACGCCACCGCAGCCGGCGCCATCACCTACGGCTTCCCGGTCATCGCCGATACAGTCATCCCCGAAATCCGCCCGACGGGCATCACCCAATACGAACACGTCATCTCTATGCCCTGGGACGACATCGAAGGCGAGACCGACGCCGACAAGGCAGCACGCTTTGTGCAGCAGGCGATTGAGGTGCGCGGTGTCAAGATCAAGATCACCGAGGTTCCCGTCCCGGTGCCTTACGGCTCGGCCTTCGAGGGTGAGCGCGTGCGCAAGGCAGACATGCGGGTCGAATTCGGTGGCAAGTATTCACGCTGCTACGAGTACCTGCGCATGGCACCGCTTGATGACGTCGAGGACCACAAGATCGAGATCATCGGTCCCGGCTTTGAGGATGTGAAAGAGGGCGGGGCCATCGATATGGGCATCTTGGTCGAGGTCGCCGGACGCAAGATGCAGGAAGACTTTGAGCCCGTGCTGGAGCGCCAGATCCACTACTTTGTCAACGGCGCCAGCGGCATCCAGCACATTGGACAGCGCGACATCGCCTGGATCCGCATCAGCAAAGGTGCAGCCGACAAGGGCTTTGACCTGAAGCACTTTGGTGAGATCCTTTACGCCCGTTTCCACGGCGACTTTGGGGCGATCGTCGACAAGGTCCAGGTCAAGATCTTCACCGACCCGGAGCTACACGCCGAATGGCTGGAAAAGGCACGGGATGCGTACGACTATCGGAACCAGCGGCTGGCTGAGATGACGGATGAAGCAGTGGACGAGTTCTACTCCTGCACGCTTTGCCAGAGCTTTGCGCCGGATCACGTTTGCGTCGTCAGCCCCGAGCGGCTAGGCCTGTGTGGTGCTTACAACTGGCTCGACTGCAAAGCCAGCTACCAGATCAACCCCACCGGCCCCAACCAGCCGATTCCCAAGGGCAACGCCATCGACTCTTGGACCGGTGTCTTTGATAACGTCAACGAGTTTGTACAGCAGTCCTCGCACGGCGCAGTAGAGACCGTGACGATGTACTCGATCATGGAATTCCCCATGACCTCCTGCGGCTGCTTTGAGTGCATCATGATGATCCTGCCCATGTGCAATGGATTCATGATCGTCAGCCGCGAGGACCCGAGCATGACCCCCGCGGGCATGACCTTCAGTACACTGGCCGGCATGGCCGGTGGTGGTCTGCAGACGCCCGGTGTGTTGGGCATCGGCAAGTACTTTATCATCAGCAAGAAGTTCATCCGAGCGGACGGCGGACTGAAGCGCATTGTGTGGATGTCCAGCTTCCTGAAGGAGACCATGGCCGAGGAACTCAAAGAAGCAGCCATCCGCGCCGGCGACCCAGACCTGATCGATAAGATCGCCGATGAGCGGGTTGCGACGACCGAGGATGAGGTCCTCGCCTTCTTGGAAGAGTCCGGGCACCCGGCCCTCACCATGGAGCCGTTGATGTAGCGAAGTGAGATGGGGATCAGGATACAAAGAACAACTTCCTGATCCCCATGATATTTTCGAGGCCGAGCGTCGCCGAGGGCCCGCGCCTGGAATCCAGGACTGCTAGTTGGCCCTTGCCGGCCGCCGTCAATGGAACTAAGAACCAAGTCTAGGTGGCTATAGCACACAGCAGCAAGGGGGAGCCCCTTGCTGCTCGCTATGTTCGGGCTTATGCTAACAGAAAATCTATCAAGGTTTACGCACACCGATTTGATTCAACTTACTATCCGTTGAGGAGGAGGATCTATGCCAGTTACAGTCGAGATTCCAAAGGAGCGGTGGACCGGTTCTGTCCGGGAGGTTACCCTCGGTGCCACTGCCGAAGAAGGGGGTACCCGGGCGAGAACAGTCACCATCGGTGGAGAGACCACCCTCCCCTTCCTACACTTCGAGGGAGAGATGCCCCGCCCACCCGTTGTCGGCATCGAGATCCAGAACAGTTACCCGGATGACTGGTCCCCAGTGCTGCTTGAAGCATGGGGCGACGTGCTGAACGACCCGGCAGCCTGGGCCAAGAAGGCCGAGGAAGTCGGCGCGGACGTCATCCTGCTCAAGCTGAGGGGCACCGACGCTGAAGGCAACACCACATCCCCCGAGCAGGCCGCCGCTGCAGTTCAGGCGACCCTGCAGGCAACGGGATTGCCGATCATTGTTCACGGTCCCGGGCAGGCAGAGCTGGACAACAAACTACTGGTCGCCGTCGCCGAGGCCGCATCGGGCGAGCGCCTAGCCCTGGGCCTATGTGAGGACAAGAATTACCGCACCATCGTTGCTGCAGCGCTGGCTCACGACCATTTGGTCGTCGCCTCGTCGCCCATTGACGTCAACCTGGCCAAGCAGCTGAACATCCTCATCAGTGATATGCGGCTGCCTCTGGAAAGGGTGCTCATGGATCCCACCACGGGGGCACTCGGCTACGGCCTCGAATACACCTATTCGGTGATGGAACGGTTGCGCGTCGCCGCCCTCACTGGCGACGGGATGACCCAGCAGCCGATGATCTGCCTGGTAGGAGAGGAAAGCTGGCGCCAGAAGGAATCCCGCACGTCAGAAGGTGTGCCTGAGGAGTGGGGCAATATCAAGAAACGCGGCATCACCTGGGAAATCGCAACCGCTGCCGCACTGCTGGAATCGGGTGCGGATATCGTTGTTCTGCGCCATCCTGAAACGGTGGCTGTGGTCCACGACACCATCAGCAAACTGATGGCGCACTAGGAGGAGGTAAGCAAGAATGGCACTTTCCGGTCTTCAGATCTACAAACTACTACCCAAGACCAACTGCAAGGACTGCGGCTTTCCGACCTGTCTGGCCTTTGCCATGAAATTGGCGGCCAAACAGGCATCGCTGGACGATTGCCCTCATGTTTCACAGGAGGCAAAAGAAGCCCTCTCCGCAGCCGCGGCCCCGCCCATCCGCCTGGTCAAGGTCGGAACGGGCGAAAAGCAGTTCGAAGTGGGCAACGAGACGGTCATGTTCCGCCACGAAAAGACCTTCTTCCACCAGCCTGGCCTGGCATTGCGGGTAAAGGACACAGACGATGCCAGCACCATCGCTGAAAAGGTCAAGATGGTCAACGACTACTGCGTCGAGCGCGTGGGCATTGACATGACCTTTAACGCCGTGGCCATCGAAAACGCCTCGGGCGATGCTGGAGCCTATGCAGAGGTCGTCAAGGCGGTTCGCTCCCAGACCGAGTTGCCCTTTGTGCTCATGTCGGGGGACATGGCGGCCCTCGAAGCGGCCCTAGACGTGGAAGGTGGACACCGACCGGTGCTTTATGCTGCTACGGCCGACAACTGGGAAGCCATGGCAGGCCTGGCCAAGGGCAAGCAAGTCTCACTGGCCATTCGCAGCAAGGACGGTCTGGACGAGCTGGCCGACCTGACGACCAAGCTAGGCGATGCCGGCATCGAGGACCTTGTGCTCGACCCAGGCAGCCGTGATTTGGCGGGGTCGTTGGCGCAGGTCACCCAGCTGCGGCGTCTGGCCCTGAAAAAGAACTTCCGCGCGTTGGGACACCCCATCATCGCCTTCCCCGGCGAACTAGCCGATACAGAGGAAGGCGAGATCGTCGCCGCTACCCAGTTCATTGCCAAGTATGCCGGCATCATTGTCGTGGACCGCTTCGATCCCGCAGTGGCCTACCCGCTCCTGACACTGCGCTTGAACATCTACACCGACCCGCAGAAGCCGATCTCGGTCGACCCGGGCATCTACGATTTCAACAGCCCCACAGCGGATTCGCCGCTGATGACTACGACCAACTTCTCGCTGACCTACTTCAGTGTGGCCGGCGAGTTGGATGGCAGCGGTATCCCCTCCTGGTTGCTGATCTGCGATGCCGAGGGCATGAGTGTGCTCACAGCCTGGGCCGCGGGCAAGTTCGATGCGGAAACCATCGCCAAGGCCGTCAAGACATTCGATGCAGGCGGCAAGATCAGTCAGAAAAAGATTATCCTTCCAGGACACGTCGCTGTGCTGTCGGGAGAGCTGGAAGAAGAGCTGCCGGGATGGGAGATCCTAGTGGGCCCGCGCGAGGCTGTGGACCTTCCCGCGTACCTGAAGCAGCTCTAGCCGCGTAAAGGAGTGGTGGCGCGAAGCCGGTCTGCGGTCGTGGCCAACCTCGATCCGCGGATTGCCGGTCAGCCGTCACCACTCAGAATCTAGCTCGAACCCATGGCAGAGACAGCCGAACGACACAACCACAAAGCGATTGTTGTCTTTAAACCCTCGGGGCAGGTTGTCGAGGTAGAAATCGGCACCCTGCTATCCGACGCTGCCGTCGAAGCCGGGATCCCGCTGAACCTGCCCTGCGGCGGCCAGGGTCGCTGTGGCCGCTGTCGGGTCAGGGTCGAGCACGGCGACGTCAGCCACCGCAGCGCGGCACGGCTCACTTCAGCCGAACGCCAGGAGGGTTGGGCGCTGGGCTGCCAGGCGGTGATCAAAGGCGACGCCGTCATCTTTGTGCCGGAGCAAGAACAGGTCGAGATCGAGTTTATCACCAAGACTGTGGGCGCTGAGCGGATTGCGCTGGCCGCCGACTTTAAGGGACAGCTCGATCCCAGCGTGCGCCGAGCGCACGTGACCATCACACCTCCCAGCCTGGACGATCAGACGACGGACTGGGATCGGCTACTGCGCTCACTCTCATTGGAGCATGGCATCCAGAACGTGACGACCACCCTGCCCATGCTGCGCGATCTGGCGCGCGATCTGCGAGAGGCAGAGTGGAACGTGACGGCCGTCCTGGACATGGGCGATCCAGAAGAGGATGCTTCTACCCGTCCTCGGCTCGTCGATTTGCTTCCAGGAGACCAGACCGGGCGCTGCTATGGCGTAGCCATCGACATCGGTACGACGTCCAACGTCATCTACCTTGTCGATCTGACCGAGGGCAAAGTCATCGACCGTGCCTCAGCCTACAACGGCCAGATACAGGCTGGCGAGGATGTGATCTCCCGCATCATCTTTGCCCAGAAGCGGGATGGCGGCCTATCGCGTCTACAAAAGATGGTGCTCAAGACGCTGAACGGGCTCCTGGAGGAATTGACTTCCCGCAACCAGATCCCTGCCGCCCAGATCAGCAAAGCCGTGGTGGCAGGCAACACGACCATGATCCAGCTCTTCCTGGCCCTGGATCCCAGGACCATCCGGGAGATGCCCTTTATCCCAACCATCGGCCAGCCTCTGCCTGTCACGGCGGAAGAGCTCGGCCTGGCCATCAATCCCCAGGCCACGGTCGACTGCCTGCCGGTCGTGGGTGCCTACGTCGGCGCCGACATCACCGCCGGTGTCCTGGCCTCGGGCATGCATAACACCGATGCCCTGACCCTGTTCATAGACGTCGGGACCAATGGCGAGATCGTCCTCGGCAACCGTGACTGGCTGATCACCTGCGCCTGTTCGGCGGGACCGGCCTTTGAGGGTAGTGGCGTCCGCCATGGCATGCGGGCCACGGCTGGGGCCATCGAAGAAGTATGGATCGACCCTCGGACCTACGAGCCAACCTACGAGACGATCGGGAACTTGCCAGCGAGGGGCATCGCTGGTTCGGGCATGATCGGCCTGCTAGCCGACATGTTCATCACCGGCGTTGTCGACAAGGCAGGCAAGATCGCACGCGACCTCCCGACCCCTCGGGTGCGGGTGGGCGATCACGGTGGCGAGTACGTAGTCGTCTGGGCCAACCGATCGGGCATCGGCACCGACATTGTCATCAATGAGGTGGACATCGAGAATCTGCTGAGAACCAAGGGCGCCATCTATGCCGGCTTCACCGTGTTGGTGCAGAGTGTCGGCGTCGAGCTGGCGGACGTGGAGCAGGTGTTCATCGCCGGTGCCTTTGGCCAATACATCAACATCGAGAAGGCCATCCAGATCGGCCTTCTGCCCGACATGCCCTGGGAAAGGTTCCACTACTTGGGCAACACCTCCGTCTTGGGCGCCTTCCACTCCCTTGTGTCGCGGGAGGTGCGCCGGACGGTCTTGGACATTGCCCAGAAGATGACATACCTGGAGCTGTCGGCCGACAATACCTTTTATGACAAGTTCATGTCGGCCTTGTTCTTGCCCCATACTGATATATCCGCCTTCCCCTCCGTCATGCGTTTGCTGGAGGAAAGGGAAGGCCAATGAGGCACCGAGTCCACACAGCATCCCTCATCGGCAGGGATGGGCGAGCGGTAAAGCAGGATGGCAGGCCCTGCCACCCTTCAGATAAGCAAGGAGGCGAATAAATGTACATCATTGGCGAGAATATCCAGATACTGTCACCGCGGATCAAGGCAGCCATTGCAGATCGCGATCCCACATACATCCGCAGCCTGGCGCGCATGCAGATCGAGCACGGGGCGAACATCCTGGACCTTAACATCGGTCCACGCAAGCGTGATGGCATCGAGGTCATGCAGTGGATCGTCGAAGAGGTCCACGATGAAGTCGGGCCAGTACCCCTGTCTCTGGATACGACAAACGCGGCTGCCATCGAGGCCGGTCTCAAGAGGTGCCAGGAACTGGGGATCGAGGCCATGATCAACTCGACTTCGGCCGATCCAGATCGGCTCAACGTCACGATGCCGATGGCCGCCGAGCACAACGCCCGGATCATTGCCCTGGCCATGGACAAGAACATACCAGCCACTGCCGACGGGCGCGTGGCCTTGGCCATGGAGGTGCTCATCCCCAAGGCCGAGGAATTGGGGATGCCGATGGAGCACGTCTACCTGGATCCCCTCGTGCTGACCGTGAACGGCTGCCAGGAACATGGCCCGGAGACGCTCAATGCCATCCGCTCTTTCAAGATGCTCTGGGATCCATCCCCCATGACGACGGTGGGCCTATCCAACATCTCGAATAGCGTGCCCCACGAGAACCGCAGCCTGCTCAATCGGACCTATCTGGTCATGCTCCTGGCGGCCGGCCTGGACTCCGCCATCCTTGACCCCCTGGACGCCGAGCAGAAAGAAGTCATGCGGATCGTCGAGGAGCGCGATGACAGCACCGGCGTGGGCCAGGCCTACTTGGCGCTCTATGACACCGTCGCCGCCATGGACGAGTTCACGCCAGACATGGTCGACCGCAGCGATCCCGATCAGGAGGCCATCTACCGGACCGTCCAGATCCTCGAGAACAAGATCATCTATGCCCATGGCTACCTGACCACCTGACAGGAGGACAGGCAGACCAAATAGCAGGTCGCTTCGCCGGCGAGCGAGATCCCGAGTTCCTGCCTCGAGTCACTGAGGCATCGCGACGCGGGCAACCGGCCACTCGTACCATGGACCTGCTGCAGTGATAAGGGGCCGTACGCCAGTACGGTCCCTTTTGCATTTCAGACCGCGCAGACACTTGACAAGCACACCCGGCTGTGCTACGATGGATCCAGCGTCCCGAACTATATTGCATTGCATATCGTCGAAATAAGGAGAGGACATGGGAAACAAGAGGTGGATCTTGATTTTGATGCTGCTGGTGGGCCTAGTCTTCGGCCTTGCCTCTTGTGGCGGAGATTCCGAAGTGGCAAGCCAGCCAGAAGAGCCGGCAGCTCAGCAGCCTGAGCCGAGTGCAACCACAGCCCCCTCGCCCACAACCGCACCAACAGACACTGCAGAACCTGAGCCGACGAACACGCCCGATGCACAGCCTTCGACTGAGGGAGCAGGGCTGAACCTGGGTAACGTAGCTATGCCGGACGACCTTGCCAGCTACCGATCCAAAATGCGCCTATCGACCTCAGGCACCGGTGCCGAAGGAGAGACCGGCGGCGTGCTCGAGTTCTCGATCGAGTACACTCGAGAGCCTTTGGCCCAGCACATCGTCATCTCTGGCGAGGGCTTTGACCAGACCGGCGAGGTAGGCACGATGGAGATGTACCAGGTCGAGGACACAGCCTACATCAACCTTGGGGACCAGTGGATGAGCATGCCGGCCACGGAAAGCATCCTGGGCGAGGCCGGGATGATCGATCCTGAGGACATGCTGGACAACACGTGTGGTTGGCAGGACGCCGGCAGGAGCGAATACAACGGCATCCCCGCCCGGTATTGGACGCTCAGCGACGACGATCTGAGAGCCTGCATGCAGGGCGAGGAGTTCAGCGACATCGGCGAGATCACGAATGCCAGCGGCGAACTCTACGTGGCCGACGAAGGCAACTATATCGTCTATATGGAGCTCACCCTCGAAGGCAGCAACCTGGTCATGGGCACTGGCACCGGCGAGGAAGCCCTGGATCAGGGCCGCATCGACTTTACCTACGAGATGACGGACGTCAACGTCCCCATCACCATCGAACCGCCCGCAGAAGCCTCGAGCAGCAGCCAGCTCCCGGAGGACATTCCGGTGCCGGAGGATGCCGAGGAGGTGTCCTTTACGTTCGGGATGATCAGCTTTAACTCGGCGAGCAGTCCCGCCGAGGTGGCCGACTACTACCAGGCCCAGATGCCCCTCAACGGCTGGTCCGAGTCGAGTGTCAGCGAGGTCTCGGGCATGTACATGCTCGAATACACCAAGGACGGCCGCACAGCCAGCCTGATCGTCAACGAGGGAGACAGCGAGACGGGCGGGAGTTCCGTGATGATCACGATTCAGGAGGAAGGCAACTAGCAGCTGCGGACCAGCGAACGGGCCGGCGAGATGCCGGCCCGTTCCTTCTGCTCGCCGGGCAGGCAGGCACTGCCGTCGATGGCCCGCACCAACACCGTTCTAGCCCAGAACGATACGGAGGAAAGAGGATGACCGGAGCAAACCTCTCACTGGCAGGTGTCTTTACCCCGATCGTCACCTCATTTGACAAGCAGGGGAACGTAGCCCACGACAAGATCGCCGAGAACCTGGCAAAGTGGAACCAGACGGATCTGAAAGGATATATCGTGCTGGGCTCCAACGGCGAGTGGGTCTTTCTCAACGAACAAGAACGCCTCCAGGTGCTCAAGACGGCCCGGCAGGCCATCCCTCCAGACAAGCTGATGATCGCCGGCACGGCCAGCGAATCGGTGAGACACACCATCGCCATGACCGAAGAGGCAGCAGCTATCGGCGCCGATGTCGCCATCATCGTCAACCCCAGCTACTACAAGGGCCAGATGACGGCACCCGTCCTGTCGAACTACTATCGCGCCGTCGCCGACGAGTCTCCCCTGCCTATCCTGATCTACAACCTGCCACCGGCAACAGGCATCGACCTCTCGGCTGATCTGCTCGCCGAGCTCTCGCAGCATCCGAACATCGTCGGCGTCAAGGATACAGGCGGGAACATGCCCAAGATGGGCGAGACCATTCGCCGCGCTCACCCATCGTTCCAGGTACTCTCTGGTTCGGCCAACTTTTTCTATCCGTCGCTGACCATCGGCGTCGTGGGCGGCATCCTGGCATTGGCCAATATCGCGCCCCAGGAATCGGTCGGCTTGTACGAGCTATTCCGCCAGGGCAGCATCGAGGAGGGCAAGGCCTTGCACCTGCGGATGCTGCCGGTGAACCTGGCAATCACCACCCGCTTTGGCGTGAGCGGATTGAAGGCCGCTTTGGACATGATGGGCTACTACGGAGGCCCACCCCGTCTCCCGCTGTTGCCGCTCGACGAGACCAGGCGTCAGGAGCTGAGGGAACTCCTCGCAGACGCGAGATTGCTCGAAACGTAGGGCGCTGGCATCACTATCCAGGGTCAGCCTTTTGACCATCCATGCATTTTAAGGTATAATGCCAGAGTGGATATTCAGCAGTGAGCGGATCACCCTGATCGTGCAGTCTGCTGATTACCTGCGCATTCGGCGGGACGGCAAAGGTGCCAGTTCCCATCACTCGGGTGTCCCAGTCGCTCTCGCCGCCTAGGCGAGAGCGTTTGTTTGTTGTGATGGGATAGACTGGCCTGCGAGTCTCAAGCCTAGCAGCTGTGGACAGGACGTACAGCACGAGCCACAACCGCGAAAGACAACGGAGGGATTATGAAGGTTCTGGTCACCAATGATGAGCTATGTATCGGCTGCCATCTCTGCGAGGATGTCTGCTCTCAGGCATGGTATAAGGAGATTAACCGGGAGCTCTCATCCATTCGCATCACCAGTCTGGGCAACGCCGAGTGGGCGATGGCCGTCTGTAGCCAATGCGGTGAGTGCATAGACATCTGCCCGACGGGAGCACTGTACCGCGACAAGGCTGGCGTGGTACGGCTCAAAAAGAAGGAATGTGTGGGCTGCCTTTCTTGCGTCGGATTCTGCCCCAATGGGACCATGTACTTCCATGACGACTATGTAGAACCGATCAAGTGCATCTCCTGCGGCTTGTGCGTGAAGCAGTGCCCGACAGAAGCGATCAGCATCGAAGTACTAGCCGACTAGGAGACAGGATATGGGAAGCGTAGAAATCACGAAGGACCGCATCCAGGAGATCAAGACCGGCCATACGGTGCTGGCAGAGTTCAGCTACGAACCATCCCCCGTGGAAAAGGGATACGCCGGCCATTCACTTTATGTCAATCTCTCGGACAATCAAATCGCCATCAAGCCGGTGGACGAGATGATGAAAAAGACGTTCACCGGCGGCCGGGGCTTTGACCTGTGGTTGCTGTGGAACGCTGTAAACGGTGACACCAAGTGGGATAGCCCCGAGAATGAAGTGGTGATCGCCGCTGGCGCCATCGGGGGCATTACGCAGTACCCGGGCACCGGCAAGTCGATTGCCGTAAGCATCTCACCGCTCACCGGAAGTGTCATAGACAGCAACGTGGGTGGTTACTTTGGCCCCCTGCTCAAGTTCGCGGGCTTCGATGCCATTGAGGTGCAGGGCCTGGCTGACCAGGAAGTGATCGTCTTTATCGACGGTGACAATGGCCTCATTCAGATCCTCGAAGCGCCAGAGGAGTCGGTCAACAGCCACGTGGTGGCGGAGGAAATGGTCGCTGTCTTTGCCGACAAGCCCGCGGAAAAGCCAGGGGTCAGTTCGGTTTCGGCCGGAGTGGGTGCAGACCATACCCGCATGGGTTGTCTGAACTTTAGCTTCTACGACCCCCGGCGGGAGGTTGCCCGCTTGAAGCAGGCTGGACGTGGCGGCATCGGAACCGTCCTGCGCCACAAGAAGGTCAAGGCCCTTGTGGTCAAGTATACCGGGCTGACGGGGGATAGCAATCACCCGGCCGACCTGGGGACCATCCAGGAAACAGGGGCCAAGATGCACCGCGAGATCCGTGATCAGGACCCCGTCATGTTCGAGATGCGGAAGGATGGCACGAACCATCTGACCAAGATCATGAATGACTATGACATTCTCCCGGTGCACAACTTCCGATACGGCGGCCACCCGGAAGCGCAAAAGATCTACTCGCCCAACTTCCAGAAGTACTTTGAGTACGCGGGGCCTGACGGATGCTGGTATGGCTGCACCATGGCCTGTGCCAAGTTCGCTCGCGATTTCACCCTGCGCAGTGGTCCGTACAAAGGTCAGTCGATCACCGTAGACGGGCCCGAGTACGAGACCGTGGCCGGCATCGGCGCCAACTGTGGGATCTGGGACGCCGACGCTGTGCTGGAGGCCAATTTCTACTGCGACACCTATGGCATCGATACCATCTCCTTTGGCACCTCCATGGCCTTTGTCATGGAGTGTTACGAAGAGGGCATCATCAACAAGGAGGTTACGGGCGGGCTGGAGCTCAACTTCGGCAACGGCGACGCCATGCTGGAGGTCCTCCACCAGATGGGCCGCGGTGAGGGCTTTGGCGTCGTGGTAGGCCAGGGCATCCGCCGCATGAAACAGATCTTTGCGGGATATGGGGGCGATCCCCAGTTCCTGCAGGACATCGGCATGGAGGCCAAGGGGCTGGAATACAGCGAATATGTCACCAAGGAGTCTCTCGCACAGCAAGCCGGCTATGGGCTGGCCAACAAGGGACCCCAACATGACGAAGCCTGGCTGATCTTTATGGACGCCGTCAACAACCAGATCCCCAGTTTCCAGGACAAGGCCGAGGCCCTCCACTACTTCCCGATGTGGCGCACCTGGTTTGGGCTCAACGGCCTGTGCAAGCTCCCCTGGAACGACGTCGAGCCGGCCGACAATAGCACGCGCTACAGCGGGATGGAAGCTGCCAAGGTACCGGAGCACGTAGAGAACTATGTGAAGCTGTTCCGGAGCGTCACCGGCCGCGATGATGTACAGACCGGCCAAGACCTGATCCACATGTCAGAAGTCGTCTACAATTTCCAGCGCGTCTTTAACCTGAAGCTGGGCTATGGGACGCGCGAACACGACGCGATACCCTACCGCTCGGCCGGTCCTGTCACCAACGTCGAGTATGAGAGCCGGGCCGAGCGCTACGACCAGCAACTACGTGACCAATTGGGCATCGATCCCAGCAGCATGCCGACCACGGAAAAGCGGCTGGCGTTGCGCCGCCACCGCGAAGAGCAGTACAGGAAATTGGTGGACGCCGTCTACGAGCGAAGAGGTTGGGATCAGAACGGCATTCCCACGCTAGAGACGGTGCGCACGCTGGGCATCGATTTTCCCGACGTCGTGGAGCTGATCAAAGCGCACACCAACGGCCAGGAATAGCATTCGCGGTCTTGGGTTGCGAGGGCGCAGAGCGGCTGGCACGGGCTCTGCGCCCTTTTCTATCCAGCTGCCGCTGGGCGTCGCTCGGTACGGCGCCCGCCCCAATCTCGAAGTGTAGAAAGAAAGCCGCAGCGTGATTCGAGTCAATGACAAGTGGGATGTGCCCTGGCAGGAGGGCATGACCGTATCCGACGTGCTGGCCGCCCGCAAGTTCACCCATCACCACGTCGTGGTTTCGGTGAATGGCACCGTGGTGCCGCCCGATCAGCACGCGACCCGGACGCTCGACGACGGCGACCGGGTGCAGGTCATTCACATCATCGGCGGCGGCTAGCAGGATCTGTCCATGAGGCTTGTCACCTGGAACGTGAATGGTATTCGGGCCGCTGTTCGAAAGGGCTTCTGGTCCTGGCTGTCCGACGCTGGCCCAGACGTCGTCTGCCTTCAGGAGACCCGCATCCAGCCCGAGCAACTTACCCCCAAAATGCGCCAGCCCTCCGGCTACCACGCCCTTTGGCACGCAGGCGAGCGCCCGGGCTACAGCGGCGTAGCGACGCTCTGCCGGGAACCGCCCAAGTCCATCCGCGAGGGCTTTGGCGAGCCGCGGTTTGATGTTGAGGGCCGCACGCTCATCACCCGCCACGAGGGCTTTGCCCTCCTTAACGTCTACTTCCCCAATGGCGGGCGAGGCCACGATCGCGTTCAGTACAAAATCGAGTTCTATGATGCCTTGCTGGCCTTTTGCTCCAAGTTGCAGTCCCAGGGTGAGCGACTCGTCGTCTGCGGTGACTTTAATACGGCGCACCAGCCCCTCGACCTAGCCCGTCCCAAGGAGAATGAAAAAACCTCCGGCTTCCTGCCGGAGGAACGAGAGGCACTGAGCCGATGGCTGGATGCCGGCTTTGTCGACGTCTATCGCCGGCTGCATCCCGACCGGCAGGAGTACACCTGGTGGACGTACCGATTTGGTGCCCGGGCGCGCAACATCGGCTGGCGGCTCGACTACTTCTTGCTCTCCGAAGATCTTTTCCCGGCTGTCCGCGACGCCCGAATTCTGGGTGAGGTCGACGGCTCGGACCACTGTCCCGTCGCCCTGGAGCTGGACGTCTAGGACGCCGGCTGCTCGGCTTCCGCGGCCGGTAGGGAGAAGAAAAAGAGGCTGCCCTGCCCCTCAATGCCTTCACTCTCTACGCCAACCTGCCCGCCCAGCTTCTCGACGATCCGCCGGACGATGGATAGCCCCAAGCCATGGCCCCCGACTTGGACCTGTGCCAGCTGGGTAAACGGCACGAATAGACGCGACTGCTGCTCTGGACCGAGGCCTGTCCCGTTGTCGCGGATCCAGAATCGGACCATCCCGCCCTCCCCAGCCTTCGCGCCCAGCTCTAGCTCTGGCGGCCTGCCGCCATACTTGATGCCGTTGCTCAGGTAGTTGACCCACACTTCCTCGATCCAGGGTCCGTGGCCCAAGGCCACCGGCCAGCTATCGGGCAGCGAGATCTCGGCCTGGTACTCGTCGACGAGATCGGCCACACGCTTCTGCGCCTCGTACACGATGCTTGCCATGTCAAGCGGAGCCGGCTCTACCTCTCTCTTGCGGACGCCCGCCAGCAGCAGGAGTTCTTCAATGATGTTGTCCATGCGGCGGGCATTCCTGGCAATCGACTGCAGGTATCTCTCCCTCTGCTCGTCCGGCAGGTTCTGCCACGTCCGCTGGAGCATCTGGGCAAAACCGCCCACCATGCTCAGAGGGTTCTTGAGATCGTGGGCCACAGTGTGAGCAAAGGCGTCCAATTCAGCGTTGCGCGATTCTAGCTCCCGAGCGTATTGTCGCAGCGCTTCTTCCGCCCTCCGGCGTGCAGTAATGTCCTCGGCGACTTTGACATAGTGGGTGACCCGGCCAGCCACATCGCGCACGGCCGAGATGGAAGCAAACTCCCAGTAGATCTCGCCGTCCTTCTTGCGGTTGCTGAACTCCCCCCGCCATTCCCGGCCCTCGGCGATGACGCGCCACATCTCGGCATAGAACTCGCCAGACTGCTCCCCCGATTTCAGCAGGCGCGGGTTCCGGCCCAGCACTTCCTCCGGTGCGTAGCCCGTGAGTTCGCTGAACT
>Ga0316577_10000568_pt1 | contig 15094 bp, 11 predicted proteins | sample S5NA_FD_203073 | JGI IMG/M metagenome (GOLD analysis project Ga0316577, IMG submission 203073) | Rhizosphere microbial communities from salt marsh grasses in Alabama, United States - S5-7_050615r2r1 | ecosystem: Host-associated > Plants > Roots > Rhizosphere | place: USA: Alabama | collected... | reverse complement strand
TCAAGGTCCCGGTCACCCGATAGCGACCCGGCGGCAGCTTCACGAGCATCCAGGGTCCGGACGAGACGGTGTCGAGCAGGGCCTCGCCGCGGGCATCGGCGATCTCGACAACCACGTTCGCAAGGAAGGACCCCGTCGTGTAGGCAAACACCAACTTCAAGGAATATTGGTCCTGGACCGCGGCGAGCTCCTCGCGCCCGCTCGTCCCGATCCCACCGGCGAGATAGGCAGGCTCCGCCCCGGCGCTGCCCTGTGCAAGCAGAACGGCTGCGCCGCAGAGCAGCAGGCTGCTCCCTGCGGCAAGGGCGAGGATTGGCTTGGTGATCGACATGGCATCCCCTCCGCTCAGGCTGTCACTGCCGCCTATTGGAAACCCTGTCCCCATCTGCTGCAAGCGGCACCCGGCAGCGCCCTGTCGGGGCCCGAGCGCATCCGCTGTCAGCCACTCGAAGTGAAGGGCCAGACCAGGGGCGCCAACGAGCAGGTCACCAGGCCGGCCACGAGATTCAGCGGGAGGCCCATCCTGACATAGTCGCCGAAGCGATAGCCCCCGGGGCCCATCACCATCAGGTTGGTCTGATAGCCGATGGGGGTCACGAAGCTGGCGGATGCGGCCATCATGATGGTAAACAAAAAGGGCTTGAAATCGGCCCCAATGACCTCCGCCGCCCCGGCCGCAATGGCGAACATCAGGACCGCCGCGGCATTGTTGGTGACGATCTCCGTGAGCATGGTTGTGATCAGGTAGACCATCAGCAGGGTGAGCCAGGGGTCCTCGCCCGCCAGCGCAATCAGCTTCCCGGCGAGAAATCCCGCCGCGCCGGTCACCTCCATCGCCTTCCCTAGGCCGAGGGACGCGGCGATAACGAGCAGTACCTGCCAGTCGACCGCCCGTCTTGCCTGAGTCGCCGTGACACAACGAAAGGCCAGCATGGCCCCGGCAGCCAGCAGCGCGGCCTCCAGCATACCCCAGCCGAACGGGGCGAAGACTGCAATCAGGACCATGGCAAGCAGGATGGCGACTGCGAACCCGGCCTTCTCCCAATGGACCACGTGCGAGCGCTGGACCTGACTCACCAAGAGGAAATCGCGTGAGAACCGGTGCATCTCGGTAAAGGACGGACCGGCCTCGATCAAAAGGGTGTCGCCCGGCCTAAGCACGATGTCGCCGATCTTCTGCCGGATCCGTGAGCCGGCGCGCGCGACCGCGAGCACCACCGCGTTGTAGCGCGTGCGGAAGCGGCCATCGCGGATGCTCAACCCGACCAAAGGGCAGTCGGAGGACACCACCGCCTCGACCAGGGTCCGGCGATGTCGCGCGACCGGCAGCTTGCCCGTCTGGTCGGTCGCCGGGAGGAGTCCGCGGACGTTGCGGAGATCGACGATGGAATCAACGATTCCGACGAAGACCAGCCGGTCGGCCGCCTGCAGGCGCTCCTGCGGCCCCACCGCGGGCAGCAGCCGGTCCCCGCGCAGGATCTCGGCCAGGAACAGCCCGGGCAAACCGCGCAAGCCAGCCGACTCGATCGTCTGACCTACCAAGGGACCGCGCGGATCCACCTCCATCGCCACCGTGTACGCGCGTGCATCGGTCTCGTCGCGGCCGATGACCGGGTTGCGCTCGGGCAGCAAGAATTGACCGGCCAAGGCCACATAGGCGATCCCGACCAGGGCCACGGGGAGACCGATCCACGCGATCTCGAACAATCCGATCCGCTCGCCCCCACCGCTCTCCCAAAGACCGCTCAGCACCAGATTGGTACTGGTCCCGATCAGGGTCAGTGTACCGCCCAGGATTGCGGCATAGCTGAGCGGCATCATGAACCGCGAGGCCGACCGGCCCATCCGGCGCGACCAGTCGGCCACAGCGGGGATGAACAGGGCGACGACCGGCGTGTTGTTGAGGAAGGCCGACATGGCGGCCACGGGCAGCATCAGGCGCATCTGCGCCCTGGGCAGGGATTTGGGCCGTCCGAGGACATGGCGACTGACCCAGGCGATCCCGCCGGTTCGCTGCAGACCGGCAACCACTACGTAGAGGGCCGCGACCGTGAGCATGCCCGTGGACGCCATGCCGGCGAGGGCCTCCTCAGGGGTCAGGACCCCCGCGAGCAGCAACAGCACGACACCGGCGACGACCACGACATCGGTCGCAATCCGGCCCTGCACCAAAAACACCAGCACGAGTCCGATGACGGTGATCGTCAGCCAACCTTCCCAGGTCATGTCGGCAAACCCTCCGTGCTCACCTCAGATAAAAGCCGTCCTCGCCGATCTTACCCGGACCGTCCAAGACATAGATGCCGGCCGAGTTGGCCTTCACACGGAAGACCAGCCGGCCTTCAGACGCCTGCTCACGGCCGGTCACCGCATCCCGGTACAGCCCCGGCCGAACCCCGTCGATGCCGATCTCCTGATCAGACCCGATCGCCAGACCGACCACGACGTAGCTGCCGCTTTCGGCATGGTCCCGGACGAAGCGCATCCCGCTGCCCCATTCGGCGAGATGGCTCAGACGCGCCTTCTGGAGCGCCGGGACGGCGCGCCGGATCCGATTCAGGCGCCGGATGTGCTGATAGAGGGGATGTGCCTGGGTCTCACGGATGCGCCCGTCGCTCAGGTGGTCACCGAAATAGGCGCGGCCGGTCTGGTGCAGGGTGTCGCGCTCACCCTCGACATCCTGCGGCGCCCCCTTCATGAACTCGATCTCCTCGCCGAAATAAAGGCAGGGAATCCCGCGAACGGTCCAGATCAGATTGTACGCCGCGGCCGCCATCCATTGGTCGCCCTTGAAACGGTACTTGAAGTCGTTGTCCGGGCCGACGTCGTGGTTCTGAAGAAAGGTCACCAGCTGGGTCACGTCGCCGTAGATCCAGTCCATGCCGAGGATCTGGGCGGTGCCTTCGTAGGTGCCCCTGCTCACGGTGTCGCGAAAGGTCGAGAAGAGTCCGAAATCGAGCTGCGGGAAGCCGGAATCTCCACCGGATTCGGGGTCCTGCGGATCGTGGCCGATCCGCGTGTACCACCAGGGACGGATCTGCGAGGGCCCGTTGTCGCCGCCGCCGAGATCGCCCCAGCCGTAGCCCTTGACCAGATTCTCGCCGAACACGAAGAGACCCGGTTTGTGGGCCTTCCAGGCGTTGACGTACTCCAGCAGATTGTCGCGCTCGATATGCTTGACGGTGTCGATGCGCAGGGCATCGACGCCCATGTCGAGATAGCGCTTGACCGCGCCGATGATGTAGTCCTTCACGTTTCGCCGCTCCGTCGCGAGATCGATGCAGTCACCCGCCAGGTGCTTGTGTTGGAGGGGACGAACGCTTTCCCAGTCGCCGCCGCAGATGAAGCCGTCCTGATGGTACCACTCCGGGTCGAGGTCATTGGGGTCGACGCCGAAGAAGCGACCCGGGTTGTAGCCGGGCTTGGGCACGATCTCGCCGGTCTTGGGATCGACCAGCGGCTCGACCCCATCCGGATCGCGACCATGACGCTCGCGATACCAGTCGGGGGCCACCGGATTGTCGATGTCATCGCGGTTGGGCCAGGCATAGTTGCCGAGGTGGCCTTGGTAGGGACCATGGTCGACCTGCCCCTGCTCCGAACCTTGGGGCACGTAATATTTGATCGGCAGGTGGTCGATGTGGACCCTGCCCCGGATGCCGTACTGGCAGGAATGGTTCACCACAACGTCCTGGACGATCTTGATGTCACGAGCGTGAGCGGCATCGATCAGGTCCTGATAGGTGGCACCCGGCGATTCCAGGCGCCGGTCGATGCGGGTCCAGTCGTAGGGGTGGTACCCGTGGTAGTCGAGCCCGGAGCGATTCTCCACGGGCGGGGTGATCCAGATCGCAGTGAAACCGAGGTCGCGGATGTAGTCCAGACGCTGGATCAGTCCCTTGAAGTCGCCCCGCCAGTGGGGATCGACCGGCTGGCCGGCGCCATCGAATTGGATCCGGTCACGGCAGAAGAAGTTGTTGGACGGATCACCGTCATAGAAGCGCGTGGTGATCAGAAAGTAGATCGTCTCCTCGCGGAAATCGATTCGCTCTGCGATGGGACGCGGCTCGGTGGAGGCGCTCGGCGCCGGACCCGGCTGCGCGCCCGTCCCCCGCGGGCCGACCCCGCTGAACCGATGCGCGGGGCGGTGGTCATGCCAGCGGCCCGCGACATCGAGCCAGCCGTTCGCGTCGCGAAACTGGTCGCCCGTCTGATGGCCCCGACCGTCGTTGAAAACCAGTCGCAGGGATCGTGTCCCCGGGAATCGGATCCGGTACCAGCCGTCCCCGATGGGCTCCATCGCGAGACCGGGCCAATCGCTGTGAGGCCCCCTTGGGTGTGCGTCCCAACAGTGTGCGTAGACATCTGTGCCCCAGCCGGCACGGCGCTCGAAATGGAGGGTCAGCTCGGACATCGACAGGACTCATGCTCTCGATTGACAGGGTCAGCTCAAACGCGGATTCGCTCCGTGTTCGATGCGGCGGCACGGGCGTCTGGGCCAGGCGCCGCCGGCGCCGGAGTCGCAATCCCCCGGGCCGCCCTGCAACCGGACCAGAAGGAGCTTCGAGCCAAGCACCCGGACGACCGGGCGGAGGAACGGGCCAATCACGCCCGAGCCTGGAAGGCCCGCATTGCAGCGACGAACAGGACCGCCATCCAGGCATCAGCGGCGCGTTCCACGAAGGCTCGCTGACCGCGGGCGTCCTGATGCATGATCCGCGCTGCGTTCGTTCGGATCCTCGACTCGGTGGAGTGACAGTGTGCAACATGGCCGATCGTCTGGCGAGACCGACCACGTCCGGGCAGCCGGGTCTGCTTCGATGAGCCGCTCCGGTGCCGGCGGGATCAGGATCGGCCGTGCCCTGTGCGGCGAGCTGGCGGAGGCGGAGCGCCGGGAGTGGTGGCTCGCCAACGGCCGGGGCGGCTATGCCGCGGGAACGGTCGCCGGGACCCGGACACGCGGCTACCACGGTCTGCTGATCGCGCCGGTCGACCCGCCGCTCGGGCGCCGACTGCTGGTCGTCAAGATGGACACGACCCTGATCGACGGGGAGCGGGCCTGGCCTCTGTTCAGCAACCGCTTTGCCGAGGGCCGGGTTGAGCCATCCGGCCATGTGCTGATCGAGTCGTTTCGACTCGAGGGGCGGATGCCCGTGTGGCACTGGGGCTGCGCCGACCTGACGATCGAGCAGCGAATCTGGATGCCGCCGGGCGAGGACGGGGTGTGGCTCACCTACCAGTTGCTGCGCAGTCGGGCAGGGGCCGCCCCACGACTGCGCATCGCCCTCCTCCTCGCCGACCGGGACCACCATGAGGTCCGGCGTAAGGGTGAATTCGATCCCGCGCTCCAGGCGACCGGAGGTCGCTTGCGGATTCAGCGCGCCGATGGGTCTGCGCTCAATCTGATCGGCTGCGGCGGAACAATTCGGACTGATCCCGACTGGATCGAGCATTTCAACCTGTCGCTCGAGCAGGAGCGTGGCCTGCCAGACCAGGAAGATCATCTGAGGGTGGGCTTCGCGGAGCTGTCCCTGGACTCGATGAGTCGGTGCGGGATCCTGGCCACGCTCGCATCCGCCGACGACCCTGATCCGAACGAGGCGCTCGAACGCTTCCAGCGGCGTGATCGCGCGCTCCTGCGGACCGCGAGGGCCGCGCAATCCGGGATCGCAACCTTCCCGAGCTGGATCGACCAGCTCATCCTCGCGGCCGACAGCTTTCTGATCGAGCGCGCGATCGCCGCCCGCGATCCGCGTGATGACCTGGCATGCGGCATGTCCGTGATCGCCGGCTACCCCTGGTTCGGCGATTGGGGCCGGGACACCATGATCGCGCTCCCCGGCCTGACCCTCGCGACCGGGAGACCCGAGACAGCGAGGCGCATCCTCGAGACCTTCACCGGTCTGGTCGACCGCGGCATGCTGCCCAACCGCTTCCCCGGCTCCGGCGAGGTTCCCGAGTACAACACGGTGGATGCCGCGCTCTGGCTGATCGAGGCTTGGCGCGCCTATGTCGAGGCCACGGCTGACCTGGATGCGCTCGCGCGCGCCTTCCCCCTCCTGGAGTCGATCATCACCCATTATCGCAACGGAACGCGCTACGGGATCGCCATGGACCCGGTGGACGGGCTGATCCGAGCCGGTGAGCCGGGCGTGCAACTCACCTGGATGGATGCGAAGGTCGGCGATTGGGTCGTCACCCCCCGCATCGGCAAACCAGTGGAGATCAATGCGCTCTGGTATCACGGGCTCCGGATGATGGCCGATTTCGCCGACCGACTGGGCCTGGATGCCCGGCGCTACCGCGCTTGCGCCGACGCGGCCCGGGCCGGATTTGCGCGTTTCGTCCGCCCGGACCGACTGGGACTGTACGACGTCCTGGACGGCCCGGACGGAGGCGACGCGCGGATCCGCCCGAATCAGATCTTCGCGGTCAGTCTCGTCCACTCGCCGCTCGATCCGCCCGATCAGGCGGCAGTCGTGGCCATGTGCGAGCGCCATCTCCTCTGCTCATACGGACTGCGGTCGCTGACGCCGGAGGATCCCGACTATCAGGGCCAGTATGTGGGGGATGTCCGCAGTCGCGATGCGGCCTACCATCAGGGCAACGTCTGGGCCTGGCTGCTCGGGCCCTACGCGCTCGCCGAGAACCGCGTGACCGGCGATGCAGCCGCAGCCCAGGCACGTCTGGAACCGATTTCCGATCACCTGCTCGACGCCGGGCTCGGCACCGTCAGCGAGATCTTCGACGGCGACCCGCCCCACCGCCCGCGCGGCTGCCCGGCGCAGGCATGGTCGGTGGCCTGCATCCTGGACGCCTGGATCCGGCTCGAGCGCCTAAGGGTCCAGGCCGCCAAGAGACGTTCGCGTCGCCCGGATGGAGCGAAGCGGGATCGGTCCAGGATATTAGGATCTTAGCCATCGCAGACTCCCTTGTTTGCCCGTTACCGGAAAAGGATTCTGAGGCGGAGCCCGGTCTGCGTTGTTCGTGCCACAGTTGCGACTCGCGACCGACAGCAACCCGAGCAATCCTCACTTCGACGCGTCAGCGTTGGGCAATGGCCGTCCCTGTCCATCCTCTGCATCTGTGCGCCGGTCGTGCCGGGTTCACCTCCCGGGGCGCCAGCCTGCGAGCGCGTGGTCCAGCGCCGCCCGCAGACTGGACAGCAGCCGTTCGATGGGTTTCTTGCGGGCGGTGTACTTGAGCTTGAGTAGGTCCATGTCTGCACTGGCCGCCAAGAGGAAGTCGTCGCTGGTCTGGATGGTGTCGACCAGGCCCAGCTCGACGGCGCGCTCGCCATGCCAGTACTCGCCGGTGGCGACCCGGTCGAGGTCCAGGCTCGGACGATAGCTGGTCAGGAACGACTTGAAGAGGGTGTGCGTCTCGTCCAGCTGCTCGCGCAGCTTCTGGCGACCCTCCTCGGTGTTCTCGCCGAACAGGGTGAGGGTGCGCTTGAACTCCCCGGCGGTGTGCAGCTCGAAGTCGACGCCGTAGCGTTCCAGCAGGCGATGGAAGTTGGGCAGCTCCGCCAGCACGCCGATTGAGCCGACGACCGCGAAGGGCGCAGCGATGATGCGATCGGCCACGCAGGCCATCAGGTAGCCGCCGCTTGCGGCGACCTTGTCGACCGCAACCGTCAGCGGAATCCCCTTCTGGCGGATACGCGCCAGTTGTGAGGCGGCCAAACCGTGGTCGCTGACCAGGCCGCCGGCATTGGTCAGGCGCACCAGCACCGCGTCTCCCTCGCGGGCCTCCATCACCAGGATGGTTACCAGAACGCGCAGGGCACTGACCTCGCTGGCGCGGATGTCACCGTTGAACTCGATGACGAAGAGCCGCGGGCGCTGGGCCTTGGCGCCCTTCTCGCGCGCCTTCTCCTCTTTACGCTCCGCCTTCAGGTACTCCTTGTAGGCCTTCTTGGGGAGGGAGAGCTCCTTCAATGCGCGCGTGAGCTCACGATAGCGCTGATTGAGGTCGATGATCTCCAACTGCTCGGCATCGCCATGCGCGGCCTGGCGAAGACGCATGCCCAGGATCAAGAGCACGGCGATGCCGAGCAGGATGGTCAAGGTCTTGGCCAGGAAGAGTCCATATTCCACAAAGGCTTGGCTGAACGAATCCATGAGAAGTGGCTCCCCGAGGAGGCGTGCGCCTGCCAGGTCAGCTGAGGTCCGGCATCCGGTCAGACCGCGATCGGTGCGCGGATGCCAGGGTGTGGGTCATACCCGACGAGCTCGATGTCCTCGAACCGGTAATCGAACAGGGTAGGGGGTCGCCGCAGCAGGCGGAGCGTCGGCAGGGTCCGGGGCTCGCGCTCGAGCTGCGAGAATACGATCTCGTCGTTCAGGTGATTGCGGTAAAGATGGACGTCACCGAACGTATGGATGAAGTCACCCCCTTCCAGGTCGCACTGATGGGCGATCAGATGCGTCAGCAATGCATAGCTCGCAATGTTGAACGGCACACCCAGAAAGAGATCGGCGCTGCGCTGATAGAGCTGACAGGAGAGACGCCCGCCGGCGACATAGAACTGAAACAGGCAATGGCACGGCGCCAGGGCCATACGCCCGGCGTGCACGTTCTCCTGCGGACTCCGACCCTCGTCGGGCAGATCCGCCGGGTTCCAGGCCGAGACCAGCAGGCGTCGCGAATCCGGACGGGTCCGGATCGTCGCAACCAGATCGCCGAGCTGATCGATCACGCGGCCGTCCGGGCAGGCCCAGCTGCGCCATTGGGCACCATAGATGGGACCGAGACGACCATCCTCGGTCGCCCACTCGTCCCAGATGGTCACGCCCCGATCACGCAGCCATCGGTTGTCGGTCGAGCCGCAGAGAAACCAGAGGAGCTCGTGGATCAGGCTCTTGGTGTGGATGCGCTTGGTGGTGAGCAGCGGGAACCCGCGGCTCAGATCGAAACGCAGCTGGCGCCCGAACACCGATCGGGTGCCGACACCGGTGCGGTCGGATTTGTCGACGCCATTGTCGATGACATCGCGAAGCAGATCGAGATAGGCCTGCATCGTTCAGGCGGTCGCCGGCCCGAGCAGGAGCGAGTGCCCGTCCATCTGTGCCGGGATCGGAATCCCCATCAAATGGAGGACGGTGGGCGCGATGTCCTTGATCCCACCCCCTACGGCAAGCCGCCAGGGGGTCTCGTCGATGATCAGACAGGGCACCGGATAGACCGTGTGCTGGGTATGCGGGTCACCCGTGACCGGATCGACCATCTCGTCGCAATTACCATGGTCCGCGGTCAGGATCACCGAATAACCGCACTCCACAGCGGTATCCAGTACCCGGCCGACCTCGCGATCAAGCGCCTCGACGGCGGCGATCACCGACTCCCGGACCGCGGTGTGGCCGACCATGTCGCCGTTGGCGAAGTTCACCACGATGAAGGGGAATCGACCGCCGTGGAGTGCATCGACGATCACATCGGCGACCTCCGGTGCGCTCATCTCCGGCTGCAGGTCATAGGTCGGGACCTTGGGCGACGGGATCAGGGCGCGCTCCTCTCCAGGGAAGGGGTCGTCACGGCCGCCGTTGAAGAAGAAGGTGACGTGGGCATACTTCTCTGTTTCCGCGCAGTGGAACTGGGGAATGCCGTCATCGCTGAGGAGCCGCCCGAGGGTGACCTTCGGCATGTCGTGATCGAATGCGAACGGCAGCCCGAACCAGGGGTCGTACTCCATCATGCAGGTGACCTTGACGCCGGTGACGCCGCGTCGGTCGAACTTGTCGAAATCCGGCTGGAAGAAGGCGGAGACCAGTTGACGCGGTCGGTCCTTGCGGAAGTTGATGTGGATCACCTGATCCCCGTTGCGGATGGGCTCGGCACCCGCGAGGACCGTCGGGCGGATGAACTCGTCGTCCTCACCCGCGGCATAGGCGGCCTCGATCGCCGCGCGGACATCGGACGCCTGGCGACCCTCGCCGTCGACCATCGCACGCCATGCCATCTCGGTGCGCTCCCAGCGATTGTCGCGATCCATGGCGTAGTAGCGGCCACTGACAGTCGCGATCCGGCCCCCGGCGGTGTGCAAGGGCTCGTCCAGGCAGTTGAGATAGCTGAGCGCGGAGCGCGGCGGGGTATCCCGGCCGTCGGTGAAGACATGGACCAGCGGGCGTGCGCCCTGCCGCTTGCAGAGCTTGATCAGCGCCGCGAGATGGCGGACATGGCTGTGCACACCGCCGTCCGAGACCAGACCCATCAGATGGATCGGCCTGCCCTGCTCGGCCGCCGCCTGCGCCGACGCAACCAGGGCATGATTCTCGAAAAAGCTTCGTTCGTCGATCGCCTGGTCGATCAGCACCAGATCCTGGCGCACGACGCAGCCCGACCCCAGGCACATGTGGCCGACCTCGGAGTTGCCCATCTGCCCGTCCGGGAGCCCTACCGCCAGGCCGGACGCCTGCAGGGCGGTGTGCGGATGGCGCGAGAAGTAGTGGTCCAGCTTCGGTGTGTCTGCAATCAGGACCGCGTTGTTGGCCTTGGCCGGATTCAAGCCGAACCCGTCCAGGATGATCAGCATCACCGGGCGTCCAGGCACCTTTCTCCTATGCTCACTCATCTCTGCTCCAGGCTGCAACCATCATGGCCCGCCATTGTAGACGGTCGCGTCGCCGACCGCGCCCCCGATGGCACCGGACAGGGCATCCGCTTGGGTCGGGATTCCGATAATCGGGAAACCTCGGTTGGAGGGGTTTATCATTGACATCGGGAACCCGCTGTCACAATGAAAGCTCCGGCATCAGGGGCACCTGGAGGAATCATGCAAACCGATCGAATCATCGCCTTCGTCATGGCCGGCGGCCAAGGCTCGCGCCTCCAACCTCTGACGACGGGGCGCTCCAAGCCATCCGTTCCCTTCGGCGCACGCTACCGCATCGTCGATTTCGTGCTCAGCAACCTCGTCAACTCCCAGATCCAGACCATCTACCTGTTGGTGCAGTACAAGTCGCAGTCGCTGATCGAGCATGTACGCAAGGCCTGGACCATCTCACCCTTGCTGCAGAGCCAGTTTGTCACCGTCGTGCCGCCCCAGATGATCGCCGGCGCACATTGGTTTCAAGGCACGGCCGACGCGGTTCACCAGAACATCACCCTGATCGAGGAACACCGGCCGGATCTCGTCGCCGTCTTCGGTGCGGATCACATCTATCGCATGGATATCCGGCAGATGGTCGAGTTCCACAAGACCCGCCAGGCCGACGTCACGATCGCAGCGCTGCCCGTGCCGATCGCTGAGGCCTCGAGCTTCGGGGTTATCGCGGCCAATGAAGAGGGCCGAATCAGTGCCTTCGAGGAGAAGCCCGCCAACCCGACGCACTTACCCGGGGATTCGACCAAGGCCTTCGCCTCGATGGGAAATTATATCTTCGACACCGAGGTGCTGCTGAAGGCTTTGAAGGAGACCCAGGCGGCGGGCGAATCGGACTTCGGGCAGCACGTCCTGCCGCGCCTGCTGAGTACCCACCGGCTATACGCCTACGACTTCGCAACGAATGTGATCCCCGGCGTGCAGCCCTACGAGACCGCGGTCTACTGGCGCGACGTCGGTACCATCGACGCCTACTTCGATGCGCACAAGGACGTCCTCGGCGCGGAGCCCGTCTTCGATATGTTCAACCCGGAATGGCCCGTCTTCTCCAGTGGCTACCAGGGACCGGTCGCTCGTGTGCTGGGCGGCGAGCTCCGCAATACCCTGCTCGGTGCCGCGACCATGATCCACGAGGGCGCGCGGCTGATCAATTCCATCATCCGTCGCGAGGCCGTCATCGAGGAGGATGTCGTCCTGGAGGACTGCATCATCATGGACTATGTCCGCGTGTGCCGCGGTGCCCGTCTGCGCAATGTCATCGTGGACCGGCACAACGTCATCGAGGCAGGCGACGAGATCGGCTTCGACCGTACGAAGGACGAGCAACGCTTCCATGTCAGCGCCGGCGGCGTGACCGTGGTCCCGATGGGGCGCGTCAGCTATTTCGCGCGCGATACCCGCGGCTCCGGGCGAGGCGGCTACGCCGAATGACGGCTTCACTGCTGGGCAGCGTGTGACGGACGCGGATCGCAGGACGGTCCTCGTCACGGGCGCCAACTCCGGTTTGGGCAAGGCGGTCGCATTGGCACTCGCCCGGGACGGGGCGCGGCTTGGGATGCTGGCACGCGACCGCCGCCGCGGCGAAGCCGCGCGTGAGGAGATTGCTGCAGCGACTGGCAATCCAGACGTCCATCTCTTCCTCGCGGACTTGGGCTGCCAGGACGAGGTCCGTCGCGCGGCCGCGGCGATCATCGCCCGCTTCGACCGACTTCACCTCCTCGTCAACAATGCCGGGACCGCCTATCCGACACGCCGTACCAGCCCCGAGGGCATCGAGCGCTCGCTCGCGGTCAACCATCTGGGTCCCTTCCTGCTCACGAGACTGCTACTGGATCGGATCAAGGCGAGCGCACCGGCCCGCATCGTCAACGTCGGGACCCGCATCGACACCGCGATCGACTTCGACGATCTGCACTGGACCCGCCGCCGCTATCGCATGATGCAGGCGTACGGCCAGTCCAAGCTGGGCAACCTGCATTTCACGTTCGAGCTGGCAAGGCGTTTAGACGGGACGGGCGTGACCGTCAACTGCGTGTTCCCGGGTGTCTTCAGGTCCAATCTCGGCGGGACCGACGGCGCTCAAGGCATCTTCTGGAAATCGGTCGACGCCCTTCTCGGTTGGGCGATCCCGACGCCCGAGCGCGCTGCCGAGCGCGTCCTCTACCTGGCCCGGTCCCCGCAGCTGGAAGGTGTCACAGGCCAGTATCTCGGCGACCGTCGCCCCCTCAGGGCGCCTGCGCAGACGCGCGACCCAGAAGCGAACCGCCGACTGTGGGACATCAGCGAGCGGCTCGCCGGCCCGTTGGCTTAACACGTCAGGAGGCCACCTGCGCAGGGTTCGCTTCGCATGCGCTCCCAGACCTTCTCATGGACGAAATAGACCACCGTGTTGACCGCCGGCTCGACCAGGGCAATGGCCCCGCCGACCAGGAGGCTGCCGCTCAGGATGTAGCCGACGGTGAAGGCGACCGTCATGTGGAGGATCGCGAACGAGAATGTCTTAGCCATGCACGTGCTCCTATTCAACCCTGCACGTAGGGTAGCGTCCGCATGATGATCTCTAAAATCGATTGTTATTCTTATTTCGTTCGTTTCTGACGATTAAAAGGGATCGCCGCGGCGTTCGGGGCGAGCCGCCCTGGCAGACCCGATCGGGGAGGCCTTCGAGGCACAACAAGCCGCTTTCAATCAACGCCCTGCCAGCAGGCGCAGTCGCTCCTGGAGCGGATCCATGACGGGCGCAAGCTTCCGCCGCATGAGGCTCCCAAGCACGCTTGGGTCGAGCGACAGGGCTCGGAGCAGACCGTAGCCGACACCGGACAGCACGCGCATGGCTGCCACCTCGTGCGCCGCTTCCGGCACCGCGCGCAGGAGTCGTCCCGTGTCGGGGTCGGGGCTTGCCGGCGTTGCGAGCCGCTCGGCGTCGGCGAGCAAGTCCGCTAGCGCGAGGTCCGGGTCGCCCTCCGGCCGCAGCGCGCCGAAATAGTCTCTCAGCAGATCGAAGGTCGCCGTCACGACATCCTGATTCGGCGGCTTGGCCAACACCGTGCCGACCGTCGCGACAAAGGCCTGCCCGGCCGGTGCGTAGACTCGACGCAGCAGGCGCGCGCAGACGTTGCCCTGCTGCGCCAGCGCGGCGATCGGCTCGGGAAGCTGACGCGGATTTGCGCGCTCTGGTAAATCGTCGGGGAGGGCCTGCAAAAATCCGACGAGATAGGGTTGCTTACGCGCAGCCTTCTTCCAAAGGTCGTCCCTGCGATCCGCATCGAGGAGTCCGGTCTGCAAGACCAGCCGGATGGACTCCATGATCTTGTCGCTTTCGGTCTCGAAAGGCAGATAATCGATCAGATAGTCCACGAGGACCGGGCCCATCGCGCCCTCGACGATCGCCGGGTTGCCCAGCATCCGGCGGGCATTCTCGGCGTCCTCCATCGCCCACCAGGCGCGGCGGGCCAGCTCGTCTGTGAGCCCGGGTGAGCAGACGGCCGCCACGACGGCCTCCGGCTCGCCCAGCAGGAGCAGCTGCTCCAGGCTCTCGTCCCGCATCTGACCCATGCGCGTCCAGCGGCGCAGATAGATGGGATAGCCACCCGGAGAGCCCAGGACATGCCCGGAGATCAGCTCCTTGACTCGGCGCAGGTATTGATCCGGCCTGGTGTTTGCGTTGAGGCGCACGACCGACTCCCCCTGTGGACCGAGGCCATAGACCAGCAGTCTCGCCTCGTCGATCCGGATCGCCAGGGGCCGATTGGCCAGCAGGACATTGAGCCGGAAGCTGTCCTCGGTGCTGAGGTCCATGTCGAGTCCGCGCGGTGCGCTCAGGCTTCGGTCGGCGGTGTGTAGTGCGGATCCTTCGGATTGAGGAAGATGAAGCGAAACTGACCGGGCTCGATCTCAACGTAGTCCATCGTCGTCTGATCCAGCAAGGGGACGTGCTCGGGCGTCATGACGACCTCGACATCCTCGCAGCGCATTCGAATATCGTCCTCGGATGGATCATCGAACCCGATCCGGTAGTCGATGGTCCCGTCCGCTGCCTGGGATGCCGCCAGTCTGAGTGCCATGCCCTCGGTTCCGCCCTCTCTGGCGGCCCTGAGCACCTGCTCGGCTGCTGCTGTCGTGAGTTTAAACATCTGAGACCTATGCTGTTGGTATCGGTTCAACACCGTCGCCCGTCCGCAGGAGTCGTGCGACCAGGACACACCGATCGAGCCTGCGGCGACAGCATGCCCGACGGGAGGCGGCCGCGCCACACCCGGGGGTATTGTAACCGCGGATATGGGGATTGCCCGATGGCAAGCCGCTCTGACCCGAGGGATGAACGAGATCGACGTCTCGTCAGGCGTCGAGAGAACGGCGAACCTGCTCGACGAAACGGTGCGTCCATCGGCAGCCGCCCACGTCTCTGAGATGGCTGTAACAGGCGAGCAGGCGGTCTTGCACGATGCCGTCATGCATACCGTCGATTCCAGCGCCGCGCAGGACATCGAA
>Ga0316577_10000567_pt1 | contig 15095 bp, 11 predicted proteins | sample S5NA_FD_203073 | JGI IMG/M metagenome (GOLD analysis project Ga0316577, IMG submission 203073) | Rhizosphere microbial communities from salt marsh grasses in Alabama, United States - S5-7_050615r2r1 | ecosystem: Host-associated > Plants > Roots > Rhizosphere | place: USA: Alabama | collected... | reverse complement strand
TACGATCCCGGGTTGCACGACACGTTCAATTACACGCGGCATCCCAATGTGGTGACGTCCATGGAGTTCGAGCGGATCTTATCGGCGTCGGGTCCATACGGGGGCCATTTGATACGTCCGTCGGATCACGTGGAGCCTAAAAAGATCGCCTGGCTGCAGTGTGTGGGTTCCAGAGATGTGCACCTGGGTGCCCATGGTTACTGTTCGGGGGTATGCTGCACCTACGCCATCAAGGAGGCAATGCTGGCCAAGGATCACAGCAGCAACGGACTGGACGCGGCAGTATTTTACATCGACATGCGGACGTTCGGCAAAGACTTTGAGCAGTATTACAACCGAGCCAGGGAAGAATCCGGTGTCCGGTTCATCAAGTCGAAGATCACCAAAGTGGAAACCAACCAAGAGACGGACATGCAAGTGATCCGTTACGTGGACGAGGCAGGCCGCCGTCTGGAAGAGGAATTCGACATGGTGGTGCTGTCCGTAGGGTTGAGCGCGTCTTTGCAGACAGCGGAGCAGGCCAAAAAGTGGGGGATCGATCTGGATCATTACAATTTTGCGAGCACCACCAGTTTTGATCCGGTAAAGACATCCCGACCGGGGATATATGTATGCGGTATATTCCAGGGCCCCAAGGATATCCCGTCATCTGTGATCGATTCGAGTGCAGCGGCTGGTGTGGCGGGTAGCCGGTTGTCAGACGTTCGGTGGACGCTGACCAAGACCCGTGAGATTCCCGATGAGATCGATGTGCGGGGCGAGCCGCCGCGTATCGGGGTATTTGTGTGCCGTTGCGGGACGAATATCGCCGGGACTGTAGATGTTCCGGAGGTGGTGGAGTTTTCAAAGAAACTTCCCGGGGTGGTCTATGCGGAAGAGAACATGTTCAGCTGCTCCCAGGACACCCAGGACAAGATGACGGAGGTGATCAAGGAACAGCGTCTGAACCGGGTGGTGGTGGCGGCATGTACGCCCAAGACCCACGAGCCGTTGTTTCAGGAGACACTGATCAACGCAGGGATCAATAAATACCTGTTCGAGATGGGCAATATCCGGAACCAGTGTTCCTGGGTACACAAGGACGATCCCGACCGTGCCACAAAGAAATCAAAAGATATTGTGAGAATGGCAGTGGCCAAGGCAGGCCTGTTGGAACCGCTGACGGAATCGACCATGGGGATTACCCAGTCGGTTTTGGTGATCGGCGGAGGCGTCGCGGGAATGGCAGCAGCGCGAAACATGTCGGAACAGGGGTATCACACCTATGTGATCGAAAAAGCGGATGCTTTGGGGGGACAGGCGCGTCATCTTCACGAGACCTGGCGTGGTGAAGACGTCCAGGGATATTTGAGCCAGCTCACGGAAGCGGTGGCGTCGGACGACAACATCGAGGTGTATTTAAATGCCAAAATCGCCCAGGTGGACGGGTTTGTGGGGAATTTCAAGACCACCATCAATCAAAACGGCGACCATCGGGTTCTGGAGCACGGGGTGACCATCATTGCGTGCGGGGCATCGGAGCTTAAACCGGACGGGTATTTATACGGCGAAGATTCGCGGGTGATGACGGGTCTTGAGCTTCAGCAGCGGTTTGTGGACAAGGACCCGTCGCTGGGTCAAGCGGACACGGCGGTGTTTATCCAGTGCGTGGGGTCCCGTATACCTGAGCGTCCATACTGTTCCAAGGTGTGCTGCACCCAATCCATCAAGAGCGCATTGAAGCTAAAAGAGATCAACCCGGGGATGAAGGTGTTTGTTTTGTACCGGGATATGCGGCCGTATGGATTGCGGGAGGATCTTTTCCGAGAAGCGCGTACGGCAGGGGTCAGTTTCATCCGTTACGATAGCGATAAAGACCTCAATGTTGTCAATGAAGACCAGGACCTTAAGGTGAGTTTTTCGGACCGGGTTTTGGGCAGGATGATGGAGATCCGTCCGGACCTGTTGGTTCTGGCATCGGCGGTGGTTCCGGAGTCGGAGAATCCATTGGCGCAGCTGTATAAGGTGCCGGTGAATGCCGATGGATTTTTTGCTGAAGCCCATGTGAAGCTACGTCCGGTGGATTTTGCCACAGACGGTGTGTTCGTGTGCGGGCTGGCCCATGCACCCAAGCCCATCGATGAATCCATTACCCAGGCACAGGCCGCGGCAGCCAGAGCGGTGACCGTTCTGGCCATGAACAACATCAAGCTTGGTGGAATTATCACTCAAATTCGGCCGGAGCTGTGTTCAGGATGCCTGGGATGTATTAATGTGTGTCCGTTTGGAGCCATTACGTTTGACAACCAGAGATTTGTGGCTGAAGTCAATCCAGCCCTGTGCAAAGGATGCGGTGCCTGTGCGGCTGTTTGCCCATCTGAGGCTCCTGCACTCATGGGGTTTGATAACAATCAGCTTTATGCCCAGATCAAAGGAGCACTGAGCTTTTAAATAAATACAGATGTCAAGGACCAGGTTTTTTACTTGTTAAATCGCTTCATGGATAATATTTTTATCAAACCGTGTAATCACGCCTAAGGCGGATAAAACTCGTGATTAAAGGATCGTAAAGAAAAAACAGAATGTAGTATAAAGACAATAGATTCGCCTTGGAACAAACAATATCTGTTCGTGAAATATTTAGGTATGCGTCTGTTTTTTCTAACGATCCCTAAACCACTCAAACAGTACACGCTTTTCAAAAAAAAATTATCCATTCCGCTCTTTTTGATCCCTGGCTCCTGACCCCCGACCCCTGAACCTGCTACTAGAAGTCATCTCAAAAATAGCATTTTGGTTCAAGGTCAAGGCGGGTCCGATGTTCAACCCGCAGGCATACTGAAGTATTCCGAGGAGTTGAAATGAGGACCCAACACAGAGATTGAGACAAAAATCATTTTTGAGATGACTTCTATTATGATTATCGATTTTCACACACATATCTTCCCTAAAACCATCCGAGAGAATAGGGAAACGTATTTTCCTTCAGAACCTGCCTTCAAACTTTTATATGATTCACCAAAATCAAAACTCGTCGGGGCAAAAGAGATCATTGCTGCAATGGATGAGCAGGATGTTGACAGATCTGTGGTATTTGGTTTTCCGTGGAAAGATTCGGCAACTTTTAAAATGCAAAATGATTATGTCATGGAGGTGGTCGCCCGGTATCCTGATCGCCTTGTGGGGCTAAGTTGTTTTGATCCGTTTAACAAGGAGGCTGTTTTAGAGGCCAGGCGGTGTCTTGAAGGCGGTCTTTCAGGTATCGGTGAAATTGCTTTTTATCAATCCGGCATCGATGATACGGCTTTGGATAAGTTGACGCCGCTGATGGAAATTTGCCTTGACAAAGACCTTCTCTTTTTGATGCACACCAATGAACCTGTGGGGCATCTGTATCCAGGTAAGACAGCCAATACCCTGAAACAGATTTATACATTGGTCACCAGATTCCCGGAAAACAAAATCGTTCTGGCGCACTGGGGCGGCGGAATTTTCTTTTTTAATCTTTTAAAAAAAGAAGTCAAAGAGCGTCTTGAGAACGTTTATTTCGATACAGCTGCATCACCCTTTTTGTATGATCCTAAAATATACAGATATGCACTTGAAATTGCCGGTCCGGACAAGGTTCTTTTTGGCAGCGATTTTCCTTTGTTAAATCCTGCAAGGTATTTTAGTGAGTTCGGAAATGCCGATTTGACTAAGGCGCAGCTTGATGCCATATCCGGTCTAAATGCCGCGAAACTCCTAAAGCTGCTACCCTAGCGCACACTTCACAACTGTATTCCGGGGCATGATCAAAAAAATCAGACCGTTCAGGCAGCCTTGGACAATACTCTTGACGTACCTGTTGTTGGAAGGGGTGTCGGTAATTTGGACGTCGGCGCAATGCTTGGCAGTTCCCGGGTTAGCCAGCCGGAGTGTGAAGCCGTTAGCAGTCCCCAGAGCGATATCCAACACAAGCTGAACAACCAGTAAAAAGCATAGGGAACCGCCCACCGCCAACCGAACCACCCGCCGTAGCGCTTTTGATGTACCAAGGCAGGTAAACAAGCGCTGATGAAACATGACACTGTTAGCAAGAATAGCGTATGCACTGGAGCCAGCAGTAATTGAGCGATCACAACGAACTTGAAGGCTTCGCCCATGGTCATTCGAACAAGCTGTGTGATGCTGAAAAGCCGAACCCAACCGCTACCGTCATCAAAGGGTCGAAAACGACGGGATATGAAGGAGAGCATCACCAAATTTTCGCGGACGTTACTTCTTGCCCATCTTAGCAACATCTTGCGCAGACCTGTGTAGGTGACGGGTACCTTGGTCAATACCACGGCCTTGCGTTGATAAACCACGCGAAATCCGCATCCCAGGACCAGGTTGGTTAGCGCGCGGTCTTCACCGATGGTCGCATGGCGCCCCATAAAGGTTTGTTCGATCCAGGCAGGCAGATGAGGGGTGATCACATCCGCACGATAGGCTGAAAGAGCACCGGGTGTACAAAATACACCACCATAAACGCTCTGGCCGGATCGAATGAAATCAAACCCGCTGGTAAACGAGACCTCCATCATTTTAGGAATGGCGCCTTCGGCAAGATTCAAAACACGCACATTGCCTGCGACTGCACCCACACGCGGGTCACTGACCAGAGGACTGACCAAATGGCGGAGGGTATCGGGCAGCACTTCTGAATCAGAATCAATGGTCACATATACCTGTCCTTTAGCCTTGGCAAAACCGGCCATCAACGCTCGGCGTTTGCCTTGGTTATAAGGCTGACGAATCAGCATAACCCGTAGGGGGAATTCTTGCCTTGCAGTTTGCATCCATCTCCATGTGTCATCCTGTGAACCGTCATCAACACAAATCACCTGCATTTTTTTAATGGGATACTGACTGTTCATCACCGATCGAACGGTGTCCAAGACCTGTCGGCCTTCGTTGTAGGCGGGAATAACGACGGTGATCGTTGGCAACGTGCTGTCGGGTAAAGGAGCATGGGATCGGTAACGACAGGCAAACCAAATCCGCCATAATAACGTTAAAATGGTCCAAAAGGTCAACCCGGCGGCCAGATAATTGATCATCGACCAGGATTGCAAAAATTTCCAGGATTCTATGGATTTCAGGACACCTATCTGACACCAGGTCACTGTTATTGCTGACGTTAAAGTGAAAAACAATAGCCACGGAAAAAACACATCCGCTTTAAAGTTGTATGAACCATTTGTGTTTAACATATATTCCCCTCTGATTACGTAACTTCTCCGAAAATTAATGAGCTTTTCAGTATTAAGAGTTTCAACGCTGCTTACCTCTAAAAAAGGTCTTTAGCGAAAAATGAGGCACAGCGATGAAGCTTCATATTAAAAATAGTTTCTCCTGTGGTTATGATACGAAGAAAAAAGCAAAGTATAGCAATAGATATGCCAAGCAAGAAAGATATTTTAACCATCTAATATTATATGGAATAATTCCTACGATTGGATGAATGCATGAGGGGTTGTGAAGGGGAATCCCTACAGGCTTTATTGAGGAAAACTTAAGTATTATATTTAACTGCCAATAATCATAGTCTTTTTATGTGTAGGAATTTAGATACACCATGGTACCGCTGGATGGCTTTTCCAAAATCATCTTATAATTTAAGGTCTTATGCACTCTGGATCAGCGATTTTCATAACATACTCTAAAAGGTGTAAGCTCCAAGTCAATATAAATTTCAGGATATCTTAAACTTGACAATTTGAGACAATTGCATTAATGTGACGTACTTATCATGTGCTTTATTGAACCGAAAGTGTCGATGACGAATCAGAATCTGTCTTTGTTGGTCTTTATGCAGAAATGCCTATGAAAAAACTTCAGCTTTTTATTGTTATCTTAAGTTTTCTTTGGATTCCTCATGCGATAGCTGGCGTTTTTACGGCAATGCCTGCATTTGGCAGTCATCATACGAATTTAAAATGCTACCTACAGGGTGCGTCCGCATCAGTTGAATGCAATATGGCAGATCGTGTCTTTTTCTTCACGAATTGTGATTCATATTGTATCCTCCACCCGAATATTTCCAATGATGCTGGGTTAGAGGATATTAGATTGGATATCGACATCGATACAGCTGATCCAGCTGAAGGGTTCGAAATGAATGACCGTGTTGAGTCTTTAACATCATCGGTCCTAATAGAAACAGCAGTTTCAATAGTACGATCTACAGCACTCAATGTCTTCAATTTCCCGCAAGAAGTGTCACGCTTGAGAATTTAAACCACATTGAAAATATGTGGCAGGTGTGCTATCCGGCGACAATCTCTATTGGTATTGTTCTGTATTTGATTTCTATGATGGATCGTTCAACGCGGTTTGTTTCCCTTAAAAGAATTCAGTCAGATTCATCCATACCACGGGCAATTTAAGAACACCAACTAGATACCGATAGATCCTCATGATATTTTACGGCCGGTGGCAGAATTATTTTCTATTTTTGTTCAAACCTTACAATAACATATAAATACGTTTTCTAAAGAGGAATAAAAGATGAATCGTAGCTCATCAGCAACAGCCCGTTCTGAAATTTCCACACAACCGGCTCCCCTTGTCAAAGAAAAGAAGATTGAGAAGAAAAGAAGAAGACATAAACGTAAAAGTAGATTGTGGTCTTTAGTCACCAATGTTCCGGAATTGAGCATACTCATCATGCTCATTATCGGCGGCTACATTCTCATGGCTGTATTTTCAAAGGTGGAAAGCACCGAGATTCTCAGCGCATCATCCATATGGTGGATCATCGTCGGATCTTTTCTGATCAGCACGGCCATAGCGACGCTGGCGGTCATCGGAGGCATTGGCGGCGGTGTCATCTTTACACCCATCATGTTGGGGTTTACCTCCTTGGACAGCCTGGTCATACGTGCGACCGGTCTGGTGGTGGCCATGTTCAGCGGGTTGGTTTCCACAGGGCCTTTTATGAAGACCAAACTGGCCGACATAAAGCTGGTCTTTTACTGCGGTGTTCCCATCACCGTTGGCGCTCTTGTAGGGAGTATCAGTGCCATTTATCTTCACGAAGGACTGGGTGAATTTGGCGATGGTCTTGTTCGCCTATCCCTCGGGATTCTCATGCTGGTTGTGGCCTGGTTTTTATTCACCGGCGGAGGTAAAACCGAATATCCGGAACCCAAACGCATCGATAAACTTTCCGTTATGTTAGGACTGAACGGTTCTTATTGGGAAGAGTCGCTGGGAAAGGTGGTTCATTATCAGTTGACAAGAGCCTTTATCGGTGGAATTGTTTTTATTGCTCTCGGATTTATAGGTGGCTTCTTCGGTCTGGGAGGAGGAGCCTTCCTTACCGCGACACTGAATCTTATCATGATGGCGCCGGTTAAGATTGCGGCTGCATCCAGCGGGGTTCTGCTGGCCATCAGCAACGCCACCGCCATTTGGACTTACATCACCTACGGCGCCATGATTGCAATCTTTGCAGCACCATGGATGCTGGGACAGGTTGTCGGCGGAATTTTAGGGGCGCATCTTTTAATTAGAATCAGGGCCGGATTTGTTCGGAAAGTTTTAATTGTTATTCTAATTGTTTCATCAGTTAAACTCATCATACGCGGGGTGGAAGAAGCATTTGGGATAAATATACCCATTTTATAGGAGGGAATTATGAAAGAGGACAAACCCAAGCCGCCGATTGCAGGGATAATATATGGAGAAATCGTTTACTGGGGGGTTTTAGCAGGCTCCTTGATCGTAATTGTCGGTTCGGTACTGGCTTTCTTGGGAGATAATTTCGTGCCCGTCTCTTACTGGATATCTTCGATCTGGAAGGGTGAGACTGTTTTACAGACTTGGCAAGGGGCAACCGGTGCTCTACCGAATGGTCACTGGTATCTTTCCCACCTCACAACAGGAGATGGAATGAGCGCCTTTGGAATTTCTTTGGGCGTATTTTCTGTGGCTCCGGCGCTTTTTCTTTCCTCAGTGGCATTGTTCAAGGAAAAGGAGTGGCTCTATGGGGCATTAGCCATGGTTGGTTGTGTTGTCGTTATGATTGGCGTATTGGGTTTGGCGCCCACGCCTTAATGAAAAGATGAACGGTGTATGATGCTGAAGGCTTAGCATCGATGTTTCATCCATGTTTAGTGTTTTGACAAAGGAGGTTATCAATGGCTATCATCGTCATCTCCAGAACTTCTTATAGTCATGGTGCGGAGATTGCGGAAAGGGTTGCTCAAGAGCTGAACTATCGGTGTGTTTCCAAAGAGGTGATCAGTCTCGCTTCACAAGAATTCGACATTCCGGAAAATTATCTGCGGCAGGCGATTGAAAAGGCCCCTTCGATCCTTGATCGGTTCAGCTTTGCCAAAAAGAAATACGTTGCTTATGTCCGTTCTGCGTTATTGGAATATGCGGTTGAAGATAATTTGGTCTATCATGGACTTGCAGGGCATTTTTTGCTTTTTGGCATACCCAATATTCTTAGGGTTATGATTTCCGCGACGCCTGAAGAACGGGTGAAGGTGTTAATGAGGCGGGAAAATCTCTCGGAAAAAGAAGCACTGAAGGTCATCGAAAAGTTCGACAAAGAACGGAAAAAATGGGCCATGTATTTCCACCACAAGGATCCTTGGGATCTGAGTATGTATGATTTTGGCGTGGTTATCGGCAGACTGACCATCGATGACGCAATTACAAAAATTCTAAATGCCGTAAAGCTCCCTTCTTTTCAAATGAGCCCTGAATTACTTCAAAATCTTAAGAACGAAAGTCTGGCTGCAAAGGTAAAGTCGGATTTGATGAACTTTTACCATGATGTCGAAGTTACGGTTGAGGATCATACCGTCGTTGTCCATATACAACGCAGCTTGAAGCAGGAAGAAGCCATAACCGAAGATATCCGAGAAATATTAATGGAAATGCATGATGTAAAAGATGTTCGGGTGGATATTATACCCGTTTACTGAACACGATTGAAATATAAAGTTTATGGAAGATTATTTGGCTTGGATCCTTTGTCCCTCTTCTCCAACTAAATTGGAGAAGGATTTTTATGCGGAATTATAATGAAGCTGGTACATAAAATCATCCTTGGCAATGCTCTTGGTATTATTACCATTGTCCTGATTTCTACTTTCTCGTATCATGAGTTTAAGCTGATCCAGGCCAAATTGCGTTTTGTTGAAATCGCGGATAATTTCAATGCTTCCTTGCTGAGAATGAGGCTTTCGGAAAAGAATTACTTTTTATATCAGAATATAGAGGATTATCAGCTGATCAAAAAGGAATTATATGAAAGCGAACAAAATATTAAACGCATGGAGGAAAATATACTTTTAGCCATCGGAGATGAAAATTTTAAAAAGCTCAACTTAAGCCTACAGAGATATAAAGAGGAAATTGAAAAAATCAGTGTGCCCGGTAAAATTGTCGGAGATAGAGAATTAAACATACGAGAGGCCGGCCGTGAATTAAAACTGTTTTCCGAGAGCATGATCAAGCTTGAGAGAAAAAAAGTTAATGAAATCATTTCGGTTTCAATCAAGGGTTTATTGTATTTTTTCTGCTTGGTCATTTTTGTATCCATAACCAGTACGTATTTATTTTTTTCAAAAATGTTCAAATCCCTTCGTCAAATAGAGAGAACAGCACATTCCATATCTGAAGGGAACTTCTTTGAGACGGAAGAGAAGGTATCTAACGATGAGTTGGGTTCCGCCATGAAGGCAATCAACTCAATGTGTGAAGAACTTAAGACCCGACATGAGCAGCTTGTACAATCAAAAAAACTGTCGTCATTAGGTATTCTTACAGCTGGTGTTGCCCATGAGTTGGGCAATCCGCTGAACAACATATCCATGGTTGCCCAGGCATATTGCGAACTATACGATCACCTCGGCAAGACAGAAAGAGTGGATTACATGAAAACCGTGTTGGAGGAGACTCAGAGAATAAAGAATATTGTTCAGAACCTTTTGAATTTTTCGAAACCCAAGAATGCGGATTTCAAAATTACCGATATCAATTCCCTGATAAAACATTCCCTCAGACTGGTTCAGAATGTGCTTCATGTTTCCGGGATTGAGTCGCATTTAGACCTTCAAGAAGAGCTTCCTCTGGTTTTCATAGATGAGGATAAGATTCAGGGCGTACTGGTGAATTTGGTAACCAACGCCATTCAATCCATGTCTCCGGGGGGCACGCTTTCAATCAGGACGAAATTTACAAAATATTCGGATCATATTGTCATAGAAATCGAGGATACTGGTGCAGGAATTTCTCCTGAATTCTTATCCAATATTTTTGATCCGTTTTTTAGCACCAAAGGAACCCAGGGAACCGGGCTCGGTTTGTCTATCAGTTATGGTATTATAAAAAGGCATAATGGAAAAATATATGCGAATAGCGACGTGGGGGTCGGATCAACCTTCACTATAGAATTACCCATTTATGCATCAAAGGAGGATACAGATGAGTGGTCACAAAATTATGGTAATTGATGATGAAAACATTGTGGGAAAGATGATAAAAGCAACTTTTGAACGGGACGGTTATACAGTGGAGACGTTTTTACATGCAAAGCCCGCACTTGAACGTTTAAAAGAAGAGAAATTCGGAGTGGTCATTACCGATTTGAAAATGAAAGATATCGACGGCATGGAGGTTCTAAAAACAATAAAAAAAGAATCTCCGGAAACCAAAGTGATCATGATTACCGCATTTGCAAGTATGGATACTTCCATCGAAGCGTTTCGAAAAAGTGCAGACGACTTTTTCGCCAAACCAATAAAGATCACGGAACTTAAAGAATGCGTTATGAGATTATTGAACGAATCAAAATAGTATCGTCTAATTAATAATTTTAATTCGGAATTTAGTTTAGAAGCAGTATTTATTCTCCCATTGGTTCGGTTGAGTTGTTTGCGAGGCACAAAGCTCACACAATTCTCCAAATTGAATTTTATGTATATGCAATGCAAAATTGTATGTATTGCAATCGTGGACATAAAAATCAATTAATCGATCTCATTTGATGTGCCTTAGCAACGAAAAAATTATTGATGATATACAGTTCTATTGCGGGGGTGGTAGTTTACTCAAAAGGGCCGAAATATCCAACTGATTGATCAAGTCGGCATAAACTTCGCTCACCGCGGTTCCGGCATCATCCATGCCCGGGACATCAAACCGTTCAGCTTGACCGCTAACCGTCTGTTTTACAAGAACATTCCCATCTTTCACCAGCCTGGCGACATAGGCCATTTTAAAGTGCCATTTATAATCTTGCAAATCGAGCTGAAAAAGCGTAACCGCCACTTCCAGTTTTGGGATTTGCAAAGAGGTAGAATCGATTACCTGGATTCCCATCTGATCAAGTCGCTTTCGGAAAACCGTTTCGAACAAATTTTTTAGATCGTAAACCCCTTCAACAGGCAAGTCTTCACCCTTGGGGGCCACGATCAGCATATAGCTTTCGTTAAAATCCCTTAGCTTTTCGCGGGCGGTGATGCTTAACGGATCTGGATTGTTCCGCTGATCCACCACTTTCAATTGGATCTTGGTTACTGCCGGCTTATCCGGCATTGTATCCGGTAGCTGGTAATTGACCTTGATATATGAGCGAGATGCGCAGGCAGACATAGTAAAGAGGATTAAAACGACCATTGGCAGGTTTTTCGTTATGTTTTTGGTAAACGGCGATAAGCGTTTCATCATAGCTCCTTATTTCTCAATAGGTTTCTGCGAAGATGTTTTTCATTGATATGTCTTTGAATGCCATCAGGATCTCCGAAATAGATGCAGTGTGCCAGACACACATTGTCGGCACAGGCAGGAATGAGTCCGCTATCTACTCTGTGATGACAAAGGTTGCATTTCTTTGCCACGTCTTTTTGGGTATCAAAGGAAATGGCATGGTAAGGGCAGGCATCCACACAAAGCCGGCAGCCGGTGCACGTTTCTTCCTCCAGAACCACAATCCCGTCGTCCCGTTGTACAATGGCTTCAACAGGGCAACTGCTCACGCATGGGGGATCATCGCAGTGCCTGCATACATTCGCCTGGAATCCCCCATCCGTTTTGTCGTCAGCGGCGCTGAAATCTCCTTCGGAAACCTCGATCAATTTTACCCCTTCGGGAACATTATTTTCCTGCTTGCAGGCCACTTCACAGGTTTTGCACCCCCAGCAGGATATATGATCTATGATCAGTGCGTGTTTCTTCATGATGGGGTTCCTTCACGATTTCTCGAGATGTATCCTACACAATAGAGTTCTAACATGGGTAGCTCCCATGGCCGAATCGCAGGTCTCGTAAGCATTATCTGTCAGGATATTAATGTTGGATTCATCCCAGCCGTGGAGCGGATCTTTTTTCTCGGGAAACCACCAGCCATGTTCTGCTGAAACGATTCTCGGATCCATGCCGACAAAGAGTTTTGCCCGTTGTCTGACTTTGCCCCGGGGTGATTCAATGACGACCCAATCTCCTTCTTGGATGCCCTCTTTTTCGGCGGTTTCCGGGTGTATTTCGACGATGGGATTTCTGTGGAGTTCTCTCATCCAGGGCAACTGGCGGTTCTCGCTGTGAAAAAAGCCGGGCTGTCTCCTTCCCGTAATCAGGATATATGGATATGTTTTAAATAATTCCGGCGTACTGAATGGGCTTTCAGGAGGCTCTCGAAACTGCGGGAGGGGGTCATAATTCCATTTTTCCAGCAACGTGGAATAGAGTTCGAACTTTTTGGTAGGGGTGGAAAAACCGCTTTCTTTGTATTTATCATACGTCAATTCCCCCCTGATGTACTCCCTGGTTTTAAATTCCTGCCAGGTAATCCCCATGGGTTCAAGAATATAATCGAGTCCGCCCTCAAAGGTTTTCCACCAGTATTCTCCCTGACCCACCCGATGAGCGAGGTCGTTGAGCATCTCATGATCGGATCGGCATTGGCCGACCTGAACCACTTTCCGCCGGGGAAGGATATACCCGTGCCGCTTCCAGAAATCACCGATATAGTCCATTTCCAACCAGGTTGCTGCCGGTAAAACAATATCGGCAAGTTCGGCTGTGGGCGTTAAAAAAAAGTCGGAGACGGCCATGAATTCCACTTTTTCAATGGCCCGGTATACCTGCTTTGCATTGGCGCGGGTCAGGACAGGGTTAGTGCTGATCAAAAAGAGCATTTTTACGGGATAAGGGGTCTCGTCAAGGATGGCATCCCAGACGCATTTGGGATTAATAATGGCAAAATTTCCGGCAAGGCGAAACCGGTTTCCGCCCAATCGTTTTCCAGCTTGTTTTTTAGGAAGCATTTTGTGGGCGCCGAACTGGCTCACATTTCTGATCTTGGGCGGTTTGAACAGGACCTGTCCTCCGCGTGTGTCGATATTTCCGGTAATCCCCATAAGGGCCAGAAGGGATCGGTTGTTATCTGCACAATTGATTTGTTGTTCAATGGCAACACCCCACTGGATAGCGGCCGGTTTGGTTGTTGCAAACAAAACAGCTGCCTCTCTGATTTTTTCTTCCGGCACCCAGGTCAGTTGTTCCACTCTGCTGAGCGGATATTCGTTGACCCGTTCTACAAAAGGTTCCCATCCATGGACATGGTTATCGACGAAGTCCTTGTCATAGAGCCCTTCGTTGATGATGACATTGAGCATTCCCAATGCCAGGGCCGTGTCGCTTCCGGGCCTGAGCGGCAGCCATACATCCGCCCTTGCTGCAATGCGTGTACGCCTGGGGTCTACGGCAATCAGTTTTGCGCCGGCATCCAACGCTTGAGAAAAGGGCTCGCCCTTATAACAGTCAGGATTGCTGATGACCAGGTTGTTTCCCCACACCATGATGCACTTGGGATGGTTTTCATAGTCCACAATGGGGTTTGAACCGCAGGTAATAATGGTCGTGGCGATACGGGGCCCATAACAAAAATGACCTGCAGTGAGAACATTCGGCGTTCCCAAAAGATTGGCAAACCGATAAATTACAGCTTCATTTTCCCTGCCGGTTCCATATCCCATGACGATGGATTCAGCTCCAAAGGATTCCTTGTAATCCAATATTTTTTCAGCAATGGTTTCCAGGGCTTCATCCCAGGAGATTTGCTGCCACTTGCCGCTGCCTTTCGGGCCTATTCTCTTAACGGGATGGGTCAAACGATCCGGGTGATAGACCAATTGAAGCGATCCAATGCCTTTGGAACAGAGTGTGCCGTGGTTGATGGGGCAATTCGGGTCACCCACAATCTTGGCAACTTTTCCGTCCTTAACGTAGACCAGTACCCCGCAACCTCCATGGCACATTCTGCAATGGCTTTTGACCACAGATTCATACCCGTAGACTTCCATTTCTCTTTCGGTGTTGGCGTAAGAAAACTCGGTCATATGGTTTTTCCTTAGATGAAAACTCTTTATCCTTTGATTTTAGCGTTTACCCTGTGAAGATTATCACCCAGCTTATAATGAGAGAAAATTCGATAATAAATTCAGTATATCATCATTCATCGGATCCTCTTTGTATTCTGCCATTCCTCGCTCATTCTCATTCGATGTTGGACAGAGGCCGGTTTCAAGCGCCTACCAGTGGAAAAATATTTTCCTTTATCCAGGGAACCACAGAATCGGCCATTTGGCGGGCCCGCTGAGTGCTTTCCCTGGTGACGGAGCTGGTCAGAGGTGCCTGTTCCGAAAGTTTTAGGTTTTTACCCAGCAAGTGCCGGTGCTTGCTGATAAAATCATCCGGCAGGTCGTCAGACAGCTCGGCTCCTTTCATTATCGCCCAGGCCGAGGTCCACGCCCGTACAACGTTCATTATATTATATCCGCCACCGCCAAGTGCAACCCATTGAAATTCCCAGGACTTGATTTCTCGAATCAGCTTACAAAACCCTTCATTCGTAAGGTTCAGCGAAGCCAAAGGATCGCTTGTAAAGGTGTCTACGCCAAGTTGGGTTACCAGTACATCAGGGTCAAAGGCCCTCACCAAGGCTGGAACCGTTTCTTTAAACACCCAAAAATACAGATCATCATCGGTCCCGGGAGCCAGAGGAACGTTGACGGCAAAACCTCGCCCCGCCCCCTGTCCCATTTCTTCAGGGAATCCGGTGCCGGGAAAAA
>Ga0316577_10000566_pt1 | contig 15097 bp, 14 predicted proteins | sample S5NA_FD_203073 | JGI IMG/M metagenome (GOLD analysis project Ga0316577, IMG submission 203073) | Rhizosphere microbial communities from salt marsh grasses in Alabama, United States - S5-7_050615r2r1 | ecosystem: Host-associated > Plants > Roots > Rhizosphere | place: USA: Alabama | collected... | reverse complement strand
GGCGCTGCCGGGTCTCGGCGGCCGCGTCCGCCTCAGCGATCTCCGCGTCCCGGACGGCCTCAGCGGCCTTCTTCCGCCCGATGGCCTCCAGGTAGCCTCGCTCGTCGCTGACGTTCTGGATCTTCAAGACGTCCAGGTGGAAGCCCAGAGCCGCCAGGTCCTCTCCGGCATCCTCCGCCAGCGCAGCGGCAAAGCCCAGCCGGTCCTCGTTCACCGCCTCGGGAGTGAGGGTGGCCAGAACGCCACGCAGGTTCCCCATGAGGGTGTCCTTGGCCATGGACATGATCTCTTCCTCGGACTTCCCGAGGATTCGCTCCACAGCGTTGTTGAAGACCGTCTCCGGCTCGGAGGCGATCTTCACGTTGGCGATGGCCTCGATGTTCAGGGGGATGTTCCCCTTGGAGAACGCGTTCGTCACCGAGATCTCGATGGGGAAGGTTTCCAGGGAGGTATACTGGACGGTTTCGATGATGGGCACCCGGAGCGTCCGGCCACCGATGACGGAGCGGTAGCCGATGGTTTCACCGCTGGGAAGCTTCCGATTCCGGCCCGTCAGGACCGCTGCCATGTTCGGGGGAACGATGACGATGAGTGATTTGATGGTCATGATGGCCACGGTGACCACCACCAGGAGGGTGAAAGCCAACGCCACGGCACCGGCGATGAGATCCTGATTCATACGTTCCTCCCAGGTTGTCGACAGGCTCGGACGGACTGGCCGCGCCCAGCAGTATCCATTCTACGGCTCCAGTAGCATTCCTTCTTCAAAGGGAGCCACCCGGGCGACTCCCCGCTCCATCTCCACGATGAAGACGGTCCTCCACTGTGCAGGATCCCCCTGACCCGAGGGATGGGGGAGCGCCCGGAGCTCCACTCGCCGGCCTCCCCGCTCCACCACCACCTTCCCCGGAGCCTCGGCTCGAATGGGCAGCGTCACGCGCCCCTGGAGACCGGCATAGCTCCCCTCCGTCAGGAGCCCACCGGATTCGGAGCGCCGCACGTATCCGAAGGCGGTGTTGATGACGGCCCCGGACGACAGACCCCCCAGAACGGCAAACGCGGCGGTGAGGAATGGGTTCCCGGACCAGACGAAGGTCAGGAGGCTCCCCACGGCTCCGAAGCCGAAGAAGGAATAGAACAGGGTCCGGATGGAGAGGATCTTCGTGGCCAAATGCCCTGCGTCGGCATGGAGCTCCGCATGGGCGGCCCCCACGTCCAGATGGCCGGCATCCAGTTCCAGCCCACCGGCGTCCATGTCCAACCCCCCGGCATGGAGGTCCAGCCCACCAGAATCCAGCTCCAGACCTCCGGAATCCAACTCCAGACCTCCGGCGTCCAGGTCGACGCCTCCGCCGCCCAGATCCACGTCGCCGTGGCCCCCAAAGAGATCCCCGAACACCGACATGGCCAGGAAACCGCCACCCAAAACCAGAGTGAAGACGTACAACGCTACCATGGTGCCTCCCGGACCTTTCCGACGCAGCGATGTCGCGCCCCGGGGAATCTCCCGCCCGGGCGCGGACTCCGAGATGGGTAGGTGCACGTTGATAATGGGCTGCCGCTGGCTCGCGCACTAGCCTTTCGGTTCCGTTCGAGGCCCGTGCTGCCTTCCTCGAGCCCGACGCGCCGGCGGGGCTGGCGGAGCCCCAGCTGGCATGGCCCCGATCCCCCGCACCCGACCCGAACGGTCAATTCGTGGAGGCTTTCCGCGCCAGGCACGGGAGAATACTATGATTCCGTACCGGCGACTCCTTGGGCCGACTCGCGTCGCGACGCCGGGAATCCTCAATCCACTCTCGCGCCGGTATGTCCAACGCCACAGCCGCACCGGGTCCGCTCGCCACGGCCGAATCGGGGATGGAAGTCCGACTGAGCCGTGAGATGCGGCTCGTGGACATCACGATGATCGGGGTCGGCGCCATGATTGGCGCCGGGATCTTCGTTCTAACGGGGATCGCTGCGGGCGTGGCCGGCCCAGCGCTCCTCCTGGTTTTCGGGCTGAACGGTGTCGTGGCCCTCCTCACGGCCATGACCTACGCGGAGCTGGGGAGCGCCTTCCACGACGCCGGAGGTGGCTACCTCTGGGTCAAGACCTCTCTGCCGGACCCCAATGGGTTCCTCAGTGGATGGATGTCCTGGTTCGCCCACGCCGTGGCATGCTCTCTCTACGCCCTCGGGTTCGGCGCCTACTTCCGCCTCGTCCTGGAGGCCTCCGGCGTTCCGGAATTCCATCTGGGTTTCATGACCCTGGAGAAGTGGTTGGCGGTGATCACCTGTACCGGATTCGCCTATATCAACTTCCGGGGGGCGTCCGAGACCGGGAAGGCCGGGAACATCGTTACGGTCGGAAAGATCATCATCATCGGCGCGTTCATCGCCGCCGGGCTCTGGGTCATGAACGGGAGGCCACAGTGGCAGGTCTCATTCGAGCCGTTCCTCGCCAAAGGGTGGAGCGCGGTGCTGGCGGCCATGGGTCTCACCTTCATCGCCTTCGAAGGCTATGAGATCATCGCCCAGACAAGCGAAGAGGTGGAGAATCCGAAACGCAACGTCCCCCGGGCCATCTTCCTCTCCCTTCTCCTGGTGGTCCCCATCTACCTCCTGGTGGCGGTGGTAGCCATTGGAGCCGTTACTCCACCGGCAGGGACGGCAGTGGCCGATTACCTGGGACAGGAAAAGGAGCTGGCTCTGGTTTCGGCGGCCAACCAGTTCGTGGCCGGGGGCGGAATCCTCATCCTGGTAGGGGGGCTGCTTTCTACGCTTTCTGCACTGAACGCCACCATCTACTCCTCCTCCCGGGTCGCCTTCGCCATGGCCCGGGACGCCAACCTCCCCACCTTCCTGGGAGACGTACACCGCCTTCGCGCCACGCCCCACTGGGCCATCCTCTGCTCCACGGTTCTCATCGTCGTGATGGCCGTTCTCCTCCCCATCGAAGAGGTGGCGGCGGCGGCCGATATCATGTTCCTCTTCCTCTTCGTCCAGGTGAACCTGGCCCTTATCCGCCTCCGAAGGCAGCGCCCCGACCTGGACCGTGGCTTCCGTGTGCCACTGGTACCGTTCGTGCCGATCCTGGCCGTCGGCACCATGCTCGTCCTCTCCTTCTTCCTCGTCAGCCACTACCCGCTTGGCACCGTGGCGGCCATGGTGTGGGTGGTGGGGGGAGCCGGCGTCTACTACGGGTATAGCCGGCACAGGGAAGCGGCGTACGAGGAGCGGGGCGAGTGGATGGATCGGATCCATCGCCGGGAGTATTCTGTCCTGGTGGCCCTTTCCAACCCCAAGGCAGTGGAGTCCCTGATGGAGATCGGGATGGCCCTGGCCCAGGGTCATTCCGGAGAGCTGGTGGTCATGAGCGTGGTGGAGGTGCCGGAGGGGCAGGCCCTCCTGACAGGGCGCCGGGAGGCAAGAGAGCGGGCTCCGTTGCTGGAAAAGGCCATGAAGTATGCCGCCGACCGGGGTGTGGAAGCCCGCTCCGTGGTGAAGATCGCCCGGCGGGTGAGCTTCGGAATCGTCGAGACGGTACGGGAGGAGGAGTGCAACTTCCTCCTCATGGGGCGCCCCCGCGCCCAGTCCTTCTTCGAGCGCCTGGTCGCCACTTCGGTGGAACGTGTCCTCCGAGACGCGCCCTGCCAGGTGGGGGTGGTGCACGGCACCGTTCGGCCGGAGAAGATCGCCCGCATCGTGGTACCGCTGTCAGGCGGTGGGAACGCCAGACTCGCCGCCAGCCTGGCCCCGGCCTTCTCCACCTGGTTCGAGTCGGTCACTCTACCCATCACGGTCGTGGAAAGGGACGCGACCGAGAGGGATACGACGACCCAGGCAGAGGAGGCGACTCGTGCCTGGGAGACAGGCGGGCAGTCTGGAGAGGTCCAGGTGCTGCGCCGACGGGAGTTGGGAGCGGGGTTGGCCCAGGCGCTCCGGAGCGGTGACCTGGTCCTCATGGGAGCCCCCGGAACCGGACATTTTCCCCTGGTGGGGGAGGCCCTGGCGGCCATTCTCTCCCGCAAGCGAAGAAACCCGGTGGTGGCCGTCCGGGAGGTGGAGGAGAAACGGGTCCGGCGGTTCGAACGCGTCTTCTTCAGCAGGAAGTGATTCTCCATGCAGACTCAGCCAACCGGACCCGTCGCCCAGTTTGCCGACCAGTTCTGGGCCTATCTCCCTACCCTCGCCGCCGGGTTGTTCGTCCTGGCCGTGGGGATCCTCCTGGGGTGGATCGCCAAGAAGGCAGCCGTCCGCGTCCTCATCTGGCTTCGGCTCGACCGCCTGGGGGGCAGGGAGGGCTGGCGAACGGCCTTTGGAAAAGGGGATGTGAGGGCAGCTCTATACAACCTGGTGGGCAGCCTGATGATGACGGTCATCGTGCTCGTCTTCCTGGACAACGCCTTCCAGATCTGGGGGCTGCAGGTGCTGACACGCCTCATGGATCGGACCGTCTTCTATCTCCCCAACCTGGGATTGGTGGCGCTCATCGTCGGCGTCGGGGTCCTGGTCACGAACGTGGTCTCCACGAGGACGGAAAACGCGCTGGACGAAATGGAGGTCCAGCACGCCCGGCTCGTGGGGCTCGTCGTCAAGGCCGTCCTGCTCTCCCTGGTGGGGGCCCTGGCCCTCTGGCAGCTGGCCTTCGCACGGGAGATCATCCTGGGAGCCTTCCTCATCGCCTTCGGGTCCATCGGCGTCGCCTTCGCCCTGGCGGTGGGGATCGGGGCGGGAAGGGCCATCCAGGTTGGGTTGGAGGACCTCTTCGGCAAGAAGAAGGGTGAGGAGTAGCGGCCTCCATCCTCCCGCCACCCTGGCCATCCCCGCGGGAGGAAGGCTGGAAACGAAACCCGCCTCCATTCCGAACTCGTAAGGCCCCAGAAGCAGACCAGGCCTCGGGCTCCCGGCTCCCTGGAGGGAGGCCCCCACCCGGACCCGAGGCCAGAGGACCCCCCACCGCGCCGGAGACGCACGAATGACACAAGAGGACGGCGACCTGAGCCTCGAACTCCCCGACTCACAGGAATACTCCCCCGAGGGCCTGGCCAGGATCCTGGATACCGGAGAGCCCATCCAGATCATGGACGTGCGGGCCCCTGAGCGAGTAGCCCAAGGTCGTATCGATCTGGTTCCTTCCGAGCGGTTCCACAACGTCCGGGGGTCCGAGCTCATGCACCACGAGAGTGTGGCCAGCACCGGCCTCGATCCCGGGCTGCCGGTGGCTGTCATCTGTGGGGAGGGGAAGGATTCCAGGGTCCTGGCCTACCATCTCTCCCGGATGGGGCTGGACGCGAAGTCCCTGACCGGAGGGATGGTAGCGTGGACGCGAGTGACCCTTCCCCGGGAATTGGACCCACCGGAGGGGCTCGACCGTCTCGTCCAGTTCGACCGTGTCGGGAAGGGATGCCTGGGCTACCTCCTCGTCAGCCGCGGGAAAGCCTTCATCATCGATCCGCCCCTTCACTTCCCGACCTACCTGGAGGTCCTGGAGGAGACCCGGGCCACGCTGGTGGGCGTTGCCGACACCCACGTCCACGCCGACTACGTGAGCGGGGGTCCTGCCCTGTCCCGACGCTTCGGAGTACCGTACTACCTGCACCCGGCCGACGCGGTATACCCCTATGACGGCACACCGGGGCGGCTGGAGCACCACTCCCTCGCCGACGGCGACGCTATCGCGTTTGGGGACACGAAGCTGAAGGTCATGCACACGCCAGGGCACACCGAAGGGAGTGTGACCTATCTGGTGGAGGACCGCGTAGCCCTCACCGGGGATTTCCTGTTCGTGGATTCCATCGGTAGGCCGGACCTGGGAGGCAAGGAAGAGGAGTGGGCCGGGCAGCTCTGGGACTCCATGGCCCGTGCCATTCGAAAGTGGCCGGACGGCCTGGCCGTGTACCCGGCTCACTACGCCTCGGAGGGGGAGCGGAGGATGGGCCGAGCCGTGGGAATCCCCTTCGGAACCCTCCTCCGCGAAAACGAGATCCTCAGGATCCAGGATCCGGAGGTGTTCCTCTACACCATTCTGGATCAGAAGGCCCCGTTTCCAGAGGCGTACCGGAAGATCAAGGCCATCAACCTCGGTCTGGCGCCGGTGGTGGGGACGGAGGTGGAGGAACTGGAGGTCGGGAGGAACGAGTGCGCGTTGGGGGGACTGCCGGGCCTGTAACCGCAGGTTGGAACGGAGTCGAGGCCAAGGGGGTTTCAGAGGCAGCGCAAGCCTGGGAACTCACGAGAAACCGGGAACGCCCTCCGGGACCTCGAGCTTCCACCACCTTCTGGGTTGAAATCAAACTTTCCTGACCAGCATGCGGAACTACACTGCTCCCGCCATCGTTCTCGCCGTGGGACTCGTCCTCGCCGGTGCCTTGATCGGTGCAGGGTTCAGGGCCGGGCGAGCCACGGACCGGTTCGTAACCGTCAAGGGCATCTCCGAGAGGGAAGTGGAAGCGGACCTGGCTCTCTGGCCCCTCCAGATCGTGACGGCTGACGACGACCTCTCCGCAGCCCAGGCCCGTATGGATCGGATGGTCTCCCTCACACGATCGTTCCTCGGTGAGAAGGAGATTCCGGAAGATCAGGTCACCATCCAGTCCTTCAAGGTGACCGATGCCCAGGCCAACCCCTACCAGGGGGGCAATACCTCCAACCGCTTCATCATCACCCAGACCCTCATGGTCCGATCCGAAGACCCGCACCGGGTCCTGGCCGCCAGTCAGGAGGTAGGGGAGCTGGTGGACGCCGGGGTGGTTCTCACCTCCGGCCAGGAGTATGGACCCGGCGGGCCCACCTTCGTCTTCACTCGACTGAACGACCTCAAGCCGGAGATGCTTGCCGAGGCCACCGGCAGGGCCCTGGAGGCAGCCAGGGAATTCGCCTCGGCGTCGGGCAGCGAAGTGGGGAAGATCCGGCAGGCCAGCCAGGGAGTCTTTCAGATCCTTCCGAGGGACGCCGCCCCAGGGCAGCAGGAGCAGAACCAACTCTTCAAGACGGTTCGGGTGGTGACCACCGTGGAATACTTGCTGGAGGGATGAGGAAAGGGACTCAGCAACTCCCGAGCACGGGACAAGTTGTCCGACGCTACCTCAGGCCACCCGGCCTTGCTCCCTTCCCCGATGGATCTTGAACCTGAGAATGGCCTCCGCGGTCCTGCCCATCACCGCGTGAGGGGCCACTCGTCCGCAGACTCCCATCCCGTCCTTCGGTACGCAAAGGCGATGGCACCAGAGGGAATGGCTCTTCGTGAGGGGGCAGCCGAGGCAGGTGTATTCGGGAACTCGTGTCCGGGTTCGCTTGATGAGGCGCCGAGTGGCCATTCACTGAGTCCTTGGTTTCCTTGACGAGGCTAATTAAACAAAAACAGTTCTGATTCTTTTTATTGGCAGGATTCGTGCCGAAACTCCCCGATTGGGGACGGTCCCGGTCCACATGGCGGGACCCGGGTTGGCACCAATCTCGAAGAAGGCGCTCTCGCGGTTTTACACTCCGCCGCCTACGCACGGAGAATCCGGAGGGGATGCACCATTCTTCTCCAGGCCCCATGTTGGTGCCCGTCCCACGACACGGTCCCGCGGGGTACGGAGGGGAGGCCCGGTACCCGGGACAGGTCCTCTCATCCGGCTCGGAGTCGCGTCCAATGCCTGAAGCCCGTCATCTCCTCTCTCTATGGAACCCCACCTATTCCAATGTGGCCATGGACGTGCACCTCCGGGTCCTCCTCCGCTGGGCCGAAATGGCGGAAGAGGGCGATGCATCCCAGGGCGAAGTGTACGTCTGGTGGGCCCGCCTCCGTTCCCCCGAGAGAAGGGGGCCCCACCCATACCAGGCAGAGATATTGGAGCTGGATCAGCAGATCAGGGACGGGGTCGAGACTCACCTGTACCTGACCGACTATCGGTCCCTTTACGTGGGGCACCTGGCGGAGATCACGGCGGCGGATGTTCCCAGGGAGCGGCCCGAGGAGAAGAGTCACATCCCGGATTACGTCTTGAAGCACGATGCCGGTTTCTGGTTCCGCCTGAGGGACCTCCGGCAAGTGGTGAGCGGTGACCTGGCAGGCACGGAGCTGGAGATTCAGAGACTGCGGAACATCATCAAACCCCAGAAGCCCGTCTCCATGTACGGAGGGATCGCCGACGCACCGATGATGGTGCGGAGGGACCCGCAAGTTCGGTGGTTCGAAGACAATGACGAGCTAACGGGTGGTCAGCTCTGGGCCCAGTTGGAGGCCCAGTTCAGAGGGGAGTCGAAACGAGTGGCCCGGCAGCTCCGGGACAACCTCTTCGGGCCAAAGCTGTGGAGGGCCATGGAGCCCGCTTCCAGGACCTTCCTGACGTCGGCGGAAGCCGTGTTCCGGTCCAGAGCCGACGACCCCGGCTTCGATTTCTCCACCGTGGCCATCGAATATGCCAAGTCGGTGGAGGTGGAGCTGAACGCCCTCATCTTCCCGGCCCTCCGCTGGTTCCTGGCAGACAAACCCCCGAAGCAGAGAGAGCTCCACGGGACCCATAGTCGCCTGGATTTGGGGAAACCGGTCCGGCACCAGACCCTGGGGGCTATCGTTCACTACTTGGACCAGGTGGGGGTGGTGCGAAAGGGAGTGTGGACGGCCCTGAAGGGTGACGCCGAATGGATCCTCTCAGACGACACAAGGGAGGCGCTGGAGAACCTCCTCGAGCTGAGGAACCCGGCGGCTCACTGGGAGATCACGATGGGAGACATGGTGTCAGAACACCGTGGGCGCCTCCTGGGCATCGGATGCGAAGGACTCCTGGTCCGGATCATCCAGGCGAAGATCCGGGGGGAGGAGATGCGCCGTCGTTGAGTCCTTCTTCTCTGGAGTTGCCAAGCGGGGGGAGTGGGGAGGTATCCCATGACACGCACCGGCCGATCCATCGACGGGTCTTCATCGGTGGCTGTTCTCGCTCCGGAACCACCCTCCTTCAGCGTCTGCTCGTGGGGCACCCTCGCATCCACACGTTCCCGGAGACCGGCGTGTTCCTCCGAGCCCTGGGGATGCGGGGTCACGTGCTTCCCTGGGCCCGCCTGGGATTGACGCTGGGCAAGGAACGGAAATCGTTGATCCGCCTCATCGAGCAGGTCGGTGTCACCGACGCTGCAGCACCTCCCCTTCCCCCCCGGCGCCTCCGTCTTCGATCCTCTATCCAGGACGTCGTACGGTTCCTCGACCTCCTGACCCTGGCGGAAGGAAAAGACATCTGGCTGGAAAAGACACCCCGCCACGTCCTTCACGCTTCCCGCATCCGGCGCATGGTCCCGGCCTCCATCTTCATCCATCTGGTGCGGAGCGGTCCGGATGTGGTGGCCTCCATCGTGGACAGAGCTCGGAAGCACCCCGAGCGATTCAGGGGACAGGAGGATCCCGCCTACGGAGTGCGGCAGTGGAATCGCTCCATTCGTGCCACCGCCGCCGCCATGGAGGACCCCGGTCATCTGATCCTTCGGTATGAACGCCTGGCTTCCCATCCGAGAGAGACGCTGCGGAAAATCTGCGCTCACCTCGGGATCGATTTCCGGGAGGAGATGTTGGAGGCGAGTGGACAGACCGGATTCGTTCTGGAGGATGAAGTCTGGAAAGCTCCTCCAAGGGGCCCTCTCCACCCAGCGGCATCGAAGTGCGGGGATATCTTCGACGAAACCGAGAGGAAGGTCATCGATGAAGCCCTCGAAGAGAGGCTCTTCAACCTGATCGAGGAACGCCTCCGATCCGCTCCAGGGCAGGTCTGGACGTCGGGAAACTCCCCAGCCGAAAGGGACTCTCCAGGATCCCTGTCGTGAGTTGCTGGAGGGATATACGAAGACGACCCTTGCCAGCCTGAACCCTCATCGTCCAGTGGCGCTGGCGAGGAAGAGGCTGTTCGGGTATCCTCGGAATCGAGGAACGAAAGGGATATGATGAACTCATACAATCCACTGAACGGCGAAATCGTAGGCACCGTGGAGGTGACCCCTCCAGGGGAGATGTCCGGCATCGTGGGAAGGGCCCGAAGGGCTCAAGCCACCTGGGGTAACCTTGAAGTCGGGAAACGGGCCGAACTTCTCGCCGGAGCGGCTCCTCGATTCATGGAACGGGCGGAGGAGCTCGCCCACCTCATCACCCGGGAAATGGGGAAGCCGATCCGAGAGTCCCTCGGAGAAGCCCGGGGCATCGGAGCGGGCATCGAGTCCGAGCTGGAGCAGATCGCGCAGGCTCTCGAGCCCGAGAAGGTCCAGGCAGGGAATATCCACTCCGTCATCTACCGGGATCCCCTGGGCGTCTGCGCTGCCATCACACCCTGGAACTTCCCGGTGGCCATGCCCCACTGGATGGTCCTACCTGCCCTGGCCGCCGGAAACACGGTGGTCTTCAAGCCCTCCGAGGAGACGCCTCTCTGTGGCCAGGCCTACGCCGACATTCTCGGAGAAGACCTTCCCCCCGACGTTCTCATCACCGTCCATGGAGCCGACGAGCAGGGAAGGGCTCTGGTGCAAAGCGAGGTGGACCTCGTGGCCTTTACCGGGTCCAGGGAGGTGGGAAAGGAAATCCTTCATTCCACCGCAACCAGCCTGAGGCGGGTCATCCTGGAGCTGGGCGGGAAGGATCCCATGATCGTGTTGGAGGATGCGGATCTGGTGGATGCCGCACGCTTCGCCGCCTGGAACGGGTTCCGAAACGCGGGCCAGGTCTGCGTGAGCACCGAACGGATCCTCGTGCAGGACCGGGTCGCCGAGGAGTTTCTCGAGCTGCTGGCCGGGGAAGCCAAGAAGGCGGTGGTGGGGGACGGGTTGGAGAAAGCCACCATCGTCGGTCCCATGGTCAACGCCCGACAGCGAGAGCACGTGATCAGTCAGGTGCGGGACGCCGTCCAGAACGGAGCCAGAGTGCTGGTGGGGGGGGGCCAGGATCAGGCTCCCTTCATCTCGCCCACGGTCCTGGTGGATGTCCCCGATACCGTATCCATTGCGAAGGAAGAGACTTTCGGACCGGTAGTCTGTGTTACGAGGTTCGGGTCCGAGGAGGAAGCCGTGGGGAAGGCGAACGCCTCTCCTTTCGGGCTGGGTGCCGTGGTGTTCGGAGGTGACGAGAAACGGGCAGAGCGCATCGCGCGCCAGCTGAATGCGGGGATGGTGGGGATCAACCGGGCGTGCGGTGGCGCTCCGGGGACGCCCTGGGTCGGGGCAAGGGAGAGTGGGTACGGTTTCCACAAAGGCCGCGACGGCCATCGCCAGTTCACCCAGTGCCGGGTTGTGAGCCGGGCAGTATGAGCGGGCGGGACGAGAGAGGAGAACGTCATGGGTAAGGGAGACAAGAAGACCCGGAAAGGGAAACGCTTCCGGAGCAGCTTCGGGAAGACCAGGCCGAAGAAGGAGAAGAAGCGAAAGGCGAAGGCCAGGAGAGAGGCTCAGGCCTGATCCCGTCTCGCGGCAGGAGTGTCCTCACTCCCGCAGCATCAGCATGCCCGAAGCGTCAACAATCACGAAAGGAGGCGACTGGCCCGATGTTCCGTCTCATGCTGGTCTCCGCCCTGCTGGTGACCCTTTTCTCCTGCTCCCCACCTCGGGTTCCAGGCTCCAGCGGTGAAGAGATCTACACGGTAGCCCGAGAGGAACGCCCCAATATCATCGTGATCGTCGTGGACGATCTCAGGTGGGATGAGCTGGGGGTGGCGGGGCACCCGTACCTGGAGACGCCCCATATCGACGCCCTGGCCCAGGAGGGCGCGTACTTCACGAACGCCTTCCACGCCGTCCCTCTGTGCTCACCGAATCGGGCCTGTATCCTCACCGGGCAGTACCCCTCCCGGCACGGGATCATCGACAATGTGGCCCGGAATCGGATGAGCCACCAGTTGGAGACCTTCCCCATCACCCTGCACGACGACGGCTATCAGACGGCCTTCCTGGGGAAGTGGCACATGGGGAATGACCCGACCCCACGACCCGGCTTCGACACCTGGATGGCCATCCCCGGTCAGGGTCGTACCCGAGACCCGGAGTTCTTCGAAGATGGAGAGATCCGGACGTATCCCGGTTACATCACCGACGTCATCACGGACCGTGCGGTGGCCTTTATCCGACAGGAGCGGGACGCTCCCTTCTTCCTCTACATCGGCCACAAAGCCATCCACCCGGACGCGGTCCAGCTGGATGATGGCTCGGTGGATCTCAGCGTTCCCGCGAGATACAATCCCGCTCCCCGGCATCTGGGTCGGTACGAAGACAGGGTCTTCCCTCGAAGGGGGAACGCGGTCTCTTCTCTTGAGGAGCTGGTTGGGAAGCCAGCTCTCCGAAGGGCTCTCGAGGTCAAGTATTCCGACGAGATCATGGAGACCTTCGGGGAGGAGGAGCTGGATCCCGGGACCCGAGAAGAGACGATCCGGCGACGAGCGGAGATGATCCTGGCTGTGGACGACGGGGTGGGACGAATGGTGGCAGCCCTGGAAGAGCTGGGCATCCTGGATAATACGGTCGTCCTCTTCACCAGCGACAACGGCTTCTTCTACGGAGAGCACAACCTCTCCCTCGAACGGCGCCTTCCCTACGAAGAATCCATACGCTCGCCCCTCATACTCCGGCTCCCTTCAGTGGCGGAACCGGGGTCCAGGATAGACGGGCTGGTCGCTTCCGTGGACTTGGCCCCCAGCCTGCTGGAGCTGGCCGGAGCCCCCATCGGTGACCACATCCAGGGACGGTCCTTCGTACCTCTGCTACTGGGCAGGACCGAAACCGGCCGAGAATCCATCTTCGTGGAGTTCTTCACCTACGAAAACCCCTTCCCGTGGCTGGTGGACATGGATTACCGGGCCATCCGGACGCGACGTTACAAATACATCCACTGGGTGCACCATCCGGAGGAGGGCGAGTTGTACGATCTCCAGGAGGATCCTCTCGAAATGCGGAACCTCATTGCCGAGCCAGGCATGGACCAGGTCCTCCAGGAGCTGAGAGCGGAGATGGGGGAGGCAGCCCTCCACGCCCTTGGCCTGACGGAATAGGGAGGGAGCCGAGCGCACCGAAAGCGGTACCGAGCTTTGCCCCCGGCTTGCCGGGGAACGGGTAGGTGGCCCAGGTTTCACTCATCCATGTGCAGAATCCCCGGAATGTTGAGCGTATTCTTATGAGCGTATTCTTATGAGTGACGAGAGCCCGAAATCCTCCCACTCCCCTGCAGAGGCCCCGTCTCCCTACGGGGAGGAGCCGGTTTCCGGACCCCCATCCAGGGTCTGGCGTCTCACCAAGCTTCTCGTCGTGTTCGCCGTGGGCATCGGTGTGGGCTACTCTCTCGCCGCTGGCCGGTCAGGCCCTCGAGTCATCTATTCCGGCGCCATGACCGAGATGGAAGGTCGGGCGGTCCACGGGCCGGACGACGCACCTGTCACCATAGTGGAGTACACCGACTACGAGTGCTCCTTCTGCCGCAGGTACAATCGCCTCATACTCCCCGAGATCCTGGATGAGTATGAGGGGAGGATCCGATACATCGTTCGGCATTTCCCCCTCCTGGGACTTCATCCCGCCGCCGTGGGGGCCGCTGTGGCGGCAGTCTGCGCCGAGCAGCAGGGCAGCTTCTGGGAGTATCACGACCTCCTCTTCGCTCAGGAGAAGGGGCTCTCCCCCGAAAGCCTGCTGGCCTATGCCCAGGAGACGGGCCTCCGGGAGGAGGCATTTCGGGAGTGTCTCGAGGACGAAGAGACGAGCAAGGTCGTCCAGGATGACATGCAACGAGGTGCGGAATACGGAGTGAGGGGCACCCCCGCCTTCTTCATCAACGGTCGGGTCGTCATGGGAGCCCAACCTCTGGAGGCTTTCAAGAAGACGATCGACGCAGCACTGGAGGACGCCGCAGGGGACTGATTCGCTGCGACTTTCGAAAATGAGTCAGACCCCTGGCCGGGTCCGGCTCGAGCCCCTCGTCTCCGGGCCAGTCCAGGCTCGGGTCGAGAATTCTCATTCCCTGGTCGTTGGCTGAGAAAGGGAGGCACCATGCCCGACAGCGTCTACAAAGTCATCGAGCTCGTGGGCACCAGCACAGAGTCGTGGGAAAAGGCCGCAGCGTCGGCCGTCGCGCGAGCCGCAAAGTCCCTCAGAGACCTGAGGGTGGCCGAGATCTCGGAGCTGGACATGCAGCTCGGAGAGGGCGGAGTCGTGCAGGCTTATCGAGCCAAGGTGAAGGTCTCCTTCAAGTTCGAGGGCTGATCGTCGGGCCGGGGACCCACCGTGGGACCCGGTCCCGTCCGATTCACCAGGCGGTATTCCCTCCATTCCCGGAATCCAGCGTTGTGAAACCTCACCTGGGAAGGGCGTCGTAGTGATCTGTGGGGCGACCACTGGGCGAGGGCCACGATCCAGCCACAGGAGGTGAGGACCGGTGTTCGACGAACTTCTGAACAGCCTCAAGGAGAGCCCCCTTGTCCTTCTGGGTGTAGCCTTTCTCCTGGCCCTCCTGGGATACGCTCTGGTCAAACGCCTGCTGAAGATGGCCCTCTTCGTGGTCGTCTTCATCGCTGTGTACCTGGGCCTTCTCAGGGTCCTGGGCTACCCCATGCCGACCCTTCCCTTCTGACGTCCTCGCCCTGCCCAACTTGATTTGGAGGGTGGCGAGCCGCCTCCCGCAGGCGCGCCCATGACCACCCTCACAGTCACCTGCATGGGGGGGCCCGGGAACCGACGGCTTCGCACAGCTGAGTCCCGGCTCCAGGAAACGGGGTTCAAGCGGTCAGGACCGGGTCTGGTCTCGCGGGGGCGCAGACTTCGAGGCGATGGCCGACGACATGCATCGCCGGCTCAGCTCTTGCGGGTCTCCTCCTGCCTCGGGAGCCTCTCCGGACGAGGCCCATTCCATCACCTGATCCGATTCCCTGGTAAACCCCATGGCCCTCAGGTGCAGAGCGGCTTCCTCCAGGAAGCCTCGATGGGATGCGATTCTGGCCATCTCCAGGATTTCCTGCCCCGCCTGATCGATCTGTCCGTGCCGCTCCGCCGCATCCACGTAGTCTCTGAGGGATTTCACGGCCCCCGCGTCTTGCCGGGTCGCGAGGTCCAGCCAAGTAAGCGTGCAATGGGTCCGGACCGTCTCGGGGTGCACCCGGATGATCTTCTTGGCAACTCCCCTGGC
>Ga0316577_10000565_pt1 | contig 15107 bp, 13 predicted proteins | sample S5NA_FD_203073 | JGI IMG/M metagenome (GOLD analysis project Ga0316577, IMG submission 203073) | Rhizosphere microbial communities from salt marsh grasses in Alabama, United States - S5-7_050615r2r1 | ecosystem: Host-associated > Plants > Roots > Rhizosphere | place: USA: Alabama | collected... | reverse complement strand
GCATCACGTGCGATAAACCTGCCTTGGAATGCAAACCCTGTTGGATCTACAAACCTGCGGAATGCCGCGCTGCCCAGGTTTTCGGATACCATGATACCTCCGTCTGTGACCCAATTTGCTAATGGGGCAAGGTCCATCAACTGGTCCAGAGCCTGGCGATCCATACTCACCGGGCGTGTGGTTTCGCGGATATTCCCCTGGAATCCCTGGTAGCGTATGTGCGAGGTGAGTAAACCATCGACCGTGGCTTCTTCGCTGGGTGCATTTCCCGTGACGGCAAAAAAAGGAGGCAATTCGATTTGTTTGAGCTGTTCGAGGGATTTTCTAACGGTCGCGACCTCCACTTCGGGTAAGCGATCTGAGCTCCCATGACCGGGAAAATGTTTGCCGATCACCGCCAGGTTACCTTGGCTGCCTTCATGGAGACCTGCCACATAAGCGCGTGCCATTTCTCCTACCCAGTAAGGATCGCCTCCAAATGAGCGTACACCGAGGTCCCCGGTACCTTGTTCGATTGGTGATTCGAGCACGTCCAGGGAAGGGCCCAATAGTAAGTTGATCCCCAGGTTGGAGAGCTCACTGCCCATCACCTGGCCGACCTGATTGGCAAAGTCGGGTTCATAGGTCGCCCCGATGGCCATCAAAGAAGGCAGCGTGGTGACTTCGTTAAATATTTGATCTGCTGGAGGTCCATTGCCTTCCTGGGAAATGCCGACCATTAATGGGATAAAAGCTGGACGAAATTCTTGTTCTGTCTCCGGTTCAATCTGGTTCGATTGGGAGGCGGTCCATTCCGCTGTCTGGAGTGCGCGGGCCAGTGACCAGGTGCCGCTGGCAGTTTGGGGTGGTGCTAGGAAATTATTACTTTGATTCTGGAGTATGACTCCACTAATGTGGTGATTGGTAATCAGGTCGTAAACTTGTGATTCAATACCGACATCTGTACCGTTGAAGGTCACTAAAAATAGCTGCCCTACTTTCTCTTCGGGAGTCAATGTCTCTAAGAGTGCAAGTGCGTGATCGCGTGCAGCATCAGTTTGCAGGAGTGGAAACGCGGATGCAATTGAACCTCGAACGGAGGCCACGATCAATAAAATGAGGATCGTAAAACGCGAGAAAACGCTGGCAGATGATATCACGCTTGACCGGATGCGCTTCATAATATGGGTTGATCCTCACTGCTCTCTTGCAGAATGATCTCTCTTAATAGGCCTCGGCGCTGGCTACCGCTTAGCAGTTCTAATCTCCTGATACACAATGGATCGATTTCATCACGCAGGATAGCCAGTTCTTCATCTGAAGGTGGTTGAGTTTCGTGGAGATCAGGGGCAATTTCAAATTCAAAACCAGTTTTCGATTTTATACGGTTCAAAGAGACCCCCCGGTGGTATGAGATTAATCGCATACGGCAGGTAGGGTTGTCACCCTGGAAATCGAATTGACCCAAATCCGAAATTAAATATTGGGGACCACTGCCATGAGTCCTTTTATCATTGTGCCCAAGACCTGATAAGAAATCCAATCTGGGGACGAAAGTCACCCGGGAATGCCGGGGGACATACAGATAGATATCGTCAAGAAAAGTGGTCACATCTGGAATGCCACCTGTTCCAGGCATGCGAAGTCGAGGATGGTGGTAGTCTTTCCCGAAAGCAATATTGTTGAAATTACCCATAGGATCGACCTGTCCTGGACGAAAAAATTCCATGGGGCGTAAGCAAGGTAATAAATCTGCGACTCCACGAACAAATCCTATACTGCGGATCGCCTTGTCCAACCACAGGCTTTCCACCCGCAGCAGCTTCAGAGGCGCAGGTTCCCTGCAGATTCCCTGACCAATGGCAGAAGAGAAATACAGGTTGGGAGCGTGGGTCCTCCTGGCAAGCAGATAGCCAGCAGCTACGATGGGCGTAGCCAAACCCTGGGCGACAATCTCACCATCACGAACCTGGCGGGAGATGCATACGACCATGATCTCGTCCGGTGTATATTCAACAGGCATATCAGATCTGTGCATAACTATTGAGAACTTGCCGCTTCCAACAGGTTTATCCTAACATCCTCAGAGATCAGCGAGGAAAATCCAAACTGATCTTGATTTATATCTGCAGGTAAATCGATTCGACGTTAATTTTACCAAGTAAGGTCAGGACTTGGAATAAGTTAAGGCAACTCTAATTGCCAGCGATCCAAATCGCTATGTGTGTGTTGGAAACCAGATTTCGGGTAAATCTATGCTGGCTCCGGTTGGTTATTGAGCAAGCAGTATTGTTTTTTCCAGCTCTAATTGCTTTTATGTTGGAAACATTGATGCGATAACTTCACCCGCCAGCCTGGGATCATCTGTGATTAGACCGTTAACGCCCAGGGAAATCAAATGGACCATCTCTGCCCGGTCATTCACTGTAAATGGATTGATCAAATAACCAAATTTCCGGGCTGTTTTGATCATAGATGGAGTTACGTCACTCTTATCAGGGTGCAGTGCATCATAGGGTATCAGTCTTCTGCCGAGCCAACCCCGTGATAGATATCCTGCAATTCCTCTCCGGGCCAGTAAACTGATTTTTACTTCCGGTTCGATGGAATGAAACTTTCTCAAAGGTACTGGGTGAAATGCAGAAACCAGGATACTCGTTTTGTGCGGATGGTTTTTGATAATTTTTGCGAGCTCTTCTGGCAGGTGATCAAAAGGGGTTGCGTAGTTGCCAAGCTCGAGATTGATCCGGATTCTTCCGGTGCAAAGCTCTAAAACCTCGGAGAATGTTGGTATATTTTCATGCGGATACTGGTCACGGAATTCGTAGCTGGCATTTAATTTCTTCAGGGAGCTTAACGGCAAATCTGATACACGTCCAGATCCATCCGTGGTTCGATCTACTGTTCGATCATGGATGATTACCACCTGCTGATCAGCTGAGAGTTTTGCATCCATTTCGATCCAATCAGCGCCTTGCTGGATCGCAATTTCAAAGGCAGCCAGGGTATTTTCAGGCGCATATGCTGAAGCGCCCCGGTGTGCAAAGATCAAGGGCCGCTGTGATTGGTTTGCCATCTGGGATTGCTGGTTAACCCTATATTTTTTTGGAATAAGATTTCGGTTAGAGATCTACGAAATAGGAGATAGCAGCCATATCGATCAATTCTCTGGTCAGCGCGGGCTCTACAGAGAGATATTGGGCGATATCGACGATCTGGTCGCACAAATCACGGGGATGGGATGCGCGCAGTTTTCGACCAGGTTTGATATACCATTCTTGTAGCAGGTATGCCAACCCTTGGTTGCTGAACGTAACCCCTTTCCTTTCTGCAACCTGGTGGAAAATCTCGCGGTAATCGTCATAGTTAGGATCGCCAACTTCAATCTTGTGGCGCAAACGGCGCAGGAAGGCTTCATCTACCAAGTCCCGGGGAGGCAGGTTGGTTGAGAACACAACCAGGACATCGAAGGGGATTTCGATCTTACGACCGGTATGCAGGGTCAGGTAATCGATCCTGTTTTCGAGGGGTACAATCCAGCGGTTGAGCAGGTCGCGGGGTCGCACCAGCTGTCTCCCAAAATCGTCGATCAGCAGGATTCCCCCGTTGGCTTTGATCTGAAATGGCGCTTCATAGTATTTATTGACGTCATCGAATACTAGGTCCAGACCTGCCATGGTCAGTTCACCACCGGTGATGATGAAGGGGCGGTGGATACGGATCCAGCGAGGATCTTTTCGGGTACTTGCGCGTAGCGTGCCTGAACTTGGAGGCGGTTCATTTTCCGGAGCAGCTTCGTGGTTTACCGAATCATAGATTTTTACCACCTGTCCATCGATATAAACCGCGTACGGGATGTACATGCTCTCCTGGAGGATCATATCCCCGATCGAGCGGGCGATACTGGTCTTTCCATTCCCAGGAGGGCCGTAAAGGAAGATTGATGTGCCGGAATTGATCGCCGGGCCGATCCGGTGAAAAGTGTGATCAGCAAGCACCAGGTGCGAGAGAGCTTTTTTCACATCCCTCTGGTTCATGTTGGTGCGGGACCGGCTCTGGTTTTGGATGGAATGATTGTAAACATCCAATGGGACAGGAGCTGCACCGGCATACTGGCTTCTTTCAAGTGCCTCACGGGCACGCGCGATCCCCGCACCGGTGATCGCGTACTGGTATGCTCCTTCCCCCAAGCCGATTTGAGATGTCTTTACCTCAATAAATTTTTCCCTTTTGAGCGCTTCCAGGATCTGGTCAACCACATTGGCAAATGGCAGCGCCATTGCTTCCGCAATCGTGAAACCAGTTAAATATCCCTGAAAATAGAGGATCTTTAACGCCAGATCCTGCAGCCATAAAGGCGAAAGACCGGTGTCCTCCATTTTCGTGATCGGTGGGGGATAATAACCCTCCCCGGAAAATTTTTCCTTAATGTTGGGTGGAAAAGTTGCCTGCAAACCAGCCATGTTCAGTGCTCCACAATTCAACAATAATTTGATCGAGAAAAATTATAGCATGCAGATGCCATAAAAATCATAGAATAGCGCTCACCCTTCATAAGTGTAAATTCCACCAAAATACGCTGGGATGGTAGAATTCTCTCACAATTCCCGCAAAATTGAGGCTGTTATCATTTATGAAAGTATCCGTGATTATTCCTGTTTATAATGAACAAAACACGATTGAGGAAATTCTTCGCCGGGTAGAAGCGCAGGATTTTGTCACCGAGATAGTAGTCATCGATGATGGTTCAACCGATGGCACCCGGGAAATACTGGCTTCGGTAGATGATTCCGAGCGGCTGCGCGTGATACTGCACGACGAAAATCAAGGCAAAGGGGCCGCAGTCAGGACTGGCTTTGAGAATGCGACGGGTGATGTATTTCTCATCCAGGATGCAGATCTGGAATATGATCCCCGGGATTATCCAAAATTGATCCAACCTATCCAGGAAGGCATCGCGGATGTGGTTTACGGCTCGAGATTCTTAGGCGGCCCGCGCAGGTCGGTGATGTTCTGGCACATGGTAGCTAACAGGATGCTCACCTTCATGACCAATTTGCTGTATAACACGATCTTATCCGATATGGAAACCGGGTATAAGGTGTTTAAACGTGAGATTGTCGAGGGTATGAGGATCCATGCTAACAGTTTTGATTTTGAACCGGAATTTACTGCCAAAATACTAAAGAAGAAAGTACGTGTGTATGAAATCCCGATTTCATTCAACCCACGCGATTATGAAGAAGGAAAAAAGATTGGTCTCAGGGATGCTTTCCAAGCGGTTTGGACTTTAATCAAATACCGCTTTATGGATTAATGGATAATGCTTTTTCGAATGGGATTTTAATTGCCAGGATGGGGATTATCTGCAGATCTTCTGGCAATCAACAGGCTCGGAATTCATTTCATTGATATCGAAGGTTTGATGTCTTTGACTCTTAGCTGCAAGTTCTCTTTGCCGTTAAACTCATTTTTCTCAAAAGTGTACATCAAGTCGATAAAGAGCGGCATATCTGCATGCCAATGACCCTGGCGGAAAGCGATCGCATCATAACTGATCCAGCCATCACTGACCGTTAATTTCAGGTGGTTTCCTTCTCTTCCTACCAGGCGATGGTCATTGACCTTCAGTTCCCGTGAGACAAATACGGCTTGCGGATTGCCATAGCCCGTTGGCTGGATAATTTCGAGTTGTTCAAGAATTTCGGGCACCAGATTAGAGAGTTGAATCTCCAGGTCAGCCTGTAAAACGGGTTTTAAATCCAATCCCGAAAGCTGATCTTCTGCGATCGAGCGAAGTTTGGAAACCAGCGCAGGCAAATTCTCGTTGCGCACAGTAAAACCTGCCGCGGCGGCATGCCCGCCATGATGCTCCATTAATTCCTCACATTGATCCAGGGCATCAGTGATGTGGAATTCTGGTATGCTGCGGCAGGAACCACGCGTATACTCAGTGTCGATATGAGCAACGATCGCCGGTCGGTAGTATCGCTCGGTCAGGCGCGAGGCAACCAGGCCGACAATGCCTGGATTGAAATCCGGGTCGGCAGCGAACAGCAACATGGAATCCGGATCGGCAGCAAGCGCGATCTCTTCTGCTCTGCTTTGAGTTTCGTGGGTGATCATCTGGCGTTCCCGGTTCTGGTTATCCAGCTGCTGGGCGAGACGACCTGCATCATAAATATTATCGGTGGTCAATAAATCAAAGGAGGCCAGGGCTGAATCCAGGCGTCCAGCAGCATTAAGACGCGGGCCGAGCACGAACCCGATGTCAGTGGCTTTGATGCGGCTGGGAACAAGTCCGCATACCCCCATTAATGCCTGCAAACCCTGCCGGTGCGGATTCTGGATTGTTCTCAACCCGCTGCGCACCAGGTGGCGATTTTCTCCAGTTAAAGGTGCCAGGTCTGCAACTGTTCCAAGGGCGACCAGATCGAGCAGCTTTGTCTCGTCAAAATTAAGTGCCCTTGTATCTCCACTCTTGCGAAGTTCAACCAGTATCCCATCCGCCAGCTTATAGGCAATGCCGACTCCTGCCAGGTTCTTGTCTGGATAGGCATCGTTTTCTTGTTTGGGATTGAGCACTGCGAAGGCTGGAGGCAGTTGTTCTCCAGGATGGTGGTGGTCAGTGATTATTAGGTCCAGGCCTAATTCCCGGGCATACTCGGCTTCAGCAACCGAGCGGATGCCGCAGTCAACTGTGATGATTAAACTTACGGCGCGCTCTTTCAGGTGCTCGATCGCCTCTTTATTCAAACCATAACCCTCATCAAAACGATTAGGGATATAGCCTTCTACCCGGGCACCAACAGCAGAGAGCACCTGGACCATCAAGGCAGTCGCGGTGACCCCATCCGCATCATAGTCACCGTAAATAGCAACCTGCTCTCCACTGGAGATGGCAGACAATATGCGGGCTACAGCGACGCGCATGCCGAGCAGATTGAAGGGATCTGAACCCGCTGGTGGGGAGGCGGAGAGGTAATTTAACGCAGAGGGTTTGTCTGCATACCCGCGGTTGAATAGGATCTGTCTTAATGGCTGGGGAAAATCTCCCAGCAATTGATCTGCCTGGGGAGTCAAAACTGGCGAGATTTCCCATTGTTTGGATGGCTTCTGCATGATGTGCGCTGAAGTATAGCATAAAGATTGGCGTGGATACCTGAGCTTCAGCTGTCCATCCACTCGACGTTGACTCGATCTCTAAAGACTGCTATGATGGGATAGTATGGCGAAACAATCATCAGGCAGTTGGATGCATCGCTTGGGGGGAAATGTCAAGACATCCCTTCGTTGGCTGACACCAGGATTAGGAGTAAAGAGGTGGCTGCTGCTGATCCTTTTTGGGATCACCCTGCTGGGCGTAGGTCTGGCAATATTAATCCTTGATATTTACCGCACTGCTCCAGAGACCTGGTGGCTGCCGATTATTTCAACCGCATCGCTGCGATTTCTCCCCAGGCTTTTGAGGGCGGTAATCTTCGGCGGTTTGGGTGTTGCCCTGATCGCAGGGGGAATCTGGGGTATCAATCGTTCATTATTAGCACCTTTTTTGAAACCTGGTTACAAAGTGGTAGATGAGCTGGCCGTTTATCGACGGCGAGGAAAAGGTCCCCGTATCGCGGTGATCGGTGGCGGGCATGGGTTAGCAGTATTAATCAGGGGTTTGAAATCCTATACGAATAATATCACCGCCATCGTGACGGTCGCTGATGATGGTGGTTCTTCGGGCAAATTAAGGAAATCATTTGGTATCCTGCCTCCGGGGGATATCCGCAACTGCCTTTCCGCAATGTCCAGCGATGAAGCCATGCTGACGCAGCTGTTCCAATACCGGTTTCCAAATGGATCCAGTGGATTGGATGGGCATTCCTTTGGCAACCTTTTTATCTCCGCCTTGTCAGATATCACGGGAAGTTTTGAGGAGGCGGTCGCAGAATCCGGCCGCGTGCTTTCCGTGAGCGGTCGTGTACTGCCCTCGACATTGCACAATGTGGAACTTGTCGCCGATATCAGGCTGCCACATATGTCCTCTGAAATCCGGGTTGCGGGTGAAAGTAAGATCCCGGAAAGCAGCGGGAGAGTGCGGCGGGTCTGGCTTGAACCAAATACCCCCCCGGCTTTCCCACAAGCGGTTCAAGCGCTCCTGTCTGCGGATGTGATCGTGATCGGACCAGGAAGCCTGTACACCAGTTTGCTTCCCAATTTGCTGGTCCCCGATATCGCCAATGCAGTCCGCTCCAGCCGGGCATTGAAACTCTATATCTGCAACGTGGCTACCCAGGTCGGAGAGACGGATGGCTTTTCCTGCGCGGATCATATCCACGCCATTGAAGAACATGCAGGAAATAATCTCTTTGATATCGTGCTGGCGAATAACAACTGTGATATAGAATTGCCCCCTGGAATCGATTGGATCAAGATCGATGAGAATTTAGGATCCTACTATACAATTTACAGCGCGGACCTGGTGAGTGAAGCAATGCCCTGGAGACATGACGGGGACACCATTTCTCGCGTTATAATAGATTTGCTGGAGGAAAGAACGGGACCTCTGGTAGAATTGTAAGTGATTTATTTCACGAAAGATGCGACCCTAGGTAGGGCTAATCTCGCTTACGATACCTGGCTCTCCTAGGTCGCTTCATGTAAAAAATCAATCAAACAAATTTATGGATGGAGGTTTTCATGACTGTAAAAGTAGGAATCAACGGATTTGGGAGAGTCGGAAGGCAGGTTTTGAAAGCGATCCGAGATTATCACCCAGAAGAACTCGAGGTTGTCGCCTTTAACGACATCGGTGATCTGAAGACCATGGCTCACCTGTTGAAGTATGACTCGAACTATGGTCGCTTCGATGGGACCGTGGAAGTTGGGGATGGCCATTTGAAAATTGATGGCAAAGAGGTTAAGGTTTTTAGTGAAAAAGATCCCGGGGATTTACCCTGGTCGGATTTAGGTGTCGAAATCGTCGTTGAGAGCACCGGGTTCTTTACCCTTAAGAAGGATGGTATCGACAAGAAAGGCAGGCAGGCAAAAGGAGCGGAAAACCATATTACCAAGGGCGGTGCAAAGAAGGTGATCATTTCTGCACCTGCCCAGGGTGAAGATTTGACGATCGTATTGGGTGTCAACGACAAACTCTACGATCCTGCAGTTCATCACGTTGTCTCCAACGCTTCCTGTACAACGAACGGCTTGGCACCAGCGGTCAAAGTGGCCAATGATAAATTCGGCATTAAACGCGGTCTGATGACCACGATTCATGCTTATACGAATGACCAGAAAATACTTGATGCGCCTCACAAAGATCTGCGTAGGGCGCGTGCAGCTGCACTCAGCATCATCCCTACCTCGACTGGGGCAGCGCGGGCACTGAAACTGGTCATACCTGAGATGGATGGCAAATTGGATGGTTATGCCCTGCGGGTGCCAACACCAACAGTTTCTATTATTGACCTGACTGTTGATCTGGAAACAGAAACAACGACAGAAGATCTGCGCCAGGCGTTCCGTGATGCAGCTAATGGACCTCTCAAGGGGATCATGGCAGCTACAGACGAACCGCGTGTCAGCATCGATTACAAGGGTGACTCGCACAGCTCGACCATCGATCTACCAATGACGCTTGTCATGGGTGGAGGTCCCGGTACATTTGCTAAAATCATTGCCTGGTATGACAATGAGTGGGGATACTCGGCAAGAACAGCTGATTTAGCCGCCATGATGGCCAAATCGTTGTAATTTCTTACTGATCAAAGCGTGGAACAAGGGTTAAACCCTGTTCCACGTTTTTCTGTCTGGAGAAATAATGTTCAATAAGAAAACAATTCAAGATATTGATGTCAGCAACAAAAAAGTCCTAGTGCGCGTGGATTTTAACGTGCCGATCAAAGATGGGGCGGTTGGTGATGCTACGCGCATTCAAGCCGCCCTGCCGACGATTAATTACCTGTTAGATCACGGTGCAGGAGTCATCCTGTGTTCGCACCTTGGCAGGCCAAAAGGAGAGCCGGACCCCCAATTTTCTTTGAAGCCAGTCGCTGATTACCTCAGCAATGTGCTTGGTCAAAAGGTGGTCTTCGTTAGTGACTGCATCGGACCGCAGGCGGAAGAGGCAGCCAGCCAATTAAAACCAGGCGGTGTCATCCTGCTTGAAAATACACGCTTTCACGAAGGGGAGAAAAAGAACGACCCTCAGATGGCCAAACAGCTCGCTGTGCTAGCGGATGTTTATGTCAACGATGCTTTTGGTTCCGCTCACCGGGCGCATGCCTCAACAGAAGGCGTTGCTCATTACCTACCCGCGGTAGCCGGATTTCTAATGGAAAAAGAGATTCGCTACCTGGGCCAGGCGATTGCAGATCCCACGCGCCCATTTCTTGCCATTCTGGGCGGCGCAAAGATCAGCGACAAAATTGGTGTGATCGAAAATCTGCTAGAAAACGCGGACCAGGTTTTAATCGGTGGTGGTATGGCGAACACCTTCTTCAAAGCGCAGGGGTATCCAGTGGGTGATTCCCTGGTGGAAGACGAAGCTCTGGATACCGCGCGGTCGTTGCTCGACCGATCTGACAAACGGCTTCGCCTGCCGGTAGATGTGGTGATCGGAGACCAGTTTTCTGCAGATGCAGAACTATCTATAATGAGTATGGGACCAATCCCAGAAGGTTGGCGCATCCTGGATATCGGGCCAGAGACTGTTAAAGGCTACGGCAAGACAATCTCTGAGGCCGGCACGATTGTTTGGAATGGGCCCATGGGAGTCTTCGAATTTCCACGCCTGGCTACTGGTACATTTGGAATCGCAGCTGCGGTCGCCGAATCAAAAGCCACCTCTATCATTGGTGGTGGTGATTCTGTGGCCGCGGTAAACCAGGCTGGATTAGCTGACCAGATCACGCATATCTCGACCGGGGGTGGGGCCTCCCTGGAGATGTTAGAAGGTAAAACCTTGCCTGGCCTGGCGGCTTTAGAAGATAAGAATTAAAGATCTGGGTGAATGATCTCGGAGTTCACCATTCATGGTTCGTTTCCTTGAATGGTGAACTCCAGCTTGCCAATAAGAACAATAACTTTCCAGTATTGGAGAATGATTATGAATCGAACACCCATGGTAGCAGGCAATTGGAAGATGAACATGACGGTCGCAGATGCGCGCCACCTGGTTTCGGAGATGGTACCGGGATTGCAATCAAAAGCCGGGGTTGATAAAGTGCTTTGCCCACCTTTCACTGCTCTATTAGCAGTGTCCTCGCTGCTTGAAGGGAGCGATATCCGCCTTGGAGCGCAAGACATGTACTGGGAAAATTCTGGGGCATATACCGGTGAAATCTCACCCAACATGGTGGCTGAATTTTGCGAATACGTGATCTTGGGTCACTCAGAAAGGCGCGCATATTTTGGGGAAACTGATAAGGATGTTAATCGCAAAATCCAGGCAGCATTTACACATGGCTTATCCCCGATCATGTGTGTCGGCGAATCCCTGGAGGAATACGAAAGCGACCGGACATACGACGTGATTTTCCGCCAGGTGAAGATGGGTCTGGAGGGGATAGAATTCGAGGGTGGCGATGGGACAAATTTGATCATCGCTTATGAGCCGATCTGGTGCATCGGAACTGGCCGGGCCGCGACCCCGGAAGATGCGAACCAGGTGATCGCGGATGTTGTCCGGCCTGCCCTGGAAGAGCTGTTCGGAAAGGATATGGCGCAGAAGATCCGCGTTTTGTATGGCGGCTCTGTCAATGGAGAAAACGCCAAAGAGTTCTTTTTGCAGCCCGAGATTGATGGCGCTCTGGTGGGTGGTGCCAGTCTCAAAATCGCTGATTATATTCAAATCACACTCGCAGCGATCAATTGACCGACCAGTTCAGCAGCCTGGGCTGGTTACTGGTGGGCACGATCGGCTTAGCCCTCCTGCAACGCAGGCTGCATCAAGAAATTCAAGCGATCTTGTTTTTGATCACCCGGCGTATCGATCTTGCCCTGGCGATCTTTGCAATCCTATTTCTTCCCGGTGTGCTGCTGCATGAATTAAGCCATTACCTCACCGCGCGACTGCTCAGGGTACCTGTTGGCAGGCTGTCGATCATCCCACAAGCCCTGCCAGATGGGCGCTTGAGATTGGGGTATGTAGAGACCGGGCAGACTGATTTTTTAAGGGATGCATTAATTGGAGCCGCGCCGCTGGTGGCTGGAAGCGTATTCATCGCTTATGCCGGGTTCGCACAGCTGGATTTTTTAGCGGTCTGGGATCAAATGGCATCTGGAGATCTGTCTTCGATCACCTTCGCCCTCTCACAGGTCGTCCGCCAGCCTGATTTTTGGATCTGGTTTTATATTATTTTTGTCATCAGCAGCACCATGTTTCCATCTGCAACTGACCGCCGCGCCTGGGGTCCAGTTTTACTTGGGCTGGTGTTGCTGCTCGCTCTGGTGCTGATCGGCGGGGCTGGTCCATGGCTGTGGGAAAACCTGGGTGCTCCGCTTTTCAATATGGTTGATTTATTGTCATTGATTTTTATCTTGAGCGCCCTGGTGCACCTGATCCTTTGGCCGCCCAGCTGGCTGTTAAGAGTGTTCCTGGAGCGAATATTTCGCCTCAAGGTTGTTTGACAGGTTCGTTGTGACTGGTACTTTCAAAGTTGATTTATGTTAGAATACAACCCTGGAAAGGGATCAGATAATTGAATAATCCAGTTCAGGACACATCGCAGAGGTGAAAGAACCCACGAGAGTGTTTTTTTGTTGCAAGCTAACGGAATACGTCTGGTGGAAGAACAACGTAAACTTCGGGAATTCGGGTTTGCTTTGACTTAATCTAGGCAATTTGTGGCATCTATTTGACTGGTAATCAGGAAAGGTATACCTATGAGCAACGCCAATGTGAATCAAATGAGAAGCTTTGCTGAATCCAATTTACTATCCTTCCTGGATCAACGGCAGGTAAAAATGATCGATGAGGCCCTGTCTGCCCTGGGGGATTATGGTGAACTGCGCCTGGTGGTGGAGAAAGGTCGCCTGCGTTTTATCGTCACGCAGAAAAGTTTTGATGCCTTGAAATGGCAGCCAGGGGAAATCGAAGAGTAAGTTGTTATCCAATCTCGATCATGATGCTGATTAATGGTTTATCCAGGAAATTTTGTGGTGATTAATGAGTGAATCTTGGTATGCGCTGCGCAGCAAACCTCGCAAGGAAGAGGTATTGTGGAAGCAGCTTCTTGCGAGAGAAATAGAGGTGTTTTACCCGCGTGTGCGAGTCCATCCTGTGAATCCTCGCTCTCGGAAATTACGCCCCTACTTCCCGGGCTATATGTTTGTGCATGCGGACCTGGAGGAGATGGGGCAGTCCCAATTCAATTGGATGCCTTTTGCGATTGGTTTGGTCAGTTTCGATGGCGTTCCGGCGTCAGTCCCTGAGAACTTGATCTACGAAATTCGCAAGCGAGTGGATGAGATTGCTGCTGCGGGTGGTGAGTTCTATGATGGGTTGAAATCCGGGGAACCGGTCAGGATCAGCAGTGGACCCTTCGCGGGTTACGAAGCGATCTTCGACATGCGCTTACCCGGCAGCGAACGAGTGCGCGTCCTGATCCAGATGCTGACCGATCGGAATGTACCCGTGGAATTAAAAGCTGGGCAGGTTGAACGGAAGAAGAAGAACTAAACCTGGTACGGAGGAAATACATCTGACAACTTTAGCAACATTGAACGGCATCCCTCCGGATGTCGGGTGGGCGGAGCGCGCTTTGATCCGTTGGATATTTAAATGTTGAATGTTGAAAGTTTCGGGTGAGGGATGAAATTAGAGCCTTTCCACTTTTAGAAGGATCTCCGGTTGAAGGTAGGAACGTTGGATGCTCTATCCGGATGAGGAATAAAAGATATGGCTACTATTGAAAGATTTGAAGAGGTAGAGGCATGGAAATCAGCGAGAAAGCTAACGAATTTGGTATATGATTGATCGGGATCTGGTTCATTTGCTAAGGATTTTGGATTGAAGGACCAGATTCGACGCGCAGCGGTGAGCATAATGTCCAGTATTGCTGAAGGGTTTGAGAGCCAGACACAATCAATCTTTATAAATTTATTAGGAAGAGCTAAAGGTTCAGTTGGAGAAGTACGTTCTCAGCTCTATATCGCTCTAGATAGGAAATATGTTTCCGAGGCGGAATTCAAGAATGCTTTCCAATTAACCGAAATCTGTAGCCGACAAATCTACAGTTTTATGAACTACCTGAATTCTCAACCAAATACTCCTCGGGTGCGAGAAAATCACATCGAGTACGAAATTCAACCTTCAACACTCAATTTTCAACATTCAACAGATTTAGAATCATGAATAAAGCATTGATCACCGGGATCACCGGTCAAGATGGATCCTACCTGGCTGAATTACTGCTCTCCCAGGATTACGAGGTGCACGGGCTGATCCGCAAAGCCAGCACTTTCAACACCCAGCGCATTGATCACCTCTACCGTGATCCGCACAATGGGACCTCCAACCCCCTCTTCCTTCATTATGGGGATGTTGCCAACACAGGCAACCTGGTCGACCTGATTTACAATGTCAAGCCGGATGAGATTTACCACCTGGCAGCCCAGAGCCACGTGCGGGTCAGTTTCGATTTACCCCTCTACACTGGGGATGTGACCGGTTTGGGCACCATGCGCATCCTGGAAGCGATTCGCAAGAGCGGGCTTAAAACCCGTTTTTACCAGGCTTCCTCCAGCGAGATGTTCGGGAGTGCACATCCCCCGCAAAATGAAAATACACAATTTGAACCGCAGAGCCCCTACGCGGCTGCGAAGGTTTACGCTTACTGGGTGACGCGCAATTACCGCCAGGGATACCAGATATTTGCTTGCAACGGCATCCTGTTCAACCACGAATCTCCCCGCCGCGGTGAGACTTTCGTGACGCGCAAGATCACCCGCGCCCTGGCAGCCATTAAGAAAGGAACCCAGCAGTATCTCTATCTGGGCAACCTGGATGCGAAACGCGATTGGGGTTATGCCCCGGATTACGTGGCTGCCATGTGGAAGATGCTGCAGCTGGACCAGCCGGATGACTTCGTGATCGGTACCGGGGAAGCCCACTCGGTGCGCGAGTTCCTGGACGA
>Ga0316577_10000564_pt1 | contig 15113 bp, 8 predicted proteins | sample S5NA_FD_203073 | JGI IMG/M metagenome (GOLD analysis project Ga0316577, IMG submission 203073) | Rhizosphere microbial communities from salt marsh grasses in Alabama, United States - S5-7_050615r2r1 | ecosystem: Host-associated > Plants > Roots > Rhizosphere | place: USA: Alabama | collected... | reverse complement strand
ACGCAGCATCCATCGATTGCTCCTTCGCGGTTACTGCTTGAGATCGCCGAGTCCGAGGGTTTGCGCGACGTCGAGACCACGGCATCGGTCATTCAGGCCTGTGCCGTTTTGGGGGTACGCTTTGCGTTGGACGGGTTCGGTAACGGCTATGCGTCACTGACCGATTTTCGTTGCCTTCCGGTGCAGACCGTAAAGATCGACCAGACGGCGGTCCGCGACATCCTCCGCTCGCGCGATGATCGCAATCTCGTTCAAGGCGTCATCGGGATCGCGCGCGCCTTCCAGCGGGAGCTCATCGCGGAGGGTGTGGAATCCGCTGCGCACGGCTTGCTGCTGATGGATCTGGGTTGCGAGTTCGGTCAAGGGTTTGCGGTCGCCGACCCCATGCCGCCGGAGCGGCTTGCCTCTTGGATCGCGGCCTATGTGCCGCCGTGCCTGTGGCACAGGCGAACGAGCGTGGATTGGTCCGCCGCCGACCTGGTCCTCCTAAGCATGGAGGCAGTCCACCGCGACTGGGTTGATCGCGTGGTGCGCTGTCGCCTCGCCGACGGCTCAACCAAGACGTTGCCGGAGCTGCAGCCCGAATCATGCGATTTTGGGCGTTGGTATCTCAATGACGGTCGGATCCGCTACGGCGAGCTCACTGCTTTCAAGGTGTTGGACGCGCTGCACCGGCGCGTTCACCAGGAGGCTTGCCTGATGCTCGAGGTGGAGCCGACCGATCGAGACTCGGAGTCCGAAGCGATCGCACGCCTGATGCGCGAGCGGGACGGCTTTATCGCGGCCATCCACGTCCTCCAGCGCCAGGTACTCCAGGGCCGACATGAGTGGGCCGATGTTCACCCTTCGACTTGAGTTCGGTCCCCCCTGCGCGCGCCCCAGCCAGAGCCTGGCCGTGTTACCGCGGCTGCCATAGAATCGCGTCGAGGCCGTCTCGTTGCGGCCGGCCACCGGATCTCTCGCGCTGAGGATTGGCCTGCGTTCGCGGTGCGCGCCAATCCGGACTACGCATTGGGTTGACGCCATGGCTTGGACTGAGGCTAAGCAGATTGCCGAGGCGATCCTCGATGGCTTCGAGCGTCATTACCGGCTCTTTCGTGAGATCACCGACGGGGCGAGGGCCCGCTTCGAGGAGGCGGATTGGCCGGCGGTGCAATCTGCCGCGCGCGAGCGGATCAGCTTCTTCGACACGCGCGTGGGTGAGACTGTCGCCTTGTTGCGCCGTGAGCTCCACCTGCGCGACCCCAGCGACATTCTCTGGCGTCGAGTCAAGATCGAGTATCTGCGCCTGCTGCCCCTGCATCATCAGCCTGAACTGGCTGAGACCTACTACAATTCCGTGTTCTGCCGGCTGTTCGATCGCCGCTACTACAACAACAGCTATATCTTCGTTTGGCCGATGCTCTCGACCGAGCACCTCGAGGCGGAGATCCCGATCTTCCGGCCTTACTATCCCGCCCGAGACGGCTTCGCCCGGGTCATTGCCGGGATTCTTGGGGGCATGGGGTTTCAACGCCCCTTCCGTGATCAACGCCGGGATATCCGTTGCCTGATGCGCGCAATCCGCGACCGGTTTCCGCGTAACCGAGCCGTGCACCAAAATTTCCAGCTTGCCGTTCTCTCGGAGCCCTTCTATCGCAACAAGGCCGCTTACATCATCGGCAAGGCGATCAATGGCGCAGATCAGATCCCGTTTGTCATCCCGATCCTCAATAACGAGGGGGAACGCGGCGCGGGCGGGGGACTTTATGTGGACACATTGCTTTCCGGCGAGGACGAGATCTCGGACGTCTTCAGCTTTTCACGCGCCTATTTCATGGTCGACACGGAGGTCCCGGCCGCAGTCATCGATTTCCTGCGCCCGCTGATGCCCCGCAAAGGCAAGGCCGAGCTCTATACCGCTATCGGGCTGCAGAAGTTCGGCAAGGCCGAGTTCTACCGCGATTTTCTCAAGCACCTCCGCTACTCTGCAGACGACTTCGTGGTCGCCCCGGGCATTCGCGGGATGGTGATGTGCGTCTTCACCTTGCCCTCCTTCCCTTTCGTGTTCAAGGTCATCAAGGACCGCTTCCCGCCGCCGAAGGAGATGACGCGGGAGACCGTGAAGGAGAAATATCAGCTGGTAAAGTTTCACGACCGAGTTGGGCGAATGGCTGACTCCTGGGAATACTCTCTGGTTGCCTTCCCGCGCCACCGCTTCTCCCCTGCCTTGCTCGAGATGCTCGAGCATGACTGCGCCGAGAGCCTGGAGGTGGAAGAGGGTCAGCTGATTATCAAACACCTCTACATCGAGCGCCGGATGTCACCCCTGAACCTCTATCTGCGTACCGCGGACGATGAGGATCTCCGCCACGCCATCGGCGAATACGGCGATGCGATAAAGCAACTGGCTGCGGCCAACATCTTTCCGGGGGATTTCTTGTTCAAGAACTTCGGTGTCACGCGCCAAGGCCGTGTCGTCTTCTACGACTATGATGAACTTTGTTATCTGACTGAGTGTCACTTTCGGGAGATTCCACCGGCACCTTACCCAGAGATGGAGCTTGCAGACGAGGCCTGGTACAGCGCGGGACCGAACGATGTCTTCCCGGAGGAGTTCGAGACCTTCCTGTTGACCGACACGCGCATCCGCGCCCTGTTCTGGGAGCTGCATAGCGAGTTGCTTGACCCTGCGTGGTGGCGGGCACGCCAGGACCACATCCGCTCCGGGCACCTAGAGGATGTCTTCCCCTATCCGCGCGAACGGCGCTTCGGTCTGAGGGAAAAACAGCCGCCAGCGTCCGGGGCGGGCGATCGAGCGCTGCATCCGGCAGCGCTTCCCTGAGCAGCACCGTCATTGGCCATCCCGGCCAGGAATCAGACGCAACCGGAAAACACGGTTTCCCGGTTCCTTCATTTTCGGTCGCTTGGGCGAATCAGAGAGGCGGGTCATCCACGGGTCGCCGGACGCGCTGAATAGTCCAGCGGACGAAGGGTCAACCCCTGGGGGGCATGAACGCCCCGTCACAACACAGAGGAGCTTGGAATGATGAAGCAGCCGCTTCGACTGAAGCTGCGTGCCGCCTGGTTCGTGATCCTGCTGTCGGGGTTTGCGGCGGCGGCAACCGATGCGCCGGCGGAGCTGAGCGCGGGGCTGCAGAATCCCGGATACCACGAGCAGCCGCGCTGGTTTAAACACTCCTTTCTCGACATCCGCGAGGATGTTGCCGAGGCCACGGCCGAGGACAAACGCCTCGTCCTCTATTTCTACCAGGATGGCTGTCCCTACTGTGCCAAGCTCTTGCAGGAAAATCTCGCCGACAAGGCTATCGTCGACCTGATGCAACAGCGCTTCGAGGTCGTGGCCATCAATCTGTGGGGCGATCGCGAGGTGACCGGATTGACCGGCGAGCCGACGACCGAGAAGCAGCTTGGAGCGGACCTCAAGGTCCAATTCACACCGACCATGCTGCTGCTCGACGAGGGGGGACAGGCCGTACTGCGCATCAACGGCTACTTTCCGCCGCATCGATTCAAGGCGGCACTGACCTACGTCGCCGAGCGCCGCGAGCAGGTCGGCGAGTCTTTTATGGACTATGTCGCCCGGGTGAGTCCGGTCGAAGCAAAGGGCAGGATTCATCAGGAAGGGGGTTTCATGTCCTCCCCTTTCAGGCTTGGGGACAATCGAGATGTCTCGATGCGTCCATTGGTTGTGATGTTCGAGCAGCCAGTCTGTCGAGATTGTGATGAGCTGCATGAGGACATCCTGCGGCGGGAGCCCGTCACCTACTCACTGAGCGCCTTCGATGGGGCGATCCTGGATGCCTTCTCATCTGACATGCTGCAGACCCCCGGCGGTCGGGAGATGCCGATCCGCGAGTGGGCCGCGGAGCTCGCGATCAAATACACTCCGAGCCTGGTGTTCTTTGACGCCACTGGGCGCGAGATCTTTCGCACCGAGGGTTTCTTGAAGGCCTTCCACATCCATGGTGCCCTGGACTATGTCGCGACCGGTGCCCATCTGCGGCAGCCGAATTTTCAGCGCTACCTCGCGGAGCGCCGCGAATCCTTGTCCGCGCTTGGGGTCGAGGTCGATCTGATGGATTGATGGTGCCGCAGTCGCGACTTCCTCGCCTGTCTGCCGTCGTAGGATGGCGGCACTGCTCGAGCGCGCTGACCGAGAAGCTGGAAGCGATTCCAAGATGGCGGGCCGATCCGGGCGGCCGCAGCTCCAAGACGGAGCCCGGCATTTCTACGTCGCCTCCGTTGCCGCGCCCCGCCGTGCCCGCTCGTCGATTGCGAGACTCCTGTCCGCCAGCCAGACTAGGAGCACGACGGGGACGCCGATCAAGGTCGTGAAGACGAAGAATCCGGGATAGCCGATACCGTCGACGATGGACCCCGAGTAGCCGCCGAGGACCTTTGGCAAGAGCGTCATGAGTGAGCTGAAGATTGCGTACTGTACCGCGGTGAAAGAGACACTGGTCAGGCTGGACAGAAAAGCCACGAATGCAGCACTAGCCAGCCCGGCTGCCAGATTGTCGGCCGCGACAGCGAGGTAGAGTAGCATCAGGCTGGGACCCGCGAGGGCCAGGACGACGAAGATGAGGTTGGTCGTCGCGGACAGGATTGCCCCAAGCATCAAGATCCGCATCACCCCATAGCGGGTCGCCAGTAGGCCCCCGAGGAGTCCGCCGCCGATGCTGATCACGACGCCGAAGGTCTTGACCGCGGTCGCGATCTGGGGTTTCGAGAAGCCGATATCCTGGTAGAAGACATTGGAGATGACCCCGAGGACGATGTCGGAGATCCGATAGAGTCCGATCAGGGCAAGCAGAAGCATGGCCGTCCTGAGGCCGTAGCGGCGAAAAAAATCCAGGGCCGGCTCGATCCAGGTCTCAGATGCCATGATTCGATTCACCGCTCCCGCGGCGACCAACAGCCATCCGGTGGCCGCCCCTGCCGAGACGGCCAGCGCGAAGTGCAGGGTTTCGAGGAAGAATCCGCCGATCGGCCCGCCGCCGGCAGACGATTTGAGCGCGCCGAATAATTCACCGGAGAGGAAGAACGCGCCAGCGAAGGCCGAGGCGCCCGCGGCGAAGACGCCGACCAGCCGGAGGTAGTCCGATGCACCATAGACATGGGCGTCGGTTCGCCGGGTCTCGGGTTCCTTGATCAGCAGGGTCGCGAGCACACCGACGAGCATGGTGCCGGCCATCATGAGGTAGGTGAGCCGCCACGCCTGAAAGCTGTAGTCGCCTGCCTCCGAGCCGAATAGAGCGGCCAGGTAGAGTGCACCCGCGCCGGCGACGACCATGCCGGTCCGGTAGCCGGCGATGTAGGTCGAGGACATGAGTCCCTGTAAGCGCGGAGGCGCCGATTCGATGCGGTAGGCATCGATCACGATGTCCTGAGTGGCCGAGGAGAAGCCCAGCAGCACCGCCGCGAGCGCCATGCCCCTGACCTGTCCGGAGCCTGTGGCCGGATCGATCAGCGCCATCGCGACGATGGCGGCAATGACGGCGACCTGCGCCATTAACAGCCAGGAACGCCGCCGCCCGAGGCTGCGGGTCAAGAGTGGCACCGGGAGCTTGTCGATCAACGGCGCCCAGACGAACTTGAAGGAGTAGCCCAGTGCGGCCCAGCTGAAAAAGGTGACGGCGTTGCGTTCGACTCCGGCCTCGCGCAGCCACAGCGAGAGGGAGGAGAAGATCAGCAAGAGAGGTATCCCGGCGGAAAATCCGAGAAAGACCATCGAGATCACTCTCGGATTCAAAAACTCCCGTCCCGCCGCCGTCCAGGCCGTGGAGCTCCTTTTATCTGTCGGCGTCATCGGGCTCTCTGTTCCGCCTGGGCGTGAAACTCCGGCCGCAGGGCGGTGCAAATTCACCAGGGAGCGCCGGAGGACACTGCCCCAGGGATCCCCGCCGCCTCAAGACTGACATGATTGCGAGTGTCAGACGCCGGACTGCCGACATACTACTATGATCCGGGCGGCCTCCGTGCCTATCGGCTCGATCCTGTGGCGAACATAGGTCGATCAGACTGCCGAATGAACGCGACCGCCCGCACTGGGCGCCGTCGGTCGAGCCGTGGCTTGCCGGGGTGGCGGATCCGCTTCGGCAGATGGATGCGGGCGGTCTCCCGCAAAAGGCGGCTACTGTAGCCAGGGGGCTACAGCAGCCGAGGTCGGATCCGTGAGTCCAGAGCTGTGCGTCCTCGGCGGTTACCGCCTTGGCCTCCGCACCCACGCATCCGAACGTCTAAGGGCCAGTGGTCGCGTCCCTTCGTCAGCCCTCGAAGGGCGCTACGCACAGCTTGTGCCAGTCGAGCTCATCCTGTTTCGACGCAGGCTTGGCGGGGCGTCATCACGCGGCCTCGGGGCACACTGTGTCATCAGATGACTTTTTCTGTTTGCCGAGGCGTGTCGGGGCGACGGAGAAACCGACACGTCTGCCGCTCGGTTGCTCCCGCAACGGACACCAGCGGTGCACGTTCCCCGCATGGGAACCGACGAATGCGTCAGCGATGACATAAACAAAAGGGCCACTGCGCCCGCCGGAGCGAAACGCGGTGGCCCAAATCCGGAAACGGGCGGAGGAGGATTCCCGCTTCCGACTGCCTGCTCGACCTGGCCCTGCACGTCGACTGTGTGTGCGCCCCTCGATGTGCTGTTGGCTGCGTGGCGACCGATCAGGTCCGAATGAATGAGCGGCTCGTCCCTGCCTTCACCAGGGCGCAAGCATGAGTCGTGCCAGCTGCGAAGCCCGGTCCCTGGGTGCCGCCGCAGGCGTCAGCGGCTTCGCAAGGCGACGTCAGGTCAGGATCTGACACCGTGTGCGGTCATGAGGTGACCCGTTCGGTCATTCTGCCTGGACCGCCGCCAGGGCGGTCATATTGAGCAGACCGCGCACCGAGGTGCTCGGGGTCACGATGTGGGCCGCCCGGTCGGCCCCGAGCAGCATGGGGCCGAAGGTGCCGCCCTCATTGACGGTGCGCAGTAGATTGAAGGCGATATTCGCCGCGTCCTGGTTCGGCATGATCAGGAGGTTGGCGCGGCCGCTGAGACAGGACTCGGGGAAGCGCGCCTCCCGGACGGCGGCATCGAGCGCCAGGTTGGCATGCATCTCACCCTCGACCTCGAGGTTTGGGGCACGGGCGCGCAGATGCCGCATCGCCTCCTGCATCTTGCGCGCTGACGGTGATTCGTGGCTCCCGAAGTTCGAGTGGGACAGCAGGGCGATCCTTGGCCGCAATCCGAAGCGCTGCACCTGCGCGGCGCACAGACAGGCCATCTCGGCGAGATCCTCCGCGCTCGGCTCCGATTGGACGTAGGTGTCCGCGATGAAAAGCGGGCCGGCCGGCAAGACGATGGCGTTCATGGCGCTGAGGCGGCGCACCTCGGGCGCGGTGCCGATGACCTCCTCGACGTGCTTGAGATGCCGCGCATAGCGTCCGACGACGCCGCAGATCATGGCATCGGCGTCGCCGCTGCGGACCATGGTGGCGGCGAGCACCGTCGGGTCGTTGCGGATGTACTCGCGGGCCTCGTCAGGCGCATATCCGCGGCGTTTGACGCGTTCGTAGAAGGTCCGCCAATGGGTCTCGAAGTGGCTATTCTCGCAGGGTACGATCAGATCGAAATCACGCTCGGGGCGGATGTTCAACCCCAGATCCTTGAGATGATGACCGATCACCTCGGGGCGGCCGATCAGCATTGGCCGGGCGATGCCCTCGCTGACGGCCTGCTGGGCGACCTGGAGGACCCGCTCCTCTTCGCCCTCGGCATAGACGACGCGTTTCGGCGCGGCCCTGGCCTGATCGAACACGGGCTTCATGGTCATGCCCGTGCGGTAGGCACGCAGGTGCAGGGCATCCCGATAGGCATCGAGATCGGCAATGGGCCGTCTCGCCACGCCGCTCTCCATCGCGGCGCGCGCGACCGCGGGCGCCACGTGCTCCATGAGGCGTCGATCGAACGGCTTGGGGATCAGATACTCCGGGCCGAAGCTCAGCTGGTCGCCACCATAGGCGCTGCGCACGATGTCGGAAGGCTCCGCCTTGGCCAGATCGGCGATCGCCCGAACGCAGGCGATCTTCATTGGCTCGTTGATCTCGCTGGCGCCGCAGTCCAGGGCACCTCGAAAGATGAAAGGGAAGCAAAGGACATTGTTGACCTGGTTCGGGAAGTCCGACCGCCCGGTCGCAATGATGGCGTCCGGTCTGGCGGTGCGAGCCAAGTCCGGCATGATCTCCGGGACCGGATTGGCGAGCGCCAGGATGATCGGCGACTCGGCCATCTTGGTCAGCCACTCGGGTTGCAGGACGCCGGCGGCGGAGAGTCCAAGAAAGATGTCCGCACCTTCGAGGGCCTCGGCGAGCGTGCGCTGGGTCGCGTCGATCGCATACCGCTCCTTGTAGGGATCCATCTCCTCCGGGCGCCCGCGATAGACCACGCCAGCGATGTCGGTGAGTGTCACGTTCGTCGCGGGCAGACCGAGGCTCACCAAGAGGTCGACGCAGGCGAGTGCCGCGGCCCCGGCGCCGGCGGTGACGAGGCGAATCTCGGCCATGTCTTTGCCGACAACCCGCAGGCCGTTCAGGATGGCCGCGCAGACCACGATGGCGGTGCCGTGCTGGTCGTCGTGGAAGACTGGGATGTCCATTCGCTCTTTGAGGGTGCGCTCGATGATGAAACAGTCCGGGGCCTTGATGTCTTCCAGATTGATGCCCCCGAAGCTGGGCTCGAGCCGGGCGACTGTTTCGATGAAGCGCTGCGGGTCGCGCTCATCGATCTCGATGTCGAATACGTCGATATCCGCGAACTGCTTGAAAAGGACCGCCTTGCCTTCCATGACGGGCTTAGACGCGAGACCGCCGACGGCGCCCAGGCCAAGGACCGCCGTGCCGTTGGTCATGACCGCGACCAGATTGCTGCGCGCCGTATAGAGAGACGCAGCGAACGGGTCCTTCTCGATCTCACGGCAGGCCGCGGCGACACCAGGCGAGTACGCCAGGGCCAGATCGCGCTGGTTACCCATCGGCTTGGTCGGCTTGATCTCCAGCTTGCCGGGTCTGGGATAGCGGTGGTAGTCGAGCGCGCTCTGATCGAATTGGTCCGACATCGGGGTCTCCGGTGGATAGTGAAGGCATCCGAGAACGGCCCGGGCAGCGCGCTCACCTGCTGGTGATGCGCAGGCGGGGCAGCCCTACCCAGAACAGACGTTGTCGCAGCTTGCCGAGGGCCTGACCATCGGCGCCCGCCCTTCGACTGGGGTTGAGACTAGACGTTGAAGGCCTCGAGTCCGGAGAGCCGCATGCGGTGGTCGGGCGCCTTCGGTTGGCGCGGGGCTTTTCCCGCTGCCACTTTGGCGATGGCGCGGATGTGCGCCGGCGTGCTTCCGCAACATCCGCCGACGATGTTGAGGAACCCGGATTCCGCCCATTCCTCGATGTGTGCCGCCATGGCCTCGGGTGTCATGTCGTATCCGCCCATCTCATTGGGCAACCCGGCGTTTGGATGAAACGTCGTATAGCACTCGGCCACTCGTGCCATGTCCTCGACGTGAGGCCTCAGCAGATCGGGTCCGAGGGCGCAGTTGAGCCCGATCGCCAGCGGTTTGACATGGCGGAGGCTGTTGTAGAAGGCCTCGACGGTTTGTCCGGAGAGGGTTCGGCCGGAGGCGTCCGTGATGGTGCCGGAGATCATGACGGGGCGTGATAGGCCGCTCTCTTCGAACACCTGATCGACCGCAAAGGCAGCGGCCTTCGCGTTGAGCGTGTCGAAGATGGTCTCGATCAAGATCAGGTCCACGTCCGCGGTGACCAGCGCGCGGGTGGCCTCGGCATAGACCGCGACAAGCTCATCGAAGTGGGTGTTTCGGGCGCCTGGGTCGTTGACGTCGGGAGAGATGCTTGCCGTCTTGCTGGTTGGTCCTAGGACGCCGGCGACAAACCTGGGTTTGTCCGGAGTCTTGGCGGTCCAGGCGTCTGCAACCTCGCGGGCAAGCCGAGCGGCAGCGGAAACGATCTCAGAGGTGTAGTCCTGGAGGCCATAGTCGGCTTGGGATAGGCGGTTGCCATTGAAGGTATTGGTTTCGAGGATGTCCGCACCCGCCTCCATGTATGCCTCGTGGATGGAGCGAATCAGCTCGGGCTTGGTCAGCGAGAGCAGGTCGTTGTTGCCCTTGAGGTCGGATGGCCAGTCCTTGAAGCGCTCGCCGCGATAGTCGGCCTCATCCAGCTTGTGGCGCTGGATCATGGTCCCCATAGCGCCGTCTAGGATGAGAATCCGGTGGCCGAGCAGGTCGATGAGTTGAGTGCGGGAGTCTGGCATGATAGCCCTGATGCGAACCGATGATCGAGGTGTCCTGTGCGGAGGATTACACCGAGCCCGGCCGGCCCGGGTTTCTCGGCTCGGGGTGGGCGGCGTTTCCAGGCGCGACGTGACCCGCTTGAGCCGATGCGATGGCCTGTCGCAACGGGCGCAGCTCAACGCCATAGCGGCTCAGTATAACGGTTCCATCCGGCTGACTGCGAGCCGATGCGTGTCCATCTGATTGCGGTCGGTCGTCGGGTGCCGGAGTGGGTCGCGGCCGGCTTCGACGAGTACGCAAGGCGTCTGCCGCGGGAGTGCGCGCTCAATCTGATCGAGGTTGAGCCGGGCCACCGTGCCAAGGGCGTCTGCGCCTCTCGCGCCCGGTTCGACGAGGGCCAGCGGATCCTCAGGGCGATCCCGAAAGGGGCACGGACCGTCGCGCTCGATGTTTCGGGGGAGCACTGGAGCACCGAGACACTGGCAGATCACCTGCGGTCCTGGATGGCCGGTGGCCGGGATACGGCCTGGTTGATTGGCGGGCCGGACGGATTGGCGCAGGACTGTCTGCAACGCGCGGAGCAGCGATGGGCGCTGTCCCGACTGACCTTTCCCCATCCGTTGGTCCGGGTGCTCGTCGCCGAGCAGCTCTACCGGGCCTGGACCCTCGTCCAAGGGCATCCGTACCATCGCGCCGGGGGAGACTGAAGACGCATGACCGATACCGGCAGCAGTCACCGGGAGGCAATCTATCTCGCCTCACGCTCCCCCCGCAGGCTGGATCTGCTGAAGCAGATCGGACTGCATGCCACTCAAATTCCCGGCGACACCGACGAGACACGACGTCCGGGCGAGTCGCCGGAAAGCTATGTTCGTCGCGTTGCAATCGAGAAGGCGCGCACGGGTCTCGCGGGGCTGCACGAGGCGGCACTTCGGCCGGTCTTGGCCGCGGATACGGCGGTCGTGGTCGGTGACGAGACGCTCGGTAAGCCGCATGATCGGGAATCGGCTGCGCGGATGCTGCGCATGCTGTCAGGGCGTCAGCATCGGGTCCTGACCGCGGTCGCCCTCATCTCCGGGGAATGCGAGCTCTCCGACCTCAGCGACAGCCGGGTGACCTTTCGCCATCTGGAGGAGTCGGAGGTCGTGCGCTACTGGCTCAGCGGCGAACCCCGCGGCAAGGCAGGTGGCTATGCCATTCAGGGTTATGGGGCGCTGTTCGTCGCTGAGCTGCGCGGGAGCTACTCAGGCGTGATGGGGTTGCCTCTGTTCGAGACCGGGCGGCTGCTGAGCGCGATGGGGATCGATGTCGTTGCGAGCGCTTCCCGGGGGGTGATCACCGGAGATGCCGATGAGCTGTCCATTAACCCTGTCAATCATCGGCACAGATGGCGATGATGCGGCTGCCGCTGCCCCGTCTGTTTCGGCCGTGTGTGGCGACAGTCAACGCCTGGGTCTCCTGGTCGGCGCTGACTCTTTCAGCCGCCTCAGGCTCGGAAGATCCCATGCCTGTCTTTCCGGCAAGAAGGGGGGTAGGCTCGAAACGCGTCCAGACTGACACATGAGCTGATCGAACCGTGAGCGAAGAGATCCTGATCAACGTCACCCCGCCGGAGACCCGCGTTGCCGTGGTCGAGAACGGCGTGGTGCAAGAGATCATCATCGAACGTGCCGAGCGCTGTGGTCTGGTGGGCAATGTATACAAGGGGCGGATCTGCCGCGTCCTGCCCGGAATGCAGGCTGCTTTTGTCGACATCGGCCTGGATCGGGCTGCCTTTCTGCATGCCTCCGACATCGTCGCTCCCCTCGGTGAGGCGCGTGGCGATCAGATAAACGATTTGGTCAGCGAAGGCGACAGGATCGTGGTCCAGGTAGTCAAGGACCCATTGGGCACGAAAGGCGCGCGGCTGACCACGAACATCTCGTTGGCTTCGCGCTATCTGGTCTGTATGCCGGCCCTCGCGAGCACCGGGGTCTCACAGAAGATCGAGGACGAAGAGGAGCGGCGCCGTTTGCGTGACACGCTGCAATGCTACGTGGACGCGCATGAGGGCGAAGGTGGGTTCATCGCCCGGACCGCAGCCGAAGGGGTTTGCGAGGAGGCATTGATGCGCGACATGACCTTCCTGGCCAAACTCTGGCGGGGGGTCAGGGAACGATGTGCCGCGGCCACCGACATCGGTCTCATTCACGACGACCTGCCGCTGGCCTTGCGGGCCCTGCGAGACCTGGTGACACCCGAGGTGGAGCGTGTGCGCGTCGATTCACGAGCGATGGTGGACAAGGCGCTCTCGTTCGCCGCCAAGTACATCCCGGAGATCCGAGAGCGAATCGAATACTACCAGGGTGAGCGTCCCCTATTCGATCTCTACGGTGTGGAGGAGGAGATCCGTAAGGCTTTGCAGCGAAAGGTACAGCTCAAATCCGGTGGTCATCTGGTGATCGACCAGACCGAGGCGATGACCACCATCGACGTCAACACGGGTGCCTTCGTGGGTCACCGCAACCTCGAGGAGACCATCTTCAAGACCAACCTGGAAGCCGCGCAAGCGATCTGTCGCCAACTGAGACTGCGCAATCTGGGCGGGATCATCATCATCGATTTTATCGACATGAGCGACGATGAGCATAAGCGCCAGGTCTTGAGGGCCTTGGAGAAGTGTCTGGCCCGTGATCACGCCAAGACCCACATCACCGAGGTCTCTGCGCTCGGGTTGGTTGAGATGACCCGGAAGCGCACCCGGGAGTCACTCGAGCACGTCCTCTGCGAGCCTTGTCCCTATTGTGGCGGCCGTGGATCGGTCAAGACCGCGCAGACCACCTGTTACGAGATCTTTCGCGAGATCTTGCGCGAGTCGCGTCAGTTTGATGTCGAGACGCTGCTGGTGTTGGCCTCCCAAGAAGTCATCGACCGTCTTGTGGATGAGGAGTCTGCCCATCTCGCTGAGCTCGAGGCATTTATCGGGCGCCCGATCCGCCTTCAGGCGGAGGCCCTCTACACGCAGGAACAGTACGACGTGGTGCTGATCTGAGCCCCGGTCGCGAGCTTCCTTTATGGCCCCAATCTCGAAATTGCGCTTCCTGATCCATGTTGCCCGTGCCGGCGTTGTTGCGTCCGCGGTGACCCTGTTGGTCTTAATGGCATGTCTGATCACGGCGATCCGCTTCGCACCGCCATTCGCCGAGCCTGAAGCGGGTCTCGTCGCCGGTGTGCTCGAGGCGCGGCTCGGTCGTGCGGTGCGGGTCGGATCAGTCTCTATCCGCCTCGCCGGGTTGAGCCCGCGCCTGATGCTCCGGGATCTCCGGCTGTCGGATCCGGGGCGGCGCACCGATGTCCTGCGTCTGGAGAGTCTGGAGGTTGGGATCGACTTGATTGCATCGCTGCTTGCCGCCCAGCCCCGGATCAGTGCCTTGACCTTGGAACGGGCGAAACTCTCGGTCCGATTAGATCGTGACGGTCGTGTGACGGTGGAGGGCCTCGACTTACTGCGAGGCGGAGATCCCGCGACGCTCGAGCCGTTACTCCGGCGGGGTCGTCTCGAGCTCGTTCATGCCGAGATCCGGATTCTCGACGAGCGCTTGGGCGCAGCCGAGGTGCAGCTGGCGGACGTGCGTCTGAGCCTGCGCAGCCAGGGAAACCGCCATGTCTTGACATTGGCTGCCCAGCCCCAAACGGGCGGCTCTGGCCCCATGCCGAGGGGCCAGGATCCCGGATCCGGGCGGGTCGGGCGGCTGGCACTGATCGGGGACCTGTCCGGTCCTCCCGGCGATCCCCGGTCTTGGGGCGGGCGTTTGTATGCTGCGCTCGACGCTGGCGGCCTCAATCAGACGCTCGACGAAAAAGCCCTCGGGGTCGCCCGCATCCGCGCCGATCGAGCCCGGGTGGAGAGTTGGTACCAGATCCGTGCCGGTCGCCTGGATGAAGCAGTGCTCGGTCTCGATCTCGCCGGTTTCTCCGTCGAGCCGCTCGCGACGGAGGCGTCGGCCGCGCCGCTGCAACTCGAGCATGTTGCTGCCCGGATCCGGGCAAGCCACGGCGATGAAGGGTGGCGCCTGCAGATCGGCGACCTGGCCGGCCGGCTCAAGGGGAGCGATTTGCCGCAGCTCGACCTCGATCTCGTCTTCGATCCCGATCGGCGGGCCGGAAGCTTGATGGTCGCGAGCGATGGCCTCGACCTCGCCGCCTTGGTCTCTCAGCTCGCGACCTCACCCTGGGCCCTACCCGAGCCGATGTTCGACCTCATCGGAGCGGCGCCGCGCGGCCGTATCGATCGGCTGGCAGTGCGCGTTGACTGGAGTCCGGACAGTCAAGCGCGCTGGGCGGCGACGGCATCGGTGCAGGGGCTCGGATGGGACCGCGTGGGGGGGGTGCCCGGGGTCGACGGGCTCAGCGCACAGCTTCGCGCCGATCAGCAGCGCGGGGAGGCACGCTTGAGCTCCGCTGCCCTGGCGCTCGACCGCCGTCCCCTTTTCAGCGAGCCCCTCCTGCTTGACCGGTTCAGCGGCCTTCTGGAATGGCGCAAGGAGCCGGCGGGTGCCCTTCGGGTCTCGGGTCGCGACCTGATGCTGGAGCATGGGGATCTGCGCGGTCGGGCGGGCTTCGTGCTTCACCAACCGGGTGACGGCTCCAGCCCCGAGTTGGATCTGCGCGCGAGCATCCGAGACGGCGACGCCTCGCGCCTGGGGCCTTATCTGCCCGATGGGATTATGCCCCCGGACCTGGTGGCCTGGCTCGACCGCTCGATCGTCTCCGGACGGGTGCCCCAGGCTGACCTGCTCTTTCGTGGACCGCTCGCTGCCTATCCCTTCCGCGATCACA
>Ga0316577_10000563_pt1 | contig 15123 bp, 15 predicted proteins | sample S5NA_FD_203073 | JGI IMG/M metagenome (GOLD analysis project Ga0316577, IMG submission 203073) | Rhizosphere microbial communities from salt marsh grasses in Alabama, United States - S5-7_050615r2r1 | ecosystem: Host-associated > Plants > Roots > Rhizosphere | place: USA: Alabama | collected... | reverse complement strand
GCTTTGATGCTGGCCGGCAGCCGCGCGACATTTTGGAAGTTTACGACCCGGTCGCCGATAGCTGGGAGGTCCGGATGCCTCTGCCTCAGCCGCTGGGGGCCTATGGCCTGGCAGTCATGGACGGCAAAATCTACCTGTTTGGTGGCCGCAATGAGACGGGGTACGTCGCCTCGGCACTTCGTTACGACCCTGAGGCTGATGCTTGGGAAGAACTACCACCACTGGAGCAGGCGCGGGGCTTCCTCGCGGCAGCCGCTCTCGATGGCCGCATCTACGTGGCAGGTGGTTTCGACGACATCGCCGAGTTCGATAGCTGTGATGTCTATACCCCCGCCAGTGGGGCCTGGTCCCCCTGCGCGTCGATGCAGGCAAGGCGCGGTGGCTTTGCTCTGGTGGCTGTTCCCAACCATCTTTACGCCATTGGCGGCGGCATGGACAGTTACCTGGCCTTCAACGAGCGCTACGACCCGCGGATCGACGTCTGGACTTCTGTCGAGACACCTCTGTCTGGCGAGTGGCGGGGCCTGGGGGCCGGCTTTGTCTATCCAAATCTTTACACTATTGGTGGTTGGAACGGAGACTTTTTGAGCACAAACGAGGCCTTCCAAGCCTTCTACCAAATCATTCTGCCCTAGCCAGTAAGCGGCAAGCCAGATCCAAACAGCGCTGCCAGAGTTGGCAGCGCTGCTAGAATCATGACTCAAACGAGATCAGGAGGTCTCAGCCAGCCTCGCCCCGTACCACTTCTTATAGTATTCCATGTACTCGCCGCTCTTGATCTTGCGCCACCACCACTCGTGATCCACGTACCATTGCACCGTTTTGGCGATGGCCTGCCCAAAATCATGGCGGCTCTCCCAGCCCAGACCGCGGATCTTGCCTACATTCAGTGAGTAGCGACGATCATGCCCCGGCCGGTCTGTGACATGGCGGATCAGATCGTAGGGCTTGCCCAGAAGGTCCAGAATAGCCCGCGCCAGCACGACATTCTCCGTCTCGATGCCAGTGCCCAAGTTGTAGACCTCTCCGAGCTGCCCGTGGTGCAACACCAGGTCGATGCCCTCGCAGTGATCCATCACATACTGATAGTCGCGCATCTGCCGCCCATCACCATACAGTGGCAACGGCTGATCGTCAATGGCATTCGTGATAAAGAGCGGCACCACCTTCTCTGGATATTGGTAGGGCCCGATGTTGTTGGAGCCCCGGGTGAGGGTCACTGGTGTGCCGAAACTGTTATGGTAAGCGAGACACATCAAGTCCCCGCCAGCTTTGCTGGCAGAGTAGGGACTGCGGGCATGAAGGGGATCGGTCTCCAGTGAAGAGTGGCCTTCAGGGATATCACCATAGACCTCGTCGGTCGATACCTGGTGGTATCGTTCCAGTCCGAATTTTCTGGTTGCCTCCAGTAACACGTAGGTCCCGTATACGTCGGTCTTGATGAAAGCATCAGGCTCCATCAGGGAACGGTCCACGTGGGTCTCGGCAGCAAAGTTGACGATGGTGTCGATCCCATGCCCTTGCACGGCAGCATCAACGGCCGTCCCATCAGCGATATCGCCCTGGACAAAGGCATAGCGCCCGGCAAAACGCTCCTCCGCCTCCTTCAAATTGTCCAGATTCCCGGCGTAGGTCAACTTGTCGAACACAACCAGGTGGTATTGGCCATATTTCTCCAGCATGTAGCGCACAAAATTGGAACCGATGAAACCGGCTCCTCCGGTGACCAGCAGATTCTTCATGCCGATTTGGTTCTCCTCAATCGTATTAGGTCTGCTACCGCGCAGCCGTAAGACCCAGGATGAAGGCTCATGCTTCAATCATGCGCCGCACCCGGCGGACCACCTTATCCGGCCTGGCATAGCGCCCCCAAAGGTAGGCGGCCTGGCGCCGGGCGGCGTTGACCGGTGTGCGTCGTTGGCTCTCCCGCAGAGCCCATTGGAGGAACTCAGGGTCCTGCCCCTTGACCTTGATGTCCCACGGGTTGCGACGATACTGGTCATGACTGGTGATCAAGCTCAGATCGTGCTCGATGCAATAGTCGTAGAGGTCGCTGCCTGGATGTGGGGTATAGAAAGCAGGGCTGTACCAGTCGGGATCGATCTCTTTCAGCATCGAGATCGTATCCAGGACCTCTTCCTTGGTTTCCGTCGGGATGCCCAGCATATAGTTGGCCCAGATTTTGATGCCATACTTTCTGCAAATGCGCGCTGCGGCCAGGTTCTTCTCACGCGTGGTGCCCTTGCGAATGAACTTGAGCACCCGGTCGTTGCCACTCTCAAAGCCGATGAAGTACCCCTTTAGCCCCACCTCGGCCATGCGCTTCACCATATCTTCATTCTGCGCAATAATGTCCGCCCGGCTCTGGCAGAAGAAAGGCTGGGTGAATCCGCCCGCCTGGTACAGATCGCAAAACTCCAACACCCATGCGCGGTTTTCAGTCAGACAATCGTCGTGGAACATGAAACTGGCAAAGTGGTACTGGTCGCGAAGCAGCGCAAGTTCGGCGACGATGTTGGCCGGGCTCCGTTTGCGCACCTGGCGGCCAAAGAGCAACCGCTCGGCTGGCTGGCAAAAACTGCAATTGTACTTGCAGCCTCGCCCGGCAATGATCGTCAAGAACGGCGCAGGTAGGTCCGGGACAAAGGGGACCTCAGGGGACTCCAGAGTGTAACCATAGCGGCGCCACTCCTCCAAAAAAAGACCACGATCTGGAAACGGAAGGCTGTCCAGATCTGGCATCTCGCCTTCCAGCACACGGCGTTCGGGCCGGCGCCCCTCGCCAAGCTCGCCCAGCAGCCATGGAAAGGTGATTTCTCCCTCTCGAGTAATGACGTAATCGAAAAAAGGGATTTCAGCCACCTCTTCAACCATGATGGTCGGGTGGGGCCCTCCCACGATCGTCACGCTCTCGGGCATGGTCTCTTTGACGACCCGGGCCGCCTCAGTGGCCGGATTATAGTCGACGCTCATCATCGTCAATGCCACCACATCAGGTCGGCGGCGGCTCAGTTCCTGGCGGAATTCGTCCCATCCAGAAAGGGCTCGCAGGTCGATCAGGTCTATGTCAAAGCCCTGGGCCTTGGCCGCGCTCGACAGGTGAGCCAGTCCGTGGCTCACCCAGCCTGCCTCCATGCCTCTTCCCAGGCTGTTGAATCCGTACCCGGCAACGCCGGGATATACAAGGCTGGTTTTCATCCACTCTCCCTCAGCACAAGCTGGCTGAGGATGCCAGGTGGCTGGGTTCGCCACCTGGCATCCTTCCACGATCTAGTCGCCGGAGACCGGCGCCTAGACGGCTTACTTCCTTCGCTGCCAGCGTGTCTTTTTGAGCATCTTGCGGTGTTTGTGCTTGGATGCTTTTTGCTTACGCCATTTCTTCACAGAGCCCACGATTTCACCCCCTTTCTGTTTAGTCGTAGGAACCTAGCTCATGCGAGTCCCCTGCGTAGCCCATTGGCAATAGTTTACAGAATCCCGATGTTACTGTGATCGCCCAGGGTCATTTTCAGTGCCTTGGGCTTGATCGGCGAGCGGGTGATGATGGCGTGCCGCCCGATCAGACTGTCTTCAATCCGGTAGGGGATATCGACAATCTGGCTATTTTCAAGGACGATGCTGTGTTCGATCTCGCTGTTCTCGATCAAAACGTGATGGTAGATCGACGTAAATGGACCAACGTAGGAATTGACGATTCGCGTGTCCTCGCCAATGATGACCGGCCCCCGGACTCGGCTATTGATCACCTCGGCTCCCTTCTCGATGGTCACTTTGCCGTTGACCTGAGAGTCGCGATCTACATAGCCTTCAATCTGGTGCTCGACTTCGTCCAGCACCAGATCGTTGGCTTCCAGCATCTCGCCAGGCTCGCCGGTGTCGATCCACCAACCCCGGTGGATATAGGGATGTACGTCATAGCCCTTGTCCACCAGGTACTGGATGGCATCCGTGATCTCCAATTCGCCACGCCACGAGGGTTTGATAGCCTCCACGGCCTCCCAGACATGGTGATCGAACATGTAGATGCCCACCAGGATCAGGTTGCTGGGTGGGTTTCGCGGCTTTTCCACCAGACGGATGATCCGCCGCGTATCAGGATCCAACTCGGCCACTCCATAGCGGGAGGGTTGCTCGACCGGCGTCAACACAATCTGGCAATTGTAGTCGCTGGTTTCGAATTCGCGGATCAACCCCGAGATCCCGCCTTCGATGACATTGTCGCCGAGGAACATGACAAACTTGTCATCACCCAGGTACTCCTTACTGACCTTCACTGCATGGGCCAATCCTAGCGGAGCCTCCTGCTGGATGTAAGTGATCCTGATCCCCCATCGTCGACCGGCGCCCACGGCTTCCTTGATCTCACCGGCTGTGTCGCCTACCACGATGCCAATATCGTCAATTCCGGCATCTCGAATCGCCTCGATGACGCGAAATAGCACCGGCTTGTTTGCCACCGGCACCAGTTGCTTGGCACTCGTATAAGTGATCGGATAAAGACGCGTTCCCTTGCCGCCGCTCAGAATCAGACCCTTCATTGCCTCTGCACTTCTCCTTGAATGTTTGTCGCCACCGCTCGAGCGATCTGCCGGGCCAGAGTCGTCTCATCCACATTGATGGCCGCCAGCGGATACTCGTCGCCCATCACACAAACCGAACAGCCTTCACAGATGTCGCGACCCTCCCGCTGGAGCAGATCCCGACGCTTGGCCGCCAGTTTCTCTACTGCCTCGGGTGTAAGAGTATTCACCCGTCCTAACTGCTGCGCCGCGAGTGTGATCTCGGCCGTGTGTTCTACCTTCTCCAGGCGCAGATACGCTTCCCACAGGGAACGCCCCACCGTCAGGCTGCCATGATGAGCCAAGATGATCGCTTCATGGTCGCGAATCGCCTCGCGGATCTGCGCGGGCACCTCCCCAGTTCCCGGCGTCGCGTATCCGGCCGTATGGATGCTCCCCAGGGTGACGATCACCTCTGGAATCACGCACCGGGCCAGCGACACACCAGCAATGCTAAATGCCGTGGCGATGGGCGGGTGGGCGTGAACCACTGCGTTCACGTCGGGCCGTTGCCGGTAGACCTCCAGGTGCATCGAAATCTCGGACGAAGCCCGGAGCGCGCGTCCGCGGTATGAGGGTACCGGTTCCCCGTCCAACTGGATCATCACCAGATCATCGGTTGTGAGAAATCCCTTGCTCAAGCCACTGGCCGTGACCAGCAGCCGGTCGGGACCCAGCCGGGCCGACAGATTGCCATCTGTGGCGGCCACGTACCCCCGCTCCCACATCAGGCGCCCGATCCGGATCATCTCCTGTCGTAGTTCGTGTTCCAGGACCCGCTTGCCAGGCGACCGCTCGCTGCCAACTATCATCTCTGCTCGAGCCCCACGGCCTCCCGCTCAACGGCTGGGTCTGGGACATCGACCTCATCCACGATGGCCACAATCACGGCTCGGATCGCTCCCAGCGGCTCGCGATCCACCACCTGGCGCGCCGAGTTCCCTTCGTCCAACACCACCACCACATCGCCCACGCCTGCCTGTACCATATCCACAGCGATGTCGTACTTGGATGTGGCCTTCCCGGCCAGGTCCAACTTGTCCACCACAAGCAACTTGCGACCCTCAAATAGCTCGTTCTTTATGGTTGCAACTACTGTGCCGCATACGCGCCCAATGTACATCAGCCGACATCCGCCTCGTCCACAATGCCGATGATGGCCAGATCCACCGGCACGAACCATTCAGGGAGTGCCAGGGCCGCCTCTCGGCTGGCGATCACAAAGACCAGTTCTCCTGGTCCTGCCTGAGCCGTCCCATCGGCAGCAATCGCTGGCTCGCCGATCGGTTGCTGGTGCTTGTCCAGCAACTGCACGACCAGGAATTTGACCCCTTCTAGGCCTTCCACCTTTTGGGTGGCGACCAACGTGCCAATGACCCGCGCGAATTGCATCTTATAAGATCTTTGCTCTCATTTGCTCGTGGAGCTGGGGAATCACCACCTGGCGTACCAGCAGTCCTTCCTGCTTGACCAGCTCCACCCCCGCTGCGACCGACGCCTCGACGTCCGCGATGGTACCTTCCATCAGCACAAAGCTCTTGCCGCCCAATCCATTGGCCAGGCGAATCTCTAGCAATTGCACATCGGCCGCTTTGGCAGCAGCATCGGCGGCGACGATGCAGATGGCAGCCGTGACCGTTTCAATAATACCCAACGCGTCATCACCCCTGGGTGGAGACGCGCTCATGAGCGCAGGAAACACAGATCGGTGCACATTGGGTAGCAACAACTGGTCCACCAGAGTGTCGGCAGCCGATGCCACCCCCACCTGATACGACTCGCGAACAGGGCCGATCTCACCACCAATCAGGACCATGTACTTGCCGGGGCAGATGGAGCGAGCTTCCAGGATCTGAACCTGAGCCTTTTTCACCATAGCATCACCCGATTGGATGCCTGTGGCGATACTGTTCGTCTCTACCAGGGCAATGGCTGGCTCAATCATCGCTGCATTCCTTCTGTCTGGCAATCAGCTACCGAAACCGGTGCTTCCCCTACTACTCTAACAGACAAAAACTCTCCACCTGGGCACGGCTGACCAGGGCGACATCCCCACTGTAGGTCTCATCTGGAACGTTCGTTCGCACAGCCGTGGCTTCTGTCAACACCACAAACGGATCCAGTGTAGCCGGCGAAAAGTTCCATAGATCCGACCGGAGGGGTCCCAGGAACGTCCCTCTCACTTCAAAGCCCGGTAGCGTCACCAACACCCGCCGTTCCAGCACGGCGTATCGGCCGCGCTCTGGAGCACGAGCCTCCCGCGAAGGCACCAGCACGAAGCTGAGGTTCTCCTTTGACAGGTACGCTTCAGGTCCACGAGTCCTGCTCTCCCCCGCTCTGTCGAGGGCTGACGACTGGACGTTGAACACCAACAGATACGACTGGGAGCGATCGTTCAATAGGTCGCTGAGTGGTCGGGGTCCGGTTTGCACCTGGGCCCTGATCCGATGGGAGCTAGTGAAAAAGTCAGCCGTCGTCAAGCTCTCTGACTGTCTACTGCTCATCTTGCTCTCCCCTCAGCCGGGCCCACCCTGGTTGCGTTCTGATGCGCCATAGTGCGCTTGTACCTCTCAGGCCACAATCTCCACGGCTGTGCTGTCTATCCGCGACACTCGTCCGGCGATGGAGGCATGGATCGCAGCCCCCAGCGCATCCTGTGGGATCTGGGCGATGAGATCCCCCACCGCTACACGATCCCCGATGCTCACCACCGGTCGGGCCGGTGCGCCGATATGTTGTCGCAACGAGATCAGTACTCGCTCGGGTCGATAATCGGTCTCATCCAGCGGGCAAGTCTGGTGCTCCCACTCACCCAGTCCTAGCCGGGCGGTGAGACGGTGGGTAGGCACCAGCCGGTACTCGCGCATGGGGTGGGGCTCAAAGTCGGCCCGCTTGTGCACCTCATTGACCCAGCCCTGAGCCTGTAGTTCCTTCTTGATGGTCACATAGTAGGACATGGGCGACAACTCCAAGGGACAGGCGTAGGCCTCGCACAGGCGGCACTCGCAGCACAGCACGGCCGCCGTGACCTGCCCCGCGGGTCGTTCCATTCCATAGTTGATGGCCCGCATCACCTCGTGAGGCTTCAAGTCATGGCCCAGCAGGTAACGCGGGCAAAGATCAGTGCAGTCGCGACACTGGTCGCAGGTCGAGATCCCCCGGCGCACCCACGATCGCTTTGAACGCGTCATGTAGCGAACAACCGCGTTATCGCGGGGCAAGACCAGCAACCCGCTGGTCATCTTGGTCACCGTCTCGTCCAGGCTGGTCGCCACGCGGCCCATCATGGGCCCGCCGAGCACAATGGCATAGTCGTCCACGGTTCGTTCCGACCAGCGCGGTAGCTGTATGCCACCGGCCCAGCCAAGCACTTCCCTGACCGGAGTGCCAACGGGTGCCCAGAGCGTAACCGGGCGCGCCACGGCGCCGACAACGCTGAGTAGACGATGCGTCACGGTGGCGCCCCTGACAGCCCGGGCTATGTTAAAGAGCGTCTGTACGTTCTGAACCAGGCAACCGACGTGCAGTGGCAACCCCGTTTCGGGCACCAGCCGCCCGGTTGTCTCATACACCAGGACAAACTCATCGCCGGCCGGATAGCGGCTTTCCAGCAAGTGTACGCTCAAGCTGGATCGGTCCCCTGCCGTCTGGATGGCGCGCCGCACGGCGGCCTCAGCCGCACGGTATTCATCCTTGAGCGCCAGGATCCCGCGCGTGGCCCCCGTCGCCTCCATGGCCAGTTGAACCCCCCGCACAATCTCGACGGCGCGGCTTTCCATGAGCCGCTGGTCGCATTGCAGGAGAGGATCACACTCGGCACCATTGGCAATGACTGTATCGACTCCGGACGAGAGCTTGACATGAGTAGGAAAGCCGGCTCCTCCAGCTCCCACCACCCCGGCTGCCCGTACAGCTTGGACGAGATCGCTGGTCACCGTCCCGCCTGCCGGTTTCCTGCAAGACTGGCTCTCAACGCGCCACTCCTGCGTAGCCTGTCATCTCCACAAATCCAACACCTGTCGATGATCCAGAAACGGCCACACTGCCTTCCCAGTATTGTGGCCCAAACTGAACGGCCATCTCTTGCCCCGGAAAGGTCGCTTCCACCACAACATCCAGACTATGGCCCGGCACGCTCACATGCCACGTGACAGGATAGGTAGCGCCCGTGTCTGGGCTGGTCCATCGTTCCAACACGTCTATGCTCAAGTCTTTGGCTTCCAGGTGCTGAGTATCGCCACTGGCTTCGATCCAGGTCCCCCCTGACTCGGCTTGGATGCTGCCATCCTCGTTCCGAAACTCAAAGAGCATCACCCGCTTGCCATCCTCGAACCGGAGGCTGAACCAATCCCACCCGGCATAGCCGCCGTGGCTCTGCCAGCTTCCCCACTGGTGGTCCATCCAGGCCGTAGCTACCACTCCCTCGGGCGTGCCATCTACATAGAGAAGCCCGAGGCCATTCAGATCGGGCTCGGAATAGTAATACGACGTTCCAGCCTGTCCCATCGCTATCACGCCAACTCCCTCCGGGCCATGCAGAACTGGGGCCTGATCTGATGTCAAGTCCAGCCGCAGTCGATACGGTCCGGCGGAGGCGCGCAGGTAATGCTGCCCTTGCCCTCCCCACACCCGCCAGTCGCCAAGATGCACCTCGAACCGGTCCTGCCGCGCACCGGCCTCCCAGAACTGGGGAAAACTCGCCCGTTCAAAAAACAGGTGCTCCCCCGAACTCAGATCGGTCAGAGCCAGGTGTCCAAAGTACACGGGATTGTTGATCCACCCAAGTGGAACCACGTTCCCCAGCCGGACGCTCGGCGGCAAGTATACCTTGAAAAACACAAGTTCGAAGGCGTGGTGCCGATCATCAGGCCCTCTCAGAAAGCCGGTATAGTACCACCACTCGGTCCCCGCATCGAAATGTGCTGCCTCGTCCCGCGGGAAACGCACCGGCTGGCTGGCCGTTGCCTGCTGGAACTCGATCGGCGTGGGGTGGCGGAAAATGAAAATGGCCGTCATCAACCCGGCGGCCAAAAGCGCGACAAACGTCAAGACTATCAGGAAGAGCCTACGGATCACACACTACCCTCGCCCGCCCACTCTACACGCCAGGACCGGTACATGATACCACTGTTTGGCACCCTTGGCAAATGCCTGGCAAGATCGGGGAGGCAGCTCAAAGTACCTCTTTGGCCACTTGCACAACGGTTGGGGGGTGGAGCAGCATGTTGGCATAGCTGGCGTTGGCCATAGGGCAGGCGCACTCCTTGCCGGAGATGCTCTTCCGCAAGTCGTGCATCAGGCCCTGTCGCTCGAACCAGATGGGCCTCAAATCATAGTTCGTCTCGCGCAGATTGCCCACTGGCTGTGCACGGATGCAGCAGGTCCACACATCGCCATTGGGCGCGATGTGCCCGCTGGCCCAGCCGGCCTGGCAAGGGATCACCTGTACCTGTTCTTGTAGGACCTGCTTGGCCAGTTGGTAGTAGTGGGCTCGGAACGCCTGGGTGAAGCGGGTCAGTGTTCTGGTCCGATCGCGACCAGACGCCGACGTTGGAATCGCTCTGGCCCGTGCGGACAAATAGTCGGCAATGGGTGCATACTCTTCGGGCGCGGGCGTGATGTCCCAACCCACAGTGTCCAGCTCCACCCGCTCCTCGGCGACTTCTGTGATGTAGGAATCAGGTTCGAGGAACTCCAGGCCCTCGACGATATCACGAATGCGGTGCGTGTTGTATTTCGATACAACCGTATGGACGCTCAGTACCAGATTCTGGTGCTGCGATTGTAGCTCTTTGAGGCCCTGCCAGGTCTGCATCGCCCGTTCCCAGTTACCCGGTACCTGGCGAAGCTCGTCGTGCTCCTCCCCGATGCCATCCAGGGAAAGGTTGATGCCCACCTGGGAGTGCACGGCTGCCGCGCAAATTTGATCCACCTGGGCTATGATCCGCTGGGTCAGCAGACCATTGGTGGGGATGGTGATTACCCCGGGTCGGCACGTCTCTGCACCCCCGATCACAATCTCGTGCAGATCGGCGCGCAAGAATGGCTCACCCCCGGTAAAAGTCAGGTAAAAGGGCGCACGGCCCAGATGGGCAAAGATCTTGTGCCACTCGTCGACGCTCATATCGTCGTTGGGCATGCGCCATATGCCACAGGTCCGGCACCTGCTGTTGCAGCGAAAGCTAACGCTGGCAACGATGCTAAAAGGTAGCATCTTGGGCCATCCTAGATGGTAGAAGCCCCAATAGAGTGGTAGCTTGGGCAAAAGCTCTAGCATACTCGGGGAACTCGCAGCCGTGCCTTGCCGGACCGGTGGCACATGGGTATCCTGATCGCTTCTGCCATCCCAGCGACCCGATCTCCACTAGTCAACGAAAATCACATCCCAGATTTCAGAGTCAGTGCCTGGATAGGTGGCCCGGCTCTCCCAGGCAATGGCCCGTCGCGTACCCTGTTGGGTAATCCAATATTGCCGCGGTCCGACTGAGAGGCTGCCCACCTTCTGGAGGAACTCGTAGGCCAGCGCTCTCTCCTTCTTGACATGAAGCAACCAGTCAAGAAAACGCGCCTGTTCCTCCTGCTCTGCGGTCTGGGATGCTGCCTGCCCTGAAGAGGGCCCGCGGTTGACAACCGTCTCGAGCAACTGCCTGGCTTCCAGCAGCCCTATGTGGATCCCGCCATTCTGGGAATCTTGAAACTCTACCCACGCCTCATCTAGCGTCATCTGGTACCTATTCCTTGCCGACGGATCTCGCTCACAGATTACCTGAGCCATCGCCTCCCATGCCTGGCGGCCCGCAATCCCGGTCGCGTGCCGTCCCAAAAAGGTTACCACAGCGGTCCGATTTTGTCAAAGCTCTTGCGGTTGCGAGGTTCATGCACCAGTAGGTGCCAGTAGCCTGTTCGCATTCTTGTCCTTCGGCCCAAGCCTGTGGTATAATAGTCGAGCAAACACTGTAGGATGGAGTGAAACAGACATCGTGGGCAAGATCAAGTATCTATCTCTTGTCGTGGTAGCGGTCTGGATTGTCGTCGCAATCAACGGCTGTTCCCGGCAACAAGATAGAACTCGAATTGCCGGCACGCCTGGCGGCGAGCCGGTTGCTCCGACCACAGTAGGCTCTACAGGTACCGATCCTGGAACCCACGAAAGCACGGCTGTTGCCGGCCTGGCAAACGTGGGAGCGATGCCTGCTCCAGAGGCACGTCCTCAAGCCTATGTCGTGCAGGCGGGCGATACCCTCAGCACCATCGCCGCTCGCTTTGACTGCACGGTTCAGGACCTGATCCAGGCCAACCAGATTGCCAATCCCAACTTGCTCAGCATCGGGCAGCAACTCGAGATTCCGTCGACCTTCGTCGAGGTCGGCCCGGACATCTATCTGCTCCCCAACAGCGAGTTTGTCAACGGTCCCGCCTACGTGAACTTTGACACCGGCGCGTTCTGTGCCAGGCAAGGTGGCTATCTGGTGGACTATCAGGAGAACGTCGACGGCACCATCCTCAGTGGCCCCGAGATCGTGAACCTCGTCGCCCATCATTACAGTCTGGGTCCCCGATTGCTCCTGGCCGTGATCGAGCACGCCAGTGGCTGGGTCTCCAATCCAAGCCCCAGCGGAGCGGCCGTACAGGCCCCTCTGGGAAACAGAGGGGGGGGGTGGGGTTCTTTCCACGTGCAGCTTGCCTGGGCAGCCGACAAGCTCAACGAGGGGTACTACAACTGGCGGGGCCGGGGCATGAATCTCCAGCTTTGGAGCGACGGCACAGCCACCCGGTATGCTCCGACGCTGAACGCCGCCACGGCCGGGTTACAATATTTCTACTCTTTGAACAGCACCAAGGACCAGTGGGAAACGCTCGTCGGGGAGACTGCGGGCAGCTTTGTGGAGACCTACCGCCAGCTATTCGGCGACCCTGCCCAGTATGCCATCGAACCCCTTATTCGCGCGGATGTTACGCCTCCCACCCTGACCTTACCCTGGTCCAAAGGCGAACTGTGGTTCTACACTGGTGGTCCCCATGGTGGGTGGAACGACGGAAGTGCCTGGGCAGCCATCGATGCCGTGCCCGATGAGGGATACCTGGGCTGCCAAGCCGCTTCAGCCTGGGCCACTGCCGCTGCACCGGGCCTGGTCATCTACAGCCAGGACGGGGAAGTCCTGATCGATCTGGATCAGGATGGCCATGAGGAAACCGGCTGGGTTCTATTCTACCTTCACCTGGCCAGCCAGGGTCGTGTGCCGGTGGGCACCACACTGAAACAGGGCGATCCGGTCGGGCACCCCTCCTGTGAGGGCGGTTTTTCGGAATCCACCCACTTGCACTTTGCCCGGCGATACAACGGTGAATGGATCGCAGCCGATGGGCCACTGCCCCTTATCCTCTCTGGTTGGCAGTTCTACTCTAGCGGCTCTCCCTACGACGGCACCGCAAGCCGCAGCGGACAGGAACGGACTGCCTGCGAGTGCCGGGATGCCGGGATCAACGGTCTAACAGTGGATTAGTAGGGTAGAGGCGATAGACCTTTACCCATCTCCAAGAAGGTCCGGGGAAGCGTGCAGATTACCAGCTCGCGCAATCCAAAGGTCAAGGCCCTGCGCTCCCTCCGCCTGCGCAAAGTACGGCATCGGGAGGGTCGCTTCCTGATTGAGGGCATTCGCATCGTCGAGGAGGCGCTGGATTGCGGGGCCGCAGTGGAGACCCTCGTCTACGCCCCCGAACTGCTCGTAAGCGAGCGCGCCCAGGCATTGGTGGAAAGGCTCGAATCGGCTCAGAGGCTCGCGCTTTCGGAAGACCTATTCCGCACCCTCTCTGATCGGGACGAGCCTCAGGGTATTGCCGCTGTGGTTCGCATCGAGGATGGCTCTCTATCCGCGATCCCCCTCTCTGAGAACCTGTTGGTGATAGTGGCCTACCAGTTGAGCGATCCGGGCAACCTGGGAACCCTCATACGCACTGCAGATGCCACCGGGGCCACGGCCGTCGTCGTGGTCGAGCCCTCGGTGGACCTCTACGATCCGCAAACCGTCCGGGCGACGATGGGATCTCTATTCTCCCTACCGGTCGTGCGATTGGAGGATCCGGCGGCCTTGACTCGCTGGGTTCTGCAGGTTCGAGCGACAGGATTGTCCCTGCAGGTGGTCGCCACGTCCGCCCACGCTCAGCAGGTGCATTTTGATGCAGATTTACGCCATCCACTTCTGCTCTTGTTAGGCAACGAGCGCCAGGGGTTACCGGAAGCGGTTCGCGATCAGGCGGATGTTCGAATCCGCCTGCCCATGGTCGGCCGGGCTACCTCTCTGAATGTGGCTTCGGCTGGGGCCGCACTAGTCTATGAGGTGATTCGACAGCGAAACTACGACCCTTCACCCACCAGTGAAAGGGCACCAGATCAATCTCCACACTCCAGATCTGGCGGCGAACCGGCGGAACGCTGATCCATGCCTCACTTGCGCCCGACGATCACCAGATTCTCATAATGGTCCCGGTCGTACGCCACCAGCGGCAGCTTGGTATCGGCCAGGGCGTGTGTCACTCGTAGCCCTGCGCCTGCAAGGAGCTCGAGCCATTCGGGCAACGAGTAGACCCGGATGCGCTCCGGCTCGGCAGCAGTATTCAGCACACCCTCTGCGTCGATGAACATGAACTCGCTCACATAGGTGCAGGTTTCGGGTTCCCACCAGGTGGAGCGTAAACCGTACCCGCCGCCATAGGCACTCCACGAACGACGGGCAGGACGGACCACCATCCGGGTAGGATCAAACACGTCCATAAGCAACTGCCCGCCTGGCCTGAGCGCACTGGCTATTCGGGCCAGGACCTCCCGGTTGGTCGCCTCATCAAAGAAACCGAAACTGCCGCTCAGGAGCAACACCGCGTCAAAGCTCTCCTCTTGAGCCAGCTCTCGCATGTCTCCCTGCTCGAAACGGACATTCGTGAGATTCTCCGTGAGGGCCCTCTCCTGGCAATAGGCGACCAGACTGGGCGCAATCTCCACGCCCAGCACCTCCAGGCCACGGCTTGCCAGGCGCCGGGCGTGATCTCCGCTTCCACAGGCCAGATCGAGAATCCGGTCACCGGGCTGAAGATCCAGAACATGGACCATCATCTCCACCAAGTTGTCATCCCACTCGCTGATGCCCGGAATCTGGCTCCGGTGCACGACTCGATAGTGGTAGGCCCACCAATCCCAGTCGCGCTGGATGGTTCTCATAGAGTGGTTCCTTCCGTGGCTCCCCCCTGCCCTAGACCGGCATCAAGGCAGATCAGAAACCAGACCTGGCTTGGGCACCATCCCTAGCCGCCGGCTCTGAGGCTGGAAGACCCGCGTCGAAGGCGAGGATCCAGGACCTCCCCCAGTCCATCTCCGACCAAGTTCCAGCCCATGGAAAAGAGCACGACCGCCAAGCTGACGGGGAGATAGGTGTACCAATGTTCAAAAGCCTTCGCTGGAGAGCCGATGATCCAATCGCGAGAAGCGACAAGCATCTGGCCCCAGTCCGCCTCCATCTGGCCATAGGGAGGCCGGATGAGTCCTATGAAAGTAAAGGCCGCGAGCAACACC
>Ga0316577_10000562_pt1 | contig 15129 bp, 13 predicted proteins | sample S5NA_FD_203073 | JGI IMG/M metagenome (GOLD analysis project Ga0316577, IMG submission 203073) | Rhizosphere microbial communities from salt marsh grasses in Alabama, United States - S5-7_050615r2r1 | ecosystem: Host-associated > Plants > Roots > Rhizosphere | place: USA: Alabama | collected... | reverse complement strand
GAGCTCGACGATCTCGTCACAGATGCGGTCGGCCAGCTCGCGCTTGCTCACGAGAGGCACCTCGACCGGCGCGCCCGCCCGACGGACGAGAACTGCCGCGTTCGACTCCCCGCCGAAGCCGTCGGCGACGTCGTTGGCAACGATCAGGTCCAGCTTCTTGGCGCTCATCTTGGCCCGCGCCCGGTCCACCAGGTTCTCCGTCTCCGCCGCGAACCCCACCAGAAGCCGCTCGCCCTTCTTGTCTCCGAGGCTGCCCAGGATGTCCTCGGTCCGCACCAGCTCCAGGGTGCGTGGCCCGTCCCCCTTCTTGAGCTTGGCCGCGGAGACGGCGACGGGCCGGTAGTCGGCCACTGCGGCCGCGGCGACGACGACCGTGGCGTGGTCGAAGTGCTCCTGCACCGCCCGAGCCATCTCCTCGGCGGAGCGCACAGAGACGTACTCCAGGCCGCTGGGCGCGGGAAGCTCCGTCGGCCCGGACACGAGGATCACCTGCGCCCCCCGGTCACGGGCCGCTTCCGCCACCCGGTAGCCCATCCTCCCGGACGAGCGGTTCGAGACGAACCGGACCGGATCGATGTCCTCGACGGTGGGGCCGGCGGTGACCAGCACGGTCTCCCCGGAGAGGTCGCGCCGGCGGGCCAGCGCCGCCATCGTCGCCTCGACGATCTCGCCGACCTCCGCAAGGCGTCCCCGGCCGAGCCACCCGCAGGCCAGGTATCCGCTCCCCGGCTCGACGATGCGAACCCCGCGTGAGCGCAGGGTCGCGAGGTTCTCCTGCACCGCGGGGTGGTCGAACATGTTCGTGTTCATCGCGGGGGCGATCACCGTCGGCGCCACGGTGGCGGTGTACAGCGTGCTCAGGGGATCGTCGGCGATCCCCCGCGCGAACTTGCCGACGATGTTGGCAGTGGCCGGAGCGACCAACAGGAGGTCGGCAGCCTCGGCGAGGCTGATATGGCGGATGTCGCTGTTGGCGCCCAGTGCCCACTGGTCGTGGAAGACCGGATGGCGCGAGAGGGCCTCGAAGGTCATGGGCCCCACGAAACGAGTGGCGGCCGAGGTCATGACCACGTGCACGTCCACCTCGAACCGCTGAAGCTCCCGGAGAACCTCACACGCCTTGTACGCCGCGATGCACCCGGTGACGCCGAGCACCACCATCGGCATGTTCGCCTCCCGGCTAGACTTCTTCCTGCGCCGCCGCTTCCTCGACCTCCGGCAGCTCGTCCCTCACCTCCCAGGAGACGGTTCCCGCGATGGTCTCTTCGATGGCAACCCGCGTCGCCTTGCGGCTGGGGGTGTCCACGCGGGGCTTGGCGCCGCTCTGAAGCTGCTTGGCCCGCTGGGCGGCGACCGTGATGAAGCGGAACTTGGAATCCACGTCCCGGGGCAGAAACACCTGGCTTATGCTCAATTCGACTCCTTTGCTGATTTGAAGGTTCTCTCGACGGCGCGGGCCCGCTCGGCCACATGGCTCACGCGGCAGCGGGCGGCCCGCACGATGGACTTGAGGGCCTCGACGCACGCGCCGAGGTCGTCGTTGACGATCGCGTAATCGTAGCGCTCGAAGGCATGGAGCTCCCGGCCGGCGGCGGCGAGCCGCCGCTTGACGGTGGCCTCGTCGTCCTGCCCCCGCCCCCGCAGTCGGCGCTCCAGGACCTCGTAGGACGGTGGCAGGATGAAGACCGTCACCGCCTCCGGCATCTTCTCACGGACCTGGGCCGCACCCTGAACGTCCACGTCCAGCAGGAGGTCGACCCCCTCGGCCCGGGCCTGCCCGTGCTCCGCGAGGCCCGTCCCGTACAGGTTGCCGTGCACCTCCGCCCACTCGAGGAGCTTCCCGTCGTCGCGAAGCCCCTCGAACACGCTTCGCTCGACGAAGTGGTATTCCACGCCGTCGCGCTCGCCGGGGCGCGGTGGTCGGGTGGTGTGGGAGACCGAGAAGCGCAGGCCCGGCATGTCGTCGAGAACGCGGGCGAGCACGGTGCTCTTCCCCGCCCCGGAAGGGGCGGAGACGACGATCACGCTGGGAAGGCGCTCACTCAACGTTCTGCACCTGCTCGCGGAGCCGCTCGATCTCGGCCTTGAGGCCGACAACGGCCTGGACCTGGGCGGCGTCGGCCACCTTGCTCCCGATCGTGTTGGCCTCGCGCATGAGCTCCTGGGCGAGGAAGTCCAGCCGCTTGCCGGCCGGCCCCTCCTCGGCGGCGACGAGCTCCCGGGCCATCGCCGCGTGGCTCCGCAGCCTCTGGACCTCCTCCGCCACGTCGTGACGCTCCACCGAGCGGACGACCTCCTGGAAGAGTCGCCCCTCGTCCAGACCAAGCTCAGCCACCAGGCCCCGCACCCGCTCCATCAGCGTAGCTTGCCGGGCCTCGCGTGTCTCCGCCGCATGTTGCTCGATCCCGTCCGCCGCCGTCTCGATGGCTTCGAGCGCGCGCTCCAGCTCCGTGCGAAGGCGCTCCCCCTCGGCCCGCCGCATGACGTCGAGGCCCTCGAGGGCCCGCCCGACCAGGCCGAGGAGCGCCTCGTGGGGCTGCTCGGGCACGCTCGTCGGGGCCTCCGCCCGCTCGAGTGCCCCGGGGAAACGCACCAGATCGGACACCGCGACTCCCCCTTCGAGCCCGAACTCGTTCTGCATGTCTCGCAGGGCACGCACGAGCGAGGCGACGAGCGGCCGCGAGGGAACGATCTCCTCCGCCGGTCCCTCGGCGAGGCTCGCCTGCACCGAGAGCTCGACCCGCCCCCGCCGCACGGTGCGGCCGACCGCCTCCTTGATCTCCCCCTCGAGCAGCTGGAGCCGCCGAGGGAGGTGAACGGTCACGTCGAGGTAGCGGTGGTTCAGGCTGCGGGCAGTGACCGCCGCCCGCACCGCGTCGGTCTCGAGCCCGGCCGACCCGTATCCGGTCATCGAGCGGATCATGCGCTCTGCTCCTGCGCGGCAAACTGCAGCTCGTGGAGCCGGCAGTAGATGCCCCCCGCCCGCTTCAAGAGCTCGTCGTGGCGCCCGACCTCGCCCACCTCTCCCCCGTCCAGGACCACGATGCGGTCGGCGTTCCGGACGGTGGCGAGGCGATGCGCGATCACCAGGGTCGTCCGACCCCGCATCAGGTTGGCCAGCGCCGACTGCACGAGCCGCTCGGACTCCGCGTCCAGGGCCGAGGTGGCCTCGTCGAGGATGAGGATGGGGGGGTTCTTCAGGATGGCGCGCGCGATCGCGATGCGCTGCTTCTGCCCGCCGGAGAGCCGGCTGCCGCGTTCGCCGATCACGGTGTCGTAGCGCCGGGGGAGATCGAGGATGAAGTCGTGGGCGAAGGCGGCGCGGGCCGCGGACTCCACCCGGGCCTCGTCGACGTCGTCGAGGCCGTAGGCGATGTTGGCCCGCACGGTGTCGTTGAAGAGCACCGTCTCCTGCGTCACGAGTCCGATCTGTCGGCGCAGACTCCCGAGCGTCGCCTGCCGCACGTCGATTCCGTCGATGAAGACCGCTCCGTCCGTCACGTCGTAGAAGCGCGGCAGCAGGTTGACGAGCGTCGTCTTCCCCGCCCCGCTCGTGCCGACGATCGCCACGACCTCACCCGGGCGCGCTACGAAGCTGACGTTGCGGAGGATCTCGCCGTGCCCGTCCGCGTAGTGGAAGCCGACGCTGCGGTACTCGATCTCCCCCTTCATCCGGGGCAGGGGCACGGCCCTCTCCGCCTCGGGGACCTCGTCGTGGCGATCCAGCACCTCGAAGACCCGCGAGCCCGCGGCCAGGGCGGCCTGGAGCGTGGCGTTGACCCGGGAGAGCCGCTTGATGGGCGTGTACATCGCAAAGAGTGCGGTCAGGAACGCGACGAAGGCGCCCGTCGTCAGGTACCCGCTCCGGATGGCGAAGCTCCCGTAGATCAGGGCCCCCACCATCGCGACGCCGCCCACGAACTCCATCAAGGGGGGCAGGACCGCGGTCGTGCGCGTGATCCGCATGTTCACATTGAGCAGTCGCGACGCCGCCCGTTGGAAGCGCTGGATCTCGAACTTCTCCATGCGAAAGGCCTTGACGACCCGGAAACCCGAGATCGTCTCCTGGAGGATCTCCGAGATGTCGCGCCAGCGGCGGAGCGAGGTCTCGTTGGACGCACGGAGTCGCCGACCGAAACGGACCAGGGGGTACAGAGCCAGGGGCATGCCGATGAGGGAGAGAAAGGCAAGCCGCCAGTCCATGTAGAAGAGCACGACCAGGAGACCGACGACGGTCAGGCTCTCCTTCAGGATGTCCCCGGCGAGCTCCGAGACCGCGGCCTGGATCTTCTCGACGTCCGTGGTGATATGGCTCATCAGCGTCCCGGTGCTGCTCCGACCGAGGAAGGCGAAGGACTGACCCAGGACATGCTGATACAGGGCGTTCCTCAGGTCGGTCACCGCGTGCTGTCCGGCGTCGGCCACGAGGGTCGTGGAGAAGTAGGAGGAGAGGCCCTTGAGCGCGTACAGGAGCAATATGGCGGCCGACAGCCGCCCCACGTTGACCCCGCCAATCAGGGCCTCGTCGAAGATCGGCTTGACCAGGTAGACGAGGAGTGCGCCCGACGCCGCGTACACGCCCGTGGCCACCCAGGAGAGAAATAGCCGGCCCCGGTACGGCCTCGTGTGTCCGAACAACCGGCGGAAGAGAGCCGCTTCGAGGCGGACACCATCCAGCGCCGAGCGGAAACCCCGCCTCCATCGACGGCCCCGCGGCTTGGGCGCGACCGGGCGGATCATGCTCGCTGGAGGGGGGTGCGCGGGGAGGGCTATGGCCTCATCTCCTTGGCCGGCAGCCGTTTAGCCAGCGGCTCGAAATAGTAAGTATACCGGCGGTGTCCACCTTCCGGCAAACCGCTCCCGCTGGTCCGACTCTGGTGCCCTGTCACCGAAGCCGCGTGTCGCTTCTCCGGCGTTCGGCGCTCGGCGGCCACCCCGTCTGCGCGGGGTGCTTGAATCGCGCGGAGCCGCAGGCTCCGTGGGTACTCTTGGACTCGTCGGTCTTCGCGATTCGAGCACTCCGAAAGCGCGTGAGCTTCGAAGTACATCTGCGTCCTCGTCGGGGCCCCGGCCGCCTGCGCGCCACCACGCCCACCTGAAGAACACGGCTTCGGTGACTTCCAACTAGTCCGTGAAGCGGTACTTGATCAGCGTCCAGAGGGCGGGAAAGCCGTCTCTCCACGTGATCTTCTTCCCCTCGTTGTAGTCGCGTCCCTCGTAGGTGATCGGCACCTCGTAGACGCGCGCGCCGCGCTTGAAGAGCTTGGCCGTGATCTCCGGCTCGATGCCGAAGCGGTCGCTCTTCAGCTCGAGGTCCTTCAGGACCTCGGCGCGCACCGCTTTGAGGCAGGTCTCCATGTCGGTCATGGTCGTGTTGTAGAGGACGTTCGTGACCAGGTTGAGAAAAAGGTTGGCCAGGTAGTGGGTGAACAGGAAGCAGCGGTGCCGTCCGATGAAGCGACTCCCGAAGACCGCGTCCGCCTTGCCCTTCACGATGAGATCGAGGAGGTCCGGGTACTCCTCCGGGCTGTACTCGAGGTCGGCGTCCTGCACGACGATGACCTCTCCGGTGGCCGCCTCGATGCCCCGACGGACCGCCGCCCCCTTTCCCTGGTTCCGCTCCTGGCGCAGCAGCCGGAAGCCGCGCTCGCGCGACAGCTGCTCGAGCGTCTCGCCACTTCCGTCGGTCGAGGCATCGTCCACCGCGATGAGCTCGATACGCAGCGGGACGGCGAGGACCCGGTCCACGATCTCCTCCACCGTTGCCTTCTCGTTGTAGACCGGCATCACGACCGTCAGGAGCGGATCCTCGAGAGGCGTTCGCCGGGGCCGGATCCGCTCGGAGACGCTCATCGCCGCCCGACGCCCTCGTAGTGGAAGCCCATCTCCCGCACGGTCTGGGGATTGTAGATGTTCCGGCAGTCGAAGAGGGCCGGATGACGCATGCGCGCCTTGAGCTTGCGGAGGTCGGGCTCGCGAAACTCGTTCCACTCGGTCACGACGACCAGGGCGTCGGCCCCCGTCGCCGCCTCGTAGGCTCGACCGGTCAGGCGGATCCGGTCCCCGAACAGACGTCGGGCCCAGGCCTCCGCCTTCGGGTCGTAAGCCTGAACCGAGGCCCCCCCGGCGAGCAGGCCCTCGATGATCGCGATGGCCGGGGCCTCGCGCATGTCGTCGGTCCGGGGCTTGAACGCGAGACCCCAGACCGCCACGGCCTTTCCCTCGAGGCCGCCGAGATGTGCGGCCACCCGCGGGACGATGCTCGCCTTTTGCTCCTCGTTCGTGCGCTCGACCGCCTCGATCACGTGCAGCCTCACGTCCGCGTTCTGGCCCATCCGGATGAGAGCCCTCACGTCCTTCGGGAAGCAGGAGCCTCCGTAACCCGCCCCGGGGAAGAGAAACGAGGCCCCGAGGCGGCTGTCCGAGCCGATCCCCATCCGCACGCTGTTGACGTCCGCCCCCACCCGGTCGCAGTAGTTGGCGATCTCGTTCATGAACGAGATCCGGCTCGCGAGCATCGCATTCGCGGCATACTTCGTCAGCTCGGCCGAGGTGGGGTCCATGACGATGATGGGCTTGCCGGTGAGAACGAACGGTCGGTAGAGCCGACGCATCACCTTCTCGACCTCGGGGTCGTTGGTCCCGAGGATGACCCGGTCGGGCCTCAGGAAGTCGTCGACCGCGGTTCCCTCCTTGAGGAACTCGGGGTTCGACACCACCGCAGCCCGATGCGTCGTGAGGGAGGACACGACCTCGTGGACCTTCGTCGCCGTTCCCACCGGGACGGTGGACTTGTTCACGATGATCTTGTCTCCGTTCATCGCCTTCGCGATGTCCCGCGCGACCTCGAGCACGTGCCTCAGGTCGGCCGAGCCATCTTCGTCCTGGGGTGTCCCGACAGCGATGAAGATCACCTCGCTGGCCCGCACTGCCTCGTCGAGATCCGTGGTGAACGCCAGACGTTCCTCGGTCACGTTCCGGACGACCATCTCCTCCAGGCCCGGCTCGTAGATGGGGATTCGATTGTTCTGAAGGCTGGCGATCTTCTCCTCGTCGCTGTCCACGCACTGGACCGAGTTGCCGGTCTCGGCCAGGCAGGCCCCGACGACCAGCCCTACGTAGCCTGTTCCGACGACACCGATGTTCAAGCTCTCTGCCCCTCTGCCCCTCCGGGCGACCGCTCAGCCTAGCACAACTGCCATTCGTGGGAGGCCTGCTATCATTCAGCGTCTCATGAACTTCGGCCTCGACCTGCGCCCCTCACTGGCCCGACCGACCGGGGTGGGAACGTACGTGCTTGGTCTGATCGACCGGCTGCCGGCCCTCACGCCCGACGATGCCTTCTACTACTTCTCCGCCTCGCTCAAGGAGCGCTACCCGGCTCGCCGCTGGCCTTCGAACGTGCACCTCATCGACCGCCGCCTCCCGGTCGGCGGGCTCAACCTGGCGTGGAATCGGCTCGGCTGGCCGACCCTCGATCGCCTGGTCGGGGCTCCCCTGGATCTCGTCCACTCCCCCCACCCCCTCCTGATCCCCGCTCGTCACGCCCGACGCATCGTCACGATCCACGACCTCTTCTTCCTCAAGCACCCGGAGATGACGGGAGCCGAGATACGCCGCGACTACGTCGATCTCGTGCGGGACCACGCCCGCAAGGCCGACGGGGTCCTCTGCGTCTCCGACTACACCGCCCGGGAGGCCCAGGCGCTCCTCGGGATCCCACCGGAGAAGATCGGGGTGACCCCCCTCGGCGTGGATCCCTCCTTCCGGGAGGTCCCGCCCGAGCCGCAGGTCGCGGCCACGCTGAACCGCCTCCGGCTCCCCCGGGGGGCCATCCTCTACGTCGGTAGCAACGAGAAGCGGAAGAACCTGGTCTCCCTGGTGATGGCGTACCTCAACCTCGCCGGACGCCGACGCGAGGTTCCTCCCCTCGTCCTCGCCGGTCCCGGCTCCGCGTGGGCCCAGGGCGGGGATTGGGTCGGCCCCCAGATCCGCGCCACCGGCTATCTGCCCCGGGAGGGGATCCGCGCACTGATGGCCGCCTCGAGCCTTCTCGTCCTCCCCTCCCTCGAAGAGGGCTTCGGGCTCCCGGTCGCCGAGGCCATGGCCGCCGGGCTCCCCGTCGTCTGCTCTCGGGGGTCGGCACTGGAGGAGGTTGCGGGGGACGCGGCCACCCTCGTCGATCCCGGCGATGCGGGGGCCCTCACCCAGGCGATCGAGCATCTGCTCGACGACCCGGCCCACGCCGAGGCCTCGAGGACCCGCGGCCTCGAGCGCAGCCGCCGGTTCGACTGGCAGGACACCGCCCGGCGGACGATCGCCTTCTATCGCACGGTCCTTGGACGATAGGCCGCTCGTCGTCGGCATTGACGGCCGGGAGCTCCAGGGCCGGCCCACCGGCATTGGACGCTACCTCCGAAACCTGGTGACCCGCTGGCGCGAGACGGGCGACACCCTCATCGTGTACTTCAGCGGCGAGCCCCCCGCCGAGCCCGCACTCGACCACCCGGCGCTCGCCTGCCGAGTCGTCGGAGAGGGACGCACCCGCGGCCTCGTCTGGCAGCAGCGCCTGCTGCCGGCGGCGGCGGCCCTGGATCGTCTCGACGTCTTCTTCTCCCCTGCCTACGCGTGCCCCCTCCTTCTTCGTGTCCCGCGTGTCACCGCGGTTCACGACCTGTCCTTCTTCTCTCACCCCCAGGACTTCACCCCGCGTGACGCCCTGCGACGGCGGGTGCTCGCCGGGTTGAGCGTGCCTGCCTCTCGGGCGGTGCTGGCGTGCTCGGACTTCACCCGCCGCGAGCTGGTCGGCCGGTTCCCCGCGGCCGCCGAGCGCGTGATCCACGTACCTCTCGGACCCGACGACGACCTGCCGCCGCCCCCTCCCCGAGAGGAGGCGCGCCGGCGCCTGGGTGTCTCCGGCCCCTACCTCGTCACGGTCGGCGCCGTGCTCAACCGCCGCTGCCTGCCCGAGCTTTTCCGCGCCATCGCGCGTCTGGTCCCAAGGCACCCCGGTCTCCTGCTCGACGTGGTCGGGGAGAACCGGACGCACCCCCGCCTCGATCTGCCCGCCCTCGCCGGGTCCCTCGCCCTCGGCAGCCACGTGCGGCTCTCTGGATTCGTCGACGACGCGGCCCTGGCCGACCGGTACTCCGCCGCCGACGCCGCCGTGTTCCTCTCGGAGTACGAGGGCTTCGGGCTCCCCGCCCTCGAGGCGGCGGCGCGAGGCGTGCCGCTCGTCGTCGGACGTCCCCCGTCGCTGGGCGAGATCTTCGCTGAGGCCGCACTGGTGGTCTCTCCCCGCGACGAGTCCGATGTCGCCCACGCCCTCGACCGCGTGCTGGTCGAAGGCGGGCTCCGCAACCGTCTGATCTCCGCCGGGCGGGATCTCGCCGCCCACTACTCGTGGGACGACACCGCCGCCCTCACCCGCGCGGCGTGCCTCCGGGCGGCGCGGCCGTGAGCCCCGCGTCCCCGTCCGTGGCCGTCGTCCTCGTGTCCTTCAACGCAAAAGACGCCCTCGCCGCCTGCCTCGACTCCCTCACTCGCTACGTCGGCGTGTCAGTCGAGACCGTAGTCGTCGACAACGCCAGCGCGGACGGCTCGGCCGACCAGGTCGAGGCCAGGAACCCCGGGGTGCAGGTCATCGCCAACCCCGTGAACGTGGGCTTCGCCCGGGCATGCAACCAGGGCGTGCGGGCCACGACCGCCCCCCGCATCCTCTTCCTCAACCCCGACGCCACGGTGAGAGCGGGTACGGTCGAGGTCCTCGCCGCCCGACTGGACGCCGCCCCCGACGTCGGGGCGGTAGGACCGCTGACGCGCGATCCGGACGGCACGATCCAGGTCTCCACCGGCCCCGACCTCAACCCGTCGACCGAGCGGAGACAGCGCCGGCTCGTTCGCGGCGTGCGGCGGCGCACCCCCGAGGCGCTGCGCACCGCCGAGGCCCGTCACGCCCGCGAGCACGAGCCGGCGTGGGTCTCCGGTGCGTGCCTGATGGCCCGTCGCGAGGCCCTCGACGCGGTGGGAGGTTTCGACGAGGCCTTCTTCCTCTACGAGGAGGACGCCGACCTGTGCCGTCGGCTGCGGGGCGCCGGCTGGCGGGTGGTCTTCACCCCGGCCGCCGAGATCCGTCACCGGCTGGGCGAGAGCATGGCCCGCCTCCCGGAGCGGGCCCGGTTGGAGTATCACCGGAGCCACCTGAGGTACTACCGGAAGCACAACGGTCTACTGGCTCGCGGGGCGCTCCGTTTGTTCCTCCTCGGGCAGGCCGTCTCCGGGCTGGCGCGAGGCGCGCTGTTCGCCGACGACGCCGCGTGGCGAGAAGCCCGCGGGCTCGCCCGGCTCGTTCTTGGTCGGGGCTGAGGCCGCGCCCCCTCCCCGCGGCCACGGCCGCTTGGGTCCGCCGCTCTCCTCATGTTATTGTCACGCGGGGGTTTGTCGGAACAGGCTCGACGGCAGTGAAGATCGCGATCGACGTGCGCAAGTGGCGGGATTTCGGGATCGGCACGTACGTCCGAAACCTGGTGCGGCACCTCGCCCGCCTCGACAACGAGACCACGTACTTCCTCTTCTGTCACGACACGGACGAGGCCACGCTGCGCGACCTCGCGGAGAACTTCGTCCCCGTCGTGGACCGCTCGGCCGGCTACGGGGTGCGCGAGCACTTGTCGATTCCGCTCAAGCTGAGGCGGCTGGGGGCGGAGCTGCTGCATTCGCCGCACTACGTGCGTCCCCTCCTTTGCACGATCCCTTCGGTGGTCACGATCCACGACTGCATCCACCTCCTGTTTCCTCAGTACCTGCCGAACCGGATGGCCTGGCGCTACGCCCGGTACATGATGGGGAGCGCCATCCGCCACAGCGCGGTGGTCTTCACCGTCTCGGACGCCTCGCGGGCCGACATCCTCCGCTTCTATCCGTGGGCCGATCCCGCCAAGGTGCACGTGGTCCCGAACGCGATCGACACCGAGCTTCTCGAGAGCCCGGGCGAGGAAGAGATGGCGCGCGTGCGGGAGCGCTACCAGGTCCACGGGCGCTTCGTGCTGTTCGCGGGCAACGTCAAGCCACACAAGAACCTCGAGCGCCTCATCCGTGCCTTCGCCCTGGTGCGTGACCAGGCCGGCCACGAGGACCTGCAGCTCCTGCTCATCGGCGACGACGTGAGCAGGTACGGCGCCCTGCGCCGCGCCGTCGAGTCCGTCGGCCTTCGACAGGATGTGCGCTTCTTCGGGTTCGTTCCTCCCCGCACTCTCGCCGCCCTCTACCGCATGGCGTCCGTCTTCGCGTTCCCGTCGCTATACGAGGGCTTCGGCCTCCCTCCCCTCGAGGCCATGTCGTGCGGCACGCCCGTCGTCACGTCCCGGATGTCGGCGCTGCCGGAGGTCGTGGGCGAGGCCGCCCTGCTCGTGGATCCCTACAAGGTCGAAGCCATCGCGACCGGGATCACCGCCGTCCTCGACGACGACGGGCTCCGGGAGCGGCTGGTCGAGAAGGGGCGCGCTCGGGCCGCGGCCTTCAGCTGGGAGCGCTCGGTGCGCGCGATCCATGCCGGCTACCTGAAGGCGCTGGGTCGACCCGCACCCGCCTTCGCCGAGGTCACGCACTGAGGGTCGCGCTCGTCCACGACTGGCTCACCGGGATGCGAGGAGGGGAGAAGGTCCTTCTCTCGCTCGCCCGGCTCTTCCCCGACGCGCCGATCTTCACTCTCCTCCACATCGGAGGCTCGGTGGACCCGGAGCTGGAGGCACGGGAGATCCGGACCTCCTTCGTGCAGCGCCTCCCGGCGTCGGCCCGCCGCTATCGCCACTACCTCCCCCTGTTCCCGATCGCCGCCGAGCGCTTCGACCTGAGCGGATTCGATCTCGTCCTCTCGAGCTCCCACTGCGTGGCAAAGGGGGTCCGGCCGACCCCGGGGGCCCTCCACCTCTGCTACTGCCACACGCCGATGCGCTACGTCTGGGACCGCTATGACGACTACTTCGGCCCGGGCCGGCTGGGCCTTCTCGGCCGCCTGGTGATCCCCGCAGCCGCCGCCGGGCTGCGCGGCTGGGACGCGGCTTCGGCCGGACGTGTCGACCGCTTCGCCGCCAACAGCGCGTACGTCGCCGACCGAATCCGGCGCTACTACGGGCGCGACGCCGAGGTCATCCCCCCTCCGGTCGACACGGACCGCTTCACCCCAGGCCCGGACCGGCCCGGGACCTACGATCTCGTGGTGTCGGCCCTCGCCCCGTACAAGCGGCTCGAGCTCGCCCTGGAGGCCTATCGCGACACCGGCTGGCCGCTCCGGATCGTGGGCACCGGTCCCGAAGAGGCCCGCCTTCGTGCCCTCGCCCCCCCCGAGGTCTCCTTCCTCGGCTGGGTCGAGGACTCCGAGCTCCGCGAGCTGTACCAGGGCTGCCGGGCCGTTCTCATGCCCGGCGTCGAGGACTTCGGCATCGTCCCCCTCGAGGCGATGGCCTGCGGCCGGCCCGCCATCGTGTACGGGAAGGGCGGCGGCCCGGAGAGCGTGCAGGCGGGTCGGACCGGGGTCGTGTTCTCCGAGCCCAGCGTCGCCGCGGTCCGCGCCGCGCTCTCTACCCTCTCTTCGACACCCTTTGATAGACTGACTCTCCGAGCCCGGGCCGAGGCGCACCGCCGAGAGGTCTTCGAGACGCGCATCCGGCGCTTCGTGGAGCGCGCCCTGAGCGGCCGGGATTTCTGAATGCTGAGATTCCAGACCCGGCTGATGATGCTGCTCTTCATCGCCGTCGACGTGACGGTGACCGCTCTGGCCTGGATCCTGGCCTATGTCCTGCGCTTCGAGGTGGAGGCCGTCCAGCTTTTCATCCCCGTCACCAAGGGAGTTCCCCCTTTCTCACGCTATCTGCTCCTGATCCCCTTCATGGCCCTCGTGTGGCCGGCGGTCCTCTACTTCCACGGGCTCTACCAGATCAAGCGGGGCCGGAGTCGCATCGACGAGTTCTTCGCCATCCTCTTCAGCGTCCTCATCGGCTCCGCCCTCACGCTGAGCGCCACCCTGTACGTGCGCGTCTACTACCGCTACCAGCCCGAGGTCGCCCCGAGCTGGGAGTACAGCCAGGCCGTCTTCGCTCTCTTCGTCGTCCTCGACGTGCTCCTCCTCAACGCCGGCCGCTGGACGATCCGGGCCTGGCTCCAGCGTCAATGGGCGGCCGGGTACAACGTCACCCGGGCCCTCGTGGCGGGCACGGGGGAGCTCGGTCGAACGGTGGCGGAGGCCCTCCTCGGGCACCGCGAGCTCGGATATCGGGTGGCCGGTTTCCTCGCTGACTCCCGCGAGGACTCCGGCCACGCCGGGATCCCCGTGGTCGGAACCCTCGACGAGACGCGCGAGGCCGTCGAGCGGTACGGCGTGGACCAGCTCTACGTGGCCCTTCCCCTCGAGGACCACGCCCGGATCGTGCCCCTGGTGCGTAGCCTCAGGAACGAGTGCGTCGACATCAAGGTCGTCCCGGACGTCGTGCAGTACGCGACGATCAAGGCCGCCCTGGAGGACCTCGACGGCATCCCAATCATCAGCCTCAACGAGGTCCCGCTGCAGGGCTGGAACAGCATGGTGAAGCGACTCATGGACGTCGCCGCCTCCGCGCTGCTGCTCTTCGCGCTCACCGTCGTTCCCGTGTTCCCGATCATTGCCGCGCTGATCAAGCTCTTCGGCGGCCCGGGTCCGGTCTTCCTCCGTCAGGAGCGGATGACCCTCGACGGGAAGACGTTCCAGATCTTCAAGTTTCGCACCATGGTCGACGAGGCCGAGAAGGACACAGGACCCGTCTTCGCCACGTCCGACGATCCGCGGCGCACCACCGTCGGGATCTGGCTGCGCCGATTCAATCTGGACGAGCTGCCCCAGCTGATCAACGTCTTCCTCGGGGACATGAGCCTGGTCGGGCCCCGTCCGGAGCGGCCACCCTTCGTGGCCCAGTTCCGCGAGCGCATCCCCGAATACATGCGCCGGCACCGGGTCAAGAGCGGCATCACCGGCTGGGCCCAGGTGAACGGCTGGCGCGGCAACACCTCGATCGAGAAGAGGATCGAGCACGACCTCTACTACATCGAAAACTGGTCCCTGCTGCTGGACCTCAAGATCCTGATCCTCACCCTCTTCCGCGGCTTCGGCCAGAAGCACGCCTACTGAGCCCGATGCCACGAGCCCTCGTAACCGGAGCCGCGGGCTTCATCGGCTCGCACCTCTGCGAGGCACTGCTCGAGCGTGACCTCTCGGTCGTCGGAATGGACAACCTCGTCACCGGGGACGTGAACAACATCGCGCACCTCACCGGGCGCGACTTCGTCTTCGTCAAGCACAACGTCACCGACTACGTGACGGTCGAGGGCCCGCTCGACTACGTCTTCCACTTCGCGAGCCCGGCCTCCCCGATCGACTACCTGAAGCTCCCCATCCAGACCCTCAAGGTCGGCAGCCTCGGCACACACAACAGCCTGGGGCTGGCCAAGGCCAAGCGGGCCCGCTTCCTCCTCGCCTCGACCTCCGAGGTCTACGGCGATCCCCTCATCCACCCGCAGCGGGAGGACTACTGGGGCAACGTCAACCCGGTCGGCCCGCGGGGTGTCTACGACGAGGCCAAGCGCTTCGCCGAGGCCCTCACCATGGCCTATCACCGCGTCCACCAGGTCCAGACCCGGATCGTGCGGATCTTCAACACGTACGGCCCGCGGATGCGGGTGGACGACGGCCGCGCCATCCCCGCGTTCATGAGCCAGGCCCTGCAGGGACAGGACGTCACGGTCTTTGGCGACGGGAGCCAGACCCGCAGCCACTGCTACGTGTCCGATCTCGTCGAGGGCGTCGTGCGCCTCATGATGTCGGACACCGCGGAGCCCGTGAACCTCGGGAACCCGGAGGAGATGTCGATCCGGGCCCTCGCCGAGAAGGTCATCGAGCTCACGGGCTCGCCGTCGCGGATCGTGGAGCGGCCGCTGCCGGTCGACGACCCGAGGGTCCGCCAGCCCGACATCGGCCTTGCGCGCGCCGCCCTCGACTGGGGGCCACAGGTGACGCTCGACGAGGGCCTGCAGCGCACCGTCGCCTACTTTCGGGAGAAGCTGGGGATCCCCGCAGCCTAGTTCTTGCGCGGGGGCCTCAAT
>Ga0316577_10000561_pt1 | contig 15157 bp, 7 predicted proteins | sample S5NA_FD_203073 | JGI IMG/M metagenome (GOLD analysis project Ga0316577, IMG submission 203073) | Rhizosphere microbial communities from salt marsh grasses in Alabama, United States - S5-7_050615r2r1 | ecosystem: Host-associated > Plants > Roots > Rhizosphere | place: USA: Alabama | collected... | reverse complement strand
GGCTCTTGCTCCCGGTGCTGGCAAACCACGCAAACCAGTCGTTGCCGATCTGCGTCACGTAGCCGTTGTGGCCCTGGTGGCGGGCGCCGGAGTCATCCACCGTGATGTGGCGGCTGACCGCCAGCCCAGTGACCAGCCGCTGGTCCTTTTCGGCCAGAAAGTCCGCGTTGGCCCCGCTGAGCAGGGCGTCGAGGTGCGGTCGGTGGACGTGCGGGCGAGCTATTGGGACTGCACCCTGGAGCCGCGCGTTCCGCGCACCGGCCAACCGGCGCTGCGGCTGGGCTTGCGGCTGGTGAAGGGCCTGTCCCGGGTCGGCGCCGAGCGGCTGGTTGCCACCCGCGCCAACCCCGGCTGGGACACACTGGACGCGCTGCGCGAGCGGGCCCGGCTCGATAAGCGCGACCTCAAGGCCCTGGCCGGCGCCGACGCCCTGGCCGGCCTCGCCGGTAACCGCCACCAGGCGAGCTGGCGGGTGGCGAGGCCTGTCATTGCGGTCGCGGCGGGGAGGCCGCTGCTACGAGCTGGCGCTGGCCAGCAGGTGTCATTGCCGCTGCCGGCGCCGGCCGAGCCGGCCACGCCCCTGCTGCCCAAGCCCACGGAGGGCCGCGAGATCGTCGCCGACTATGCGAGCATCGGCCTCACGCTGCGCCGCCACCCGCTGGCCCTGCTGCGCCAGCGCCTGACGGACTTGGGTGTCGGCAGCGCCGACGATGTCGCGGCGACGCCGCCCGGCGAGCAGGTGAGCACCGCCGGCCTCGTCATCAACCGCCAGCGCCCCGCCTGTGCCAACAACGTCACCTTCGTCACCCTGGAGGACGAGACCGGCCAGGTGAACCTCGTCATCTTCAAACGACTCGCCGAGCGGGCGCGCCGCACCCTGCTGGGCGCCAGGCTCATGGGCGTGCAGGGCGAGGTGCAGCGCGAGGCCGGCGTCACCCACCTGGTGGCCAAGCGGCTCATGGACTACTCGCACCTGCTCGGCGGGCTGGTGGTGACCTCGCGGGATTTTCACTAGCGGACATGGGACAAGTATCAACCCTCTTGTTGTCCGAAAATTCCGTTAGCTGGCGATCGTCCCCCTGTCGCTCGCCGGTTGCGGAGGAGGCGGCAACACCCGCTCGGAAACCGCAGAGACGGCGGAGAAACGCGACTTCGGCACCACCGCGCAGTTTCCGGTGCCCGAGGAGATCCGCCCGAACGTGGACTTTTGGCGCCATGTCTACGGCGTCTGGAGCCGCGGGCAGGTGGCCTTCCACGACGACGAGCACATGGGCGTGATCTACGAGGTCGCGACCCTGCCCGGCCCGACCCAGGGCGGATACACCGGCTACCAGAAGCAGTGGATCAATGCCAAGGAGCGCGAATACCGCTGGCGGCTGCGTGAGCTCGAAACCAAGGTCCGTGCCGGACAGACCCTGACGCCGGCGGACAAGGCGCTGGCCGCCAAGTTCGAGAAGGCCGGCAGCATCGGCTACGTCTATGGCGCATCGGAGCGCCTGCGCTCGCAGCGCGGGCTGCGCGAGCGGTTCCGCCGCGGTGTCGAGATCAGCGGGCGCTACGACCCGGCATTTCGGGAGATCATGCGCAGGTACGGCGTCCCCGAGGACCTGGCCTACCTGCCCCACGTCGAGTCATCGTTCCAGACCAACGCACGCTCCAGCGTGGGCGCCGCCGGCGTCTGGCAATTCATGCCCGGCACCGGCCGGCTGTACATGGACGTCAACGGGACGGTCGACGAACGCCTCGACCCGATCCTGGCCGCCGACGGCGCCGCGCGCTATCTCTCCAGCGCCTATGCGAAGCTCGGCGGCTGGCCACTGGCCATCACCTCCTACAACCACGGGGTCGGCGGGATGACCAACGCCAAGGCCATGTACGGCAACGACATTGGTCGCATCGTGAAGGGATACGACGGCAAGTCCTTCAAGTTCGCCTCCCGCAACTTCTACGCCGAGTTCATCGCCGCCCGCGAGGTGGCCAGTCACGCCAACAGCTATTTCCCCGAGGGCGTGCATTACGATCAGCCCTGGCCCCACGACCGGCTGGTGCTCGCGAGCAGCATGCCCGCGAACCACATCGCCAACCACTACGGCGTCTCCACCGGGACTCTGGCCAGCCTGAATCTGCACTGGCGTGACCGGGCGCGGAGCGGCCAGGCGAGTCTGCCCAGCGGCACCACCGTTTGGCTGCCGGCCGGCACCACCCGCCGCGTCGCGAGCCAGCCGCCGCCCTACTTCGGATCCACGATGATCGCGGCCAATGACAGCAAGCCTGCGCAAGGCCGATACCGGCCGCCGCACGCATCAAGGCGTCACGCCCCGAGCCAGTGTCGGCCCGGACGGAGCCCGCACGGCGCAAGGCAGCCAGCGCGAACGCATCCGCTTCGAAGGCCGCCCCGGTCAAGGTCGCCGCCAAGTCGACAACAACAGCGAAGCCGAAGGCCCAGCCCAAGGTCGCCGCGAACAAGTCCAAGTCCGCCAAGGACAGCGCAATCACCAAGGCCAAGTTCCATGTGGTCAAGCCCCAGGAGACCTTGTATCGCGTCGCAGTGATCAATGGCATCTCGGTCGACCAGCTGCGCAAAGTCAATCGGCTCGGCCCAAACGACAACAACATCCGGCCCGGTCAGAAGCTCAAGGTCGGCAGTTGAGTTTGCCGCGATCAACCAGCCCGAGGACCTGGCGACCAAAGCCATCGCGGCCTTGAACGGCTTAATGATGTCTCGGCCTCGGTTGACATTCAGTACCACTCGCTGCCCGCCGCACACGCGACTACATTTGGAGTGTAGCCATTCCAGCCGATCAATCGGGGCCAGCGACCTCAAGGCTCGTCGGTCTGAGACGCAGCCTCACTAGTCCCGTGGCACAAAGGTAGCGCGCCGTCGTACCAGCGGCCGCCAACATCCCGTCATTGACTTCCCTGCCGAGATTCGATGATCGCGGCCTTCAGGGAACGCTGCGGCTCGCCCGTTGAGCCGGTCTTGAGCAGGACGTCCATGCGGTCAACCTGAACCTGCAGGTACTCCGGCAGACTGTCGCGTTCGGCCTTGAGCCGCTGCAAATTCTTCTCAGCCAGATCGAACCTTTTCTGGTCCATGTAGGAAATGGTCTCGTTCATCAGGTCACGGGTCGCCGCCAGCGCCTTGCGCGTCTCCGCGGGCGACTGCGCCACGGGGCCGCGCGGCTCCGGTGCCAGGCCGGCGCTGTAAGCGGGTCCCGGCGTTGACGCCTTGGTGTTCGGCAACGGCGCCTGGGCATCGGGGACCGCGGTCACGGCCTCGGTCTTCGCGGTCGTGTCCGGACCGGATTCGCAGCCGCCGAGTGTCACGGCCAAAAGCGTCGCGATCAACGCTGAGAGTGACTTCATTTTAGCCTCCGGGCTTTGGTGGTTGGAGCCCCATCCGTATTGGGGGTTCAGTGGATCGGAGCCAGCACGGCCTTGGGCAGAGAACGGTCGCGCCCCGCGACTGGGCGTCTGCGTCGGCTACAGTCATCGACTCGCGCCCGACCCCACCTGCTCGTGTCCAGCGCCCTTCTCGACTGCAAACCCACTGTCTAGCCAACCCATCAGGCCGTCTTCGAGATGAAAGACATTCGGGACCTTGTGGTGGATCAGGGTCTGCTCGGCGCGCTGCGTGCGGGTACCCGCGATGCAGTAGAGCACGACCCCAGGCTGAGCCGCGAGGTCCTCCAAGTGGTTGGCCAGGTCCGACTCGGGCAGGTTGATCGCCCCGGGAACGTGGCCGATCCGAAACTCCACCGGATCGCGCACATCGATCACCAGCAGAGGATCGTCCCCTTGTTGTCGATCGCGAAGCGCCTCCGCGGAAATGGCCGGAGTTTGAAAGTCCGCAGCCAGGGTGGTTAGCGGGAGCAGACCGGCGGCCAGCAGCAGGAAGCAGCCGCAAGCAAGGCGTCGAGGCATCTGCTGATCCGGGCAGTCGCTGTGGATCGACCGCTACTTCAGGCAGTCCGGCACGTGGAACCGCTCATCGAGGCTATAACGTTCATCGAACGTACCGTCGCAGTTGCTGTCGCGGATCACATAGTTGCGCTCGAGGCTGTTCCCGCCGCCATGCTGCTCCCGGCTCCAGGCCCAGAGACGGCCCTTCGTCGTCATGCTGAAGAGGGCATCCCCGGCCAGATTCCGATAGCGCAGGATCTGGGTCTCGTCGATCCCATCGCCGTCCCCGTCGCCCTTGCCTTCCTCGGTCATGACGTAGTCCTCAAGATCAGGGGCGGCAAAACCCGTGCTTGTCTCCATCGCGAGCGCCTGTCCGTCAACCGCGGCGAATACGCCGAGCAGAATCAAGCGAAGCATGCAGGGCCCGGCAAGAAAGCGCGCAATCGTCATCTTTGATAGGTACCGGTTGAGAGGCGGGCTGCAGAGCAAAGCCGGCACCCCTTGGCGCACTCGGGGTCCGCCGCTGTTAATCTCAGACCTCAGACCTTAGGGCTTGAGCAGCTTCTGCATCTCCTCTGTTCGCTGTTGTGTCAGCGAATTCGGCGCCTTTGCCTTCTGCTCGAGCTGGGCGATCCATGCCGCTTCTTTGCTGAACTCGTCGTTCAAACGGTCCTGGTACACCTCCACCGGAAAGGCGTGCAGCCGCAGATCGACCACGTACTTGTTGAGCCTGTCACGCATGATGTCGCGCCGCGTCATCTTCCGCGCGTTGGCATCGGCCAGGCTCAGGTTCTGGGCCGAGCGCTGGTCTTCCACCTTGACCAGATGCCACCCGGCCGGCGATTTCACCGGCCCGCCGAGCTCGTCCGGCTTCAGCGAGAACGTCAGCTCGTCGAGCGCCGGAAAGCCTGTCCCCTTGGCGACCCAACCCATTTCGCCCAGGGTCTGCTTGGCCTTGGGATCGATGGAATAGTCCCGAGCCGCCTCATAGATGGTCAGCTCGCCGGACTCGATTTTCTTCTTGACGTCCCGGGCCTCCTCCTCGGTCTTCAGCACCAGCATCTGGATCTTACGCTCCTCGCGCATCGCGATCTGGTCCTTATTCTTTCTGTAGTAGGCCGCGATCTCCTCCTCGCTCGGCTCCATCTGCTTCAGCAGCCGGTTGCGGTACAGGTTGATCAAATGGGTCTTGCGATACTCGCCGACGCGCGCCTGATAGGCGGCATCCTGGTCCAGGCCCGCGGCCCGACCTTTCTCGGCCATGATGCGGGTATCGATGATGTCGTCCAGGACCGTGACCCGGGCATCGACTGGATCGAGCCGTCCCCCTGACATGGAGGCTCGTTTGCTCTCACCGAGCAGAACCTGCTTCACATCGCCCCAGGTGAGCTCCTGCCCGCTCACTTTCGCCACTACGGTCGCGTCATCGCGCACCTCATCGTCGGCGGGATCGAGTTCGGCCCGGTCGATCGCGATCTCGACCCCTTGGCGGACCTTCTCCCGCAGCCGGCTCTCCTGCGCGTCGAGCTTTTTTTTGCGCAGCGCTGCCTTGATAACAAAGCTCTCCTCGTCGGTCAGTCGCGTGGACGACCCGCCCGCCTTTTTGTCATAGGCATCGACCTCCTCGTCGGTCACCTCGATGTCGGCGAGCAGCGCTTGCTTGCGGTAGAGGCCCGCGATCACGCCGTCGGCGAAGGCCTGCACCTCGGCCTGGTAGGCTTGGTCCTTGTCGGCACCCTGCTTAAGTGCATCGAGATAGAGCAGGTTGGCGCTGATGATCTTGTCCAGCAGCACCACGGCGACCCCTTGTCGCTGGGGTGTGCCGAGCGCCGGCACCGACACCCCGACCACCGCGGAGCTGTTCATCATCGTATTGATCTGACCGAAGGTGATCGCCTGGTCGCCGACCTTGGCGATCACGACATTCGCGTCTGGAGGAACCAAGGCCGCACTGCCGGCAGTCTGAGTCTGGAGCTCTGGCCCTTCGGCCACCGCCGGCGTGACCGCGGCCGCACTGAGCGCGGTCCACAGAGAGATCACCGAGAGGAAAAGAAACCTAGTCATGCGCTACCTCGGAGGCTGTGCCAGCAGTAGGTACTGGTCTTGCTCAGGCACGGGCCGGAAGCAATGAGTCCGGCACGAAAAAAAAAGAGGAGGGGACTCGTGACCCCTCCGTCAATCGCCAGGCCGCCCGGACGAGTACCCGGGCGGCATGTCGGCACCTACCAGCCGCAGGCGCTTCCGGCCTTCGCCTCCGACACGGCGACCCATACCTCCCTGTTGGAGCGGCCCATGACCAGGTGCTCCTTCCAATCGACATTGTCGCAGGACACCTCATCCTCATGCGTGGAGCCCGCGGGTTCCTGATGGCAGGCCGTGCACACGCCGGCATCAGCATCCAACGCCGCGTCCGCGTCAGGCTCCCAAACGCCGGGGCTGGTCTCCGTGAAGCCGGCGATATGCCCGTTCTGCAGCTCCTCTGTCTGGTCCATGATGTTGCGCGGCGAGCGACTCCGCTCGGCGTGCCGCTGCCACTGGCGGTTGGTTGGTGTCACGTCACTCTTGTAGTCGTTGTGACAGTTCAGGCACATGGATTCGCGCGGATCGGCGTTCTCGGTGAACTCGTGCTGCCAGCCAACGGCGCCGTCGAAGTCGCTGACGAGGCCAGCCAGTGCACCGGTCGTGCGGAACCAGCTCGGCACCCCGGAAGCGTTGACCTCATGGCAGGCACCGCACTTCAGCGGACCATGGGAGCCGTCGGCGTTCAGGTTGGCCGCCTGGGCATAGCTGGTGGCATCGATACCCGGGAAGCCCACTCCGAGCTCGCGGCTTGGCGCCACCGGATACAGCCCGTGGGTCGACTCGTGGCAGCCCTGGCAGGTGATGTCCCGGTGACCGCGGGAGTAGCGCATCAGACCGGCCTTACGCGGGTAGTTGTACGGCGCAAACCCATTGACGTTGCCGCTCTGCTCGACGTACGGCGGTGCATGGCAGTCCGCGCAATGGGGCTCGCCGGCCGCCAACCAATGATCCCGGGCGTCGTCGGCCGCGCTGAAGGGTACCGCAACGCCGCTATGAGTTGGATCGACCGGCTCCACGAATCCGGTCACACCATCGAGCGTTCCGTCCTCCGGGTGCAACCACTGACTCGGGTCGCCCTTGTTGTTGTTGATGGCCTTCACACAGTCCTGCGTGGTACAGAGGCTCAGGATGTTCACGCTAAACTTACCGTCCGGATCGTAGCCGCTGTCCACCGGATTGCCCCCTTCATCCACCTCGATCACGGCCATGTTCGCGTCCGCGTACTGCGGACTCCAGATGTCGCGCGTGTGGTCGATGCCGTCCGGCGTGAAGCCGTTGACATTGTCCTTCGGGTCGAGCCAGGAGATGACGGTGTCCCTGTCGTAGCCGATCATCTGCGCCAGCTGATTCAGGTTGCCGGCGGCGCGCGGGTTGACGCTGCAGTCGTTGTTGACCAGGTCGACACAATCCTCGGTCTTCCAGATCTCCTGACTCAGCTGGGTATGACAGTTGGTGCACCAGAGTCCGCGCACCTTGGTGGGACTGCCCGCCAGCCCTTCCTGGTTGCGGGCGACGTTCCTGCGCAGCCATTTGCCCACTGCAGTGAGATGCTGGGGCGTCTCGGCTCCGTCGATATCCTTCAGCGGGTTTGCATGCACATCCCGGCCGACGAAGCAGCCGCCGGCACCCAGGCGGTTATCGGTCTCGGCGTAGTGGTTGTCGCCGCCGTACTCGATTGGATAGCCCTCCATGTCGCCGTTCGAGCGGTGCGCCGGGTGACAGCCCTGGCACATACCGTCACGGCCGAGGCTGTCGGCGAAGACGAGGTGACCACCCTGGCTGACGGCACGGTGCTTGCGGTGAATGGCCTCGGTGATCGGGCGGATGGTCAGCGAACCGCCCGGGTCGAAGCTTGCGGCCGTGACAGCGCCGATGGCGTTGTCCGCGTGGCACTTCTGACAGATCACGCTCTCATGCCCGAGACGGGTCTCCTGGATGAACGGCGCATCGATCGGCACACAACCGGGGGCCGAGGAGTCCGGGTAACAGGCGGTGAAGTCCGTCCCCATCTGCGCATCGTGCTGCGACAGGATGCTCATCGCCGCGCCCTTCAGGCGCGGGTACCAATCCGAGTCGCCGGCCAGCGGATCGAGGCCGTAGTAGGCGAGCCAGAAGTCGATCTCCTCCTGCACCAGGGCCGCCGACCAGGTCCCGGTCGTGTTCGGCGAGTTCGTGGTATCAAAGGCCGAGTGACAGCGCTCGCAGTTCGGGATGTCGATCGGGGCGGTGCCGAAACCGATCACCGGATGGCCGTTATCCATCACCGCCTCGCCGACGCCCTGGGGCGCATTGGGGTCATACTTGTGCAGCTGCGCCTTCATCGCCACGAAGGGCCGCACAGAGTCCTCGTCCACCAGCCCCGGATCGGCGAAGAAGTCCAGCGTGTCCTCCAGCGGGGTCAGCGGCAGGCCGAGGGCCTCCCAGATCCGCGGCGAGGTCAGCGTGATCGGCAGGTCTTCGAGCACCTTCATCTGTGTGTAGACGATGGTGCCGCTGTCGCCTGAGAAGGTCAGCAGGTTGCCCTTCGATGCCCCGTTGCAATCGTTCGGGACGGTCGCGGTCGGGTCGGTCGAGCTCGTATCCTTGGTGACAGGACCCAGCGGATGCAGCGCAGGGCCGCAGTCGGTGGGCACCGGCACATCGAGACCGAGATAGATCTTATCCGCATCGAGCCCGGTCTTGCCTGCGCCCTCGAGATTAGGCGCACCGGCACCGTCCTCCTGATAGATGTACAGGTGATTCAGCCAGCCGTTGGCATAGCCGCCTTCATCGTAATACCCGTCACCAATATAGGAATTATAGTAACCCTCGCGCTGGCCGGTGATGAGGCTCCCGTTCCCGTCCTTGGCCGTCACATCGTAGATGGTGTTCCACATGAACATGGAGTTCAGCTCTTGCGCACTGATCAGCCGGCTGCTCTGCGGCTTGCCGCGCCCGTCGTTGCGGGGCTGGGCCTCGTGCCAGTAGCGCAGCACATATTTCTGGAAGTTGCCGTCTTCGTCCAGGCTCGGATCGCGCAGCACCGTCTCGCGGCCGAGGAAGTCCTTGTTCTCGTTCGGGTCGCCCTCGAGCAGCTTCGGGAAGTCCTCGCCGTTGGTACCCTTGTCGGTCTTGATCACCTGCGCCAGGATCGAGTTGTAAGGCGGCAGCACGCAGCAATAGGCGAACTCAAAGCCGGTGCAATGCATACCGAGTTCGTAGTTCATCAAAATATTGAACTGGTTCTGTTGGCCCGCGCCCTTGACTTGTAGGCTGGTCTCCGTGATCAGGTGCACGGTGGCGACGTCGGTGTTCCCGCTTGCGTCGGTCACCCGGTACATGAAGTTGTCGTCGCCCGGCACGTTGTTGTTCGGATCGTAGGTGAAGGAGCCGTCGGCATTGACCACGACCCAACCGCCAGTGGCGCCGGAATAGAGCTCGGCGGTCAGCATGTCGCCTTCCGGATCGGTGGCATGCAGCAGCACGCCGGGCGCCGGCACGTTGATCAGCCCGTCGCGCGCGACGATCGCGGTGTCGAGGGCGAAGGTCTCATCTTCGGCCGTCGGCGGCTGATTCGCCGTGATGTCGGCGTTCGTGCTGGCACCGTTGCTGTCGCCGTCATTGTCGGTCACCGTCACCGTGACCGTGTAGGAGCCTGACGCGGCATAGGTGTGCGTCGGCTTGGCCCCGGAGCCGGACGAGCCGTCACCGAATGCCCATTCATAAGATGCGATGGTGCCATCCGGATCGGATGACCCAGTCCCGTCAAATACGACTGCAACACCGGCAACCCCGCTGTACGGCCCACCGGCATTGGCCACCGGCGGCTGATTCGCAGGCGGCTGCGGCGGCGGGGGCGCACAATCGGCCGGCGCATCGACCACGTCCATCTCGTCGGTCGCACCGCCAGCCTGCGCCGCGTAGGCGCGGCAGGGCACCGGGCTCAGGTTCTTGACCGCCACCTTCCAGCGCTCGTTGCTGGCATCGACGGTCGTGTTGCCGGCGATCTGACCCAGGTTGTAGGCGTTGGCCACGGAGACCGCCGCGTCGGCGGTTCCGGTGCCGGCCACGACCAGCTTGTTGGTCGCGGCATTCCAGTCCGCCCGCGTGATCTTGAACGGCTTGGCAAGCGCGGGGCCTGCCAGGACCGTGATGCCAATACCAACGGCGAGCAGCCCCACCAGGCTGCGCTGTCCTCGCGTCGCATGTCTTTCGTTCATCTTATGCACTCCTCAAATCGGTGATGCAGACCCCAGTCTCTTCGCGCACGGCCGCCTTGGGCAGGGAGCCCCGGAGGAGCCGCCGCAGACGGCGGCTCCTTACGCGTTGGACCGATGGTGACTAAGGCCGAACCATGTACCCAGGTGCCCCACCCATCGCGAGGACGGAGTCGTACACGACCTGTACGACGTAGTTGTGGTTGTGGATACCGGCGCCCGGGTCCTGGGCCAGGTGGTAGTTGAAGGCTGCCCCAAGGAGCTCCCTGTCGGAGAACGTATAGGTGCCTTGCGGCTGAGGGGCGACACAGGTCGAGTCGGACTGATAGCAGCTCGCCTTGGCCCAGTACGGATAGCTCCCCGGCGTGTACATGATCGCCGTCAGCCCGTGGGCCTTCGCGTAGCGGTTCATTTCCACGATCAAAGTCGCCTGCATACCGTCCACCTCATGGCGGAAGCTCTCAATCACACCGTCGCCATCGTAGTCGTAATATTTGCGATAGACAGGGTTGAGGCCCCATCCGAAGGGTTCTCCCAATTGATCGAAGTCCTCCAGCGGGAAACCTTCCTCGTCATAGTGGCAGCCGCTGCAGTCCTCGATATTCGGGAAGAAGTCGTGGTCCTTCTTCACACCGCCGGTCTCCTGATTGGTGGTGTTCAGATGGCACTGGATGCAGTTCTGCCGCTCGATCTGCTCGTGGCCGATGAAGCCGTTCTGTCCCGCGTAGGGCCCATAGGGCATGTCCGGCTGCTCGTAACCGGCGGTCACGTCTGTACCGAAGTACATTGCGGCCTCGGCGAAGTAGTGCAGGTTGATGAAGCCCCGGGGTAGGCTGGCATTCTCCACGGACTTGCCCGACTCACGGCCCTGGTGGCACTGCATGCAGATGTTGCTGGAGTCGCCCAGGTCCTTCACGGCACCGGAGGGGAATGGGATCTGCTGCAGCTGGCCGGCCTGCCAGCGGGTCTCGCCGCCGCCGTTGGGTACGTGGCAGGTCTCGCAGTTCAGCACCTTCGGATAGGAGGCCGACTGGGCCGTGACGGCATCGAAATCGGGCAAGCCGCCGCCGGCGCTGCTCTCCGCGAGCTGTTGGAAACCGCCGGAGCTGTGGCAGCGGGCGCAACCCTGCTGAACCTCACCCTCGCCGTTCCAGTGATTGAAGGGCTCGCCATAGCCGTCCGCATGGCCGGAGCTGGCCCACTGGGTCACGATGTTGTCCGAACCGCCAGCCGGGTCGTGAGCATGGCAGGAAGTGCAGGAGTCGGGCATCGGGCCGACCTGAAAGCCGTCCACCAATAAGAACTCGGTCCAGCTGAAGTCCTCCGGCTGCATGACGAAGCCGGGCCAGATGGGCTCGAAGGTATGGCTGTGCATATCGCCACCCCGGACCTCCTCCGGACCGTTACGACCCACGGTGATCCCAGGCTCGATGGCGGACTTGGCGGTCGGCGGCATGTGGCAGCTGGTGCAGCGGGTCTCGAAGCCAACGTCCATGAAAGCGCGGTTCTTGACATGGTTCTTGACGCTCTGCGTCACCGCAGCCGTGTAAATTTCGACATCAGCCACTGTGATATCGTCAAAATCGCCGTGCGTCGCGTGGCAGGTCAGGCACAAGCTGTTGCGGCCGGCACTGGTGGAAACCCCGTCGATCTCGGCAGTGACCAGATGCGGCAGCCAATCATCGAAGGGGTTCCCAGTGTCATGCATGTCGTGGCAGACGAAACACGGATGGTCATAGGTCTTGTCGGCCGCGTGCGGACCGTTGGCGTGGTCCTGCCCCTGCTGCATGTTGCTCGCCGAGGCAATGAACTCCTCGGCACCGACATCGATCATGCCGTTGCCGTTCTCGTCATGGGCGCCCCAGTAGTCGTTGGGGTTCTGGGAGATCGTGAAGTAATCGCGCAGGTCCTGACCGGGCTGATACAGCACCGGCTTGCCATTGCTCCCGATCATGCTGGGATAGAGCAGCGCGCCGTCGTCGCTGTCGCCGGTCCCGTAGTGGCCGGTACCCTGCTGGTGGCACTGGTAGCAGACATTGTTCTGGGCGATCAGGTTATCGACCCCATTCACGACGCCGTCGTCGTTCAGGTCCGTCGTGCTCACCAGCGTGGCCGGATTGACGATGGTCGCCTTCTTCAGCGCCACCGTGGGCGCGACGACATGGTCGCTGCCCGGCCCATGACAGGCCTCGCAGGCGACGTCCATGTCGGTGAAGCCCATGGTCCAGAACCCGTTGTTGTTGAGCTTCGCGGTCACGCCGGTCGAGTGGCAGCCGGCGCAGCGGCGCTCGTAGGCTGTTACATCGTTCTTCACATCGGCCTTGGCGATGGGCAGATTGTCCTCGTCGTACCAGTCGCCGGTGTTGTACGGCACGTACTCCGCCGTCTTGGCGTTGAACTGGATCGGCAGGATGTAGTGGCTGGCGCCGATCTTGGTGATGTAGAGCTGCTTCCACTGCGCCTCGCCATTCAGGATGCGGCCATCGAAGTCACCGTCGGCGACCTCAGGATTGGTATCCGCCGATCCGCCTATCGTGTAGGCGATCGCGTATTTGGTCGCGCCGATCTGGACGAAGGGACCCAATCTGTTGTTCTTGCCTAGGATCGGTGCGTCGGCACCGAACTGATCGAAGGCCGAGCCGCCGGGAAGGGCCGTAACCAAGACCTTGCCCGGATCGAAAAAATCGGACCGACCGGAGTCGTCGGCGTCGTTGACATAGCTGGTCTCGCTCGCCCCGTCCCTGACGATCTGTTGGTGGGCGGTCTGTACCCAGCCTTCATGCTCCCCTAGGTGACAGTACGAGCAAGCCGTGGCACCAACATAGGTCCTGACGGGGGCTTTTGCGGCTTCGGCGTAGCCGCCGATCGCAAGTGCCGACAACATCAGGCTGGCGAAGACAAAGGTCTCCCAGCCGTTTCTTTTTCGACGTAACATCTCGGCTCCTCCTCAGTTGGCGACAAGACATGGGCCTTCTTGACGGACCATCCCGCAGAACGCCAGTGGTTACTGTACGCATCGAAACTTAAGAAAACCTTAAGACTGGTACGTGTGTCACAGATTTCGAAATGGTCACGGCGCCCGGCGCCCGGGCGGCGACGACTTAGCCTTTGCTTTGCGTACCGCCTGCAGGCGAAGCCGAGGAAGGTGCTACGCGAGACTTCGTGTCTGGGTATCGACTCGTGCGACGGCGCCGCGTCGCGGAGGTCGATGCGGTCGGGTTGGTGGTGCGCAGACGCCCCTCAGTGCGCGGCAGGGAATGTCGCCGTAGGCACGCAACGGCGGTGGTCCTTCGCCAGTTCCTCGGTGACCTTGCGGCTGAGGGCATGCGGCAGTGTAGGTGGTAGCCGTCGACAAACGGCTGGGATATGCATTCGGGCCGCCGTCGACTGATGCTTGGCGGCTACGGGCGGGCATTGCGGTCAAAGCACAGCAGTCGCTACCGGTCAGAAGGAAGGCGTCGTCTGCGGCGTCGATGCAGGTGCATTGCGCACGCTGTCTGTGCGATCTGACAGGGGCCGGGCAGCCGAGATCGCCTCCCTGGCGAAGGTGGGTAGCCAGACCTCGCAGCACAACCCGCCCCGCGCTTGGTTCGCCAGCTTTACTCCACCGCCGTGGAGCTCAGCGATGCGGCGCACGATGGACAGCCCAAGGCCGCTTCCCGAGGAAACCGTGTCCTTTCCGCGCCGGAACCGCCGGAACATCTCGCTGTGCTCACCCTCGGCGATACCGGGGCCGGTGTCCCGGACGGTCACGAGGTTGAACAACCCATTGCGGCGCACGGCCAACGTCACCGCTCCGCCGCTGCCGGCATAGCGAACGGCATTGTCGACCAGGTTGCGCACCAGAATGCCGAGACAGGTTTCGTCGCCGAGCGTTACCGTTTCCGTATCGCCTGAGACCTGGACACTGACCCGATGCTGCCGTGCGAGTGGCTCCAGGTCGGCCGCGATGCGGCGAGCGACCTCGTTCAGGTTGACGGGCGCCGATGCTAGCGTGGTCTGTCGGCTATCCAGGCGGGCCAGGGTCAGCAGCTGATCCACCAGGCGCGAGGCCTGATCGACCCCGGCGATGGTCTGTCGCAAGGCCCGTTGGCGCTGTTCGTCGCTCGTCGCCCATTGCGCCACCTGTGCCTGCACGCGCAAGGCCGCCAACGGCGTGCGCAGCTCATGGGCCGCGTTGCCGGTGAAGTTGCGCTCGCTCTCCAGCGTACGCTCCAACCGCACAAAGAGCGCGTTCAGGGCACCAACCAATGGCTCCACCTCGACCGGGACCAAGTCGCTGGAGAGTCGATGCAGGTCGTTCGGATCGCGCTGCTTGACCTCCTGGACCAGCCGCGCCAGGGGCTTCAGTCCTTTGGCAACCGCGAGCCAAATCAGCAGCAGCAAGGGCGGTATCGCCAGCAGGCTCGGAAACACCAGGTGCTCGACCAAGTGCCAGGCCAGGTCTTTGCGCAGGGCATGATCCTCACCGGCGTAGAGGATCAGGGCGTTCTTGGTGTCCGCGATGCCGAACACCCGCCACGCGGTACCGTCGATGACGCGGTAGGAAAAGCCCGGCACGCCATTGGCCAGCGGCTCGTCGGGTGCGCTGGCCGAATGCAGGCGGAAAGAGCCGTCGCGCTTGTGCAGTTGGAAGACGAAGGCGTGTTTGTGGTGGCTTTCGTCGGCGCGGAATGGCCGGTGAAGATCGTCCGCCGGCGCCAGGTAGGCCGGCACGAGCCGCGGCAGCATGTCCTGGAGTTGCTCCAGCTCGCCCCGTTCCGCACTCGCCGTTGCCAAGGCAAGCAAAATGCGTGCGGACTGCGCCAGGTGGCTGTCCCAGAGGTCGTCGACCTCTGCCAGGGCGCCGCTGTACAGGAAATAGTTGACGGGCACCCAAAGGAGCAGGGTGCCGCCGAAGAACAGCAGGACCAGGCGCCGTCGAAGCGACATCGCCAAGCTGTCATTAGACGAGGCGATAACCGAAGCCCCGCACG
>Ga0316577_10000560_pt1 | contig 15165 bp, 9 predicted proteins | sample S5NA_FD_203073 | JGI IMG/M metagenome (GOLD analysis project Ga0316577, IMG submission 203073) | Rhizosphere microbial communities from salt marsh grasses in Alabama, United States - S5-7_050615r2r1 | ecosystem: Host-associated > Plants > Roots > Rhizosphere | place: USA: Alabama | collected... | reverse complement strand
GTTCCGGGCCCTGGAGGTGGCTCAGGCATCCGTGTTCCCGGGGGGGCTGGTGGTACCCACCATGGTTACGGGCGCCACCGACTCGGCCCAACTCCGGGCTAAAGGAGTGAAGGCGTACGGCATCGGAAGCGTCACCGACGAGGCCACCGGTTCCCGGGCCCACGGAAACGATGAGCGCACCCTGGTGGAAGGCGTCGGTCTCTTCGTGCGGTTCCTCTATCGGACGGTCACGGAGGTGGCGGGAGGGTAGGTATCGGCGGTGCGGACAGGCCGCCGACTGCCAACCCAGAGCCGACCCTCAGGGATTCTATTCACCTGACGGCCACGAAAGTCCCCCGCCGGGAAGCCGGGCCCGTCTCGACGGAGTGCTTCACCTCCAGAAGTAGTTCCAGGTGTAGGCCAACTCCATGGGCTCCGCCGGCTGTAGATCTACGGTCCAGGTAATCCGTCCCACGCTGTTGAAGTGGTGCCACCACCATGGCCAGGAGAACCAACCCCACCAGGTGGGGAAGGGCCCGGGACCCTCGGCGAAAGACGGGTCTTCGAAGAGATTGACCATCTCGATCTCACCGTCGCGTTCGGCTGAGACCACGTTGCCCAAGACATGACGGACGACTTCCACCGTTACGGGTGTGTCCCGGTAGCTCGTGAGGGTGATGGTGCCTGCCAGGTCCACCCGCCCGAATTGATCCCCCTGCCAGATGGTGGCGTTGGGAACTCTTCCCGTCTCGTTGTCCTTCTTCTTCACCTGGATGTCCACCGCCTGGGTGATCTCGAGATCGGTGTCTGCTCCGGGGGCCGCGTACCGCATGAGGCCCTGCGCCAGGAGGCGACCCTCGGCTAGGATGAGGGCCGGGGCGGTGGTGAGTGGATGTTCGCTCTCGTTGGTGAGGCGAACCTTGTGCATGACCCGGGGGGCGGCGAGGATCTGCGCCATCTCCGTCTGCCTTCCGGTGTTGAAATTCCTCCAGACCTCCGGGGGCGGCGTGAAGGGAATGGTCAGGGCGAAGACATCCTTGTAGGCCATCTCGTACTCCGCCACCGGAAGGACCATCCGCTGGCCCTTCTTCAGCGTCACGTGCTCCACCGTGAAGACGAAGAGGTCCTCGTTTTCTGCACCTCCCACCACCTCCGGTCCGGGCTCACCCCCCGAAGGGGAGGGCGCCTGCCTGAGTTCTCCCTCCATCATGGGTGCCTGGGTCATGATGGCGTTGGAAAACCCGAGAGCCGTCTGACTGTCCCGACGGAAGTACTGCGAGAGCTGAGCGGCAGCCTCCTGGATCGCAATTGGGTCGGGCGTGTCCTGGAAGACGAACCGTGGGACCCCGATGACCAGATGGGCCGTGACGTCCTCCAGGTCGGCGAGCTCGTTCACCAACGTGGCCTGGAGCCTCACCCGAGCCCGGCCCACCCCGTCGATATCGACCCTGTAACTCGGGATCCAGCGGATCCCCTTTTGAAGGTAGAGGAGACCCACGTCTGCTTCCCGCCGGGCTCCACCAGCAGACCATTCGAGCGCCAGGGTCAACGTTCCCCGAAACTCTTCCCGGGAGAGGAGCTCTTGGTAGGACTCCGGAAAGCTGATTCCCAGGATACGGTCGATGGCTACCACCTTCACTCCGGCATCGGTGTCCAACAGGACGATGTCCCCCTTCACGCTCACCTTTTCGCCGGAACCGGAGGGATCCAGCGCTTCCTGCTCCTCCCCGCTCTGGGCCGGGACGTCCAGGATCGTGGCCGGATACTCCAGAATTCCGGCGCCACCTGCCTCCCTGACGGTGACGGCGCTCCCCACGTTGGCCTCGATGAGGTCCCTCAGACTGATGGCGGTCCGGTCGACCCAGACCTTGTGTCGACCCGCCACAACGGATTGGAGGCTCGCTTCCTCGTCCGCCGAGAAGGGCCAGAACGTTCCAATCACCGGATTGGGCAGGTAGTCCAGGACCGCGGTCCCGCCGGGGTTCACCGCAAGCGTCCCACTGTGGAGGACGAAGGCGTGCCCATCCTTGAAGACGGTCACCTCTCGCACCGGGATATCCGCCAGTGGGCTGGACACCTGGGAGACCTGGGCGCCCGCCCGTGGGGCCAGACCGGCTACCACGAGAAGGGATAGGAGAGGGGAGATCGGGGTCTTCATGACGTGTCCTCGGCCGGGAACCAGCGATTCGGAGGAACCTTTCCGAAAGGTAGGGCTGTCCCGGGCCGATGGGCCACCCACCTATCCCCTCTCTTGCGGTTCTCCCTATCCGGAGCCAGGCGAGGTCGGTGGAGGCGTTTCCTGGAAGGCTTTCACTGCCTCGACGATCCCCCGAGCCGCACGCTCCGGGTCGTCGACGATCACCCGCCGGTCCCGGGGGCTCGTCAGAAACCCGGTCTCCATGATGACCCCGATGGTCATGGGATGGAGGGCGTGCTCATAACGGCGGAAGTTGAAGGCGTAGTAGTTCTGCATACGGCGGGTGACGGTGGGGATGCGCGTCAGCCCCGTCTCCTCTCCGTAGCTCTTCTGGAGCAGATCCACGAAGCGGGAAGCTCGTCCGGTGGCATCCCGCCTGGGGGCAGCCACCCGGTAGCCGGAGGTCCTCGGGTCGGTGCTCCCGTCAGCGTGGATGGAGATAAAGAGATGGGCCCGGTAGCTGGGGGGTACCACCGCCGGGAGAAGGTCCACCTCGTAGCCCAGCTCCTCCAGCAGGGCGCCTGCGCGTTGGGCAATCTCCATGGTCGCCTCCCACTCCAGCGTGCCTTCCCAACGCGTGCCGTTGTCCCGGAGGCCGGAGAGCTCCGGGGGGGCTTCGTCGGCCTTCCAGTGACCCACCTGAAGGCCGATGCGCACGGGCCCCGCCGGAGGCTCCCACTCGGAGGGGGTGGGAATGGGCCCTGGGTATCGGTTTCGTCTCCTCCTCCGGGCAACCTGTCGGGTGGCCTCGGGCGGACGGGCGCGCTCCTGGACGAGCCCCGCCCCATCCTCCACCAGGGTTTCGGGCGCGGGGAGGACGGAGGGTGGTTCGGAGAGACCCGGAGGCGGTGGGGGCTGGGACCGGGCCCGCACGCTGACGCCCGCGACCCCCGCCACCAGGGCGAAGGCGCACACGTACCCGGCGAACCTCATGGGCCCTCCTCTGTGGACAGGACCTCGGAGCGGGTTCCATGCCGGACCCCCGCCTGGGCTCTGTGCCCAGCCTCATCCTAATAGAGGCACAAGAGGAGATAAACGTTGGCCCCCCGCCGTGATGAGAGAACGATCCGGAGGCCTCCCACCACCGGCCCGGGAACACTCTCCACCACCCTTACTCTCGTCTAAGGGCTTCCACGGGATCCACGTTCATGGCCCTGCGGGTCGACACGGAGGATGCGGAGAGTCCAGCCAGGAGCACGCCCGCGGCACAGGCAACATAGGTCGGCGGGTCTGTGGGCCCGATCCCCCAGAGCAGGTCCGCCAGGAGATCGGCGGCGAAGAAGGCTATGCACAGGCCCAGGGCCAGGCCCGCCCCCACCGCCTTCAGTCCCCGGGCAAGAAACTGCCGGTTGACATCTCCTCGCGTGGCGCCCAGTGCCAGTCTCACTCCGATCTCCCGGGTGCGGTGCGTGACGGAGAGACTCATGACTCCGTATACCCCCAGTATGGCCAGGGCCAGGCCGAGGATCCCGAAGGAGGAGAGGAGAAGAGCCTGAAAGCGCTGGCGGGCCACGGACTGCCGGAAGGCGTTGCCTACCCAGTAGGTCTCGCCGATGGGGAGGCTTGGATCCATCCGCCGCACCTGACTCTGCACCAGGGAAGCCACCTCACCCAGATCGCGGTCACTCCGCACGAGGATCACCCCCGACCGGAGCGGAACGTCGGACGCCGGGAGGTAGATCTGCATCCGGTCCGGGCTGTCCCCCAGCCACCAGGCTTTGAAGTCCGGGACGATGCCCACTACCGTCATCCAGGGGGATGGCCCGAAGTCCGAGTCCAGCCGGATGCGGGAACCCACTCCACCGTCCCCATCAGGCCAAAGCCTTTCGGCCCCGGTCCGGTTCACGATCACCACCTGAGCCCGGTCGGAAATCTCGGCTTCCGTGAAGGGGCGTCCACTCAGAAAAGGAGCGCCCACGACCCGAAAGTAGGTGGGTGACACCCAGTTGCCCGCGTGGACCTCGAACCCTTCTCCCTCTGCGGCGGCGCGGCCTTCCACGTTGACGGTACCCGGGGCCCCGGCCACCCGAGGCGGCACATACCTGGCCCAGCCCGCAGATCGGACCCCCGGGGCTCTCTCCAGGCCGTTTACGACCTCGTCGAAGAAGGCTATACGTTCCGTTCCCACGTCGTAGCGGGTGCGGGGTAGATTCAGCCCCACGGCTGCCAGACCTTCCGTCTGGAAGCCCGGGTCTACCGAAAGCAACCGACGGAGACTGTTGGAGAGAAGCCCGGCGGAAAGGACCAGGACCGTGGCCAGGGCCACCTGCGCCACCACCAGGGATCCGTGGGCCCTCCATCCCGCGGACGGTTTCCAACCCCCGGGACTCTGCCGGGAGACCACCCCAGCCGGAGTCAACCTCCTGAGGTGGAGGATGGGGATCAGGCTGAATGCGAACACGGTGACGAGGCCCGCCACGGTGGCAAAGGCCAGGGTCTCCGGGTCCACCCGGGCGGATCGGATCACCGGCAGGCTCCCTCCCGCGATCCACACCGCGGCATGCACCATCCATCCCGCCGTGAGGATTGCCAGGAGCGTTCCGGCTCCGCCCAGCAGGAGGCTCTCGGTGACCAGCTGGCCGGCCAGGCGGCTGCGCCCGGCTCCCAGGGCCAAGCGCACGTTCATCTCACCGCCCCTGGCAATGCGCCGCACCAGGATGAGGGTGGCGATGTTGGCACACGCGATGAGGAGCACGATTGCCACGGCCCCGAAGACCACCCAGAGACCTCGACGGAACCCCCAGGAAAGAGCGTCCCTGGCGGATACAACCAGGGGGAACCACTCGCTCTGACCTTCCATGAGCGGGGCCACCCGAGTCTGGATGACGTCCAGGCGTTCCTGGGCCTCCTCCACGGTAAGGCCCGGTTGCAGGCGAGCCACGATGTTGGGAGATCCGGTCCAGCCTCCCGCAGCGTCCGTCAGGAGCGGGAGCAGGACTTCCTTGGTCTGGGCCCCGAAGAAGGTGGTTTCCAGGAGAGCTCGTGTGGCGCTGGGGATCACCCCCACCACCGTGTGGAGGGTTCCATCCACCCAAGCGGTTCGCCCGATCACCCCGGGGTCCGATCCAAATTGGCGGGCCCACAGCTCCTCCGTGAGGAGCAGGACCTCTCCACCCCCCGGGATGGCGTCCTCGCGACTGAACAAACGCCCCAGGATGGGAGTGGCCGAGATCAACGAGAGGATCTCGGAGGAGATCCGGGCCCCCGGCACCGAGACGATGCCTTCATCTATGGACAGGTGGATCTCCTCCTCGGCGTAGGCTCCCACCTGGTCGAAGACGCCCTCTTCTTCCCGCCAGGCGGCGACCATGGGCGCAGCCGGCGGACCCAGCGATCGCCTTCCGTCCTCGAGCTTCTCGTATCGCCAGAGTTGTACCATCCGGTCACCTCCCGGAAAGGGGAGGGGATCGAGGACCAGACTGTGGACCAGGCTGAATACCGCTGTGTTCACGCCGATCCCCAGAGCGAAGGTGAGGATGACCGTCAGGGAGAATCCGGGGGCTCCCAAAAGGCTGCGGGCGGCGTACTTCCCGTCCTGGCCCGGGGTAGACAAGGAGAGGGCGCGGAGGGCCCGGCGCCACCCGGCCTCCCGGTGGGTGAGGCGCCATCGGAGGAGAGGTCCCAGGGACCTCAGGACCTGCCTCCGGTACCAACGGCGAGCCGCCGGTTCCCCCTGAGCGACCACCTGGTCCTCGAACTCCTCCAGGATGTTCCCGAGGACGTCCTCCCTGAACCTGCGATCCGCGAGGAGGGCCAGGGTCCACCTGAAGAAGGGGGGTGGGTTCGGCATTGTTGGTCCTCCCCTCAGCCCTCCTGGGTGATGGGGGTCCCCTGCAGCATGCGCTGGAGCATTGCGGTGGAGTGCTCCACCGCGGCGAGACCCCGCTTGGTGAGGGAGACGAGCTTCCGGGACCGGCCCCCCTGGACCGGCTGGGGATCGGAGACCCGGAACTCCACCAACTTCTTCTCCTCCAGGCGTCCAAGGGTGGCATAGACGGCTCCGATGGACACGGGTCTCCCGGCTCGCTCTTCAATCTCTCGTCGGATGCTGACCCCGTAGGCGTCGTCCCCAAGCCTCAGGATGGCGAGCATCACGTAGATCTCGAATTCTGCCAGGTAGTCGCCTTTCGGCACGGGATCCCTCCTCGGGTCCTCGGGAAGGCTCCGGGGCGGCCGCCCCGGCGGTGGGAAAACCTGGGCAATATCTTATACAAACGAGTAGTAAGGTGTCAACCCGAGGTGGGAGAGGTCCTCTGGCGGGAGGGTGCGATCCGGCGGCCTTTCCGCGTCGTGGGCGTTCGCGATCCCTCTGTCTAGACCGATTTCTGTTCAGGTAAACAAATTTTCTCTTGACATCAAATACCAATCGAAAATAACCTGGACTCGGCGGCGGAGGGCGGCTGGGCTCCCCACTGCCATCGTAATTCAGGACCCGAGACCGCTCCGCCATGGGGCGGATTCCGGCGGCAGCCCCGGAGGTGAGGGGGGTGCCGACGATTTCTAGTTTGCCGTGGGATTCGGAGGGGAGGGCAGGCGGTGGTAGTCCTACCCCTTGCCCGGACAATAGAGGGCATCGCAGGTCGCATCGGGCATCGGGGGGGTATCCCAGGAGACGCAACGCATGGACCGTCGTCAATTCTGTCGTTCAGCCATCGCAGCCGGCGTAGCCGGATCCTTCCCGTGGGTATCAGCGTGTGAGCGCGGTGCCCGGGAAGCATCTACCGCAGACACCAGCATTGCCGCGATCTCCCTCGATGGCGCCGAGATCGAGTTGGAGCGGGCCGCCGTCCGGGAGCTCAGCGAGAGCCTGTCGGGGTCCCTTCTTCTGTCCGACAGCCCGCAGTACGACAGCGCACGCATGATCTGGAACGGCATGCACGACAAACACCCTGCCCTGATCGCCCGCTGTGTGAATGCCCGGGACGTGAGCGAGGCCGTCACCTTCGCCCGGGAACGGGAGCTGCTCCTGGCGGTGCGGGGCGGGGGGCACAGCTGGCCGGGGAAATCCGTGTGCGAAGGCGGGCTGATGATCGACCTTTCACAGATGAACGGAGTCACCGCTGATCCGGACCAGAGGCGTGCACACGCCCAGGGCGGCGCCCTCCTGATCGGACTCGACACGGCGGCCAGGGAGCATGGATTGATCACGACGGGCGGCGAGGTCTCCCACACCGGAGTCGGCGGCTTCACCCTGGGGGGTGGCTTCGGCCGTCTCAATCGTAAGTTCGGGCTGGCCGTCGACAACCTCCGGTCTGCCGAGATCGTCACCGAGAACGGACAGATCCGCAGGATCAGCGAGGAAGAGGAGCCAGACCTGTTCTGGGCGATCCGCGGTGGTGGCGGAAACTTCGGCGTGGTGACGGAATTCGAGTTTCAGCTCCATCCGTTTCCTCTGGAGGTCCTGTCGGGCAATGTCGTCTGGCCTGTCGAGCAGGCGCGGGACGTCCTCGACTTCTACGGCGAATGGCACGCCGGCCTGTCGGACGACCTCTATGTTGCCCCTGCCATGATGACGATGCCCGAGGGCCAGGGCGTGCTGGTGATGGCGGTGGTCTACGCCGGAGATCCTGCCGCCGGCGAGAGGGAGATCGCACCCCTGCTCCGCGTCGGCCAACCCTTGGAGAATGGAGTCATTGTCCAGGACTACATGGTCATGCAGACACAGGAGGACGCCATTCTTCACCACGGGATCCGATCGTACGCGAAGAATGGGATGATCCGGGAGATCACTCCGGCCTTCATCGACGCGATGATCGAGTCTTATCGTCCGGATCCCCGGATCGCGGTGTTCACACACACCTCGGGCGGCGCGGTCAACCGTGTCGACGAGCTGGCGACGGCCTTCCCTTATCGCGGGGCCGACGTGATGCTGGGGTTCGCCGGCATATGGGCCGACCCGGCGGAGGATGAGGAAGTGATTGTGGCGACCCGTGATTGGTACAACCAGTTCGAGCCCTTCACCGGCGGCTATTACCAGAACATCGAGTGGGAGATCGACGAGTCGGCCCAGGGGAATTACGGACCTGCCTACCGGCGGCTTGCGGAGATCAAGGCCCGACACGATCCCATGAACCTCTTTCGCCTGAACAGCAACGTGCGTCCAGCTGTCCAGCCCTGACTTCAGAGATCTGGGGAAGGGGCACCCTGGGGGTCGGGACGGCGCTGGTAGGTCCGGAGGGAACCACCGACGTCCCCGTGGGGGGCTGGCCCGCGACCTCCCCTGCGAAGCGCTTCTCAGAGGCCGAGAGTGAACTGCACGTTCCCTCCGCCGAACCCGAAGAAGCTGAAGACGTGACTGACCGAGACGTGGAGGCTACCACGTTCGCTGAAATGATAGGTGTAACCCACCTTCACCTTCTCGGTCATGTCATCGGCCCGGTAGCTGTCGGCACCCCCCCGATCATGGAAATCCCAGGCGTACACGGACCCCATGTACCCCAGGACCAGGGCATGATCGCCACGAGTGAAGGTGTAGGTGGCGAAGGGAAGCCACTCGCGACGGTGGTACCCGAAATCCCTTGAGCCGGTGGCCTCCGCGTCCTGCCAGACCCGCTGAATGCCGAGTCGGAGTCCGTGCCCGGCGCCTGGGTTCAGGGCGTATCGGAGGGCTAGAAAGGAGATGCGGTTGCGGTAACGGTACGCCGCCTCGTCGGCTTGCTGAAACGACTTCGACTCTGAAAACCGGTAGTGATTCCCGGAGATCTCCAGGAGCCAACGGCTCACCCGCTGGTAGAAGAGGCGGAGCCGAGCCTGGCCTTCCTCTTGCCCGAAAGAACGCAGGTCCGGGGACTTCGAGGGATCTTCGTACTTCCGGAAGAACCCTCGACGCATGAGTCCCCTCCTGTGCGGAACTCTCCCTCGGCGCGCGGCCCTCGATGAAATCCAGGATCGAATCCCTGGATTCTCTGGGGGTCGGCCCCGTGTATTGGAGTGTGGGGAACGGGGGGAGGAGTGGGCAAGGGCCCACCAGGGGCGTGGACGATAAATGCTCCGATGGTAACAGGTGAGCTGCACCACCGGAGCCTCTGCCACGGGTCCCTGATCCCGGAGAGGTGGACTCCCACTGGGCCGGCCTGCAGATTCCCTCTGGATCTGCCGAAGAGAGGACTCATTCCCGGGATCGAAGATGTCTGAACACCTGACCCCAGGACTGCGGAAGTGGCTGGCGCGAGCAGGCTGGATGGCCCTGGCGGCGTATGTAGTCGTCTTCTTCTTCAACCTCCTCCGACCTCTTCCGTCGGGGGTCTCCTTCGCCGGCCCGTTTCGGGAGGTGGGGGACCTGGAATTCCTGTACGACCTCACCGTGTGGCGGGATGGAGAGCTGAGGGCCGATCAGCGGATCTTCGACCGGGTCTTCTCCATGATCGACGCGGCGGAAGAGTTCGTGGTCCTGGACATGTTCCTGTTCAATGGGGAGCACGGCGGTGAGCGGGAGTATCGCCCCCTGTCCGCGGAGCTCACGAGGCACCTCCTTGCGCGAAGAGCGGCCCGACCCGACCTCGAGACGATCTTCATCACCGACGAGATCAACAACTTCTATGGCGCCTACACCAGCCCCGAGATTGCCGAGCTCCGAGGGGCTGGTGTCCAAGTCATCACGACTCGCATGACGCCGTTGCGGGACTCGAACCCGGTGTTCTCCGCAGGCTGGAGAATTCTGGCGAAGTGGTTTGGAACAGGGGGCCCGGGATGGCTTCCGCATCCACTAAGCAGCACCGGAAGGAAGGTCACGGCCCGTTCCTACCTGAAGCTCCTCAACATGAAGGCCAATCATCGGAAGCTCGTGGTGACGGAAAAGGAGTGCCTGGTGGGGTCGGCGAACCCACACGATGCCAGCGGGTTTCACTCCAACATCGCGTTCGCGGGAAGTGGCGGAGTGTGTGAGGATCTCCTGGAATCGGAGAAGGCTGCTGCGGCCCTTTCAGGGGTCTCGGTCACCGGGTGGCCGGCATACGGGGTGCGATGGGAGGGCGGGGTGGTATCTCCCTCCCCCGGAGAAGGGGATCGGGGCGGCTCACCAGGGTTCGGCCACGTGCAGGTGGTGACCGAAGGGAAGATCTTCGACGCCCTCATGGAAGAGCTGCGTGTGTCGGAGGCCGGAGACCGCGTCGATCTCGCCATGTTCTACCTCTCGGAGCGTCGCGTCGTCGGGGCCCTCCTGGAGGCTGCCGAACGGGGTGTGGTGGTTCGCCTGGTCCTGGACCCGAACGAGGACGCCTTCGGCCGTGAAAAAAAAGGGATCCCGAACCGCCAGGTGGCGTGGGAGCTCGTTGACCGCTCCGACGGACGGATTCGTGTGCGCTGGTACGACACCCACGGGGAGCAGTTCCACACCAAGCTGGTGGTGGTGACCCGGGGGGACCAGGTGGCCGTCCTGGGGGGCTCCGCCAACCTCACACGGCGGAACATCCGCGACTTCAATCTGGAAACGGACCTCCGACTTCGGCTTCCAGTGGATGCGCCCATGGCCCTGGCCGTCCGGGAGTACTTCGACGGCATCTTCACGAACCGGGACGGGGAATACACGGCGCCCTTCGAGCGGTACCGGGATGACAGCTGGCTGAAGGGGCTGATCTACCGGTTCCAGGAGTCCACCGGATTAAGCTCGTTCTGAGCGGGAAGGGAAGACAGCACCCCCAGTTGCACCTGACGGTACCGTCTCCGATCCCCTGAGTCACCTTTCGACCCGCTCCAATCTCCCCTCTCATCCCTCCCCCCCGGTGCAACCTTCCGGGGACGGATTACGTCCTAACCAGTAGCTGCTCCCCTCAATGTTTCAGGGGAGGCGTGACGAAAGCCGGATTCGGCGCAGTCGACGGGCCGATTCGGCGGCACCCCGGCACTGGATCTCAGAGAGCGCCATTCCCATGAGCGACGAAACGCTGAACCTCCTCCAGGGGACCCTGGACATCCTGGTCCTCCGTTCTCTTCTGACCGGCCCCCTCCACGGCTACGCCGTCGCCCGCTGGATCCGTGAGACGAGCGAGGACGCACTCAGAATCGAGGAAGGGGCCCTATACACCGCCCTCCACCGAATGGAAAAGCGGAAGTGGCTCAGGAGCGATTGGGGACTCAGCGAGAACAACCGCAAGGCCAAGTACTATTCACTGACGGAACGGGGCAGGCAGGAGCTGGAGGCCGGTGCCCTGAGCTGGACCCGCTACGCAGAGGCTGTCTTCAAGATCCTGGGAGCTCGGGAGAGGGAGGCCGCGTCATGAAAGGGCTCGGGGGAGTTCGGCGCTTCTTCCGCCTGGGGGCCTTCCGTCCGGACCCGGATGAGGATCTGGAGACCGAGCTCTCCTTTCACTTCCGGCAAACCGAAGAGGAGCTGGTGGCCCGGGGGATGTCTCCGGAAACGGCCCGACAAGAAGCGAGGAGGCGTTTCGGGGATCTGGATCGGTACCGGAGGGACCTCTCCCGCATCGACCGAGGCACGACCGCCCGCCACCGCCGCACTGCTCTTCTGGAAGCCGTGGTGCAGGACGTTCGGTACCTCCTGAGGGGGCTGGCCCGGACCCCGGGGTTTACCGTGGCCGTGGTTCTGACCCTTGCCCTGGGCATCGGCGCCAACGCCACCATGTTCGGCATCATCGACCGTCTACTTCTGAGTCCTCCCAGTGGCGTGGCGGATCCCGAATACGTAGCCCGGCTTCAGATCGACCGCGTATCCCCCTTCACCGGTGATCGGGGGATATGGTCCTATCTCACCTTCCAGGATTACCAGGATTTCCTGGAGGCCGGAGGCCTGGAAGCGGTGGGCGCCTACGGGAGCCAGAGCGTAATCCTGGGCCGGGGCGAGGAGGCCGAACGGGTGAACGCCGTCTTCGTCACGGCGTCTTTCCTCAGGGTCCTGGGGGTCCAACCCGTCCTGGGCCGGTTCTTCGAAGAGGCTGAGGCCCAGGCCGGCACCTCCCGGGTAGCGGTCCTGAGCTACGGCCTCTGGCAGAGGCGCTACGGAGGGAGCCGGGACGTCCTCGGACGGACCCTCTCGGTGGGGAACGGGAGCTACACCGTGGTGGGGGTGGCCCCGCAGGGGTTCAACGGCGTGGACCTGGAGCGGGTGGATCTCATCCTCCCGATTCATGCCTACACGGTCCACACGGGATCCGACCGCTGGGTGGCTTCCCGGGGATATTACTGGCTCCAGGCCGTGGCCCGCCTGGCGCCCTCCGCTTCACGGGTGGCCGTCGCGGAGGAGGCCACGGCCCTCCACCGGAACGGCCGCCGGGAATACATCGACCGGGGGAGTTATCCGGAAGAAGCCAGTGTCGTCCTGGGTCCCCTTCAGGCGGCCCTCGGGCCAGAGGCCCCTGGGGAGGTGAAGGTGTCGTGGTGGCTGGCGGGAGTGACTCTCATTGTGCTCCTCATCGCATGCGCCAACGTGGCCAACCTCCTTCTGGCCCGTGGAGCGGGGCGGCAGAGGGAGTTGGGGATCCGGGTCGCCCTGGGGATCTCCCATCGTCGGCTCGTGGGGCAGCTCCTCTCCGAGAGCGTGATCCTGGCGGGGACGGGAGGTGTCGTGGGTCTGGCCATGGCCTACTGGGGAGGGGCAGTCCTGCAACGGGTCTTTCTGCCCGACGTGCCCTGGGCCGACTCCACTGTGAACCACCGAGTCCTCCTCTTCACCCTGGTCCTGGCGGTGGTTACGGGCCTCCTGGCGGGAACGGCCCCGGCGTGGAAGGGGGCTCGCGGTGGGGTGGTGGGCGCCATGAAGGAAAGGGGGTGGGGAGGCAGCGGACGTCGGTCCAGGGGTCAGGCGGCTCTCCTCGTCACCCAGGCTGCCCTCTCCCTGATCCTCCTGGTGGGTGCGGGGCTCTTCGTTCGGAGCCTGCGCCAAGCCCAGAAGCTGGACATGGGGTTCGATCCGGAGGGCCTGGTGGTGGCCCGGCTGTCACTGGACGGCGAATGGGAGCCGAAAGCCAGGCTGGAGCTGGCCCAGCGAGCCGTCGCTCGGCTGGAAGCCCTCCCGGGGGTGATGGCGGCCGGGACCGCCAACCCGGGACCCTTCGCGGGGATGTGGGCCCTCGACTTCTTCGTGCCGGGGATGGATTCCATTCCGGCTCCCCCGTTGATGGGGCCCTTCATCATGGGGGTGAGCCCCGGATACCTCCCGACCCTGGGCGCTCGCCTCCAGGAGGGGCGCCTGTTCACCGATCAGGAGGCGGCGTCCGGCGCACGGGTCGCCGTGGTGACCCGGAACATGGCCCGGGGACTGTGGCCCACCGAATCTGCTCTTGGGAAATGCTTCAAACTGAATGAGCCCGACAATCCCTGTTGGGAAGTCGTGGGAGTGGTGGAGGACGGCTACCTGAGCCAGATCACGGAAGGGATGCCCTGGCAGTACTACCTGCCCTTCGGGACCCCGGCCCTGGAGCTGGGGATGTACCCGGAAGTCCTGATGATCCGGGCACGAGGGGATCCGTCGAACCTCCTTCAAACGCTGAGAGTTGAGCTCAGAGGATTGGATCCCGGGGTGCGTTTCGCCCACGTCCAGCTTCTTCAGAACCTCATTGACCCCCAACTCCGCTCCTGGCGTCTGGGGGCCACTATGTTCTCCCTCTTCGGGATCCTGGCGCTCCTGGTCGCCTCCGTGGGGTTGTACTCGGTGCTGGCGTTCAATGTGGCCCGACGCACCCGTGAGTTGGGGGTTCGGCACGCTGTGGGAGCCTCCAGAGGGCACATCGTGGGAATGGTGGTCCGAGAATCGGTGGGGACGACGGGGGTGGGAGTGGTCGTGGGCCTGGTTCTGGCCGTCATCGCCGGCGGGAAGCTGGGGCCTCTCCTCTTCGAGACCTCCCCCCGGGACCCGGTGGTCATCGGTGGGGTGGTGGGTGCCCTCCTGCTGGTGGCGGTGGTGGCCGGGGCCCTGCCGGCCCGATCGGCTTCCCGGGTGGACCCGATACAGGCCCTGCGGTCGGACTGATGGATCGGCCGGGGGGGGCGGCGGCGCTCCCCTGTGTTGAGGCCGCCTCCACCCCAGCTGGCCGGTGTGCAGAGCTCCTCTCCTCTTCCCGGCGACTTCAACTCGCTGGGGTTGCCGCCAGCACCGACTCCGGCGTGAAGGGCATGGTGAAGAGCCGGGCGCCGCAGGCGTCGTAGATGGCGTTGGCGAGCACGGCCCCGATGCACACGATGGCCGGCTCACCTCCTCCCTGGGGCGCCAGCTCGTCGTTGGGAACGAGGACCGTCTGGATCTCCGGGAGATCCGAGAACTTGGGTAACTGATACGTGTCGAAGTTCCGGTCCAGGATGTCACCACCCTGGAACCGGATGTGCTCCTTGAAGGCGTACCCCAGCCCCATGGTGATGCACCCCTCCATCTGCATGGTGGCACCCATGGGATTCACGACGATGCCCATCTCCTGGGCGCAGAGCATACGGTCGACACGGACGTTCCCCGTGCCCTCGTCGACACTCACCTCAGCCACATGGGCCACGTAGGTGCCAGCGTCGAGCCCGCAGGCGATGCCGAGACCCCGCCCGCTGGGGGCCGGGGCCGCCTTCCAGTCGGCCAGCTCCGCCACGGCCTCGAGAACGCTCCGTAGCCGCGAATCGGTAGCGTTGCGGAGCCGGAATTCCATGGGATCGATGCCCGCGTCGGCGGCCATGATGTCGATCTGCGACTCCCGTGCGAAGGTGTTGGAGTTGGCGCCGGGGGCCCGCCACGGGCCTGTGGCGAAGGGGTGGACACCGCGCGCAGAGTGTGAGACCACGGCCGCGTTGGGCACATTGTACAGGACCTCGGCGCCGCGGGTCCCCGCCATGTATACGTGATAGTCCCAAAGCTGTATGCGCCCCGCCCCGTCGATCCCGGACCGCACCTTCACCACGGCTGCAGAGTGAAAAGTGTCGTAGAAGAACTCCTCTTCCCGCGTCCACATGACCTGGACCGGACGCTGGGTGATCCATGCCAGCCGGGCCGCCTCCGCCACCTGTCCCCCCGAGGACTTCCCGCCGAACCCTCCACCCACGTACGGGGTGATGACCTT
>Ga0316577_10000557_pt1 | contig 15181 bp, 11 predicted proteins | sample S5NA_FD_203073 | JGI IMG/M metagenome (GOLD analysis project Ga0316577, IMG submission 203073) | Rhizosphere microbial communities from salt marsh grasses in Alabama, United States - S5-7_050615r2r1 | ecosystem: Host-associated > Plants > Roots > Rhizosphere | place: USA: Alabama | collected... | reverse complement strand
TGTGTCCGTTGACCTTGGCCTGGATGAAAAGCGGCTGGACCTCGTTGTTGGTATGGCTGCCGTTGGGTTCGATTTCGTCCAGGGTCACCAACAAAGCCTCGGCGTCTTGGGAGGTGCCGGTATAATCCACCCATACGCTGCCACTCTCGCCGAAATCCGCAAAGGTACATCCCTCAACCCTGCCGCCATCGAAACGGATTTCGCCGCCGGTGGCATCGGCCGTGGAAGCATAACTGAGCTGGATCGTGCCGCCGCCGCCGGCCGGTCCGCACCCGGAAAACTTCTCGGCCGTGCCGCCCATGGCCGACACCACACCGTTGATGTCTATCCGGCTGTCCGATTCCAGGGTGATCTGTCCCCCGTCGCCCCCCGTCCCGGCATGGCTGGGAATCGTGCCCCAGACACCGCGAACGTGGATCCCGCCATTTTTGCCGTCAGCCCGAACAGATCCATTGATCTGGATCGAAGATCCTTTGATGATGATCTCTCCCGCGCTTTCACCGTCCTCTCCGCTGTTGCCCAGGGCGGCCGTTCCGCTGAGGTCGATATCACCGTCGATCACCACCGCTCCGGCCATGTCCAGGGTGAGTGTCGGCATGGAGGAATCTTCGTCATTAATGTTCCGGACAGCGGCCGTCACAAGACCCCCGGTGGCAATCTCAAGGGATCCGGCCGCCAGGGTCGGCGCGCTGCCGCGGGCGATCACCAACGTTCCGGCGATGTTCACCCGGGAAGCGGCGCCCAGCTGAAGGTCGTCCGACAGAATCAGCGAATCACCGGCGGCCACGCTCAGATCGCCTGTCATCGCGATGTTCGAGACGGCATCAATGGCGCTGTTGCCCTGATTGTCCACGGCCGATACCTGCAGGGAAGCCGGGGCCGAGGGGGTCTCGATCAGGACCGTCAGCACCCCATCCTGGATCTCGCTGCCCGAATGGACTGCATCGTACCCGAATCCGGTCACCTGAACCTCCCTGACACCGGTTCCGGAATCGCTGACCCGAATCTTCAACTCCAGGGATTCGTCGATGGAGATCTGGGTACCGGCAGTGGGATAGGTGATCTGCAGATCGGGGCCGGTGGTGTCTTCGGCGCCGGCCACGCTGGCCACCAAGGGGTTGCCCTGGATGCGTCCGGCGATGTCGGTCTCCCCGGCCGTCAGTTTCAGGCGACCGTCGCAGGCCACATCGCCGCCAGCCATGGTGATCCGCTCCTCGGCCGCCAGGGTCACCGTACCAGGGTCACCGTTGCGGCCGTTGCTGGGGCTGCCGAAGGATGTGCCGCGGCCGCCGCGGCCACCGTAAGTCTCGATTTCGGCGCCGCTCAGGTCCATCGTAGCGGCCGTAAGCTGGATTGCGCCCCCGTTGCCGGCGCTGCAACCCGAACTGCCGGCGCCTGCGGTGACGGAAGTGCTGCCGCTGCCCCCGTGATTCTGAATGCTGGCGCTGATGGCGAGGCTGCCGGCCGTGATGGTCACATCCCCGCCATCCTGTCCATAGCAACTATTGCAGGTGGCCCCCGAGGAGACGCGCGTGCCGCTGCGGCCGTTCAGCATAATATCGCCCTGGATCACCAGCGCGTCGGCGACCTTCAAGGTGATCTCCGGGGCGTCGAAGTAGTCGCAAGTACTGTATTGGTATCCGATACCGCCGCTATCGGTGATGGTCAGGGAGTTGGCGGTGATGGTGGCGGTGCTGCCCCTGGTCAGCTGCAGCTTGCCGGAAATTTCCAGGTGATCAAAGACCAGTCCAGCATTGAGGGCTTTCAGGTCATCCAGGGTGCCGCCGCTGAAGCGGGTGGTTCCGGCGGCACCGTCAGCGTCATCATCCTTGTCCTTATCGGTGTTGTCGCCGATCGGGTTGTCATCGGGACCGCCGCCGCCTCCGCCGCCACCGCAGGCTTGGCAAACAAAGAGAATCAGAAACAGGCAGATCCATCCCCCCAGTATCCGACGCAATCCCAACTCCACGGCGGGCCTCCTCTCAGCAACAGGGCTTTTCATCACAGGAGATTCAATCGTCTGGCACCCTAGCGGAACCTGATTTTCTTGATTACTAGTATGGCAGGAAAGCGGTGCGGTGTCAATGGCTGCCCGATGCCATCGGGCGTGTCTGAATGATCAACCGAATCGGTCCATTGGCGTACACGGAGGGATGGTGCTTTCCAAACAGATTCCTAGCAGTGGGGGGTGTCATGTGTTTTTTGATAGCTTCCCTCCGGGATATGGCTTCTTGAGCCTGATTCCGGCGTTGGGACAAAATACAGTCCTCTTGAACGCATCATGCAGGTATCAACATCGCGCGATGGTAGCGTAAATCAGGCAAATGAGCTCTGCTATCGCTCTTTCAGCGACGCGTTGATGGCGTTGACCGCGGCCTTGCCGTCGTCAAAGAGCATCAGGGTGTTGTCGGCGGCAAAGAGCGGGTTGGGGATCCCGGCAAAACCGGGGCTGAGGCTGCGTTTGACCACCACCACGGTCTTGGCCCGGTCCACGTTGAGGATCGGCATGCCGGCGATGGGGCTGTTGGCGTTGTTGCGCGCATCGGGGTTGACCACGTCGTTGGCCCCGATGACCAGGCAGACGTCGGCCTGGTCAAAGGTGGGATTGATGCTCTCCATGTCTTTCAGGCGATCGTAGGGGATATCGGCCTCGGCCAGCAGGACATTCATGTGCCCGGGCATGCGCCCGGCCACGGGATGAATGCCGAACTCCACCTGGATGTTGCGGTCTTCCAGGACATTGGCCAGGTCGCGGACGGCATATTGGGCCTGAGAGACCGCCATGCCGTAACCAGGGACGATGACCACCCGGCGGGCGGCCTCCAGGACCATGGCCACCTCTTCGGCCGAGGTGGCCTTGACCTTGCCTTCGTAAAGCACGTCGCCGGTAATCTCAGCGGTGCCGCCCATGGGAACGCCGAGGATCACGTTGGCAAAGGAGCGGTTCATGGCCTGGCACATGACCCGTGTGAGGATGATCCCCGAGGCGCCCACCAGGGAACCTGCGATGATCAGCACGTTGTTGTTCAGCACAAAACCGGTGGCGCAGGCGGCGATGCCGGAATAGGCGTTCAGCACGGCGATCACCACCGGCATATCGGCCCCGCCAATGGGCGCGACCAGCAGCACGCCGAACACAGCGGCGATGGCCAGCAGGCTCCAGAGCCAGGCCAGGGCCTGGGGGTCGGCCACCAGCCGCCCGGCGCACACCAGGCAGGCCAACAGCAGGATGGCATTGAGGATTTGCTGGCCTTTGAAATGCAGCGTCTTGCGCAGAAGTCCCTGGAGCTTGGCAAAGGCCACCAGGCTGCCCAGGAGGGTGACACTGCCCACCAGGGCCGAGACCGTCGAGGCCACCACCATTTGCAGGGATGGGGCCGGGCCGCTGCCGCCCGGCAGGGCGTTGACCATGGCTGCCGCGGCCACGCAGAGCGAGGCCCCGCCGCCGAAGCCGTTAAAGAGGGCCACCAGTTGCGGCATGGCGGTCATGCGGATCCTGTATGCCAGGATAGCGCCGCTGAGGCTGCCCACCATCAAGCCGGCGATGATCCAGCCCCAGTTCAGCCCGCTTTCGGCAGCCAGGACCGTGACCACCGCGATGAGCATGCCCACTGAGCCCGCCTGGTTGCCGCTCACCGCGGTGCGCGGGCGGGTCAGTCCCTTGAGGGCCAGGATGAAGCACACCGCTGCCGCCAGGTAAAGCAGATTCGCCACGTTGGGGTTCATCGATTACTCCTTTCGGCGAAACATGGACAGGATCCGGTGGGTGACCATGAACCCTCCCACCACGTTCATGGCCGCCAAAATGATGGCCGCCACGCCCAATGCGGTGGCCAGGGCGGGACTGCCCAACTTGGTGGAGGCCAGGGCCCCCACCAGGGTGATGCCGCTGATGGCGTTGGTGCCGCTCATCAAGGGCGTGTGCAGCGTGGGCGGCACCTTGGTTATCACTTCCGACCCCACGAAAAGGGCTAAAACGAACACGGTCAAAAGCATCACAAATTGCATCGATTTCCTCCCGCCGGTTGAAATCACCGGATCCCACCGACGCTTCTAAAGGTCAGGGGAGGGCAAAGGCCTCCCGCACGCGCTGGTTGACGATCTCTCCATTCTGGCAAAGCAGGGTGCCCAGGGTGATCTCCTCTTTCATGTTCAAGATCAGATTTCCGTCGATGTCGGTGAGGTGGTCCAAGAGGGTGGTCATGTTTTTAGACAGCATTTGACTGGCATGGTAGGCCATGCTGGAGGGCAGGTTCCGGGGGGCGATGATGGTCACCCCGTGCCGCACGACGGTCTCACCGGGCACGCTCAGGGCGCAGTTGCCGCCCAGGTCGGCCACCACGTCGACGATCACCGAGCGGGGGGGCATGCCGCGTACCATCTCCTCGGTCAGCAGCACCGGCGCCCGCTTGCCCGGCACGCCCGCCGTGGTGATCACCACGTCGCTTTCGGCCACCACTTTCGCCATCAGCTTCTGCTGCGCCTGGTAGAAATCTTCGCTCTGCTGGCGGGCATACCCACCTTTGTCCTCGGCATCCGCCACGGAGAGATCCAGCTCCACAAAGTCGGCACCGACGCTTTTCACTTGGTCTTTAACCGCCGGGCGGATATCGTAGGCCGAGACCAGGGCGCCCATGCGCTTGGCCGTGGCGCAGGCCTGGAGCCCCGTCACCCCGGCCCCGACGACGAACACCTTGGCCGGCATGAGCGAGCCCGCGGCGGTCATCATCAGGGGGAAGATCTTGGGCAACAAATTGGCAGCCAGCAAAACGCCCTTGTATCCGGCCAGGCTGGCCATGGAGGAGAGGGCGTCCATGCTCTGGGCCCGGGAAATCCGCGGGATCAGCTCCATGGCAAAGGCGGTGACACCGCGTTGGGCCAGTTCCAGGTTGGGTTCCAAAGCGGCCAGGGGATTGAGAAAAGCGATGAGCCCCTGGCCCTGGCGCAGTCCTGTCATGTTTCCCAAACGGTTTTCGGGGTCGGCCCCCGCGGCCCGGACAAGGAAGAGAAATTCGGCTTCCTTGAATAGTTCTTCACGGCTTAAAATAATCCGCGCCCCGGCTTTCCGATACGCCTCGTCTCCAAAACCGGCCGCCAGCCCGGCCCCGGCCTCCACCAGGACCTGGTGCCCGGCCTTCACCAGTGCTGCAACACCCGTGGGAACCACGGCCACGCGGCACTCCTCGGGACAGCGCTCTTTCGGTACTCCGATGATCATGCCGTTCTCCTTTTTTTTAAACGAAAGGGTTTCTTTACATCGATAAGCACCGGCGGTCGATCCGGCAAGTGGCGATCGCTTGGAGCGTAAAAAAATGATCTCCTTCTGGGAGTCGATGATCTCTTGGTTCAGGGTGATGTTTTCAACAGAACCTTCTTGACTGGGGTTGACCATTGGCAGGCGAACACCTAATTTTGACATAAGGGCCAATTTTGGAGAGGAAGGGGGCAGGTGCCATGAAAATCGACGGCTATGCCACGGGAAGCCACATGCGGATTGGTGGCAAAACCTATCGGCAGGATCTGAAGATCGTCAAGGGGGAGGTCAAAGATCACTGGTGGCGCAAACAGGGACATCGTCTGGATCCGAGGGATATCGGAGATATCCTCAGCGCCCGGCCGCAGACCCTCGTCATCGGAACCGGTTATGCCGGCGCCATGCGTGTTCCCTCTGCCACGCTCGCCACCCTCACCGACTCCGGCATCCGCGTGATCGCCGAACCCACTGCCCAGGCGGTGCAGACCTTCAATCGCCTGGCCGCAGCGAACGACACCGTGGCTGGGGCATTCCATCTCACTTGCTGACGGTTATGACGGACGGCCTTCATATCTATGGGAGGTCTTCAAGATGAAGCCCGACACCCCCGGCCTGCCAACTGAGTCTGAAAAGGATCAGCCGCGCGGTTCGGCACCCGTTTTAAACGATGCCAACCTGCCCAGCTACTATGTGGGCATCGGCGCCTCGGCCGGCGGGCTGGAAGCGATCGAGACATTCTTTAAGAACATGCCTTCGCACAGCGGGCTGGCATTCATCATTGTCCAGCACTTGTCGCCGGATTACAAGAGCATGATGGTGGAGCTGCTCTCCAAGCACACCGCCATGCCAGTTCGGCGCGTGGAAAACGGAATGAAGGTCGTGGCCAATGCCATCCGTGCCGGCCCGTTCGAAGCGCTCCGATACGATTCTTTCCGACGAAGACGGCCTGTCGCCCCAATACCTGTCCAAGTATTTCATGCGCCGGGAGGATTCATTTCAGATCGCACGCAATATTCGCGAAATGGTGGTTTTCGCTCAGCACAACCTGATCAAGGATCCCTCCTTTCCCCATATCGAACTGGTCAGCTGCCGCAACCTGCTGATTTACCTCCAACCGGTTTTGCAACGCAAGATTCTGGAAAATTTCAACTATTCATTGAAGAGCTGCAGGCCACCAACGAGGAACTGCTGGCGAGCAACGAGAAGCTGCAGAGCACCAATGAAGAGTTGCAGTCGGTGAATGAGGAGCTGCACACGGTCAACACCGAACACCAGCGTAAAATCATGGAGATGACCGAATTGAACAACGATCTCCGCAATCTGATGGAAAACACCGGCGCAGGCGCCCTTTTCGTGGACGAGAATCTGGAGATTCGCAAGTATACCCCCCGAATGGCGCAGCTCTTCAACATCAGCGACACGGATATTGGCCGGTCCATCGCGCGCCTGTCCATCCACCTTGGGGGCCTGGATCCGGTGGGGCTCATCGCCCGGATCCACGGCGACCATCAGCCGCTGGAAGAAGAGGTGCATCTCGGCGATGGGCGCTGGTGCCTGGTACGCGCACTGCCTTACCGTATCGGGCCGCAATCCTATTCCGGCTCGATCATGATTTTCAGCGACATCACCGAACGCAAAACCAGGGAGCTCATGTGCCAGGCCCAGGTGGCCAAGTTTCGAACCACCTTCGAGAGGGCATCCATGGGCATCGCCCTGCTCGACATGCGGGGCTACCTTCTTGAAAGCAATACCCGCCTGAACGAGATGCTCGGGTACACGGTCCAGGAGCTGAGCCGGCAGCCGTTTGTGGCGTACACCCACGGCAGGGACAGTGCCGCCGCCTTCGCGCTGTTCAAAGAGATCCAGGCCGGTGAGCGGGATTTTTTTCAGATCCCGGCATGTTATATGTGCAAAAACGGAGATCCGCTGCAGGTCAACCTGACCTTCCTGCTGATCCGCGACGCCGGTGGCCGGCCCGGTTACACGATCGGTTTACTCGAAAGTGTCACCGGTTCCGATGAGGTGTGATATGGCAAGCAACAAAGCGTTTCGCGAAAAGCTAGAGGCGTTGCGCGAGCAAGCCCTGGCGCGGGTATCCAGCGACCAGTCGGAAATGGTCAATGGCGTTGACAAGGACACCCACCGGCTGTTGCATGAACTCAACGCGCACCAGATCGATCTGGAGCTCCAGAACGAAGAGCTGCGCGAGGCCCAGCGGCAACTGGAACGTTCCCGTGATCGGTATCTTCAGCTCTACCATCATGCACCGGTGGGCTATATTGCCCTCAATATCGTCCGGGTCAATATGGCCCTGGCCCAGCGTCTGGGGACCAGTCCCCAAGCACTGGTGGGCCAGAAATGCTACCAGGTGCTGCACGGGCGTGAAAGGCCGGACGGGGATTGCCCGCACATGAAGTATTCCGATAAACGAATGCCGGTGCGGGCCGAAGTATTCAACCCCAAACTGAAGGGCTATTTTATTACGACCCTCTCCCCGTTCCAATATGATATCCCAGGCATTGGGACCTGGAGTATCATTCATATGCACGACATCAGCGATCGCAAACAGGCCGAGAAGGAGCTCTTGCGATTGCGCAATCTCGAGTCGATCGGTAAGCTTGCGGGCGGTATGGCCCATGATTTTAATAACCTGTTAACAGTTGTGATGGGGCAGATCGAACTGGCCAAGACCTGTGCCGGGCACCAGGGAGAGGTGGCCGGACACCTGGGGCAGAGCCTTGCAGCCTGCCATCGGGCAAAGGATCTGGCCAACCGGCTGCTGACCTTTTCAGAAGGCGGGCGGCAGCGCCTGTATCCCATTCGGATCACCCATCTCATCGAAGCGGTCGTCGGGTCGAGCCTCATGGGTACCGATGTGGCCTGCACACTGGATCTTGCCGATGACCTTCCGGCACTGCGGATCGACGAAACGCAGATCCGATCGGCCTTACAAAACGTGATCCAAAACGCCCGGGAAGCCATGCCGGGGGGCGGGATTCTGACCATCAAGGCCCGCGACGTCCGCTGGGTGCCCCGGCAGGGCATTCCGGTGCCTGAGGGGAATTACGTCCGCATCGACATCAGCGACCAGGGCAGCGGCATTGCACCGGCCCACCTGGACAAAATCTTCGATCCCTATTTCACCACCAAGCCCTTGGGGTCTCAAAAAGGGACTGGACTGGGCCTATCCATCACCCACTCCATCATTAAGAAGCACAAGGGTCACATCGATATTGAATCCCGGCCGGGGAAGGGCACCACGGTCACCATTTTCCTGCCGGCCATGGCAGACGCCGCGCCGGAGGAACGTCTCGCTTTGCTTCATCAAAATGACCAAGCGCAACCGCCGCCGCGCGTGTTGTTCATGGATGACGAGAAGATTCTCTGGAAAGTCGTCGAGGAGATGCTCAAGCGCATGGCCTGCAAGGTCGATTTTGCGGCCAACGCCGAAGAGGCGCTCTTTCTCTTCCAGCGCTCCCTGAACGGTGGCGATCCATATGCCGCGGTGATCCTGGATCTGAGCATCCGCGGGGGGATGGGGGGCAAAGAGGTGGTCCGCAAAATGCGCGCCATCGATCCCCAGGTCAAGGCCCTGGCGGTCAGCGGCAACAACGGGGACCCGGTCTTTGCCGAATTTAAACGCTTCGGGTTCAGGGGGGCGCTCACGAAACCGTTTCATGTCAACGAATTCACAGCCTTGGTTTCACGGCTGGTCCACGCCCTCGACCCCGGTGAGGCATGATCCTGCGCGCTTGGGAGGGTTTGGCCTGAGTGTGTTGGCTGACATTAACGGCCGCCATTTTGAGAGAGTAAAGCAATTTTTTACAAGAATCGAGCCCCCACTTGTAATATGGATGAGGGCTGAAAGGATGCCCACGGAATTGATCGCGGCCTCATCATGAATAGAATCGAAAACGTCCAATTTTGGCGCGATGCCGCACTGCCGGGCCTGGAGGGCTGCCGGGTGGTGAACAGCGGCCATGTTTTTCCCATGCACGCCCACGACGGCATTTATGCCATCGGGCTCATGGAGAAGGGCGGCAGCTGGTGCCTGGGTCCTGGCCGGGAGGATGCGTATGTGGCGGCCGGCCAGATCGCCTTGATCAATCCCGGCCAGGTCCACTCCGGTGTACCGGTCCAGGGCCGCAACGTGAGCTACCGCATGATCTACGTAACCCTGGAGCGATTCATCGACCTGGCCGGCGACATCTGCGAAAAAAGCGGCACCACCCCTGAATTCAAACAGATGGTGATCGCCGATCCGCGCTTGTTCGGCATGCTGATCCGTCTCTGCCGATTGGTGAACCAGCCCGGCCGCCGCCTGCAGAAGCAATCCATGGCCGTGGAAGCACTGGCCCGCCTGCTTTCCACCTACGGCGGCGTAACGGCCGTTGCCAGAGCCGGCCGGGAGCGCCGGGCGGTGCGCCGGGCCAAGGCGTTTCTCTCCGAGAATCTCGAGGACAAATTGTCACTGGAAGCGGTGGCCGTCGCCGTGGGATTGAGCCGCTACCATTTCCTGCGGGTCTTCAAGCAGGAGACCGGTCTGCCGCCCCATCTCTTTCGAACCCAACGCCGTATCGATGCCGCCCAGGGTCTGCTAAAAAGGGGCATGCCCTTTGCCCAGGTGGCCCTCGCCACAGGATTTGCCGATCAGAGCCACTTCACCAACAAGTTCCGCCAATTCATGGGCGCCACCCCCAGTCAATATCTGTCCAAAGGCACTGCCTTTGCGTGCAGCAAGTTCCGGTGAAACGGATTCAGTATCGTCATCCCTGCCTTGGTTCGGGTTCCAGACGTTTTGGCATCAGGCTGAGCAACCTTCTGGATTCCGGCCTGCGTCGGAATGACGGGGGCGGCAGATGGGGGCAATGGTGGGGTTGTTGGGTTTGTTGTGGAGGTGTAAGAGCCCTCATCCCGTCATCCCGGACTTGATCCGGGATCCAGGATCTTTTCAGCCGGCATCAATCAAAGATTCTCTCGCCAAGACGCAAAAGCGCAACGTTTCGCCTTGGCGATCATCGCATCTTTGCGATAGGACCTTTTTGCTGCGGCAATCTCCTCTCCTTCAGTACGGCTGCCCGCAATTTCTCAAGCTTTGCGGTTAGCAGATAGCGGTTAGCCCTTAGCAATTAACTGTTAGTCTCTATCTGTTGAGCATTTATCAGTAGTTCGATGATCACCTACTGGGTTAAATGCATAACTTCGGTAGTCCTTAGAAATTTTTCTGCTAACGGCTAACCGCTAAAAGTCTAACTGCCCAAGTCGCAATTTCTTGCAATACTTCTTTGATGAATTTGCAGATAAAGGCCCTATCGGATGATCAATCTTTTTGCCAGGCGATTGAAGCGCGACGAACCCGAAATGTTTCACCAAAACCGGAAAGGATGGCTTGCATGCAAGATATGATTCCTTGGCAATCGGTGGAAGCTGATCGCTGCGCCAGGGTACTTTTCAATCGCCGCGGATGGCCCGTTGGCGCTATTTTATGTGCCGTCTGCTTGTGGGGCGGCTCCTTTGCCGCCATGCGTTTTGTGTTGCGAACCCTGAATCCCTGGTCGGTGATGTGGCTGCGCATGGTAATTCCGGTACTTCTCCTGTTACCGCTGGCCGGCCGTCTTGCGCGGTGCAACTACCAACGCGGTGATTGGAAGCTGTTGATTCCCATGGTGTTGTTTCAGCCCTGTCTCTATTTTCTGCTGGAGTCCAATGCGCTGCGGCTGACCACCTCCTCCCAGGCCGGGGTGATAGCGGCCTTCGTGCCGTTGATGGTCACCATCGGTGCTTATCTCCTGCTGGCCGAGCCGGTGGGGCGCAACGCCGTCTGGGGCCTGGTGCTCTCCGTACTCGGCGTGGCGGCCCTGACCCTTTTGCAGGGCCGTCAGGGCCATGCAACCAACCCCTATGCGGGCAATCTGCTGGAGCTGTGCGCCATGGCCTGCGCGGCCGCCAACATGCTGGCCGTTAAAAAGCTCACGGCGCGTTACAACGCCTGGACCCTGACCGCTCTGCAGGTAATGGCCGGTTCGATTTTCTTTCTGCCGGGGCTGTGGATCCTGGCCGCCGAACCCACGGTTTTGGGGGACACGGGCCTGATGGGGACGATCCTATTTCTGGGCATTTTCGTCACCCTGGGGGCCTTCGGTCTCTACAACTGGGGCATGAGCCGCATTCCGGCCGGCAAGGCGTCCATTTTTATCAATCTGGTGCCGGTGATGGCCGTTATTATCGGTTGGCTGGGGCTGGGTGAAGCCCTCACCGCCGCCCAGTGGCTGGCGGCGTTGGCGGTGATGGCTGGGGTGGGCATCAGCCAGCGCCAATGAAGGGTTGATCGCCGCCGACCTGCTCGCTATCACCGCTCCTGGGCCAGGCGGATTTTTGCCGCCAGGTCCGCCATGGTGATGGATCCCTTATCAGCGCATCGGTGTCCCCGCGCACCGAACATCAGGTTATTTCCCATGAACCGCTGGTGTTGTTGTCCCACCATTGGACCGCCGCCTGGTCAACTCCCCATTGCAGGTTTTAAAAAACGTACGTATGGTTCTAATGAATCGACATGGTTTCCCGGTCTGGCTTGCAAATCAGACGGCGATGTCCTGCCGATCCCCGTTGAGCGGGCGGACCAGGGGAGAGAGAAGGAGGGACTGATATGAACCATCATTTGAGCCGCAGGGAGTTCATCAAGTGGCAAGCGAAGAGCGGCCTGTTTCTGGCGACCGCCACCAGCGGTTTTTGGCTGCCGAAGGTGAGTTTTGCATCAGCAGCCGCAGATATCGGTGTCGCCACGGGCGCAGCCGAAGCCGCCACACGAGCGGCCGTGGATTTGATCGGCGGGATCCGAAGCGTCGTCCAACCGGGTCGGCGGGTGCTGATCAAACCCAACATGAGCTTTTCCAGAGCACCAGAATACGCCGCCAACACGCACCCGGAAGTGGTCAAGACCGTGGCCGCCATGTGTCAGGAAGCCGGGGCGGCCAAGATCACCATCCTGGATCATACCCTGGCGCCAGCAAAACGTTGCATCGAGAGATCCGGCATCGGTCCGGCCTGCGAGACCATCGCCAAGAACATGGTGCATCCCATCAATGATCCCTCGTTTTACGCCCCGGTGACGATTTCCAAGGCCAAGCACCTGAAAACAACGGATGTGGCCAAGGAGTTCCTCAAAGCGGACGTGTTGATCGCCGTGCCGGTGGCTAAATCCCATTCCGCCACGGGGGTCAGCTTGTCCATGAAGGGCATGATGGGCTTGATTTACGACCGCTCCATCATGCACCGTTTGGATCTTCATGAAACCATCGTAGACTTGGCAACCCTCCTAAAGGCTGATCTGACCGTGGTTGACGGCACTAGGGTGTTGAGCACGGGCGGTCCTGGGGGATCCGGAAAGGTCATCACCGAGAACACCGTGATTGCATCCAGGGATATGGTGGCCGCCGATGCCTTTGCCGTGGCGAAATTTGAATGGTACGGCCGGCATTACAAACCCACCCAGGTGCGGCATATCCGCCTGGCCCATGAGCGGGGCCTGGGTTGTGCAGCGCTTGACGACCTGTCCATCCAGACGGCCCGGTTGTGATGCTGTGTTTTTGAGTGAAACGCCCACTCAACGAATCTGGGTCCACCGCTGGAGAGGTTCAGCGGAGATGAGTGGCTGAGATGCGCCTTCGACGAACTGTCCAACTTGTCTGTCTGGTTTTATTTTTGGCTTTGCTGGGCCTGGCTGCCCTGTCCGGAACCCCGGCGGTCATGCCGGATCTATTTCTCCGGTTGGATCCCGGTCTGGTGCTGATCAGCGCCATCAGCGCAAGGATCGTGCTGCTCGGTTTTATTCCGGCGGCCGTGGTCCTGATCCTGGGGCCCTTTGTCGGAAGGGTCTTCTGCGGATACGTCTGCCCCATGGGCACCACCATCGATGGTTCAGACGCCTTGCTGGGTCCTCACCGGAAGGTGTCCCGAGCCGCAAATCGGCTGACGCGGCTCAAATACATGGTGCTTGTATTCTTGCTGGGATCGGCCATGCTGGGGGTCTCGTATGTCTTTTTTGCCGCACCTCTGGCACTCATCACCCGCGCCTATGGCGTGGTGCTCTTTCCCGTGATTTCGTTCCTCTCTAGGCAGGTCCTGGATTTTATCAGACCCTTGGGCGAGATGTTGGATCTGTCCTGGATCAGCTTTGGAGAGGTTCGAACCATCCGCTTTGCGAGCCAGTTTTTTCTCCTTTTTTTCTTCACCGCCGTATTGGGCCTGGTGATTTATTCGCCCCGTTTCTGGTGTCGCTATCTGTGTCCATCAGGCGCATTGCTGGCGTTGGCATCCAGGACGCCGCTGATCCGCCGACGGGTATCCCAGGGGTGCAGCCGATGCGGCCGGTGTGTCCGGCACTGCCCCATGGGGGCCATCGCGCCAGATGCGCCGCAGATCACGAAACATTCGGAATGTATTGTCTGCCGGACGTGCGTGCAAATCTGCCCTGAAAAAGCGGTCTCCTTCGGTGGGTCAAAAGGCGTTGCGGCCCTGCTGGCTGACCGATCACCTGGCCCAGTTTCTCCGGCCAGGCGGCAGTTTGTGGCCACAGGCCTGATGGGTGCCGGCAGTGCCGTGATCTCGCTGACAGGGCTCAATTCCCTGTATGGAACTGCCGGCCCCGGCCAGGTGGGCGCAGCGGGGTTGATCCGGCCGCCGGGTGCCGTGCCGGAAAATGACTTTTTATCCCGCTGTGTGAGATGCGGTGAATGTATGGTGGCTTGCCCCACCAACACCTTGCAGCCCATCGGCCTCAAGGCCGGTCTTACGGCCCTGTTTTCACCGGCGGTGACGCCCCGGCGGGGCTTTTGCGATCCCGGCTGCCATGAATGTGCCAGGGCCTGTCCCACCCAGGCCGTCCGGCGCGTGGATCCGTCGGACCGCATATGGGCCAAGATCGGCACGGCCTGGATTATCCGTCAGAAATGTCTGGCCTGGGAGTTTAATAAAAGCTGCCTGGTCTGTGATGAGGTCTGCCCCTACGATGCCGTGGAATTTCGCCGGCAAAACAACCATCCCGTCCCGGTTCCGCATGTCATCGAGAACAGATGTGCCGGATGCGGATACTGTGAGCATTACTGTCCGGTTCAAAATCAGCCCGCCATCGTTGTGACCCCCATGGATGCCCTGCGTATGGAAAGCGGGAGCCATGAAACCGAGGCGCGCTTGAAGGGCTTTGAGCTCCGATTAAAGCCAACGGGTCAAGAGACCTCCACCATGCCGCCCGACCCTGCAACGCCCCGGGATATCGCCCCTGGATTTGATGTGGAGTAATTCAGGGCTTTATTACTTCACCCTCTTAAGTCTAAAGAATTTACTATGCCAGATTGCGGCAAGCTTACCGAGTACCATCATGATCATGCCTATTCCGACCAACCAAAAGCAAAATTGGTCCACCTCATTTTTCTTTCTGATCGAATTGATGAAACAGGCATTTGATTCAACCCCCTCCAATGAGGATAGTAAATCTGAAGAACTGCCATCGGAAGATTGAGCGTTGGATTGAGCGTTCAACATCAATCCAGAACGATCGACGATGATACCATTTTCGGTACCGTCAATATCACCATAGGCACCATCTTTTAGTTCCAATGTTACCGATTTTCTATCAGGGCTGATTTGGGCGTGTTGACTATAATCAACCCAATCACTATCAACACCCAGTTGATACCAGCCAGCCCCGTCTTGCGCCGGTGTGGACAGATAGACCTTTACTTGAACGCTGCTTCCTGGTTCAACATCTTCAAGCTTATATTCAAACACTCCATATGGCAAGGATATCGAAGTATTTACTGCACGATCATCTCCTTTAGGAATCTCATTGCTCAAGCCGCTAATGAGCGGGTTCCCTTCCTGCAAATTGATGCTGACCCCTAGTATCCCTTCGGTATGCCCGACAACAAC
>Ga0316577_10000556_pt1 | contig 15190 bp, 18 predicted proteins | sample S5NA_FD_203073 | JGI IMG/M metagenome (GOLD analysis project Ga0316577, IMG submission 203073) | Rhizosphere microbial communities from salt marsh grasses in Alabama, United States - S5-7_050615r2r1 | ecosystem: Host-associated > Plants > Roots > Rhizosphere | place: USA: Alabama | collected... | reverse complement strand
GGATGGCCGAGAGATAGGCACAGAGATCCGTCTGTCGTGAATCGGCCTCCAGGGCGCGGCTCTCCAACCCTCGGGCAACCCGCCGTTTCGCCCGGGCGAGAAGGGGCATGACCACCAGGGACACGACGGCCAGCACGATGCCCACCAGGCTCTCTTTCGGGCCCTCGCGGTAGAGGAGGGTCTTCAGCGCGTCCCACCCCACCCATGCTGCCAGAATCACGAAAGACAGGCCCACCATGCGTAGCGCCATGTCTTCGCGGGCCTGGCCACGCGCACCATCCCGGAGCCGCCAGAGAAGGATGGATCCAGAGAAGCTCTCGATTAGGGAGTCCACACCGAATCCCACCAGGGCCGTACTCCCCGCCAGGATTCCGCTCCCCACTGCCACCACGGCCTCCATGGCGTTCCACCCCAGAGTGAGGTATTCGAGCCTCCTACCCCTTCGGAGGAGCGCTCCGCGGTGCAAGGGGCCCCCGGCAGCCGTCCGTCCCGGGGTGGCGGCGCTCCCGGGCACCGTGCTCAGTCCCCGATCCGTGTTCGGAGCGTGGCTCACGACCTCCTCGCCAGACACGACCCTACTTCCCGCTGCTCTTGAGCTTGTGGGCGAATCCAGCCCTGAACTTCGCCACTTTGGGACTGATGACCGCTTGGCAGTAGGGCTGCTGTGGGTTGGTGCGGAAGTAGTCCTCGTGGTACTCCTCTGCGGAGTAGAAGTCGGAGAAGGGGGTCAGCTCCGTGACGACGGGAGCGTCCCACACGCCTTTCACCTCGAGCTCCTCCATGACCGCCTCGGCCACCGACCGCTGTTCCGGGGTGTGAAAGAAGATCACGGAACGGTATTGGGTTCCGACGTCAGCTCCCTGGCGATTCAGCGTTGTGGGGTCGTGCGTGGCGAAGAAGACCTCCAGAATCTCTCGAAAGGAGATCTCTGACGCGTCGAACTCCAGCTGCACCACCTCGGCGTGACCCGTGGTCCCCGTGCACACCGCCTGGTAGCTGGGGTCCTCAACGGTCCCTCCGGAGTAACCGGACCGGACGCTCTCCACACCGCGGAGGTCCAGAAAGATGGCCTCCAGACACCAGAAACACCCTCCCCCGAGGGTGGCAGTCTCCATCCCCGCATACCTCCAGTTCTCTTCTTGGATTCCAACGGACCTCCCGGAGGGCCGCAGCCACACCGACGCGCTTCACCCCATCGGCGAGGCAGGGCTCCTTCCGAGGAAGGCCGACCTCCCCCGAGGGTCCTGATACCGGCTCCGGGGCAGGAAGTTCACCGCCCTGTTCCCGAGTCGTGCGGAGTGGGGACGTTGCCTCAGACTGACAGCGCCTCGGCCGCTCTATCGTATTCCTCAGGGCGAACGTAGATCATGTACCCGAAAGACCCCCGCCCATCGGTTACGCCCGTGGACGCGTACACGTTCACGTCGGCCCGGTAGAGCTTCTGATGAATTCCCGCCAGTGCGCCGAGCTCATCGTCCCCCTGCACCAGGAAGGCCCGGTGGGGTCCGTCGACCTTCATTCCCGCACGCTGTGCCGCGACCAGCATCTTCCCGGTGTCCTCCGGAAAGATGGTCAGCTGGGTATACATGGGGCCCACCGGCACAGCGGTGAAGGCCACCATGTTCAACCCCATCTCCGCCATTTGAGCCAGGAGATTGTACGCCTCTCCCGGCCGGTCCCGAATCGTCGTGTAGAAGTAGTCCACCCGTCGGATGGAATGCGCCATGGCCTCCCTCCCCTACAATCGGAGCCGAAGCCCCACCCCGAAGAGCGCTCGGCTCTGGGTAGATCACCTGTCGCTGCGGGGGTGTCCAACACTCCTATAGAAGAATTGGACACGGATCACCGCAACGCCAGCCTTCTTCAAGAGTGAAGGGAGAACCCCCGGGGCTCCGGGAGCTTTCCACCTACCTTCAGGACCCAGCGAATGCATCTGTGCCCGAAGTCCACCGGCTTCACGTACATCATGGGACAGGCCCCAGGAATCACGGCGATTCCGGACTCCTGGCACCTCCGAATCGCTTGCCGGGAGACGCTCCCTTCACCGAAGGACCGGTGCATCCATACGCGGGGAATCCCGAGGCGGATACAATCCTCCACCAAACTGTCGGTGGCAGCGGGAGGGGTGGCAATCACCAGGCCCTGGATCTCAGCCGGGACGCTGTCCAGATCCGGGAAGCAGATCGTCCCTTCGACCTCCTGGGCTCTCGGATTCACCGGGAAGACCTCGTACCCTGCATCACGCAGCTTCTTGAAGATCAGGTTGGCGGGCAAATCGCCGTCCCTGGAGACTCCGGCCACGGCGATGGTCTTCTGGGCCAGGAAGTCCCCGACAGCCTCCGCGATACTGGACATGCACACTCCTCCCCGAAGGCGGGGCTCGGAGCTGGGCAGGAGATAAGGAAACGCCCGGCTGATGCCGGCCGCCTACCGTTTTTCCCGATTCTTCCGCTGATTGGGGTGATTCAGGTGTTGCCAGGTGTCACCCCGCCGGAGCTGCTGGATCGCGCTGGGCGACACACCCAGGGCCTCGGCCCAATAGGAAGCCGAATGCTTGAAACGGTCGCGGTTCTCGTCCCAATCCTCCAGGACGTCCAGGGCCTGTTTTCTGGTGATCCCCGCATGGGGAGATTTCTCCCCCTGGAGCCACACGTTCCGCCCCTGCCACCTCCCGGACTCTTGTATAGGACCGGGAAGTCGCTTCCCTGTGTTCCCGAGGCAGTAGTGCCGGATCTGGTTGACCGAATACTCGGGGAATTTCCGCGCAATCTCGGCGTAGGTGTAACCTTCCTGAGCCAGGTCGCGCCAGATTATGACGGTTGCACCGGTTGGCTTTGCCATAATGCAGATTTTCTGGTTCGTACCGAAAAAAGTGTGCACTGAAGTAACATGAAGCATACACACAAGAGCGCGAACGCTCAACTTGTGGGAGATCGAAAGCCGCGACCGGCGTGGTCCCCCGCTGCTCGAGGCTGCCCCGCCCGCGCCACTCCCTCCCCAAACACAACCCGGGAACCCCTTATTTGGTTCCACCTCGTCCACTGCGGGAAAACCGTCAATCACCTTCAGGGCATGAGAGGATTCCCGGGAGAGGCTCCGGCTGGGTTCTAGCCTTCGCCGCTATTTCTCCCCTCGGGGCTTCCTTCGAAGGGCAAACTTCAGGCCCGACCAGGTCTGGTCGATGGACGCGATCTTGTAGTCCACCAGCCCCGAAGCCAGGCCGATCCTTCGCACGGTGTTCTGGGTCAGGTCTGAGGGGAACCCCGAGGCCTTCTTCGGCCAGATGATCCAGATCCCCCCTCTTCCGACCCGGGGGGGCCATTTCCGAATTCCCCTCTCCAGCTCTCCGACGGACCGGACAAACCAGAGGATGAGCTCCACATCCCCGGTGTACCGTTTCACGAGGCGAGCCCCGTCCGGGAGAGACCCCAGGCTCTCCTGGAACCCCTCCGGACCTCGAGCCACGAGGACGGACATCCCCTTCTTGATCCCCAGCTTCTTCGGGAGTGGAGTCCCGGAATACCCGGCCAGGGCCGAGTCGGGCACGATGGGGCTGGACGGCGGATGCTCGAGGGCTTGCCTGATAGATGCGCCGATTTCGTCCCAGGAGACGAAGACGGCATCCGGCAGGACCTTCCTGACGCCGGCCACCTTCTCGGGGGCGCCTCCGGCGAAGATCAGCGGCGTGGAGCGAGTGGCGCCATGGATTCTGAGGGCTACGGCCAGGTCTCGTCCCTGAGCGGGGCTCCGGGAGAGATCCACTACGATAGCTTCGGGGGGGTCGTCCTTCAGGATTCTGAGAAGCCGCCCGGCGTCGACGGGGTGGAATCGAACCGAGAACCCGAGCTCCTCCAGCTCCCTTGCCCGTTCCCTTCCCTCCGAAGCCTTCCAGTGGGCAAGACACAGGCTTGGAATGGGGACCATTTCGTCCTCCGTCGCTGCTCTCGAGTGCATGGAGTGAAGGCTCGCGCTCGCCAGGTAGCCCCGCGACTCCCGAGCTCCCACACCCGGGGGATGGTCCGACTCTTTCCCCATGCCCCTTGCACCTGACGTAACGTGAGGTTGTATCCTCCATTGGCGTCCAGAAAGGAGGATAGGCATGAGCGACCCGGAGATCAAAGTGGGTGAGCTCGCTCGGCGAGCGGGGGTGACGGTGCGGACACTCCACCATTGGGGAGAAGTGGGGATCGTGCGCCCTTCCCGGCGGACCCCAGCGGGGCATCGTGTCTACGGGGAGTCCGCCGTTCGACGCCTCATGCTCGTACGGAGCCTCAGGGCGCTGGGCCTCGGCCTGGATGCCATCCGCGACGCCCTGGATTCGGGGAACGTCACCCTCCAGCAAACCCTTCAGGCGCACAAGGCTCAGGTACGGTCCCAGGTGATGCTCCTGAGGCACCTTGAGGATCGGCTGGACAGGATCCTGAGGCACATCGACAACGGAGAAGAGCTCTTCGTCGGCGAGCTCCTCCAAACCATGGAGACGATGACGATGATCGAGAAACACTTCACTCCCGAACAACTCGAGGCCTTGTCGGCCCGAAGGGAGGCCCTGGGAGAAGATGCCATCCGTCAGGCCGAGGAGGAGTGGCCACGGCTTATCGCCCAGGTAAGGGAAGAAATGCGAAAGGGAACGGATCCGGCATCTCCGGTGGTCCAGGCGATGGCCGCTCGTTGGCGCGAGCTGATTCAGGCCTTTTCCGGGGGAGACGTCGGGATCGAAAGCTCACTCGGGAAGATGTTCAAGGCCGAACCCCAGATGGCTGCTGATCAGGGGCTGGACCCGGAGATATTCCAGTATGTCGGGAGGGCACTCCGGGCCGGATCGTGACCGCGGCCGATGGCTCCCGTCCGTGAGGAGTCTCGCTCCTCCCAGAATCAGCCCCCGGGGCAGGTCAGGCTCCGCCAGCCGAGCCGCCCCCCCTGCCCCGGGGCATCAGGGCTCGTAATATTCCACCTTCACCCCGCATCCGTCCCACATCCGCTCGTACTCCTCCATGCGCTTCGCGACGAAGGCGCGGGCCTCCTCGGCACTACCCAGGAGCCTCGCCACTCTGGCGTCTCTCGACGGTGACTCCACAGCCATGCGCTCCTCTCCCACCTCCGCGATGATGAGGTCCCCCGCCAACTGTGTGTGGTGACGCTCCACCTCCGGAAACGACGGAGAAAGGGCCTCCCATTCTTCAGCCGAGAGGGGCACTGGCCCTCCGGCAGCCACCTTCTCAAGGAACTCTTCCAGCTTCATGGGAACTCCAACCGTACGTGTTTCCGGGGTTACCCGAGAGCGAAGTCAGCCGCCGCCTCGGCATGGATTAGGGCCGTGTCGAAGAGGGGAGTCTCCGTGTCCTCCGGCCGGAGGAGGAGGCCGATCTCGGTGCACCCGAGGATCACACCCTGGGCTCCTTCCGCCACCAGGTCCCGGACGATTCGCTGGTACTCGTTGCGGGACTCGGGGCGGATCCTCCCCAGGACCAACTCCTCATAGATGACGCGGTGGATGAGCGTCCGGTCCTCCGCTCTCGGAACGGTGACCTCCAGCCCATGGCGCTCCTGGAGCCGTTCACGATAGAAGGGCTCTTCCATAGTGAAGCGCGTGCCCAGGAGTCCCACCCGGGTCAGGCCGGCCTCCCTTATTCGCTGGGCCGTGGCATCCGCGATGTGGAGGAGGGGGATCTGAACGGCTGCCTCGATGGCTGGAGCCACGAGATGCATGGTGTTCGTGCAAAGGACCAGGAAGTCGGCCCCCGCCTCCTCGATGATCCGAGCCTCCCGAGCGAGCATTTGTCCCAACTCCGCCCACCGTGCCTGATGCTGGAGAACCTCGACTTCCTGGAAATCCACGCTCAGCAGGATGATTCGGGCGGAATGCAGCCCCCCCAGACGCCTGCCCACCTCACGGTTCAGGACCTGGAAATAGGGTACGGTGGACTCCCAGCTCATGCCCCCGAGGAGACCCGTGGCTCTCATGGTGACCTCCGCTCCGGGAGGGGTTTGGCGCTTGCGGCGCGCCCCCTCCGTTGCGCATCGTGTTCGGTTTCGACAACCTAGGGTTCGAGCCCGGCCCGCCGCCACCATGCCGGGGATCTCCCACGCCACGATCCGGAGTTTGCCTCGATGTCTCGCTTCCCTCTGTGGGCAGCCGTTCTCGCCGGCCTCGCCGGCCTGCTCAGCTCCCCCGTCCCCCTCTTCTCCCAGGAGAGCTCCCCGCCCCAGGTCAGGCCCTTCGGCGCATTCGCTTTTGAGGACAGCGTGCATGTGGCTCTCCCTCCCCGCGAGACGTTCGACCGCTTCCTGGAGGTGGACGCGTGGTGGGATCACCGGTTCAGCGAGAACCCGAGCCGGTTCTATATCGACGCCCGGCCGGGTGGCGGGTTCTACGAGATCTTCGATGATTCCGAGTCGGGTGTTCAACACGCCACCGTGATCTACGTGGTTCAGGGAGAGGTCTTGAGAATGCGGGGGCCTCTCGGCCTGAGCGGATATGCTCTCGACATGGTCTACACCCTGACGTTCCATGAGGGAGACTCCGGCACCTGGGTGCATCTCGAAGTCCGAGGGGCGGGAGAGCTGGAGGAGGGTTGGCCTGGAGTGGTCCAGGGTGTCTGGCATCACTTTCTGGCCGAGCGCTTCAAGCCCTACGCGGAAGGGAGACTGGGGTGACGGGCCTCACCCCCACCTGCGTATAGGGGAAAAGGAGGCGTCAGCATGAGCGAGCCGCGTTTTACGGACAAGGAGGTGGCACTCATCCTCCGACGTGCGGCGGATCTGGAGAAGAAGGCTCCCTCTACCGCTGGGTCCTCCGCCAAGGGACTTACCCTCTCCGACCTGAAGGAGATCGCTTCGGAGGCGGGCATCGATCCAGAGTTGGTGGCCCGTGCCGTGACGGAGTTGGCAAGCCCCAGGGGGCTTCGATCCGGGTCTCTCCTGGCCGGGCCTGAGACCGTGCAGAGGGAGGTCCGGGCCACGCCGGGAGAGCTCGCCAGGGAGGAGATGGCGGAGCTGGTCAGGCTGGTGGATGAGGAGGTCCGAGACCAGGGCATCGTCCAGGAGGCACTGGGGCATGTCCGTTGGACGAGCCAGGGACGGTTTCTCAGCACCCAGGTCTCTCTGGAGCCAGGCGGCGGCGAGACGCTGCTGCGGGTGGAGGAGCGCTATAGCGACGCCATCCGGGGGGTGCTCCACGGGATTCCCGCCAGCTATGGGTTCATTTTTGGCCTGGCCACCGCGCTGGAGGCACTGAACCTGGGGCCCCTCCCGGCTGCGCTCTTCACGGTGGCATCCGTCGCTGCCGGCTGGGGCATTGGAAGCTCCATCTGGCGGGGTCTGGCGGGCCGGAGCAAGGCGCGAGTCCGTCATCTGGCGGAGCGGATCGGCACCAGGGCCAAGGAGATCGTGGAGAAGAAGGATCCGGGTCTTCCGGAGGAGGGCGACTGACGGCAGGCCCACTGCAGACCCCGGGGCCACGGGTCCTGGAGAATCTCCCTTACATCTGAAACGTCCGCACCGCCGCCAACCAGGCGAAGGGGTTTTCCAGGTGGATGGAATGGCCGGCTCGGGGAATGAGCCGGAGCTCGGCAGCCTGGATCATCCCCGCCATTCGTCGGGCGAGGGTGGAGAACTTCTGGTCCTCCTCCCCGGCCAGGACAAGAGTGGGTGTTCGGATGCCGGGGAGGTCGTCCCAAAAGGAAGGTTGGGCTCCCGTTCCCAGACCTCGGAGGCACGCTGCCAGGGCCTCCGGATTGTTCCTCAGGCGGCGCTCCCGGTTGGCTTCCCGGATCTTCGGAGGCAGCTTCCCCTGAGTGGCGAAGAGCGGCAATCCCATCCAATGATCCACGAAAGCCTCCATCCCACCTCGGAGGATTCCCTCGGCCAATGCATCGTCCGCACGGCGCCTGGCCCTGCGCTCGTTTTCACCGGGGAGCCCCGGCGACGCGCTCTCGAGAATCAGTGACGAGACCCGACCCGGCTTGAGTACCGCCCCTGCCAACGCGATCCTGCCTCCCATGGAGTACCCGAGCCACCTCGCCCTCTCGACGCCCACGGCGTCCAGGACCTGGCCGAGGTCCCGCAGGACCTCCTCCACTCGATAACGTTCCGCATCGGTGGAGAAGTCGCTGGCACCGTGCCCCAGGAGGTCCACAGCCACGACCTGGTATGCCTGGGTCAGCCCCTTGAAGGTTTCCTCGCCCCAGGCTTCCACGGAGCCGGTGAACCCATGGAGCAGAAGCAGCGGATCGCCGTCTCCTTCCACACGCACGTGCAAGCGCAGGCCGTCCCGCATGGTCACGAACATGGGTTTCCTCTCAGGGCTCTGTCGTGGGCATGGGTCCCGAGTGCACCCCGCCTGTGAATGGCTCACTCACCGTACAGATCTTCCAGGTCGGCCTGGGCCAATTCCACCAGGAAGGAGGAAATGCCGGCGGTGAGTGCCTCGAACACGGCCTTCCCCGCAGCCTCCGAGCCTCCTGACGGATCACCCACCCCCGTGTCGTCGGTTACCAGGATCCAGTTCCGGGGGGCCCAGGCCCACCCCTCCCGTAGCGCGCGAATCCTGAACGTCCGAGCCTTTCCCGTGCCGGCCTCGGAGAGGGGAAGCACGAGATCCGGAGCCAGGTGAAGCATGAGGCTGGTTTCCGCGATTCCCGCATGGTCCCCAGGCTCCGCAAAGTGCTCCCGAACCTCCGGGAGCTCGAACCAGCTCATGGCGCAGAGAAAGACCTCCGTCTTGGCCTGGAGCTCGCGGATCATGGGCCGAAAGTCGTTTCCACCGTGCCCATTGAGGACAAGGAGCTTGGATAGGCCCTGGGCCTCCAGACTCTCCACAATGTCGCTCAGCACGAAGGCCTGAGTGGTCGGGTTCAGGTTGATGGTGTGGGGGATATCCACCTGCTGGGCGTTGCACCCAAAGGGGATCGGGGGCAAGACCAGGCAGCGGGACCCCTGCTCCCAGGCCTTTCTTGCCGCAACGGTAGCCACCGCTTCAACCTGAAGCGTGTCGGTACCGAATGGCAGGTGGAGATTGTGGGCCTCCGTGGCACCCCAGGGAAGGATGGCCAGCTCGTATTCCGTCTCTCTCACGGTCTTCCAGTTGGTCTCGGAGAGAACATATGGACGACCTGCCATGCTTCTCCTCCCCGGCGGGACCGGCCGTCGAAGCCGGCCGGGCGGAATGCGTGTGTCTCCCTCTGCGTCAAGGTAACGAACCACCCGCTGTGGCGCTCCACCTTTCCGGCGGCCCCTCCCCCTTCCATCCCCCTGACCGTAGCTTCTTTCATGTCGCCAGCGGCGGTCCGGATCTTCGGTGCCGCACGTTCCGCGGAAAGGTATGGGAGATCCGTGTTTCTTTCTCCGCGTCACAAGATCCTCTTCGTGCACATCGCGAAGACCGGCGGGACCAGCATTCGGGCTGCTCTCAAGCGCCTGCATTGGACCGACCCGTATGCCATCCCCATCCACCTCGTGAATGGATTGACCCGGGTCCTGAAGTACCGGACGGGCGCGAAGTTTCCTCGTCATGCCAAAGCCATCGCCGCTTACGAGAATATCGGCGAACCGTTCTGGAGCCAGCTCTTCAAGTTCGTCTTCGTGCGCAACCCCTGGGATCTTCAGGTCAGTTCCTGGCATCACCTCCAGAGGGTGCCCAACGCCCCCACCGATCAGTTCGACGACTTCGAGGCCTTCCTCAGGCACAAGTTCGATCGCGACAGGCCATTCGAGTATTACTTCGAGGCATCACGACAGATTCAGAGCCACTACCTCACCGATCTCGATGGCAGGATCATCGTGGACTTCGTTGGGCGCTTCGAGAGACTCCACCAGGATTTCGAGGAGGCGTGCCGCAGGGGAGGTATCCCCCAGATCACTCTTCCGCACCGGCGTCATTCCAGGGAACGGAAGAAGGACTACAGGATCTACTACGACGACGTGACGGCCCAACTCGTGGCCGACCACTACGCAGAAGACATCCGGCGTTTCGGCTACACCTTCGATGACTTCGACAGGGAGATGGAGCCCTGGGAGATTCCGGGGAAGGTCTGAAACAGCCCCCCCCGGGAAGACCCGTCACGCCCTCGACCGCCAGAGAAACACGCCGATGATCCCGCCGAAGATGGCGCCCGGCCAGCTGGCCACGAACCACCCCACGGCAAGCCCCACCGGAACCATCATCAGGGAAGGGACCCGAAAGCCGCCACCGGCGCCCCCTTTCTGCTCGGTCTTTCGCCCGCTCATGGACTCTCCCCTCACCTTCGCTCCGGTGGGACCCCATACGGGTACAGCACGCTCAAATCCGCGTGCTCATAGGGGAGAGCATCCAGATAGGTCGTGCCTACGAAGGGACCCGGGGCCTCCACCACAATGATGGTCTTGGCGAACCCCGTTTCGTCGAAGCCGCGACGGAAGTGGACCCGAGACTTCACCACGAAGACGTCAAAATCCTCCAGGTCGATGGGGGCGAATCGGAATCGCCCGGGATCCGTCACCTGCTCGTACGTGGGGGTGATGATGACCACGTTCCCATCCCCGAAGGCCACCACCGCTACCCGGTCATAGCTGAACCCCTCGTCAAAGTAGATCAGAGTGCCCTGGATTCGCGCCGGCGTACCGCCGGAGGGAGTGAAGCCCCCAATCTCCATGTCGAACGCATCCCCGGCGGACGCTCCGCTGGCCTCCAGATCCTCCAGGGTGCCCGGCGAGGTGATGGTTCCGTATAGAACGTGCCCGATGCCCGCTGCCTCGAATGCCCTGAGAATGTGGGTGGCGTCCCCGGGTCGGTCCGAATGATCGCCCACGGCAACGGGTACGGCACCCTCGCTCACAGCCTGGCGTACCTGTCGGGCCGCTTCTTCAGGGAGGGGATAGCTCCCGACCGCAAAGGCCTCTCTCACCCGCCAGAAGTAGTCGTTCATGTCCTCGGCGATCTCGTCGGCCAGCTCCTGGTCACCGTTGGTCATCACATGGATCGTGGCGCCCACATCCGGCACGTCGGACCAGGGGTATCCGTAGAATACGCTTACGAAGGCGTCTTCCTGCCTTGCCTCCCATCGCCGGGCTCGCTCCATGATGTCCATCGATGGGGAGGCCCCGGTCCACTGCAGCACCGTGGCGGTGATGATCCCCGGCGTCCGGGTGGCGGTGGTGGGAGCATAATCTCCGCTCATGGTCATATGGAGCGCCCGGGCGGCCCGCTCCCCCTGGAGTGCAGCGTCGTAATGGGGATAGCGCTTGGTGGTGAATGCGAAGTCCGCATGGCGAAGGAACTCCCCGTCCTCGTTTCCGTGGAGGTCGAAGCTGGCGGCGATGGGCACGTCGGGACCCACCACCTCCCTGAACCGCCGGGCGATCTCTGCTTCTGGTCTGGGAACGTTCCGCACGGCCATGGCACCATGGAGCGCCAGGTAGACACCGTCCACCGGCATGGCAGCCTCCAGGTCCTGGATCATGAGGTCCAGGAAGTGGTCGAAGGTCTCCTCGGTGTTCCAGCTTCGCGAAGACCCTCCAAAGACCCCCACCGGCGACGTCAGGCCCACCAGCTCCATGTCGCCATAGTCACGTGCCATCTTGGTGAAGCCCCTCACGTAATCATCCGCATCCAGGAGATCTTCCCCCGTCAGAGGGGGACTCACCTGCACCCAATCCTCCACCGTCACGTCACCCCCGGGGCAGAAGGTACAGGTCTCGTGAGAGAACATGGCAACGGCAACCTTGAACTCCGCGTCGCGCACCTCCCCCGTTGGTCCACACGAAAGAAGAGCGAACGTCAGGATGACGAAGGACCTCTCCACAAACCTGTTCATGTTCTGTTCCTTGCCGGAATGCGTTGCGTGAGGACGGGCAGGGCCGACCGTCCACCGGTCGCGGGCCATGAGACGGCATTACGTCCGGAGTCCGGTGTTGGGACAACCCTGCTTTGACCCCGAAGCTCTCGGGGCGAGTGGACTTCAATACGAATGGGTACCGAGAACGACCTCCACCCCGAAATTCTGCTCGAGGAGGATCTTGAGGTCGTCGAAATCGATGGGGCAATCGGCCGTTTCCATGGCCAGCTTCATGCAAGTCCCCAGGTGTATCACGTCAATCTTCCGGTCCAGCCCCTTGGCCACCTCGTGCAGGAGCTTCACCCTCGGCACGGTGAGTCCGGGGCAGTCGCCACAGTCCGTCATCCCCACCAGCTCCACGGGCTCGTCGGCATATCGGGCGAACTCGCCGTTCCTCTCCGACAATCCCTTGTGACACTTGGCGCACGCGATGCAGGAGTGGTCCTGGATCTTCTTGCAGAACAGGATCGCGATATTGGGCATGGCTCTCTTTCCGGTCGGTGCCCGAGATGCCTCACCCCCACCCACCACACTTCCAGTGAAGGTGGGGCTTCAGAAGCCGGCTGCCAATAGCAACCTCAGGGCACTTGGCGGGAAGCGATCACCCGGCAAGGAAGATCTTCAGGCTGACCAATGCCAGGATTCCCGCCAGGAGCCTCTGCAGGGTCCCGGGGCTCAGCCGTTTCGCCCCGACGTCCGCTCCGATCCACCCTCCCAGGGCGACCACTCCCATCCATACCGGGAGAAGCACCGGGAAGGCCCTGGAGTGGGAGAGCACCCCCACGAGAGCGGCCAGGGAGTTCGCCAGGATGAATGCAGAGGTCAGGGCGGCGGTAACCTTGGGATTCGCCCATCCCATGAGGATGAGGAGCGGCGCCAGGAATATGCCACCTCCGATGCCGATGAGGCCCGAGAGAACGCCGATTGCGCCCCCGGCTCCCAGGGAGGCCAGAAGGGGTGGGGTCTTCACCGGCTGGTCCATGGGGGGAGGGGGGCGCCAGAGAAGGAGGGCGGCGGCCCAGAGGAGGATCACCGCTACGACCGGCTTGAAGACCTCGGCCGGCAGCGTAAGTACTCCCCCCAGAAACGCCGCGGGAACGGAAGCCAAGATGAAGGGAAGACAGAGACGCCCGTCGAAGAACCCCGCCCGTGCAAACTTGACAAGCCCGATTGCTGCCACGACGACGTTCAGCGTGAGGGCGGTCTGCCGAATGTTCTCGGGCGCCACCCCCAGAAGGGCCATGGCGGCCAGATACCCGGACCCTCCTCCCTGGCCCACGGAGGAGTAGAGAACGGCCAGGATCAGGAACAGAGCTGTCAGGGCCCACGCCACCTGGGGGTCCATCAGGGCCTCGAGTCAAGCTTGATGAGGACTCGGACGCCGAGGCTCCAGTGCCTCACCCGGAAGGGGCAGAACATCGTCGGGGCATCCATCGTCCGGGGGGGCCGGCGGATCTCACCCACCCTCCCGCAGGACCGCCGGCACCGGTCGGTCGGGGGTCGGGATCTCGTTGAGGATGGAGGCGATGACCCAATCCCCGTCTCTCCTGACGAGATGGAACGAATCCACACCCGCCTGCGGAGGACGCCCCGCCCCGGGGATCTCCGCTTCGTAGAGAGCCCAAACCTGGGCAATGTCGCCGAACTCCACGGAGTGCGTCCGAACGATCCGCTCCGTGAACCCTGTAGCCACGACGTTGGATCTCTCGATGAAGGTCACGAAATCCTGAATCCAACCCTCCACCGAAAAGACCGTGGTTTCGCTCCGGCTGGTGCGGAGGACTACCACAGCTTCCGGGAGGAAGAGGGCTCTGGCCCGATCCCAGTCCGGCGTGACACCGGCGGGAAAGGTGACCAGGTCGTATAGCGCCCGGACCACAGCCTCGGCGGAGCCGGCACCCTGGGCTGTCGCCGCCTCCTGGGCGGCCATCGTGCCGACGTCTCCCATGGCGCCACCCAAGCATGAGGCCATGAAGACCGGGAGAACGAACTTCCTGCCATACCTCATGGATTCACCTCCCCACGATCAGGAATCTCGAGCTGCAGCGGGCGTCTCTCCTCCTCCTCGCGGCGCCTCACATCGAGGCAAGCTGTCGCCACGGAGGGGAGAGGGCAAGGCACCCACTTCCGGGTCCAAATAACGCCTCAACATTCACATTGGGCCCAAGTGTCTTAAACTTGTAGTACGTTTCATAGGGTGTCGTCGGCGGCTGGCCCTCCGGTCAACCGCCGACGCCGCATATACACGGTACCGGGAATGAGTTCGAGCATATTCGGTTCTGTTGGAAGAGTCCCGAGGGCCCTCCCAGGTGGAAGGTGGGCCGTCCTGCCCTTGGCTGGCCTGCTCTGGGTGACCCCCGCTTCGGCACAGGGCCAGCAAGAGGACACCAACGGGACCCGTGCCCTGCCGTCGGTCCAGGCCGCCAGAACCTCGGAGACCATCCATCTTGACGGTCTCCTGACAGAGGAGGCGTGGAAGGCGGCGCGACCCGCCACCGTATTCACGCAGCTCGATCCGTGGGAGGGAGAGCCCGCCACCGAGGACACGGAAGTCTACATACTCTATGATGACGAAGCCCTCTATATCGGGGCGGTCCTCACTGATGCCAGCCCCATCTCCACCCGTCTCGGGCGTCGGGACGGCTTTCTCATGGACTCGGATTGGCTCACCATCTCCCTGGACACCTACAACGACAACCGGTCCGGGTTCAAGTTCGAGGTGAATCCTTCGGGGGTCCGCAGCGACGAGGCCCTGTCTCGTGGACAGGACAGACACGGGGACAGCTCATGGGATCCGGTCTGGGAGGTGGCCACCCACATCAACGAAACGGGATGGACCGCGGAGCTCAGGATCCCTTTCAGCCAGCTCCGGTTCCGGAACGTGGACGAGCAGGTCTGGGGAATCCAGATCTCCCGGGACATCGCCCGGAACCGGGAGAAGCAACTCTTCTCCTTCACGCCCAAGGATGAAGCGGGTGGGATCGCCGCATACGGACACCTCCTTGGAATCCGGGGCGTCAGGCAGGCGAGGGGGCTGGAGCTTCTCCCCTACGTTCAGAGTCGAGCCGAGTTCGTGGAGATCGATCAGGATTCGGAGGCCGGCTTCGACAATCCCTACCGCGACGGGTCGGACTTCTTCTACGGGCTGGGGATGGACCTGAAATACCGCCTCAGCTCGAATCTCACCCTGGATGCCACCGTAAACCCCGACTTCGGCCAGGTGGAGGTGGATCCGGCGGTGGTGAACCTCACCGCCTTCGAAACCCGGTACCAGGAAAAGCGCCCCTTCTTTGTCGAAGGGGCCGGGATTTTCTCCTTTGGGGGCGGCGGTGGTGGTGGTGGCGGCGGCGGCGGCGGAATGATGGGAATGTTCGGCG
>Ga0316577_10000554_pt1 | contig 15200 bp, 8 predicted proteins | sample S5NA_FD_203073 | JGI IMG/M metagenome (GOLD analysis project Ga0316577, IMG submission 203073) | Rhizosphere microbial communities from salt marsh grasses in Alabama, United States - S5-7_050615r2r1 | ecosystem: Host-associated > Plants > Roots > Rhizosphere | place: USA: Alabama | collected... | reverse complement strand
ACTGGACGTAGACGTGCCCGGCGTTGAGCTCGCCTCCGAGCTCGCCGAGGACGTAGTCGAGATCGGCCCGGTGCGCCACGTACGGCACGAGAGCGCCGTAGCGGTCGCGCATTCGCTCCCAGTCGACCCCGTGGAGGCCCGGGTCGTAGAACCAGTCCCTGAGGATGCGCCAGGCATCTCGGTACATCTGCGCCCACTCGGCCCGGGGATCGACCGTCACGTGCATCCCGGAGAGGTCCAGCTTCTTCGCGCCGGGCTCGAGGCCGGGCTTCAGCTCCGCGATCTCCCAGCGCCCGTTCGTCGAGAACAGGATCCTCTTCCCGTCGGCCGAGATCCGCACGGCGCCCGCATCCTCGAGGATCGTCTCCTCCTTCCGGTCCTCGAGCCGGTATCGCTTGAGCGCCGGCCGGCCCCCGCCTCCCGCGGGAGCGTACACGTAGAGGGGCCCGGCCTCCGTCGCCTCCAGCCCGCGGTAGCTGCCGGACGGCCCGGGAATCGCCACCACGCGCGCCTCGAATCCATCGGGCACGAGGCGGACCTCGGGGGGCTTCGCCCCGTCCTTCCCGGGCTCCGCCCTCCCGGCGTCGCCGTCGCGACCTCCGTCGTGGTCGCCGTCCACGTCGCCGTCCGGCGTCTCCTCGTCGCTCCGCGGGGCGAATGGCCGGGGCACCTCCCCGTTCACCGTGGCCACGTAGACACGCGTCGGCCCCGTGTACACGAAGGTCGACTCCCACCCGCTGAACGTGAGGTTCATGTCGCGGTTGGAGAGGAAGTAGAGATACCGGCCTTCGGGATCGAAGACCGGCGCGAAGCTCGCGACCATCGGGTCCGTGAGAGCCGTCGTCTCGCCCGACTCCGCCGACCAGGCCCAGATCTGCGCGAGACGCGACTCGGCGGTCTTGCCGTAGGCGAGCCACCGGGAGTCCGGAGACCAGACGTAGTCGCGGATGTCGTTGCGCCCGCTCCGGTCCGCCTCCGTGACCCGCCCGCTCTCGACGTCGACGACACGGAGGCGCTGCCTCTTGTCGCCGAACGCGAGCTTCCGCGAGTCGGGCGACCAGACCGGCGGAAACTTCCAGATGTCGCCGTCGGTCGTGATCCGCCGCTCCTCGCCGGAGCCGTCCCCGGCACGCAGCCAGATCTCGTACTCCCCGGACCGGTCGCTCAGGTAGGCGATCCACCGGCCGTCGGGCGACCACGCCGGCGCCATCTCCCGGACGCCCTGTGAGCGCGTCAGGTTGCGGGTCGGGCCGTGCTCGGCAGGGACGGTGAACAGGTCGCCGCGCGCCGCGAACAGAGCGCGCGCCCCGGTCGGCGAGATCGCCGAGGCCTCGATGAACTCCGAGGCGTCCTTGTCGACAGGCCGCGCGTAGGGCAGGTCGCCCGCGACCCGGATCGGAACGCGGGCCGATTCGCCGCGCGCCGGATCGTAGCGCCAGATCCAGCCGCCGTTCTCGTACACGACGCCGCCCGGTCCCCCGCTCGGCCAGAGCACGTCGTACTCCTCGTGGAACGTGACCTTCCGGGGCGCACCGCCGGCGGGATCGACCGCCCACAAGTTGAGCTTCCAGTCCCGGTCGGAGGTGAAGTAGACCGTGTCGCCCACCCAGACGGGCTGGTTGTCCGTGGCCGGCGTGTCCGTGACCTGCCACGCTGTGTCCGCTGCCAGGTCGTAGACCCAGACGTCCTGCGCGCGCCCGCCCCGGTATCGCTTCCACGTCCGGAACTCCCGGTCCTTCGGCGTGAACGCGACGCGCGTTCCGTCCGGCGCGAGGTCGGCGCCTCCGCTCTCGGGAATCGCGAGCGGCGTCTCGAGACCGCCGGTGACCGGGACCGCGTACGGTCGGCCCACGCGCACGCCCCACGGAAGCCGGTTGGCCCGGAACACGACCTTCGATCCGTCCGGGGTCCAGCCGTAGATCCGGTAGTCGGTCCCGCCCCGCGGCGGCATCGGGCCGACGTCGTTGTACCACGTGAGTTGCGTGGGCACGCCTCCCTCGACCGGGATCACGTACACCTGGCGCGTCCCGTCGTACTCGCCCGAGAACGCGATCCACCGTCCGTCCGGCGAGAACTTCGGGTAGAGCTCGAGGCCCTCGTGCGACGTGAGTCGCCGGGCGAGACCGCCCTCGGAGCTCACGATCCAGATGTCCCCCGCGTAGACGAAGGCGATCCGGTCGCCGTGAATGTCGGGGTAGCGCAGAAGTCGAGTGAGAGCCGTGTCGGCCGGCTGCTGCGCGGCCAGACCTCGAGGCGGGGACAGGGCGGGAGTCGCGCAGGCGACAACCGTCAGAGCGATCGCGCAGCGGAACGTTGCGAGGGGCCGTCGCATGATTTCTCCAGCTGCCGTTAGGATCCGTTCTTGGTCGCGATGCGCCAAGATCCCCCATCCGGCAGGGGCCGGCAACGCCGGGGACCCGGCCCGCGGGAGAGCCTCCGCTCCGTGGCGACGCCCTGAGGCCGCGAGCCCGATTTCCCGATTCGGGACCGGGAGTGCAGGGCTCGCGGAGCGCGGCGCAGGAGGGAGCCCCGGCTGTCCGCCCACCTCGCAGGTTGCCGTCCCGGGCGCGCGGACACAGTCTGATCCGGTCCGCGCCGGACGCCCCGGGCGCACCGGGCGTCCCGGTCCCCTGCGAAACGAGGAGCTGTCGATGCCCCGCTCCGTCCTCGTGCTCGCCGCCCTCGGCCTCGCGGCCTGCGGAGACCGGACACCCGGCCCGGGCACGGTGGGGTTCGAATCCGATGAGGTCGCGATGACCGGACCGCCCACGGTGGAAACGGAGCCCTGGGGCGTGACGCCCGAGGGCGACTCGATCACCCTCTACACCCTCCGGAACGCGCGCGGCATGACCGCCCGCGTCGCGGACTGGGGCGGGATCGTCACCGAAGTCCGGGTTCCCGACCGGGAAGGACGCCTCGCCGACGTCGTCCTGGGCCACGACTCGCTCGCGGCCTACGTGGCGGGCACGCCGTACTTCGGCGCGATCGTCGGCCGCTACGCGAACCGGATCGCGCGCGGGCGCTTCTCTCTCGACGGAAGCACCTACCGGCTGGCGACGAACGACGGCCCGAACCATCTGCACGGCGGCGTGCGCGGGTTCGACCGGCGCCCCTGGGACGCGTTCGTGGTGCAGTCGGGGCCCGTGCCCGGTGGCGCGCTCGACGTGCCCGGCGCCGGCCGGGCGACCGTCGCGCTCTCCCGCGTCAGCGAGAACGGCGAGGAGGGGTACCCGGGCCGCCTCGAGGTGGAGGTATCGGTCACGCTCACAAACGGGAACGAGCTCCGGTTCGACTACGAGGCGACGACGGATGCCCCGACCGTCGTCAACCTCACGCACCACGGGTACTGGAACCTCGCAGGACACGACGCCGGCGACGTCCTCGGCGAGGAGCTCGAGATCCGGGCGAGCCGCTTCACGCCGGTCGACGCGGGCCTGATCCCGACCGGCGAGCTCCGCCCGGTCGTGGACACGCCGTTCGACTTTCGGGCACCCACGGCGATCGGCGCCCGGATCGGGGAGGACGACGAGCAGCTTCGTCGGGGCGGCGGGTATGACCACAATTTCGTGCTGGACGACTGGACCGGCGACGGCGCGCTCCGGCTCGCGGCCCGGCTTCGCGACCCCGGAAGCGGGCGGGTGATGGAGGTTCTCACCACGGAGCCGGGACTCCAGGTCTACTCGGGGAACTTCCTCGACGGGTCGGACGTCGGAAAAGGCGGCACCGTCTACGAGAAGCGCGACGGGCTCTGCCTCGAGACGCAGCACTTCCCCGACTCCCCGAACCAGCCGTCCTTCCCGTCCACGGTGCTCCGACCGGGCGAGACGTACCGGTCGACGACCGTCTACAGGTTCCGGACGGACTGAGGCACGCCGTGGGCACGTCCGACGTTCGGATCTCTCTCCCGGCGACGACGGTTCCCGGCTACGCGAGGACGCTCGCCGGCGAGGAGATCGAGTACCACGCGCCGGTGCCGGGGGTGACCCGTGCGCTGGTCGTCCGGTCCGAGGACGCGGCGCGCTCGATCGCGTGGGAGACCGCCCCGGTCCCGTCGGAGACGGGCGGCGGCGACGACGCCGGGGCCGTCACCTTCGCGATGCTCGCCGCGATCGACGCGAACGAGGACCGCCGGACCTTCACGCTGTTCCTCGACGGCCGCCCGGTGGTCGAGATCACGAACCCTGCGGTCGCGGAGCAGGGTGTCCTTGCCTGGGAGGGCGCGACGGGAATTCGTCTCGAGCTCCGCGTCACGCTCGTGGACCGCTACGCCGACGCGATGGGCGTCCTCTTCCTGCACGTGCCGCGGCCCCTCGTCCGGGCGGGGGAGCCGGTCCGGCTCGAGGTGCGCGGGGAGAGCGCGGGAATGCGAACCTGGTTCCTCCTCTTCCCGCACGCGCTGGCCCCGGAGCTCCGGGTCCGACAGGTGCCGGCCGTGGTCCGGTCGCCGGACGGGCCGCGCCAGGAGCTCCGGGTGGACGTCCTGCGCCTGGATGCGGGAGGACCGCTCGCGATGGAGAGCCCCGCGGGCCGGCGACGTGTCGGCACCGGGTTCGGGCACACCGGGCTCGCCCTCGACGTGCCCGCCGTCGAGCGGCGGACCCCGATCCCGCTCGCCTTCGAGCTGGACGGCCGCCGCTTCGAGACGGCGATCGACGTCGATCCCGTCCGGCCGTTGACGCTGCACCTCGTGCACCACACGCACCTCGACATCGGCTACACCCACGACCAGGACGCAGTGGAGCGGATCCAGTGGGGGCACCTGGAGGAGGCGCTGCGCCTCGGCGAGCGGAGCGCGGAGGCGCCGCCCGGCTCCCGCTTCGTGTGGCACCCGGAGGCACTCTGGGCCGTGGAGACCTACCTCGAGTCGCACGACCGCGAGGCGTGCGAGCGCCTCGTGGAGGGAATCCGGAACGGGTGGATCCACCTCGACGCCCTGCACACGAACCTCCTTCCCGGAATCGCGACGGCGGAGGGGCTGTTACGGGAGCTCGAGCCGGCGCGGCGGATCGCGTCGCGCACGGGCGTCCCGATCCGGTCGGCGATGTTCACCGACATCCCGGGCATGACGTGGGGAATGATCCCGGTGCTGGCCGCGGCCGGGGTTCGCTACCTGTCGGTCGGTCCGAACCGGTGGCACCGGATCGGCCGCTTCCTGTCGACCTGGGGAGATCGGCCGTTCTGGTGGGAGTCGGCATCGGGAGAGGAGCGGGTCCTGGTCTGGGTTCACGCCGAGGGGTACTCCCTGTTTCACACCGGGCTCGGCTACGCCCACCTCGAGACGCAGCTCGAGGCATCGCACGTGTTCGCCACGGTGGAGCGGCTGCGCGAGCGCGGCTGGACTCTCCCGATCGCGGCGCTCCGCTACAACATCGGGTCCGACAACGGTCCGCCCGATCCGACTCTGTCGGACGTCGTGCGCGGCTGGAACGAACGGTACCTCACGCCGCGTCTCGCGATCGGGAGCTCGGAGAGCGTCCTCGCCGCGCTCGAGGAGCTGTGCGGCGAGGAGCTCCCGGTCGTGCGCGGCGACCTGACCGGGCACTGGGAGGACGGGGTCGCGTCGACCGCACGAGAGACGCAGTCGGTCCGCCGGACGGCGGAGTGGCTGGCCGCGGTCGAGACGCTCGCCGCCATGCGGGGGTCGTGGCTCGACCCCGAAGCGCTCTATGCCGCCTGGCGCCAGGTGCTCCTGTTCTACGAGCACACCTGGGGGGCCTGGAACAGCGTCACGGAACCCGATGCGCCGCTCGTCCGTCGGCAGTGGGAGCGGAAGCGGGCCTTCGCCGTCGAGGCGGCGGAGCGGACGAACGCCCTCGCGGCGGAGGCGCTCGGCGACCTCGTCGCGACGGGTGCCGTGGGCACCGCCGACGACGCGATCGAGATCGTGAACCCGCTCGGGTGGGCGCGCGACGAAGTCGTGGTTCTGGATCGCGTCGTCGCGGGCGCGGCGACCCGCGTGATCGACGCGGACGGGGAAGCCCTCCCGACGCAGGCGCTCGCGGACGGGGGACTCGCCTTCCGGCCACCGCCGGTCCCGGGCTTCGGGTCCGTCCGCGTGCGGCTCGCGGGGTCTGCCTCCTCCCCGGCCGGGGAGGACGATCGAACCGGACGGGAGAGGCCTTCGCCCACGCCGTCCGCGCCCCGCGGCGACGCGGACCACCGGATCGTGCTCGACAACGGGATCGTCCAGCTGGGCCTCGACCCCCTCACGGGTCGCGTCGTGTCGCTCCGGCGCATCGACGGCGACGGCCCGTCGCGCGATGCCGTTTCCCAGGGGGAGGAGCTGTTCGGGTGGCTCCACGTCCCGGGCCGCGATCCGGCCCGGGCGGTGACGGCCGGGGGGGGCGAGGTCGAGGTCCTCGAGACGGGTCCCCTCGTCTGGCACGCCGTGGTCCGCCGTCCGGCACCGGGCACGCGTGACGGACTCGCGACGTCGATCCGGCTGTTCGCGGGCAGCGACCGGGTGGAGCTCGAGCTCCGGTTCGACAAGGAACGCAGCCGGGACCCGGAGGCGGTGCTGCTTCGGGTTCCCACCGGGGTGCGCGAGACGGACGCCCGGGCCGTGGTCGGAGGGGTTCTCGCCCCGTTCGAGGCGGAGACGGAGCAGCCGCCCGGGGCGAACCGCAACTGGTTCGTCATGGAGCGCTGGACGGATTTGCACGACGGGCTCGGCGGGCTCACGCTGATCTCGGTCGACGCGCCGCTCGTGCAACTCGGCAGCGTCGGCACGGATCCGATCGTGGCCGGGTGGCGGGAGGAGGTGGACCGGGCCCCCGTCCTCTACTCGTACCTGATGAACAACTACTGGGAGACGAACTACCGCGCCGAGCAGGAAGGCCCCCACGCGGTGCGGTACTGGGTTCGGCCGCACGGCGGCTTCGACGTGGCGGACGCGGACCGGTGCGCGATGGGAGCCGCGCATCCGCTGCTGTCGCTCCACGTGCGCGAGGACGCGCCGCGCTTCGCGCCTCCGGTGGCGGTGGAGGCGGCGCGCTCGGTGGTCACGCTCGTGCGCCGGGAGCCGGACGGCGGCCTCCTCGTCCGCCTCGTCAACCCGACCCGGACGGCGGACCGGGTCCGGCTGTCGCGTCCCGACGCCCCCGCGGCCCGGCCGGAGATCGTCGACCCGTGGGGCGCCCCGGTTCCGGAGGCGCGCGGGGACGGGACCGTCGTCGTCGGTCCGCGCTCCCTGGCGACGGTGCGGCTGCGGCCCTGACGTGGCGCCTCAGGTCGTCACGGGCAGCTCCGCGATCCGGATCTTGGTGGATCCGAACGGCACGAGGGCGATCTCCTCGTCCGGTCCCTCGTTCCGGATGGGGCTCCAGGGCAGCGGCCCGGCGTCCACGCCGTAGAGGCGCCACTCGGGGACCCGCCGTCCGATCCCTCGCACCTCGACCGGAGAGCCGCCGGCCGGTCCCGGGGCGCCCGCGACGGCCCACGGCTGGGCCGGGACGGGTCGCCGCACGACTTCGAACGCCTCCCGGGCCGCCTCCAGGTCCGCCTGCCGCACGCCGTAGTTCCAGGCCTCGCCCGTCCGGACCTCGTACGCCTCGAACGGCCCCACCTTCCGGTCCGGCACCGTCGTCCAGCGCTCCGTCCGACCGAGCGCGAGCAGCATCGGCCCGAGGGACAGGGCGGCGGAGTTCTCGTGCCACCGGGAGGCGCGGACCGTCATCGGAAGCCGCAACTCCACGACGTCTCCGTTCCGCCAGGCACGCTCGATCCGGGTCACGGTCCCGGGTTCCGGCGCCGACCGTGCGGCGCCCGCCACGGCGAGGGAGGCGCCCTCGGCCCAGGATGGGACATGGAGGTGGAGCGGGAAGCGGACCCCGTCGGGGCCGTGGACCCGGATCCGGACCGTCTCCTCGAACGGGTAGTCCGTCTCCTCGACGAGCCGGACCTCGGCCCCGTCTCCCACCTTCGCCGTGACCTCGCAGGGACCGTACGCGAGCGCGGCGAGCCCATCGTCGGGCGTCGCGTACCAGAGGTGCTGGACGAACTTCGGCCAGCCCTGGTGGAGATTCGCGGTGCAGCAGCCGTACCCGGTCTCCAGCCCGATCAGGGTGTCGTCCTCGTGGCGGACCGTGAAGCTGCGGCGGCCGAGCGTGCACGCGACCTGGTTCGGGCGCTGGAAGTAGTGCCGCCCCCCGAACGCGGGACTCAGCGCCGCCGGCAGGGCGCTGTACGCCACCCGCTCGAGCATCTCCGCGTGCCGGAGCTGGCCCGCGATCGCGAGCAGCTGCTCGAGGCTGAACATGTACTCCACGACCGCGCAGGTCTCGACGCCCTGCCCCGGGTCCGTCCCGTGCAGCTCCTCATCGCCGGACCAGATCCCCTGCGGCTGGCCGTGCACGACGGTCAGCCAGTCGAGCAGGGCGTTCACGGCCGCGAGGTCGGACGGGTCGCCCGATTGCGCGTACCAGACCCCGGGCTGCTTCACGCCCATCGCCGTGTTCACGACGTGCCAGCGTCCGGGGTCGTGGGTCTCGCGCCCCTTCCAGCGCTCGGTCTGCTGGTTGAGAAGCGCGCCGAGCTCGAGCAGGAAGGCGTCGCCCGTCCGGTTGTAGAGCCAGTGGACGCTCGACAGGTTCTCGCCACCCCGCTGCTTCCCCCACCAGGTCCAGTGGCCGAGCGGCTTCGCGGGCAGCTCGCGGAGCTGGTAGCGGAAGTAGTTCGTCATCAGGTCGAGGACGCGGGCGTCGCCGGTCGCCTCGTGGTGGCTCTGGAGCGCCTTCAGCATCACCATCTTCGGCCACCAGTCCTCGCCGGCCACGGCGCGCCGCGTCTTGCGCTGCGCCTTCTCGCCCGTCGGGCCGAAGTAGCCGTCCGCGCGGGGGCTGGCGAGCGACCATTCCACCCAGCGGTTCGCCTTCGCGATCAGCCGGTCGTCCTCGAGCAGGTGGGCGAGCGGGAGGAGGCCGTCCAGCCAGTAGGGGCCGCGCTCCCAGACGTCCCCGTCCCCGCCCAGCCAGCCGTTGGCGGGCCCGACGTCCGCCCACACCTCGTCGAGTCGGCCGGTCATCCCCCGCGCCCAGCCCTCGAGCTGGCCGCGCAACCAGCCCGAGGGACGGACCGAACCGAGAGGGAGAGGGACGTAGGCGCTCGATACGAGAGGGGCGCGGTTCGACGGATAGTGACGGTTGCGGCCCGTCGGCGCGCGGCCGGACCGGTTGCCCGGTCGGCTCGGGTCCGGCGCCCGGCTCGCGTTCGGCGAGCCCGCGGGAAGGACCGAAGCGGCGAAGGCGCCGACCGCCGCGCGCCCGACGAAGGACCGCCGGGACAGTCCCCGGCCGGCAGACGGGGAATGGGCGTCACACATGATCCGCTCCGCGTGGTTGGGCCCGAATCGCGCCGTCGTCCCCGGGGGAACGACGGGTTCCGCAGGATAGCCGGAGCGGCGTGGTCGAGGAAAGACGGCGCGGGCGTCCCCTTCCCTCCTTCAGGGCGCCGGGCGCGGGGGGGGCGCGTTCGCCCCGCCTTCGAGGCGGAGACGGAAGGCCTCCGCTTCCAAAAGCCGATCGACCTGATCCGCCTGTTCCTGCAGCGCCTCCTCGAGGCGGGCGAGACGGGCCTCGATCCGGTCGTCACGCTCGACGTCCTTGCCCTTGATCGCCGCGATCACGTCCCGGACCAGCGGCCGGAGCACGAAGTGCGTGGCGAGCGACATGATCGGAACGCCGATCAAGAAGAAGATGGCGACGATGGGAATCAGGTTCTCCAAGCGTCCTCCTCTCTCCGGCTCCTGACGGACCGCGCGGCCGCGCATCCCGGAACCCGGCTCGTTCCCGCCTCCCTACGGTCCCGGACGGAACCGGGTTTCGACCCGACTTCCCGCACGTCCGGGCCGTGGCTACACTGGAACATCCCCACGACGCGGCAGGAGAACGAGTCACCTGCGCTCACGCACACGATCCGGCACAGGGAGGCACGATGGCCATCAGCCCCGACGACGGCATCCGGAAAGACGCCTGCGAGAAGGCGAACAAGCTGAAGGAGAAGAGCTCCGCCGACTTCTGCTCGTTCGGCGAATGGGTCAGCTCGGTGGTCCTCGACGAGTTCGCGAACGGAGAGAACGTGACGGAGTCGCAGGACGTTCCGGGCGCCTTCGACGTCCGGGTGACCTTCCAGGTGGGGAAGGCCGCCTCCGAGCCCTCCACGGACTGCACCGAGCTCTTCGCGCTGCGGACGGCCCTCGCCACCGACTGCATCGACGTGATCATCAAGGGCAGGAAAGTCACGATCTGCTGACGGGGCTCCCTCAGGGAGCGCTTCCGTCGAGCTCGCGCGCCAGCTCGCGCGCCCGGGCCGCCGGCCGGAACCCGGGGTCCGCCCCGGACCAGGCGGCGAGCGCCGGCTCGAGGGCCCGCCGCGCCTCCCGGGGCCGGCGCATCGCGGCGAGAGCGCGGGCCCGCGCGAGGGCCGCTGCCGGATCTCCCGGAGCGAGGGTGAGCGCCGAGTCCGCCGCCGCGAGCGCGTTGTCGGCGTTCCCGCACGCGAGCTCCGCGCCGGACAGACCGGTCCACCCGGCCCGCGCCGAGTCGCGAAGCCCCGCGGCGAGGGCACCCCGGTAGAGCGGGACCGCCGGACACGCCTCGCCCGTCCATCGGCGGGCGTCGGCCCGGGCGAGGAGGAGCTCGGCCCGGATCGCCGGCTCGAGGCCGAAGACGGAGAGCGCCGCCTCGGCATCCTCGAGGGCCGCGAGCAGACTGTCGCCCTCCTCCAGCGCCTGGAACGTGGCCCAGCGACCGAGCGCCGCGAGCGGCCGGAGCACGGCGGGCAGCCCGGAGGCGATCGAATCGACCTGCCGCAGCGCTTCGCGCTCGCCCAGCGAGCCCGCGACCCACTGCATTCCCTCCAGATTGCCGATGGCGGCGCTGGGAAGATCGAGGAACCGCGGCCGCTCCTCACGGGTCCGCTCCTCGGCGCGCCGCGCCGCGTCGAGGCGGCCCAGCGTGAGGTTCAGGTCCGCGACGGTCTCGAGGACGGTCGCACGCTGCTCGGCGCTCGTCGCCGCCTCCAGGGCACGCTGGAGCTCGCGCTCCGCCCCGTCGAAGTCGCCACGTCCCGCCTCCACCTCCGCGAACCCGACGCGCATCGCGACGTCGGACGGATCGAGCAGCAAGGCGTCGCGGTAGACGTCGCCCGCCCGGTCCAGCTCGCCGCCGGCCCGCAGGAACCGCGCGAACGCGTCGCGCCCCTCGAGGGAAGCCTCGCCCGTGCCGAGGTAGCGGTCGAACGCGAGACGGGCTCGCGCCCGGTCGCTCGTGCCCGCCAGCGCGCGCGCGATGGCGAGCAGGTACTCGGCGTGCCCGGGCTCTCGCTCGTAGAGGATCTCCCACTGGGCGATCGCCTCCGCGACCCGTCCCGCGTTCGCGTAGACCCGCGCGAGTGATCGCCGAGCCTCGAGATCATCCGGGTAGCGCGCCACCCGCTCCTCGGCGACCGCCATCGCCGCCTCGGTCTGACCTCCCATCGTGTAGTATCCCTGCAGGAGCGAGAGGTACTTCCAGCGGGGGAGACGATAGTCGAGTCCGATCACGCGACGCTTCGCGTCGAGCGCCAGGTCCTCATCCCCGGCGCTGAACGCGGCGAGCGAGAGCTCGTTCCAGGCCAGCGCGAAGTCCGGGTCGAACTCCACGGCCTCCCGGAGGGCCCCGACGGCGGCGCCCGGGTCTCCGGAGATCGTTCGGAGACGGATCCCTTCCACGTAGCGCCGCAGGGCGCGCGGCGATCCGGTGAGGATCTCCGTCGCCGGGCGATCCTCCACCCGCTCCAGGTAGCCGGAGGGGAGTCCGAGGTCTGCCTTCAGCACCTCGGCCAGGGTGTCGGCGACGGACATCAGGTCGTCGGCCGAGGTCCTCCACTCGTGGCTCGCCGCCTCCGATCCTCCCGTCCGGGCCCGGTCGAGCGCGGTGAGGGTCGTGTGGACGGCGAGGCTGTCGGGCCGGCCCTCGAACCATCCGCCGTAGACCCAGTCGAGCTCCGCCTGGCGAGCGACCTCCCTGCGCAGCGCGGGCGGGACCGATGTCCAACGCTCCTCCCCCCGCTCGCGGAGCTCCTCGACCAGCCCCGTCCGAGCGAGCACGGCGAGGTCCTGCTCGAGGTCGGCGTCCAGCGCGAGCGGGATCGCGTAGGACACCCAGTCGAGATCCGGGTCGCCGCTGCGGTTCTCGAAGTAGAAGACGCCGACCCGGCGGACTTCTCCCTCCGCCGGAACCCATTCCACGCGCTCGGTGCCCTCGCTGTCGACGAACGGCTCGGGCTCCGCGATCCGCCCGAGGTCTCGCCCCTGGAAAAGGAGATAGAGGAGCGCCGCCGCTCCGACCGCGTTCAGCGCGAGGCCGGCCCGTTCCGCCGGAGCCCACGCCCGGCCGGTCCCGCCGTGGAAGTACCCCAGGATCAGTACGCTCGGGAGGAGCGCGATCATCCCGGCGAGGACCAGGGCGGGCAGGTCCGACGACAGCATCAGCCGGTCCGCCAGCGTCCGCACGAGGAGCACGGCGGCCCAGGTCGCCACCATGTAGGCCCCGAGGAAGTGGGGCACGCGTCGTCGCCACAGGTCCGTGGCGACGTCCGTCACCAGTCCCCGCCAGCCGGGCGCCCGCAGCAGCGCGTCGCCGAACTCGGCCGCCGACTCGTACCGGCGCCCCGGGTCCTTCTCGAGAGCCCGGAAGAGCGCTCGCTCCGCGGGGTACGGCACCGCTCCCCGCGTCCCCTCCAGCGCCGGGGGCGGCTCCGACAGGTGCTTGGCCATGAAGGCGGAGCTGGTGCCGGCCCGGAACGGGGCCGTGCCGGTCAACATCTCGTACAGGACGCACCCGAGCGCGTACACGTCGCTGCGGCCGTCGAGCTCCCGGCGTCCCTCCCACTGCTCCGGGCTCATGTAGCTGACGGAGCCGATGGCGAGGCCCGTCGCCGTGAGCCGGTCGTCGGCAGCCTCGTCGACGGCACGCGCGATGCCGAAGTCGGTCACGACGGCGACGTTCCCCGACAGCATGACGTTGCCCGGCTTGATGTCGCGGTGGACGACACCGTTCCGGTGGGCGTAGTCGAGGGCGGCCGCCACCTCGCGGGCGATCCGGATCGCGTCGTCCACCGGCAGCGGTCCGTCCGCGTCGATCCGGTGACGCAAGGTCTCGCCGTCCACCAGCGGCATCGTGTACCAGAGGAGCTCGCCGTCGGCGCCCGAGTCGAACAACGGCACGATGTTCGGGTGCTGGAGGCGCGCCGCGATTCGGATCTCGCGGAGAAAACGATCGGCGCCCAGCGTCGCCGCGACCCGGGGCTCGAGGACCTTGAGAGCCACACGACGGTCGTGCTTCCGGTCGCGCGCGCGGAACACGCGCGCCATCCCGCCGCGGCCGATCTCCTCCTCGACCTCGAACAGGTGCGCCAGCGATTCTCGGACGCGGTCGAGCAGATCGCTCATTCGATCTCCACCGATCTCCGGGGGCCTGAGGGAAAGGAGCCTCCGCCGGGGATCGGCGTCAATCCCGGGCCGGCGACCGGGTCCGGGACGCGGGACTCAGAACGGTCCGGTCTCGCCGCGCATCGCGAGCTCATCCTCGCACAGCTCGAAGAAGTTGCAGCGGGGGCAGTGCCGGGTGTCTTCGGCGAGCGGGAACGCGTCGCGCGGCTTCGGCTCGTTTCGGGCCGGGTTCGCGAGATACTCCCGCATGTTCTCGACGCTGGCGAGGATCCGTCCGCGCTCGTCCGCGATGTCCCGGTCCGTGATCGGGACCGTGAGCGACTCGCCGCTCTCCAGGTACTCGAGCCGTCCGATCACGGGCCCGCGCGGCAGGTCCGTCCTTTCGCGGAGGTAGACGGCGTACGTTCGGAGCTGGGGCGCGTGCCCTTCGCCGCGCGCGCCGGTCTTCCAGTCCACGATCCGCCACGCGTCGCCGACCCGGTACAGGAGGTCGGGTTGCGCGTAGAGCTTCACTCCCTCGACCCCCACGAAGTCGAGCCGGTCGATCTCCTTCACCTCGACCTGCGGCGCCTCGATCGCCTCGCGGAAGCTCTCCGTGAGCGGGAGGTTCCGGAGACACGCGTACAGACGGTCGCGGATCCTCTCGATCAGGTCCCGTCCCGGTCCGGTTCCGCGGTAGAACTCCATCAGCATCGGGATCCGGTTCGGGGCCCGCTCCCACTCCTCCCGGCGCTGCGACTGGACCCAGATCCGGTTCAGCCGCGTCCTGCCCGCTTCGACCAGGCGCGCCGGCGTCGGCGCCGCGCCGCCGCCGCGGGCACGCTGCACGGCGCCCGCCGCGATCTCGTGCACGACGTTTCCGAGCGCCATGTGGAGGTTCGTGATCTTCTTGAGCCGCCACGCGAGGCGTGCCTCCTCCGGCGACTCGTCGAGCCAGCCGTTGTGGGAGCCGTAGTACTGCCAGAAGTAGCGACGCGGGCACTCGCGGAAGGTGGAACGCCGGCTCTGTGACCAGGAGAACTCCGGGAACGGCGCGACCTCGAACGCCATCGCGCTCAGTCGAACCGGACGGTCCGGACGTCGTCATCCGGCGCCGCGAAGTAGAACGTGTGCCGCCGGTCGGTGGCCGGGTGGAGCACCCGGATCACGTTCCGCTGGTCGTCGAACTGGTCGTAGAGAACCGTCGCGCGGACGCCGAGCGCCCGGATCTCGGAGACAGCCTCGTACTCGAGCAGGGCCCACCAGACGCGCGTGTCGCCCGCGCCCGACTCGAGGTCGACGCCGCTCGCCACGAGCGTCGGTCGGAGCCGCGCCCCGTCCGCCACCACCGCGAGCCGTTCCGCGACGTAGGCGACGTAGAGCGAGTCCAGCTCCGGCGTGGCCTCCATCTCGACCGTCTCGCGTCCGGCGAGGCGGGCGAGGGCGGCCTCGAGATCGTTCTCGAACGTCCGCAGGCGAACCAGGACCCGGGAGCCCTCCACGGCGACCTGCGCCGTCGCGAGGTGCAGCGGGTGCGCCCGCGGCGAGGGCGTCTCCGCCGCGTGAACCGGGACCGCGACCGTCACGACGGCGAGCGCGGCCCCGGCGAGCGCGCCCCGGATCACGAGGTCTGCGCGACCCAGACGTTGTCGTCCGTGTCGATGTCGGCGAACCAACCGTCCGGATCGACCACGACCTTCGTGATCGCATCGTCGGAGAACATCCCGAACACGAACTCCTTCTCGTCCATCCGCCACACGTCCACGGGCAGGTCGATCCGCTCCACGCGGCC
>Ga0316577_10000553_pt1 | contig 15210 bp, 11 predicted proteins | sample S5NA_FD_203073 | JGI IMG/M metagenome (GOLD analysis project Ga0316577, IMG submission 203073) | Rhizosphere microbial communities from salt marsh grasses in Alabama, United States - S5-7_050615r2r1 | ecosystem: Host-associated > Plants > Roots > Rhizosphere | place: USA: Alabama | collected... | reverse complement strand
CCGCTGATAGTCCTCCTGTCCTTTGCAAGCGTGGCGATCCTGTTCATCTCGATGTTCCTCGGCATGACCCTCATGCTTCTCGGCGCGATTCCCCTGCCGATGGCGCTGGCCCATTTCTCCGCCAAGGGGGATCTCTCCGCCGCTTTTCGCGTGAAAGAGTGGTGGCCCTTGCTGCGGGCTAACAAGCTAGGATATTTCATCGCCTGGGTGATCGTCAGTGGCCTGAGTGTCATGGTGTACTGGGTGATCGTACCCCTCTACTTGACTTTCATCTTTGCTTTCCTGATCTTTGTCCTGTTGGTCCCCCTCTACTTCTACCTGTTGCTGGTGAGCGCCGCCGTATATGGACGGACGTATTGGGAGAGCGTGGCGCTCGCGGAAGGACAGGTGGGGGAAGCGTAAAGGCACGTCGCAAAAGCCACGCCTTGGGGAAAAAACACTCGTGAAAAAGTTGTCGCGCTGGACCAAGTTCTTTTACGGTTCCGGAGATATCGGCTTTAGCCTGACCTCGACCATCGTGAGCACCTATCTGCTGATTTTCATGACCGACATCGTGGGCATCCCCATCGGCTTGGCCGGCATTCCGATCCTCATCGGGCGGAGCTGGGATTGGATCAACGACCCGCTCGTTGGCCACATCTCTGACCGCGCACGCACGCGCTGGGGGCGCAGGCGGCCATTCCTGCTCTTTGGCGCGCTGCCCTTTGGACTGACCTTTGTCATGCTCTGGTACCGCCCGCCCTGGGAAGACACCCTCCCACTGGTCGCCTACTACGCCGCGGCGTACGTCCTCTATGAGATTGCAGCCACGTTCGTCTACATGCCCTACTTTGCCCTCACCCCAGAGCTGACCTCTGATTACGACGAGCGCACGTCGCTGACCTCCTACCGCATGTTCTTTTCCATCCTGGGCAGCTTGATCGCGTTCACCGCGCCCCTGCTCATCATCGACACGTTCGAGCCACAGAACGCGCCGCGAGTGGCCGCGATGGGGGTGATCTTTGCCGCCGCGTCGGCGCTGCCGCTGCTGCTCGTCTTTTTCGGCACGCGAGAGCGCCAGGCATACATGACGCAGGAACAACCCCGCCTTCGCCAGTCGCTGCAGGCAGCCTGGCAGAACCGCCCCTTCAGGTACAGCTTGGGCATCTTTTTGCTCACCTGGATCTGTATGGGCGTGATCCAGTTGGTGTTACTCTATTTCCTCAAATACTGGCTGCGCCGCGAGGGTGAGAGCGACCTGATCATGGCCGTCATCTTTGTCACCGCAATCCTTGCACTCCCCCTCTGGCAATGGGTGGCCCACAAGTGGAGCAAGCGCTGGGCCTACGTCGCCGGAGTCGCCTTCTGGGCCGTGATGCAGATCCTGCTGGTGACAGTGACCGCCTCGACTTCAATGCCCATCATCCTGATCCTGTGCTTCCTGGCGGGCATCGGCGTGGCTGCCGCGCACGTGCTCCCGTGGGCCATCATCCCAGACGCCATCGAGTGGGACGAATGGCAGACCGGCAAGCGGCACGAGGGCATGTTCTACAGCCTGACCACGCTTATACACAAGATCGCTTTATCAGCAGCGGTCGCGGTCGTTCCCCTCGTCCTGGAATTCACCGGGTATGAACCAAATGTAGCTCAGCAGCCTTCCGGCGTCCTGTGGGGGCTGCGCATCCTGGTGGGTCCGATCCCCGCTATCCTGCTGTGTGCGGGCATCCTGCTCGCCATCCGTTATCCACTGACCCGGGAGCGGTACGCCCAGATTTTGCGCGAGCTAGAAGCACGGCAACAGAATAGAGGTGACGTATGATGGATATAGCAGTTCGCCCTATCCGCACGGCCAGAGAGCGGCGCGCTTTTCTGACCCTTCCCTGGCGCGTCTACAAAAACGATCCGCTATGGATACCGCCACTGCTACCCGAGCGCGCCAAGACGATCGCCCCTGAACGCGGTCCATTCTTCAAGCGCGGCGGCGAGGCCGAGTTCTTTGTCGCCTGGCGGGATGGCGAACCGGTGGGCACCATCTGCGCGGCGGAGGATGGCCCGACGAACGAAATGTGCGGCACGCAAAATTGCGTGTTCGGCTTCTTTGAGTACATCGAGGATTATGCCGTCTTTGAGGCTTTGGTCAATCGCGTCATCGAGTGGGGCAAGTCGCGCGGTCTGAACGCGCTCTTTGGCCCGTTTAACCTGGATTACGAGGACGGCTACGGCGTGCTGATCGAAGGGCGCGACCGCCCACCGGCGCTGCTGTGCGGGCACACGCCGCCTTACTACCAGGGCTTTATGGAGCGCTTTGGATTCCAACCGGCGCGGGCGGATAACATCGCCATGGTCATCGATATCGATAAAGACACCCCCGCCCTGCAGCGACTCTCCCGCCTGGCAGAAAGGGTGCGCAAGAAGGGCACGATCGTCCTGCGAGAGGCCGACCTGACACATTGGGACGACGAGATCGACCGGATTCACCATCTGCTAAACGCCGCGCTGTTCCACCTAGACAATCACATCGGCTGGCACAGGGAGTCGGTGGAGGCCCTAGTCAACCCCTTCCGGGATATCGCCGATACCGAGTTGATCCTGTTTGCCGACGTCGCAGGAGAGACGGTGGGATGGCTGCCCGGGATCGCTAACCTGAACGAGGTCTTTGCACACGTCAACGGGCTGCGCTACCCGTGGAACTATGTGCCGCTATTGTGGCACATGCGCCGCCAGACCGAGAGCCTGACGGTCAAGAGTGTCTTGGTGCTGCCCAAGTACTGGCGGACGGGCGTCGCGGTGCTGCTCTTTGACGAAATGGCCAAGAGGGCCAGGGCGAAGGGGTACAAGTGGATCGATCTATCGATCACTTCAGAAGATAACCCCCAGACCCTCCTCATCGGCGAACACATGGGGGCCAAGATCTACAAGCGCTGGCGCGTTTACCGGCTGGCTATATGAACGAGACGTTGCCCGCTGTGAGCTTTTAGCTATAATGCCAATCGAGCTCTGACTTTTAGAGATACGAGATGATAAGAAGACTGCTGGAAAGGCTGCTCAGGCCATTCACCTTCATCCTGGTGATCCTATTCGCCCCGATGATCTGTGCCTGTTCCGTAGAGATGCTCCTGTTCCTGGCCTCGGATATCGACTTTGGTTCGCTCGACTGGTTCCTGGTCGGTTTCGTGTCTTTTGCGCTGGTGTACGGCGCGATCCTTTACACCGGTGGGGCATTCCAGTCCCACCTCCACTTCATCAGGCTTCTACGGCACGAACTGACACATTCTCTCACGACGATGATCTCCGGCGGGCGCGTGCGCGAGATGCTGGTCGTAAATCCAATCGAAAAACCCGGGACCAACTCGTACGTGGACGCGCTCGGCCTGGGCGGACTGATAAGCCCGTTCGTCTACCTATCTCCCTACTATCTTCCATTGTTCACGCTCCCTTTTCTGCTGCTGAGATATCTCGTATCTCCTCCAATTCAGCAGGCAATCGAATTCCTGATAGGCTTCACCCTGGCCTTTCACTACACCTCATTGATAGACGAACTACTCAAGCAGCGATTCGGACTGGGACAGACGGACATCAGAAGAACGGGGATTATGCTCTCATACGTAGTCATCGGGGTCCTGAATTTGCTTTCCCTGGTAGTCATCAAATCCGTGCTCCAAGAAAAGTGGCCGACCGTCGATAACCTCACGCAATTTATTTCGAGAACCCAGGAGTACTACAAACTCATCATCGATCAAGTCATACGCTTGATCCCTGGAATCTGAAAAAGCATTCGAACCTATCCCGCGCAAGCAACCTAAAGGAGACCAACACCATGCCCAAGCTATTCAAAACCGATATCTCGTCCGAAGCCGATCTAAAGGTATTCGTCACCGACATCCGCACAGAGGCCGATCTGATCGTCTATGAGACGACGGATCAGTGGGCGGCCACCGAGAAACAGATCTGGTGCTACACCGACATCCAGAGCGAAGCGGACAAGACGGTGTACTTTACCGACGCCCAATGGGACGCCGACCTGACCATCTACAAGACCGACGTCCAGTCGGATGCGGGCTGGGCCAATAGCGGGAAGGAAGGGTTGCTGTAGCCCTCACGTTGCGACAAACCATCACAGGCGACGCCCCAGACTCTACAGCCTGATGAGAGGTTAAAGCGCGTAGCCACAATCGTACGCCAATCCAGGTGAGATGCGAATCGGATTGGGCGTTCGCCGCACCCACCCCGTAGTCTCAAACACCCCGATTAGCAAATAGACACCCACCAGGGCTTGATAGGTGATCGTTAGCCAAAAGATAGGCGTCCCTGCTGGAGAAGGTGTATTCTTAACTTAACAACCTTACCGCAGAGCATCTTTACGGAGGCAAACATGAACTCTTTCGCCGTGGAAGTGGACGGCCTGAACAAGACCTACCAGCCAAAGAACAAACAGCCGGTTCAGGCGATTCGGGATTTGACCCTATCCGTGGAGACCGAGGAGGTATTTGGCCTGTTGGGGCCGAACGGCGCGGGCAAGACGACCCTGGTGCGCATCTTGGCCACCCTGCTCCGGGCGACCGGCGGCCGCGCCACAGTGGGCGACTACGACGTCGTGCAGAACGAGCAGCAGATACGCCGCATCATCGGGTACGCCGGGCAGGATTCGGAGCGCTCGGCCTACTCGCGGCTCACGGTGCGCGAGAACCTGCTCTATTTTGCCCACGCCCTGCGCGACGTGCCGATCCGCACGGCCCACGAGCGCATCGACGAAATCTCCGCCGGCATCGGTTTTACCGAGCAGCTCGATAAAGCATTCACCACCCTATCCGGCGGGCAAAAGCAGCTCATGATCGTGATCCGGGCGCTGCTGCACCATCCGCAGATTGTGTTCCTGGATGAGCCATCCAAGAGCCTCGATCCAGTGACAGCGGATCGCGTCAGAGCCTACCTGGTCGACTTTGCCCGCAATCAAGGCATGACGATCCTGCTGACCACGCACAACATGCAAGAAGCGGAGGGAATCTGCGACCGGCTGGCCTTTATCAACAAGGGCCGCCTGCAGTTTGTGGGGACGCCGCTGCAGTTCAGACGCTCTGTGACGGTGCAAGAGATCGTCGAGGTGACCGGCGTCGATCAAGACGGGCTCGTCCAGCGGTTGCAGCAACTGCCGGGAGTCACACACGCCACTGGGAACGGCACGCTGAGGCTCTACAGCGAAGATGGGTTCTCGATTTTGAAGCAGACGGTCGCGCTGCTGGACGAGGCAGGCGTCAAAGCCTCGGTGAGCATGATAGAGCCCTCGCTGGAGGATGCCTTTGGCATCTTTGTGAAGAACGAGGAGGTGTGCAGTGGTTAGAGCGACGAGAATTTTCTACATGGCCGTCTGGCGTCGGTGGCTGACCCTGAAGCGGTACAAGCTCGAGTTTATCACGGGGATATTCAGCAGCTTTCTCTTTGGCATCGCTATGCTGACCCTGGCCCTGGCCTTTGATCCCGATCTGCTGGAGGATCTGATGGGCACCAGGAATTGGGCAGCGTTCATGATCCTGGGCATCGCGTACCAGACCTGGCAGAGCGTCGCACTGTGGGGCATGGCGGGCATGTTCCGCGAAGAGTTGAACTCGGGGCAAATCGACTATACGTTCACCTGCCCCTTCTCGCGCTACAGGTACATGCTGAGCAACATCGCCGCCCTGGCTGTGATCGAGACGATCGGCTTTTTCCCGATGCTCGCCGTGGCCCTCGTGCTCACCCGCTCCACGGTGAAAATAGACCAGTTGATGCTTGGATTCGCGGCCACCGCGCTCTCCGTGGCCGCCCTGTCCCAGATGGGCACCTTCTTCGCCGGGCTGGTGCTGCGCTACAGGGAGGTCAACGCCGTGTTCAGCCTGCTCAACTTTGCCTTCCAGATGATGACGGGCATGTTCGTCCCACTCCAGGTCCTGCCCGCGGCGGTGCGCGTGACCGGGATCACCCTCCTGCCGCAGAGCTTTGGCATCGATCTCCTACGCCACTATGTGATGGGCACCTGGACGGTGATCGATGTGCCGTACGAGTGGGCGGTCCTGGTCGCCCAGTTCGTCGTCTTTGGCATCTTTGCCAGGCTATCCGTGCAGCGACTGGAGCGCTCGGCGCGCGAGGAGGGGCTGCACTATCTCTAAAGACTCCAGAATAGGGCGGGCGCCTTTCTATAATGATCCATCCCTGCGTGCTTTGCCAGGAATGGATCATTTTTCCCGTTCAGTCGTAATCCCTGATGACCAGTGGCAGGTAGACCGCCGTCGAACCCTCGACACTGGAGCAGGTAGAGAACTCGGACGTGTTGCCACCGGGGTCAGTAGCCGTGACGGTGACACAGTAGCCCGCAGGGACAGAGCCGGGAAGAGTCGCCGTGAAACTGGCATCTCCACTCCCGTTGGTCATCACCGTGTCCGAGCCCAGATAGATTTCGCCTTCCCCATACCCGGAGGGGTCGCAACTGCTGTTGGCATAAAAGTCCAGATTGTAGGTGGTGTTGCTACTGCTGTTGAGCTTGCCCTGGATGGTGATCTGGCCGCCATTGATGTTCACCGAGGACAGCACCGGGTAGTTCTGTAGATTGTTGGCCCCGCTGTCGCCATCGCCGAGGTCGTTGAGCGTGACATCATTGCCAGGGTAGAGGTCGATCCCCAGGCCGCCATTGGCAAAAATGGCATTACCTCGCAGACTGTTATCATAACTAGTACCTCCAAGGATTATGCCGTCCGTGCCATTGAAAGCGATGCGATTGGCCGCGCCACTGGTTATGCCACCAATCGTGTTATCAAAGCTACCCTCTATTAGGGATACACCAGGACCTTCGTTGCCCAGGTTGCCGCTGCCGCTGGCGCTGGTGCCGATATAGTTACCCTGCACCAGGTTGGCGCTTGCCGAGTCAAAAACAACGCCAGCGGAGTGATTGCCACTGATCACGTTGCGCTCGGCCGCCAGCGTTCCCCCGATGCGGTTATTGGAGCACTGAACAATCCTTATGCCCTTATTATTAGGAAGGGCTGCATTTCCAGCGGCGTCGGTGCCGATATAGTTGCCTGCGACGACGTTCTGGTCCGAGTCGCCAGAGAACAGGATTCCGTTGTCGTCGTTGCCCGAAACGACGTTACGCTCCATCTCATCCGAGGCGCCATCGGCATCGGTGCCGATCAAGTTGTTCGTCGAGCCGTACTGTATCTGTACGCCATAGAGGTTGGGAAGGGCTGCGTCCCCGGCAGCGTCGATGCCGATATAATTTCCCGCGATAACGGTACCGCTGCTGGTACTTGAAGTCAGAAGAACACCAGGCCCCTCATTACCCGAGATGACATTACCTTCCACCCCATCGGCGATGCCGTCCCCGTCTGTACCAATCAGGGTGTTGGTACCCCAGCTAGAGACCTCCACCCCACCCTCTGTGTTAGGGATCGCTGCGTCGCCGGCGGCGTTGGTGCCGATATAGTTGCCGGCTATCACGGTCTGGTCGATGCTAGCATCGGATCCTTCAATGGAAATTCCCCATCCATCATTGCCCGAGATCACGTTGCGCTCCAGCACGTCTGAGGTGCCGTCCCCGTTGGTGCCGATCAGGTTCAAGCTGGCCCCACTGAATTCACTCACGGTCTCGATCTTTACCCCGGACAAGGCATTCCCGGCATCGCCCGTCCCATCAAGGGTGAGGCCGATCAGGTTGCCGGCCAGCCGGTTCCCGGTGACATCATAGCGGATTAGCACGCCGTTCTCGCCGTTGCTGCTGATCACGTTGCCCTCGCTCCCATCGTTCACGCCGTCGCCGTCGGTGCCGATGACGTTGTTGTTTCCTCCCACCCACACACCGCTCCTTTCAAAGTTGCTGATGATCAACCCCTGGAGCTTGTTATTGTTCGAGGCCAACGTCAGCCCATAACTATTCCCGGCAAAGCTGCCCAGGATCCACGTGGGGTTCCCGCGGATCGTCGTGCCGCTGCTATAGTCGGCGATGCTTGGCAGAGCGCTGTTGGGTATGACCATACCGATCGAATCGTCAAAAAAGATCTTGTCGGCGCCGGTCCGGGCGTTGGCCTCCTCGATGGCGGCACGCAGGGTGCAGACCCCGTTGCCGGCGGCGGTCTCGCACACGCCGTCGCCGGGGTTGGCGTCGCTCCCGTCGCCGTTGCTATCCACGGTGTGCGTGCCTGGCGGAGCGACAGGGGCAGCGAGAGCGGCCAGCGGGCCACCCCTTCCAGGGTTCAAGCTCTGCGTCTGACTCCAGTCTGCCATCACGCTATCAACACCCATGACTATGACCAAGGTGAGGGCTATCAACATTCCGAAAATTCTGTTCTTCATCACCAGTTTCTCCTCATTAAAGTTTCCTCGCAGCAGCCCGCCAATCCATCAACACATTTCCCCATTGCCCTGCTCGATCTGAGCCTTGAGGAAATCCATCAGCTCTTCCAGATCGGCAAACCCCTGTCGCTCTTCGCTGCCCGGTCTTTGCAGGGACGTCCGCCAGACCCGTCCCTCTCCACTGCCGCTTTGCCACAAGCGCAGCAGGTAAGATAGATACTGTTGCCGCGGTTTGTGCTTCTTCATAGGTTCCCCTTGTCCCGCGCCATCAAGTTGATTCAGTTACAATCTCCCTTGCATCTGCGCGACTGTAGCTCTCTGCGGGCGGCTGGCGCAACCGCCCGCCAACAACACCGTTTTCATCGTCGCAATGCGGTTGGCGGCCGGTTGAATTCCTTGCCACGCACCTACCAAGTGGTTTTAGTACCGCCAAATCTGGGGTAGCGAAATTGATGATTCGCCTTCGCTGGAATCGGTGCTCAACCAGCCATACACCCAGTTACCGATATGCACGAGCGGTACAAGAAAGTCAGGCCTGCCCGATGCGTGATCTAGCCCAAAGAGGAAAAAGCTCTGAGGCAACCAGGCATCCTGCCCTTTGATGCCTAGAGTAACCGAACCTCCACCGAGGTCATTACCGAGGTCATTCAGACTAAAGCCAGGACTGACTGGCACAAAGTAGAAATTCGCCTGCGCCCTCTCCTGGTCATCCTGAGGGCTGTTTGGGATTTCAAAATCTACTATGACGCTGCCCGCCGCGTTGGTAATTTGCAGTTCGACCCCACTCTCTGTGCCCGCATCCTCCTGATCGGCGGTGGTCATCAACATAAGCAGCCGGTTAATCTGCATGCTCATCCCCCCTCGATGGACACGCCTGAGTGGAATGGAAACGGGGCCTTCGTCTCTTTCCGTACTAAGTCCAACAGGCAGATCAGTTTCGATGGCTATAGGAGCGACCGCGTCGCTTTCGAGCAAGGTGGGAATCCCCTCTCCCCAAACGATGCAATGCTCAGGTTTCCACATGTCCCCTCCCCTGATGGCCACACGAACGGACGAATTATCAAGATTGTCCGGAACGATATCGTAGGCTGCTACATCAATCTTGTAGAGATTGGCTTGCCCTTTCTCTTGGTCGTATTGGGGTGTATCCGTAAAAGTGTGATGCAACCGGTCAACGCCGTCTTCGTTGATGATTATCACAATTTGACTGTTAGTACCGGCATAGCCTGTGTTGCGAGTAAGCATTGCGACCCACAAGTTTTTTAGATGCGACATGATTTACCTCCTTGGTTTTAGCCTTTTTATGCAATGTATTTTTCTGATCCAAATAGGATAGATACCGTCGCCGGGTGCTCTACCACTCCTCCAGCGTTTCATCCCACTCAGGTAGACCCACCGGACTTCCGGCCTGTACTTCCAGCTCGCCTTCGTAGACGATGTCGGGCTCTTGGTACCGTGTTTCGCGTTTCTCGTTCGGTGTTTCGCACATTGCGATTCCTCCCCTTATCAGATGATGATCTCAGGCGCTGCGGCGCCGATACAGCAACACTGCCACTACGCTCAAGACCGGCACCGCCAGGAGCAGTACGACGTACGCCCTCGGCGCCTGATGGACCACAAGATTACTCAAGGTAATGGCTGCGGGCGTCTGTCTGGAGCCGTACTCGAAAGCGCCGACGTCGCAGCCCCACCCACCGCGATTGGAGCCATCGTTCCGCACCGCGCCACGTTGGTCGACGCTGACTCCGCCGACGCAACCGTTGCTGCCTTCAGGGATGTGGTCGATGGCGTCACTGGGAAACTGAAGCGCGTGGGTCCAGGTAGGCCCACCGTTATCGGCTAGCGCAGCGAGGCTCGGATCGGTGCTGTTGAGATCGTCGGTACCGGCGCCGAGCCCGCAGGACGTTCCATCATCGATGTTGTAGCCGCCGGATGTGAACGTGCCTCCCCCCGCACAGGTATTGGAGGCAGCGCCGCTGTTCAAGATAGTGTTAGCCAGCGTCGTCGTCCCTGAAGTGTGGATGGCGTTTCCCGCGCCACCGCTGGCAGCCGTGTTCTGAGCAAAGGTGCAGTGTGTAAAGCTGGCGTTTCCTGCGTTACGGACACCGCCGCCCAGGCCCGGGTTGCCGGTGGGGCTGCCGCTGCCGGGATTTCCCGTATAGTTCCCGCTGATGGTGCTGTTTGTGGCTGCCAGCGAGCTTGAGGTAGCAACGTAAATGCCACCCCCAGTCCCACCGCTGCCGCCAATCGCGCCATTGCCATCGCCGCCGTCGCCGGCAAAGTTGCCAGAGATCGTGCTGGCGTTCAGTGTCACACTGGACGCGCTGCCACCGGTGGCGATACCGCCGCCGGGCCCACCGAGGGCTCCGCTCATTCCACCGCCACCGTTACCACCGTCCCCGGCATCGTTGCCGCTGACCGCGCTCTGGTTCAGCACCAACGTGCCTTCGACGTAGATACCGCCGCCCCTGCCACCCCAGCCTGCAGTCGAGCCGACGCCGATGCCGTTTCCGCCAGCGCCGGCCGAGTTACTGGCGACGGTGCAGCGGTTCAGGGTCAAGGCGCACGTCCCTGCGACCTGTATGCCGCCACCGTATTCTCCTTGGCCCCCGTTGATGCCATCGGCGCCGGCAAGCGCTAGACCATACTGGATTGTCACGTCGTTGATCTCGACCACGCCTGCATGGATATCTAGCACTCGGTCAATCCCGTTGGCCGCGTGGGTGCCGGCACGGACGGTGGCGTCGTTTCCGTTGATGGTCAAGCCCTCGGTGATATCCAGGTCACCGGTGGCGTTGCCATCCTCACCCGAACCAGCTCTGGACAGAGTGTAAGTAGAAGTGAAAGCATCGAGCTCGATGACGTCGCTGGCGTTACTTCCAGAAGCGCAGTCAACCTGGGCCGCGTTGTTGTTGTTGGCATTGGCGATTGCCTCGCGCAGCGAGCAGTCGCCGTTACCGGAGGAGCCATTCAGCTCGTCGGCCACGGTGTCGACGGTGATCGTCACGTACGGTGCCGCGCGGGTCACTGGCATGGGCCACACACCCAGCACCAGAGCCGCCAGCAACAGGATCGCCCCCAATCGAGCGGGGACAAACGAATGCGATACTATCTTGAGATGTTTGGTATACACGATTTTCCTCCTTGATAGATGTCCTTGCGGTCTGAATGAGATATGGATTCGCTCACAGGCACTGGATACCGACTGCTATCAATCATACACACCCAGCGTCATAAAAACGTCATAAACGCTTGGCCGAAGAGTCCAATGGTAGTATAATCCTGGCATCGCTGCCGATCTCGCCTGCTACCGACGACCATCGACACCAAATATGCCAAGGTTATCGCTCTCCTTACTGGGCCCCCTACAAGTCGTTCTCGACGGCGTATCAGTTACCAGCTTTGCAACCGACAAGACACGAGCGCTGTTGGTCTATCTAGCCGTTGAAGCGGACCATCCCCATCGCCGGGACACCCTCGCCGGGCTGCTGTGGCCCGACCAGCCTCAGAAGAAAGCTCGTCAGAACCTACGCCAGACGCTTTCCTACCTGCGCCAGGCTCTCGGCGAGGATAGTAGTTGCGGCATCCCCTTTCTACTGATCAAGCGCGAGACGATCCAGTTCAACCCCGATTGCAGCTACCAGATCGACGTCTCCAGATTCACGGCCCTGGCCGAGGAGTGCAACCAGCACCGCCATCGGTGTCCAGAGATGTGTCTGCCTTGTCTGCACCGTTTAGCGGAAATGATTGAGCTTTACCAAGGCGAGTTCCTAGAGCAGTTCTTTCTCAACGACAGCGAGGTTTTTGAGGAATGGGCCACACTCAAGCGGGAATGGCTTCATCGTGAGGCAGTGGAGGCGCTCCTTCACCTGTCCGATCACTGCGAGCGGTGCGGCGATTACAAAAAGGCACGTCAGTATGCTCAACGACAGGTGTCTCTGGAACCCTGGCGCGAGAAGGCGCATCGCCAATTGATGCGCTTGCTGGCGCTTGACGGGCAGCGCAGCGCCGCCCTGGCCCAGTACGAGACGTGCTGCCGGGCATTGGCCGAAGAGCTGGGCGTCGAGCCGACGGAAGAGACGCAAGCGCTGTATGAAACGATACGTGCAGAGAAACAAGGGAGTAGAGGTATAGAGAAGACCGTTCCCTCACACAACCTGCCTATCTCTAGCACTACGTTCGTCGGACGCGCAAAAGAACTGGGGGAAATCACCGAGATACTGGCCAACCCCGACTGCCGGCTGCTGACCCTCTTTGGCCCTGGTGGCATCGGCAAGACACGCCTAGCGCTGCGAACGGCGGCCGACCACCTGGGAGTTTTCGAAGACGGCATCGCGTTTGCCTCTTTGGCCCCAATCGATTCGGCGGAGCACTTTATCCCCGCGGTTGCCAGCGGCCTGGGTATTTCCCTCCAAGGTGAGCAGGAGCCCAAGGAGTTGCTCCTGAACTATTTGCGACAAAAAGAGCTGTTACTGGTACTGGACAACGTAGAGCACATTTTGGGATGCACCGACTTGATATCGACCATGCTGCAACGGTCTCCAGGCTTGGTGCTGTTGGTCACGTCGCGAGAGCGGCTGAACCTGCAAGAAGAGTGGGTGTACAAAGTCGAGGGACTGAGTTATCCGAGAAATGGTGCTGCGGAGGATGTGGAGGGCTATAGCGCCATCAGGTTGTTCCAACAGAGCGCCCGCCGGGCGCGGCAAGACTTTGTGCTGGCAGAGCCGGTGATACCTTACGTGGTGCGTATCTGCCAGTTGGTGGAAGGCATGCCTCTGGCCATCGAGTTGGCCGCCGCCGAAACAGCGGTGTGCTCCCTGCGCGATATCGCCCAGGATATCGAACACAATCTCGACGTTCTATCGACCGTGACGCGAAACATCCCAGAGCGCCACCGCAGCGTGCGAGCGACGTTCGAGCATTCCTGGAATCTGCTCGCTGAACAGGAGCAGCAAGTATTTGCCAAACTGTCCGTCTTTCAGGGTGGGTTCGAAAGACAGGCGGCACAGCAGGTGGCGGAGGCCTCCCAGGTCATTCTGACGACACTGATACACAAGTCGTTGTTGCGCTGCGATGCCACGGGGCGCTACCAGATCCATCAGTTGTTGCGCCAATTTGCCGCCGAAAAACTGGCAAAGCTTTTTCCACACACCGACACGATCTTTCACCGGCACGCCGCTTACTATGCCGCTTTCCTCCAACAGCGAGAGGATGCGCTAAAAGGGGGACGGCAGCGGGAGGCCCTGGAAGAGATAGCGGCCGAGATCGACAACGTGCGGCACGCCTGGCAGTGGGCGGTGAGCCAGGTAAAGAATGGGCCGAATGAGACCTGGGCATTAGCCGTCTTGGAACAGGCTGCCGAAAGCCTATGTCTGTTTTACACCACGCGAGACCGGTATCAGGAGGGAAAAGAGGCTTTTAGCCAGGCAGTGTCGGCGCTGGATAGCGACTTGGCCTCAGGGCAAAGAGAGCTGCTCTTGGGCAGGCTGCTGGCATATCAAGGGAAATGTTGCGAATTCACCGAACGCTCGGACAAAGCGCCACCGCTATTCGAGCGGAGTCTTGAAATCTTTCAACGGCTGGGGGCCCGGCGTGAAGCCGCGCTGTCATTACACGGTCTGGGTTATATGGCCCATATCAGAGGCGAATACGAACAGGCCGAGCGATGTTTTCAAGACAGCATGGCCATTTACAGCAAGATGGAGGACGCTTGGGGAATTGCCAACGTGCTGAATAATCTGTGTCTGGTCGAGCGCCGGCGAGGGGCATTTTTGCAGGCGAAACAGCACGCCCAAGAGGCCCTGGCCATACGCCGCGAGATCGGCGACAAGGTGGGCGCTGCCTCTGCCCTGAGTGGCCTGGGTTTGGTTCAATGCGATCTAGGCGAATATGCCGAGGCTAAAAACGTCCTACTTGAAGCGCTTGGGCTTTTCCGCCAGTTCGACCGCAAGGTTGGCATCGCCGACACGCTCACCAGTCTCTGCCAGGCAACTTTTCGCTTAGGGGAAACCGAGGCAGCCCAGCAGTTTGGGCAGCAGAGCTTGCAGGTTTACCAGGAAATCGGTGACCATTGGGGGGTGGCAATCGCGTTCAATAACCTGGGGCGTATGGCCGCAGAGACGGGGGACTATGTTCAGGCCAAACGCCTTTATCAGGAAGGAGTGGCCCTGTACCAACAAATCGGCATCAAAGCAGGGTGGGCTAACACTCTTGGTAACCTGGGCGAGGCTTGTTATGAACTGGGCGATTATGCCGGAGCCAGGCGATACGTGCTCCAGGCGTTACAAATTGCCCAAGAGATCGGCGCCAATCCTACTATCCTAAAGAACCTGGTTTGTCTGGCCACCCTGTGGGCACAAGAAGGTAAGACGGCGCAAGGCCTGGAATTACTAGCCTTTGCCACACACCAGTCCGCAATTGCCCAAGAGATCAAAAAACAAGCGCTGCTTTTATCTGCCGAGTTGGCGGCGGGCCTTCCAGCGGATGTGGTGGCCGAGGCCAAAGCGCGGGGCCGGGCTTGCGAACTTGACGCGCTGATGGCAGAGATTCTGGGTGATGAGGACATCAGTGCTCTGCCATCACCTGCGAATACACGCTTGAGCAGTTAGCCGGCCCTCTCGCCTCCCTCGTTTGTGCCGCCCATTCTCCCGGATATAATAGGGCGACCCGGTGTTCGTGGTGCAGGCGGAGAAATTGTAAGAGGAGAAGAAAGCTAACGTATGAAACACCCCCTCAGGCGCATCGCGCGGTACGCGTGGCCCTACCGCTGGACCGCGTTTATCCTATTTTTCACGGTGATCTTTCCAGTGGCGATGGAACTGGTCGTCCCCCGCGCGCTCCAGTACATGATCGACCAGGGCATCAGGGTCGGCGATATGAAAGCCATTGCCTGGGGGGCGGCCATCATGCTGG
>Ga0316577_10000551_pt1 | contig 15238 bp, 13 predicted proteins | sample S5NA_FD_203073 | JGI IMG/M metagenome (GOLD analysis project Ga0316577, IMG submission 203073) | Rhizosphere microbial communities from salt marsh grasses in Alabama, United States - S5-7_050615r2r1 | ecosystem: Host-associated > Plants > Roots > Rhizosphere | place: USA: Alabama | collected... | reverse complement strand
CAGATGTTTTCGTTCAGGAGCAACGATTTTAGGGAAGTGGGCATGGCGTATGATATACTGGAGGGTTGAAGGGAGGACGGTCGCCATTACTGAACACAAACGAGAATGGAAAGTCTTTGTTGAGAACCGAGAGGCTGTGATCGAGGCCCTCAAACGTGGCGAGTGCGTCGGGATCTTGCCTGCGGCTCGGGGTTTTCTGGATGGGTTTGCCGAATTTCTGTTGGAGATGGGGATGCTGGATACCTTTGAATCGTTTCCCGACCAGCGAAAGCGGCGGAGCATCCCCATCTTTTTCTTTTGCAACAGCTTGCTCTATCGGCCACTCTTTCACTTGGATAGAGTGACCCCTATCGAGACGACGTTGTTTCGGTCGCCGTACATCCTGCGCCAGATGGGCTTCAACGCATTGCAGATCGAGGAAGGGTTTTACCAAACGCCAGAAGGGCAATGTCCATTCACTGCGGAGGCGATTCTGGAGTGCTTTGCCAAATCGACCGCCGAAGACTTCTTACAGCACCAGAAGCAGGTTCTGAAGCGCTTGGTCGACTATTGTCCGGCCCAGTTCCGAGCGGATGTATGGGTGATGGACAGCGTCCACTTTCAGATACCCAATGGAGCTCATACCGACCCCTCTAGCTTCAAAGCTTGCGTCTTGGGTGTGTGGCAAGGAAGCGTCGTGTGGCCGATGCTCTGGGCCTTTGTTCCCGAGTCTCGCAACGAGACTGTGGTGGGGAAGAAGGTGATGGCTGCTGCAGAAGAGGTGTTGGGAGAGGGATTCATTCGCCACTTGCTGATCGACCGGGGGTATCTTGACGGCCGTTGGCTCACCGAATTACATCAGAAAGGCACGCGGGTGACGATGGGGGTCAAGGAAGATATGTTAATCTTGGAGGAAATGCATAATCTGACCCGGATGCCCGAGTCAGAATGGACAGAAGTGGAACCTCCGAAGCTTCATGAGGGACCGCGTCCCCAACGCGCCATCACGGGCTTCACCGACTTGCAACAGGAGTGGAAAAGCTGTGACGCTCCGCTTTCCGGCTGCCTGATTCGTGATGTCTACCCTGACGAAGTGGTGTATCAGGGCCTGGTCACGACCGCCCCTGTGGCAATGGCGGAAGACATTCTCCACCACAACGGACTGCGCTGGACTCTTGAGGAAGTTTTCATGACCCTGACTCGCTATTGGCAGTTTGACAAGCTGCCACCCTGTCGCCCAGGCGTTGCCTATGCTTTGGTCCATTTCGCGCTCAATGCCTTTACCTTGCTTGGCTTCTATCTTCAGGAATCGGACATCGCCAATGATGTCGACACCTGGAACATGGCGCCCCCTCCGCTCCCGATGCCTGAGCGTGAATTGGCGGTCTATGCTGGAGATTACCTCGCTCTCCTGCGACCTAGCGAACTGGTCACCATCATTCTCAACCATGTGGACGCTTGGCAAGCCAACCGCGACAAGTTGCTGCTTGCCTTGAGAATCTGTGAAGGCGGCAGCTAAAATCGTTGCTCCTGGGGGTACGGATGAATAGCGGGAGATCTGTCCCTTCGGTTCCCTTTCCACTATGGCAGTCGAGGCAGGCACCTGCCTGCGCTCCCTTCAGCATGGCGGCAGACAGCTACTCGGGAGCCGTCGACTGGACGAGCAGCAACCTTTCAGGCTATAATCCGTATAGGGGATGCATGGAGGACGAGGATGGACCAAGAGCGAGCCTGGATTGAGCAGGCTCTCCAGGGAGATCGGAAGGCCTTTGGCCAACTGGTACGGGCGTATGAGCGCCCGGTTTACAATTTAACCTATCGGATGCTGGGGGATTCCGCCGAGGCGGAGGATGCTGCCCAGGAGACGTTCTTGCGGGCCTACGCCAAGTTGGCGACCTATCAGCCCGGGCGCAAGTTTGTCAACTGGCTGCTGTCCATTGCCTCGCATCACTGCATTGACCGCCTTCGTCGCAAGGGGCGGGCACCGCAGCTCTCGTTAGACGGTCCCCTGCCACCCCAGTGGCTGACCAGCGACACGCCCCGTCCCGACCAGCTCGTGACTCGGAAACAAGAGCGGGAGCGGGTGCGTCAAGTGCTGGACGTTCTGCCCGCAGACTATCGTGCGGCAGTGGTCTTGCGCTACTGGCATGGCATGTCCTATCGAGAGATTGCGGCGACGATGGATACGACGGAGAGTGCCATCAAGTCCCGGCTCCATCGGGCTCGGCGGATGATGGCCCAGGAGTTGGAGGCAGCCTGATCCGGCATCCGGGGGAGAAGATATGGAAGAGATGATCGAACGTAAGCATGATGAAGAGATGACCATGCTCATGTCGCTGGCCCTGGACGAGATGTTGGGGGATGAGGAAAGGCAGCGGCTGGAGCAGCATCTGCACGCCTGTCCGGCTTGCCGCGCGGAGTGGCAGGCTATGCAGGCCGTGTCGGCGCTGTTGGCCGATTCGCCCATGGCTGGCCCACCCCTGGGCTTTGCGGTCCGGGTGGAGCGCAAACTCGTCGAGAAGGATCGGAAGCGCCGCCAGACGTTTGGCGGGCTGGCCGTGCTGACGAGTTCCCTGTCCCTGGCGGGGTTGACGGTCGCCGTCCTATGCCTGGTCGTGGTCGCCATCCTGACCTGGCAGGGGATCGGTCCCCTGTCCTCGCTCCAGGAGGAAACGAGTGCTGTCTCGCAGGTCGCGACCGGCATGGGCCTGATGGGCAAAGGGGCCAGCCTGTTCCTTGGCGACATGCTGCTGCGCTACGGCTCGCTGCTGATCTTTGCCCTGGGATTTGGCATCGTGCTTCTGGGTGGGCTGTGGGCATGGCTCTTTCTCCGGCGGCCCCGCAACCACCAGCACAATGGCTACGTATAGGGAGTGAGTGCGGGGGTAATACCCGGGCGGCTAGTGCTTCTCAATACGGAGCCTGTCAATCCAGGCGGAGAGTAGGATGGTACAAGGAGGACATACGGTGAGGAAGAAAGGATTGTGGCTGGGGCTGCTGGCCCTGCTCTTGCTTTGGCCCGCTTCGGCTGCGCTGGCTGATGGCCCGCGCATTCAAGCTGATGGAGGGCGCATATTCGTCAGTGAAGATGTCACGTTGGAGGCGGGGGAGATCTTTCAGGGAGACCTTGGGGTCTTTGACGGGAGCCTGACCGTACCGCAAGACAGCGTCGTGCGGGGCGACGTGTTCCTGACCAACGGCGACGCCCGCATCGCCGGGCGGATCGACGGTGACGTGGCTGTCATCGCCGGTGCATTGGTGCTGGAGCAGGCTGGCCGAGTGGGAGGAGATGTCTTTGCCACCGGCGGTGGCGCTGACATTGCCGGCAGGGTGGACGGCAGCCTCTCTTCAATGTTCGGAGGCGCAGATCTGCGCAGTACAGCCGTCGTGGGGGGCGACCTGATGGTCCTCTCCGGCCGCCTGGACCGTGAGCCCGGTGCTCGGGTGCTTGGCGAGGAGCTGCCACAGATGCGCCTGCCCGACCTCCCTATCATCCCTGGTAGGGCCACGGTCCCGGTGGTTCCGCGCGTGACGCCCCAGGTGCCCTCCTGGCCTCTGCGCCCGCAGCAGCCAAGGCTGACCCAGGAGGTAGGCCACTTTGTGGGACGCGCCTTTGGCGCCGGGCTCATGAGCCTGCTCTTCATCGGCCTGGGCCTGCTCGTGGTCCTTATCTGGCCCCGCCCCACGACCCGGGTCGCCGAGTGCATCCGATTGATGCCGCTGCAGAGCTTTGGACTGGGCCTGTTGACCTTCTTCATCGCTGCGGCCTTGGAGGCGCTGGCCGCGGTGTTGATGATCGTCGTCATCATGGTCGCCGCTGCGCTGATCAGTACCGTCATCCTGATTCCCGTTGGCCTGTTGCTGATCCTGGTGTCGGTGCTCCTACTGTTGCCGGTGCCCCTGGCCTTGGCAGGGGCCATCGTCCTGGGCTGGGTCGCGCTGGCCGAAGTGGTTGGCCAGAAGGTCAGCCAGCTGGTGAAGGCACACAGCGTGAAGCCGCTGGGCCATGCACTGATCGGCCTGGCCATCACCGTTCTGTTGGCCTCGTTCTTCTGGATCTTGAAGCCGGTGTGCTGTGGTTGGCCCTTTGTCATCCTCTTGAGCAGTGTGGGGCTGGGGGCCGTGTTCCACACGCGCTTTGGCAAGCAGCCGTGCCAGCAGGTCCCTGCGGCTACCTCTGAGGCTCTGCCGCCTGAGGCGATGGACGAGGAGGCCGGTCAGCCAGACCAGCCGCCGGCAGCTACTCCCTAGATCGACATCGGAAATCAGAGCTTGGACAAGGGCGCCGGAGCACGTCTCCGGCGCTTTTGCTTGTGGCCGCTCTAGGGCAGCCGGATGCACTTCGTCTTGTCGCCTGCCGCTGGGAGATACGACAAGCCAGGCAACTTGTGGTATAATATAGTGTATGAGTGTGTCCGATTTCCCCGCCAGAGCGGATGTGGCAGCGTGGAAACGCTGATTCCTGGCCGTCTCATCCGGTTACAGGGCCGCTTGGCGCGCCCGTTCTGGGGCTTGCTGGGCATTTGGGCCACGCTGTGCGGGGTGTTGGCATCCCACAGTCTCGGCTGGCGAGGAGAGGACCTTCTGGCCCTAGGCCTCGTGCTGCTCCTGGCCGACTTGGGTTGGGGCAGCCTGTGGGATCTGATGGTGGGCATCGACTGGTTCGGTGCGCTGCGCGGTGGTTGGCCGCCAAGGCGACCTGCAGCTGTGCCAAGCCTGCCATACACTCAACCCGGCTCACCGGGTTGGCGGCTGTGGAGACGGGCAAGCCGGCTGGTGGGCTGGTGGCGCGAGACCGTGTGGCCGACGGCTGGCGCCGCTTTGGTGGGCGTTCTAGCCGCAGTCTTGATCACGATCTTGCTCAGCTTCCTTCTTCCTGCCTCCTTACGTCGGCTCAATGCGGCATTGGTGGTCCTGGTGGGCCTTGGTGCAGTCCAACGGCGCTGGGGACGGGAGCCGCTAGCGGGCGAGGCCTTTGCCCAGGTGGGCCTCGGTTGGCTGGCGGGCCATCTGGCCTTTGCCGGGATGACCTTGCCCTCCTTTCTCGTGGCGATGGGCTTTATTGTGGCGGTGTGGGGCTCGCTGCGATTGGTTCGCGGGCAATCCGCTGCTCTCCTACTGCTCAATGGTGGGCAGGTGGCCGTAGCTGCGGTGCTGGTCGGCGTCAGGCAACCGCTATTGGCTGCGGCAGTGGGGGCGTTGATCCTGGGGCAGGTAGCCCTGCAGCCCGCGCTGCACAAGGGCGTCGGCGCCACCCAGATCTTTCGGCGGACATGGCCCTGGCTGATGGCCGCGATGCTGGTCGGGGCGCTGGCCCTGCCATGATCTGGGTCTGGGTGCTGGCCGGCTTTGCATTCTTGATGCTGGCGGCGATCCTCTATTGGCAGCTGATCATCGCCGAGGGGACCTATTTGGGGCCACGGGTCGTAGCCTGGACCTATGATCTGGTAGCCAGCCGCTATGACGCCATCAAGCAATTCAAGCCACGCGACGAGAGTTGGTTCGTGGCCAGGCCCCTGTTGCAGGGGCTGGCTGGGGTGGAGCGCCCTCTCGTCCTCGACGTGGCGACGGGCACCGGCCGGTTGCCGCTGGCGCTGTTGCGCGACCACTTCGCGGCGAGTGGTGGCCGGATCGTGGGGCTGGATCTGTCCAGGGGCATGCTGCGCCGGGCGCGGGCCAAGCTCCGCCCCTATGGCGAGCAGGTGTGGCTGGTGTGGCAGGACGCAAGGCGCCTGCCCTTCGGTGACGGGGTCTTTGACGGCGTCACCTGCCTGGAATCACTGGAGTTCATGCCTGGGCCGCTAGAAGTATTGGCCGAAATGGTACGGGTGCTGTCCCCCGGGGGGACGCTGTTGCTTACCAACCGAGTTGGGCCTGAGGCGCGCCTGCTTCCCGGGCGGGCTGTGGCGCGTCCGGCCTTTGAAGCTGCCTTGGCTGCGCATCCGCTGCACGAGATCGAGATCCGGCCCTGGCAGGTGAACTATGATCTGGCGACGGCCCGCAAGGACGGGGTCGCGCCGGGGGATGGAGTACAAGTTCCCGATCTGGTGAGCCTGATGTGTTGTCCGGCGTGCCAAGGCGCGCTGGTCCGTGGTACGGGGGGTGTGGCCTGTCCCGCATGTGGGCGGGCCTATCCGATTCGGGAGGGGATCGTGCAGTTGGCAGGTCCTGAGAGATAGGCCTTGGCCGATCCCTGGCGTCAGTGGCTTGTTGTCCTGGTCGTCGTACTGAGGTAGCGGTGCGGGGGGTGCGGGGTCCAGATCTGGGAAGCAGATGAACCGGGTCTGGCCAAGACTGAAGGCGTCGTCGTGGCACAGAGTGGTCCTTCCGCAGATGGTGGAGGCAAGGCGCCTGGCGAATGCCCAGCCTGCCATCGCTTCGTAGGCCCGCTGGGGCAGTGCCCCTACTGCGGGGCAGATGTTGGCCAGCGGATGGCGGTTCGAGCTTTTAAGGTCGCCAGCCTGCTTGTGGCAGGGGTGGGGCTCGCCATCCTGCTCTTCGTCGCCAGTCGAAGTAGCCCGCCACGCTTCGAGATTGGCGCGCTGGGCGGGACGATGAACTGGGCCTACATCGGGCTCGAGGGTATCGCCAGCCGGCAGCCAGCCTACGATCCTGAAGCTGGGAGCCTCAGGTTCTGGCTCTGGGACGGCTCTGGTGAGATCATGGTTGTAGCCTACGAGCCCCAGGCACAGGCGCTACTGGACGGTGGACTCCTACCGGTGATGGGCGACCGTGTCGTCCTGGAAGGTACCTTGCGTGCCAGAGAGGATTTTCGCTACTTGGTCGTCGACGTGCCAGAGGCAGTGGAGGTACAGCGCTCGATGCCAACGGACTTTGCCGTTGGGGACGTGCATCCTGGTCTGAGGTACCAGCAGGTAAGGCTGCGGGGCGTCATCCGCGACGACCGCACGCCCTACGAGGGTTTGCGTGTGCTCACCCTGCGCGATGCCACGGGCAAGATCGACATCGTTCTGGGACAGGAGATGGCCATCGGCGGAGGCTCGCTGCCCGGGCTGCACATTGGCCAGTCGATCCAGGTGGTCGGTGCGGTGGACGAGTACAGGGGAACAGCCCAGCTATCGGTGGGCCGCGCCAGCGATCTGGTCCTCCTGGACGAGGAGCTGGCGGTGGCTCCCACGACGCGGATCGCCGAGCTCGCCGGGGACGATATCGGCCACATGGTTTCGGTCGAGGGCGCGGTCACCCGGGTCGATCCCTTTTCAGCCGGGGTCAAGTGTGCCCTAAGTGACGGCGAAGGGACGATCACGCTACTGTTGTGGCAGGACCTCTACGATGGTCTGGCCGACGCTTCCTTGCTGGCGGAAGGCGCAACGGTCCGGGCTCAGGGGGAGATCTCGGAATACCGCGGCGAGATGGAGATCGTGCCCGAGCTCCCGGCCGATGTGCAGGTCCTGGCCCTTGCCTCGCGGGAAGCGTTGCAGCGGCAAATTGGCGAGATCACGGCTGCTGACGCCAGCCACACGGTCGCCATCCAGGGCATCCTCAAGGCGCTGCGCGGGTTCTCCGCCGGCGTGAAAGGGGTTGTGGACGACGGAACCGGCACCATCACCCTCCTGCTGTGGCAAGAGGTGTATGAGGGCCTGGCGGATCGGACGAGTCTGGTACCAGGGGTAGTGGTCAGCGTCGAGGGGCAGATCTCTGAGTATCGGGGAGAACTGGAAGTTGTTCCTCGCGCCGCCGGCGACCTCGCCGTCGTCGGGATGGCTGAGTGGGCGCCACCGCGGTTGGCCTTGGGCCAGATCAACGCCGATGATGTAGGCCAGGTGGTCGAGGTCAGCGGCCAGATCGCTGCTGCTGTGCCCTTTTCGAAGGGTACCAGGTTCACCCTGGCTGATGACACGGGGGCGATTACCGTCCTGGTGTGGCAGAACCTGTATGAACAACTTGAGGGCGCCGAGGCCCTGGCTCTGGGCGCGGAAGTGGTGGTGAGAGGCGAGGTGGCGGAGTACCAGAGGGCGCTGGAGATCGTGCCCCAGGTGCCGCCAGATGTACGGGTGAGGACCACGGCTGCCGCGCCCATTGCGGCGGCGACAACAGAGACACACGGACCAGAGGAGGAGGCCGGCCTGACCAGCACACCTCTGCCGGCAACAGGGGAGGGCCCGACGGTCACACCGGAGCCCATGGCCTCTGCAACAGCGCGACCAGCGGCCAAGCCGACGCCCACGGCCACACCCGGCCCGGAGGTTCGGCCCATTGGCGCCATCACCGCCGAGGATGTGGGGGCTACGCTGGCCATTGCCAGGGCGGGCATCGCCGAAGTGGACTATTTCTCCAAGGGGATCCGATACACGCTGACAGACAGTAGCGGCAGCATCATCCTATTGGTCTGGCAGGACGTCCTGGAGACGGCTGAGGCGCGGTTTGATCTCTTTCCAGGAAGCCAGGTCCAGGTCGCGGGCCTGATTGACCAGTACGAGGGTGAGCTGGAGATCGTGCCCCGGCGCGGGGCAGACATCATCCTGCTGGCGCGCGGGGCGCGAGCGCCGGTGGAAGAACGGGCTGTGGGCAACATTAGCGCCTCGGATGAGGGCCGGGTGTTTTCGGTGCAGGGCGTCGTCGACCGGACGGAGGCGGATGGCTGGCTGAAGCTGTGGCTGCGGGACAGTAGTGGCGAGATCCTGGTTTTTGTGCCAACTCGGGCTGTACCCTATGTGCCCCAGGGTCTGGGCCCGGGAGTGGCGCTGCGGGTGACGGGCGAAATCGACATTTACCAGAGTAGTGTGCTGGAGATTATCCCCTTGGCCGCGGCGGACATCGAGGTTCAATAGCCATGGATGCCCTGTCCCTCGTCGTTGCGGCACTGCTGGGGACGGTCCTGGCCTCTTTCTTGGCCTGCATTCCTGGCCTGCACATTTATAGCATCGCAGGTATCTTGCTCGTCTTGAATCTTAGGTTGCAGGGCCGCGTACCTGTCGAACTATTGGCCCTCTTTATGCTGGGCTTGGTGGTCGGTTATGCCGTCGTAAATGCCATTCCGAGCATCTTTCTGGGCGCGCCCGATGAGAGCACGCTCTTCATCGTGCTGCCGGGACAGCGGTATCTGCTTCAGGAGCGGGGCTTTGAAGCCTCAGTCCTGACCGGCATAGGCGCCCTGGGCGGCCTGTTGGTCCTGGCCCTGCTGTCGCCTGCCCTGCCACGGGTCCTGCCCGTGGTGCGCACGGTGGTGGCACCGCACCTGCACTGGATTCTGGCAGCCATCATCGCCTTCATGCTGCTGAGTGAGTGGCCCAAAGGGATGGACCGGGGGGCCACCCCGTGGGCCCGGTTCATCGATGCCTGGCGCTCGTTAGGGGCCGGCCTGCTGACCTTCCTGCTCTCGGGCATCCTGGGCTTTGTCCTGATCTACGGCAACCTGGTACCGGCGGAAATGGCCTTTCAGAACCTGCTGCCGGCTTTCACCGGGCTCTTTGCCATCCCTTGGGTGCTGCAGAACCTGTTGTCGCAGATCCGGATGCCGGTGCAACAGGTAGGCAGGTCGATGGACCTGTCGCCCCGGCTGGTGGCCCAGGGGGTGGGTGCGGGTGCCCTGGGTGGCCTGTTCGCCGCCTTCTTCCCGGTCGTGACTGGTGGCGTGGGCGGATTGCTCGCCGGTCATGCCACGGCGCAGCGTGATGACCGCCTGTTCATCGTGAGCCAGGGTGCCAGCAAGCTGGTCTACTATGTAGGGGGCCTGCTGTTGCTCTTTGTGCCAGGGTTGCACCTGACGCGGGGTGGGATGGCTTGGATGTTGAGTGTCTCCTACGTGCCCGAGGCGCCTGCGACCTATTGGACCGTCATCGGGGCGACGCTCATGTGCGGGGCATTGGGCTTTGGCCTGCTTTTGTGGCTGAGTCGAGTCGCCATCGGTGTGGTCAGCCGCGTCGACTATCGCTGGATCTCGGCCGGAACGCTGGTACTGTTGATCGCCATCGTGCTGGGACTGACCGGCTGGGGCGGGCTGTTGGTCGCTGTGGTTGCCACCGGGATCGGCATGTTGCCTGTCTTGTGGGGAGCGCGCCGAACAAACTGCCTTGGCGTCGTACTGCTGCCGCTTACCTTGCAAATGGCAGGGCTTGGTCCCACGGTGGCCAGCTGGATCGGCCTGGTTTGAGGTCTGGCGGGGGGAGCGCCCCTGGTCGCAGCCTAGAGAACGAATGATCGTGTATAGCAGATAGCTAGACGAATCGCATTTTGAGGGAGGTTTTATGTCTCATCCATTTGAAGTGGGCAAGACCTATCGTAATCGGGTCGGGGAGTATGTGGTCGAGGACATCGAGGGCGACAGGATGAAGATCCGCTACGTCGGCGGTAGCACGCTACTTACCGACGTCAATATCCAAGCGCGCATCTGGGAGAACATCCAGTTCGAGCGACAGCTGGCCCGGACGGAAGAGCGTCAGCGCCAGGCCCAAGAGGCGCGCAGAGCAGCCCGCCAGCGGACTGCGCGCGCCCGCCGGACCCGGAGCAGGCCGACGTTTGATGGCTTTGAGGAGAATGATTTTGACACCGAGACCCGCGGCATTGCCTGGAAAGGGCGCAGGGACCTGGGCCGGGTGTTGGCCTACGAGATGAACCGGCGTGCAGGCGAGGGTTTTGACGACTGGATCGTCCCCTATCAGTCCGAGGTCCACGTCGCCCGCAAAGATCACTATGACAGGGACCTGCGCGAGTACAATGCCGCGCTGTTCGTGAGTGTCAGCGAGGACGGGGTTTCCTACGGGTTCCATGTCGGCAAGCCTGGTGGCAAAGCCAAGGGTGGGGGTGACTGGTCGAGGCTGGTGAACAGCCTGGCTGAAGATGAGCAAGTGCGGCAGGCGCTCCGCTCGGCGATGGAACGCTACCAACTCCACCTGGTACTGTACGCCATGGATGTCAAGTACGGGCAGGTGGGTCGGATCACGGTCCGGGAGGGGGAGTATCTGTTTGAGCACGAGACCGCCGACCAAACGGTGACCCGTGAAATGACCGGCAAAGAGATGGCCGATTACCTGGTGGCTTTGGCCCCCAACAAGCGGAGCGACCTCTACTTGGGGCAGCAGATAGCCGTGGATGAGGCGCTAAAGGCGGGCAAGGGGATTGCCGACGAGATGGCGACCGTCTGCGAGTCGTTGGTGAAGCTGTATGACGCCAGCGTCGGTGCCTGAGCGGGCCAGGACGAGGGAGAGTAAGCCGGGATGAGACGTGACAGCGGAACCAGGAGCAAGCCAGGTATGAGGCAGCTGCGGGGCACGCCGCTCAAACGGTTCCTGCGCAAACTGCCACCCCCTCCTTCACCCAAGGAGCTGGTCATTGTCTGCCAAAGTGTGGCCTATCCGGTGAACGTGGGTTCCGTCTTTCGCATTGCCGATGCACTTGACGTGAAAGAGGTGATCCTGAGCGGCATCACACCCACTCCGCCCAACCCCAAGATCAGCAAGGTTGCCCGCGACAAGGATCGCCGGGTGCCGTGGCGCTACATCGAGCGCCCCGAAGCGGCCCTACAGGAACTCGGCGAGGCCGGATATTGGATCGGTGCCCTGGAGATCACGGACGATTGCCAGCCCTACTTTGCCGTCGATTATCCGGACAGGGTGGCCCTCGTCCTGGGTAATGAGGATCACGGGGTGACCCGGGCTTGCCTGGCGCTGTGTAATGCGGCCTTGTTCGTGCCGATGTACGGCAAGGGTCGATCCTTGAACGTCCACGTCTCGCTGGCGGTGGTCGGCTACCACATGCTGCACCAGACCTGTTGAAACGATCTCGCGCCCTATGCGTAAAGGGATCGTGCCCGGCCTGTGGGCCAGCGGGGGCAAGGATCCGAGATGGGAAGTACGTAAGACACATGTGGATTGCCGAGGACAGGTGCATCAGATGAGCGATTTGTTCGACAAGATCGTTGAGGGGGCCGGCCAGGTCATCTCGGAAGTGGATAAGGGCGGACGTGTACAGTCGGCGGTGAGCGGCTTGCGGCAGCGCATGGCCGAAGCGGACCGGAAGCGCAAGATCGCCACCGTCAAACAGCAGATCCAGGATCTGCAGGCCAAGGAGGCCCAAGCCATCAATGCGCTCAGCGCCCAGGTCCTGGCGCTCTACGAGGCTGGTACCCTGAGCCAGCCCGAGTTGGTGAGCTTGTGCAAGGGCGTCGATGAGATAAGGGCACGGATCGAAGAGAAAGAAGCCGAGTTACAGCAGTTGGAGCCAGCGCCACCTCCGCCGCCACCAGTCATGGCTCAGCCCGCAGCCGCGTCAGCGCCAGATCGGGCCGTCAGCGAGGCCCGTTGCCCGAACTGTGGTGTGGCCGTAGTCGCCGGTGCTGCCTTCTGCCAGAGCTGCGGCGCGCCGGTCGCCCCCGAACCGCCGCCGGCAGCGGTGCACTTCTGTGTACATTGCGGTGCGCAGCTCCGAGAGGGGGCCAAGTTCTGTCCAAAGTGCGGGCAGGGCGTGCCCCACAGCACCTAGCCTGGCGCGCCGGCTACGCCCTTGTCCCCGCGGCGTGCCCGGGATGAACGGGGCTCATCATGAAAGGCATTGCTCATTTTGCCGTCGGCGTGGCGACCGCGACCTTTTTCCCTGAGGTCGTCCACGCCGCGGCACAGAGTCTGGCCTTCGGGCCGGTCTTGGGCGGCATAGCTGGCTTGTTGCCCGACACCCTCGACTTCAAGTTCCTCCGCTACTTCGAGCGGCCTGATGTCATCGTCGATCCCGCCCACACCGTCGATGCAGAGGGCGTACCCGACCCCGGTGCCATGGCGGCCCAGATCGCCGCGGCCCTGCAGAAGGTGTATGGGAGCGGCGAGCCACTCCGGATCCAACTCCACAGCCTGAAGCTGGGCAGCGATCTCTGGCAGCGCTGGAGTGTCGCGTTGGACCCCGAGCGGGGACAGGTCACGGTGACCATCGGTCCGGCGGTCACCACCGGGCAGGTCCCCGTGCGAGCCGCCAAGCCGGCGGTGGCCCACGCGCCTGTCCTGATCCCCTTGCGCTACAAGTACCAGGACGAGATCCTGGTGGACATCTTTCGCGGGCCGTCTTTGGCCTTCCAGCGCGCAGAGGATGCGGTCGAGGTGGTCTTTTTGCCCTGGCACCGGGCCTGGACCCATTCACTGTTGGCGGTTCTGCTCGCCGGCATGCTGGGCACCCTCCTGGCGCCGATCTATGGCCTGGTCATGGCCCTAGCCGTGGCGGCCCACATCGTGGTCGATCAACTCGGCCACTTGGGCAGCGGGTTGCTCTTTCCCCTGACCCGCCGGCGAGTGCCGGGCTTGGGCCTGTTCCACTCTGGAGAACCGTTGCCGAACTTTCTGACTGTATGGCTCAGCTGCGCAGTCATCCTGCTGAATCTGGACCGCTTCTCCGCGGCTCCCGCCATCCCCATGGTGCCCTACGTGCTCGCCGCCATCGTCCCACCCTGCCTTGGCCTGGTGGCCTTGAGCCTGGGACTGGGCGCTTCCGGCATCACAGCGCACTCTCCCGCCATGCACGAAGTATTGGACGAGTCGAGCCGATCAGACTCGCCTTTCTAGATCTGGAATCCCTGGCGTGGGCCACGATCCTACCCTCTGCAGTCCCAGTCAATCGAGGTGGACATCTCCCGACAACCTGTGATATAATGGTTGGCGGAGGTGACCGATGAAACCGGGTCTGCTCTTTTCTGAAGAATGCTTGGCCCAGGTGCGGGAGGTCTGCCGGTCAGAGCCTCGTGTGGCTGCCTTGTATGCCTTTGTTCCTAACGAGAGGCAGGAGTATCACCTAGCAGCCTTGTTCGGCAAAGCCCCAGCCTGGTCCACGCGCCTGGATCTGGAATTAGCGCTCGCTCAGGCGTTGGGGCTGGAGGGCGTGGAACTGATCGATCTCAAGCGGATGCCGCTGGTCTTTCGCTTCAATGTGGTGGACCAGGGCAATCCACTCTATGTGGGCCGGCCGGACCTGCTGGCCGTCTTTATCGAACAGACCATCGCCCGCTATGCTGCCTTCTACCCACTGTTGGAGGCCCTCTACTGGACGGTGGAGACTGGCCCGCTGGCCGAGGACCAATTGGCCGAAGATCCCGCTGCCACCCCCTGACCCTCACGCTACACCCATCGAGGAGGCTTTCGTTGATCGTCGAGACTCTGCCTGTTGGCCTGATCCAGACGAACTGCTATGTGATAGGCTGCGAAGAGACCCACGAGGGTGCCATCATCGACCCTGGAGGGCACCCGCAGCGCATCTTGGCGGCGGTCGAGCGCCACGGTTTGACCATCAAGTATGTCCTCAACACCCACGCCCATTTCGATCATACCGAGGCCAATCGCGAGGTAGTCCAGGCCACCGGTGCTCCCCTGGCCATCCATCCCCTGGAGGTTCCGTTGTTGAAGGCGTCTGGGGGGGCTGCCCTGTTTGGTCTGCAGTCCGATCCCGGCCCGCTGCCGGATCTGGAGTTGGCGGATGGCGACGAGTTGGAAGTGGGCACATTGTGCTTGCAGGTGCTGCACACGCCGGGCCACACGCCCGGCCACGTCTGCTTCTACGAGCCGGAGGAAAAGGTGCTCTTTGACGGCGACGTCCTCTTTCAGCGCGGTGTGGGACGGACTGACCTGCCAGGAGGAAGTTGGCAAAAGCTGATGGACAGCATCCACCGTGTGTTGTTTGCCCTGCCCGACGAGACGGTCGTTTATTCGGGGCATGGTGGGCCGACGACGATCGGTGAGGAGAAAAGGCTGAACCCCTGGCTCCAATAGGGAGCGCGACAGGAAATGAGCACAAGCGGGAGGAGAGATCTGTGAGCGACAAGAAGGAAGCAGTCATTGTGAGCGCTTGCCGGACGGCCGTCGGCAAGTTCATGGGCAGCCTGTCGACCACGCCAGCACCGAAGTTGGGTGCCGCGGCCATCGAGGCGGCGATTGAGCGGGCCGGTGTCGATCCGGTATTGGTGGACGAGGTCTTCATGGGTTGCGTCGTGCCCAACGGTCAGGGCCAGGCACCAGCGCGCCAGGCATCCGTGCAGGGCGGTATTCCCCCTGAGGTGGGGGCGGTGACGCTCAATAAGGTCTGTGGCTCGGGGCTCAAGAGTGTCATGTTGGCCGCCGGACTCATCCGGGCGGGGGACGGCGAGATATACGTGGCGGGGGGCATGGAGAACATGAGCCTGGCACCCTATATGCTGCCCCAAGCCCGCAGTGGCTACCGCCTGGGCAATGGGCAACTGATCGACGCCGTGGTTCATGATGGGCTGTGGAGTTCTTTTACCGATGAGCACATGGGGTGCTCGGCCGAGTTTATCGCTGAGCAGTTTGAA
>Ga0316577_10000550_pt1 | contig 15244 bp, 17 predicted proteins | sample S5NA_FD_203073 | JGI IMG/M metagenome (GOLD analysis project Ga0316577, IMG submission 203073) | Rhizosphere microbial communities from salt marsh grasses in Alabama, United States - S5-7_050615r2r1 | ecosystem: Host-associated > Plants > Roots > Rhizosphere | place: USA: Alabama | collected... | reverse complement strand
CCAGCACGGTGGCGGTGGTGGTGCCGTCGCCGGCGACGTCGCTGGTCTGCGAGGCGACCTCTTTGAGCATCTGCGCGCCCATGTTCTCGAACTTGTCCTTCAGCTCGATCTCCTTGGCGACGGAGACGCCGTCCTTGGTCACGGTCGGTGCGCCGAAGGATTTCTCGAGAACGACATTGCGGCCCTTCGGGCCGAGGGTGACCTTGACGGCGTTGGCCAAGACGTTGACGCCCTCCATCATGCGGTTGCGGGCATCGGCGGAAAATCGGACTTCTTTTGCACTCATCGGGTAATTACCTCGGTGGAATTGGATAAACCAGTCGGGTGATTAGCAGGCGGACACGCACAGGCGAACGGGGCGGTTCAGCCCTCGATCACGCCCATGATGTCTTCCTCGCGCATGACGAGGAATTCTTCGCCATCCAGCTTCACCTCGGTGCCGGAATATTTGCCGAACAGGACGCGGTCGCCGACCTTGACGTCGAGACCGCGGGTGTCGCCGTTATCCATGATCTTGCCGTTGCCGACGGCGATGATCTCGCCCTGGATCGGCTTCTCGGCCGCGGAGTCTGGGATCACGATGCCGCCCGCGGAAGTGCGCTCTTCTTCCATACGACGGACGACGACACGGTCATGCAAGGGACGGATCTTCATGGGTGGTTTCCCCTCAGTTGGGTTGACGATTAGTCTGGCGAGGGCCTCAACATCGGGCCCACGTGTTAGCACTCGTGATTAACGAGTGCTAATCATAGGCCCGGAGCAGGTCCTGTCAAGGGGTTCGGGATATTCCCCGAGGGAACTCGAGGGTCTCGACGCCGGGATGGCGGAGGCGAACGCCCGCGACACGGGCCACCGAGTGGGGAGAGGGGGCGGCTAATCGTCCTCGCGGCGATACTTGCCCTCGATCACACGCGGCCCCACCCTCCGCTCGCCTGCCGGATGACCAGGCACCGGTACGACATGGACATAGCGCCGGATCAGGACGTGGCGGAGCGGCGGGATCAGCAGCAGAAAGCCGATGGCATCGGTAATGAAGCCCGGCAAGAGCAGCGCAAAGCCGCACAGCAGCAGCAGGGCGCCGTCGAGCAGTTCCAACGCCGGCATCTCACCCTGTTCGAGCATGTCGCGCACCCGCATCAGCACGCTGAGACCTTGCCTGCGCACCAAATAGCCACCGATGGCGGCGGTCAGCAGCGACAGGGCGATGGTTGGCAGCGCGCCGATGATGGAGCCGACCTTGATCAGGAAGTAGAGCTCCACCAGGGGCGTGGCGACGAATAGCAGCAGGAAAAGCAGCATCTGGAGTCTCTCTGTTTCGTTCGATGGGCCGCATCGAGCGGACGACGCGGCGCGCATTATCCAGAAGGTCTGTCCGGATTTGCACGATTCAAACGCTGGCGGCCAGGAGGACAGGATTCCGGTACCCTATGCGCCTTTGCTCGCCGACCGCCGCACGGCATCCCGTCCGCGGCCCCGGTCCGTCATGCACTGATGTGCCGCTAGCACTTCAGCCCGAGGAGACTCGATGCCCAGTGCCGTCCATCTTGGATACTGCACCTGCCCCGACCTTGCCAGCGCCGAGTCCTTGGCCGAGTCGCTGATCGAGAGTGGCCTTGCAGCCTGTGTCAACATCTTGCCGGGCCTGACGTCCATCTATCGCTGGCAGGGCACGCTGACGAAGGAGGCCGAGGTCCTGCTGCTGATCAAGACCACTGAAGAGCGTGTTCCAGAGCTTGCGGCACACATCCAAGAACGGCACCCCTACGATGTCCCGGAAGTGATCTTTCACCCTATCGTGGCGGGTCTCGACAGCTATCTCGAGTGGGTTCGTATATGCACCAACAAATCGGCCTGAGGGCCCTGGCCCTTGCCGCGATCGCGCTGCTGGCCGGCCCGGCACTGTCCGCGGACGAAGACTTCCTGCAGCCGGATCAAGCGTTCCGCATCTCCGGCAAGGCGGCCGATGCCAGCAACCTGATCGTGCGCTGGGACATCGAGCCCGGCTATTACATGTATCGAAGCAAGTTTCGCTTCATCAGCGAGACGCCGGGGATCGAGACACGTGCGCCGGAACTGCCCCCGGCGGAGACCAAGCACGACGCCTTCTTTGGTGATGTGAAGATCTATCGGGATCGCGTCGAGGCACGCATCCCGATCCAACGGGCCGCGGATTCCGACCGCATCGTCGAGATACACGCCACCTCCCAGGGCTGCGCCGACTCAGGCTTCTGCTATCCGCCGCAGAAGCAGAAGATCCTGCTGGAGCTGCCGTTGCTTGCGGCCAGCGGACCCGCGGCCCAGGCCGCGGCGGAAGCACCAGCCGCCGTGCCACCCGCCCAGTCCCTGGCCGACATCGACGCCGCGGGCACCGGCCCGGCACCGGCCAAGGCGCGTCCCGGCCCCGTCAGCCAATCCCTCGGCGTCGGCCTCGATGAGGACATCCTGCCGGCGGAGGAGGCGTTCAAGTTTCACGCGCAGGTCGATGGTCCGGATCAGCTGACATTGCATTGGCAGATTGCGCCGGGGACCTACCTGTATCAGGAAAAGATCGAGCTGTCGCTGGAAGACACCGACGGCGTGCAGCTCGGCGCCTTCGAGCTGCCGCAGGCCGAGGTCAAGACCGATACCGTGCGTCCAGACGGCAGTATCGGCGATGTCGCGATTTATCACGGCGACATCGATCTCAGGGTTCCGCTGCTGCGCGGTTCATCTGCGGCGACCCAGGCAACGCTGATCGCGAAATTCCAAGGCTGTGCGGAGCGCGGGATTTGCTATCCGCCGGTCACCCAGCGGGTCGCGCTGGACCTGCCGCCGGCGAGCGAAACCGTTGCGCTGAACGCGCCCACGACCACTGCGGCTGCGCCCGCGACGGCATCCCCTGACGCGAACGCACCGCAGCCGGCGGGTCGGGTCTCCGAGCAGGATCAGATCGCCGCACGGCTCGCCAACACCGGCGTCCTCGGCGCGGTGGCGATCTTCTTCGGGCTCGGATTGTTGCTGGCCTTCACCCCATGCGTGTTCCCCATGATTCCGATCCTCTCCGGGATCATCGCCGGCCACGGCAAGGACATCACGACGCGCAAGGCCTTCATGCTGTCGTTGTCCTATGTGCTTGCCATGGCCCTGACCTATGCCGTGGTCGGCGTCATCGCCGGGCTGTTCGGGGCCAATCTGCAGGCGACCTTCCAGAACCCTTGGGTGCTGGGCCTGTTCGCCGCGGTATTCGTCGCGCTCTCCCTATCCATGTTTGGCTTCTATGACTTGCAGCTGCCGAGCAGCCTGCAGACCCGGCTCACGGAGATCAGCAACAAACAGCAAGGCGGTACCCTGATCGGCGCCGCGATCATGGGCGCGCTATCCGCACTGATCGTCGGCCCATGCGTGGCACCGCCGCTAATGGGGGCATTGATCTTCATCGGGCAGACCGGGGATGCCGTGCTCGGCTTCTTCGCGCTGCTCGGCCTCGGCCTCGGCATGGGCGCGCCCCTGCTGGCCATCGGCACCTCGGCAGGCAAGCTGCTGCCACGGGCCGGGGCCTGGATGGATGCGGTCAAGGCCGTGTTCGGCGTGCTCCTGCTCGCGGTGGCCATCCTGCTATTGGAGCGGGTGCTGCCAGCGGCGCTGGCCATGCTGCTGTGGGGCCTGTTGTTGATCAGCTCCGGCGTCTACCTCGGCGCGACCACCACACTGGGTCCCGACGCCAGCGGCTGGCGCAGGCTGTGGAAGGCACTGGGGTTGGCGCTACTGGTCTATGGCGTGCTGATGCTGGTCGGAGCCGCGGCCGGCGGCAAGGATACGGTGCAACCGTTGCGCGGCCTGCTGCCGGCAGGGGGCGGCGGCGTCACGGCGCACGCCGAATTCAAACGTATCAAAACCGTCCAAGACCTGGATCGGGAGCTGGCCGCGGCCTCCGCCGCCGGCAAGCCGGTGATGCTGGATTTCTATGCCGACTGGTGCGTGTCCTGCAAGGAGATGGAGCGCTACACCTTCCCGCAACCCGAGGTCATCGCCGAGATGCAGCGCTTCGTTCTGCTGCAGGCGGATGTCACCGCCAACGACGCCGATGACAAGGCCCTTTTGCAGCAGCGCTTCGGCCTGCCCGGCCCCCCGGCAATGCTGTTCTTCGGCGCGACCGGTCAGGAGCTGCGGGGCTACCGGCTGGTGGGCTTCGTGCCGGCCGCGGAGTTCGCCGCCCATCTGCGCGAGGTGGCACCATGAACCCGGCCAAGGTCCTGGTGGTGACGGCCCTGGCCGGCAGCCTGAGTATCGGCATCGCGCTCTACGGCGAGCGCTGGCTTGCACAGCGGGAGGCCGCCGGCCCAGGGGCAGGACGCGGCGTCGACCGCATCAGCACCCTCCCGGATATCCGCTTACCCGACCCCAGCGGCCGCGAGATCACCAGCAACGGCTGGGCGGGCAAGGTGGTGGTGCTGAATTTTTGGGCCACCTGGTGCCCCCCTTGCCTGCGCGAGATGCCGATGCTCGCGCAGTTGCAGGACAGCTTCGACGAGGGTCGGTTGCAGGTGGTCGGGATCGCCATCGACGACCCCGATATGGTGCGGCGGTTCCTGAACGAGCACCGCGTCAGCTATCAGGTCCTGCTCGGGAACGCCGCCAGCATCGATATCGCCACGCGGCTGGGCAATCGCACCAGCGGCCTGCCGTTTACGGTGGTCTTCGACCGCTTCGGGCGGCGCGTCTTCAGCCACACCGGCGAGATCAGTGCCGACACCATCCGCACGCGGATCGCACCCTTGCTTGTGCCGACATCGGACTGACGCCGGCCAGACCGATGGCAGTCCCGCCCCAGAGGAAATCTGCTTTGTAAATTGGCCCCATTTCTCGTAACCTTAGCGACGCTGCGGCGCACGTCTTTACGGCGACGTTTCGGGCCTGTTCGCGGCTGATGCCGTGCGTTTAGGCCCAAATGGGCCGCATCGGCACACCAGTACCGAGTTCTCGAGGACACCGCAGCGCAGCCCGCTCGGTGAGCTTGCCCCGCCCGCAAAGAGGTCCGCTGCGGCCCACGATGGCCCGAATCTCATGGCTCAGATCCTCTGCCTGAACGGTCCGAACCTGAACCTGCTCGGCACTCGCGAGCCGGACAAGTATGGTCGCGACAGCCTCGCCACGATCGCGGCGCGGCTGGACCGCCTCGCCGTGGCCGCGGGACACGAGATCCTGTTCGTGCAAAGCAACGCGGAGCACGACCTCATCGATGCGGTGCACCGCGCCGGCGCGGCCGGCGTCGCCTTCGCACTGGTCAATCCGGCCGGCTATACCCACACCAGTATTGCGCTGCGCGACGCCCTGCTCGCGGTGCGCATCCCTTTCATCGAGGTGCACCTGTCCAACGTGCATGCCCGCGAGCCCTTTCGTGCCCATTCCTATTTCTCCGATATCGCCGAGGGCACCATCAGCGGCCTCGGAGCCATCGGCTATGAGCTGGCCCTGACCGCCGCGATTCGGCGGCTGGGCTGAGCAAGCCGTGTCGCGAGACGAACAGATGTCACGACTCGTCCGGCCCTTCCGGCAGCATGCAAGCGAAGACAACCAGGCATCGGAGAATACGAGAACAAGACGCGTCATGGACATTCGTAAGGTCAAAAAGCTCATCGAGTTGCTCGAGGAATCCAACGTCGCGGAGATCGAGATCCACGAGGGCGAGGAATCGGTGCGCATCAGCCGCCACGGCAGCGCGCCGCAGCAATTCCTGATGCAATCCCCGACGGGGATGCCGATGCCCAGCGCATCGCCGCCAGCCGCGGCCACCGCCAGCAGCCCGGCTCCCGCCGCCGAGCCCGACGAGGCCAACATGGTGCGCTCGCCAATGGTCGGGACCTTCTATCGCTCACCGTCACCGGGCAGCAAAGCCTTCGTCGAAGAGGGCCAACAGGTGAAGCTTGGCGACACCCTGTGCATCATCGAGGCGATGAAGATCCTGAATCAAATCGAAAGTGAGCGCGCCGGGACCGTCAAGCACATCCTGGTGGAGAACGGCCAGCCGGTCGAATACAACCAGCCCCTGTTCGTCATCGCATGATCGAAAAGGTCCTCATCGCCAATCGCGGCGAGATCGCCCTGCGGATTCTGCGCGCCTGCAGAGAACTCGGCATCAAGACCGTCGCCGTGCATTCGGATGCCGACCGCGACCTGAAGCATGTGCTGCTTGCCGACGAGTCGGTCTGCATCGGACCTGCGCCGTCGCGGGACAGCTATCTGCATATCCCGTCCATCATCAGCGCCGCCGAGGTCACCGACACGGTCGCGATCCACCCAGGCTATGGTTTCCTGTCCGAGAACGCGGACTTTGCCGAGCGCGTCGAGCGCAGTGGCTTTATCTTTATCGGCCCGAAGCCCGAGTCCATCCGCCTGATGGGCGACAAGGTCTCTGCGATCGAGGCGATGCAGCGCACCGGTGTCCCCTGCGTGCCCGGGTCCGATGGGTCCCTGGACAGCAACCCGAAACGTACACTCGACCTCGCTCGTCAGATCGGCTATCCGGTCATCATCAAGGCCGCCGGTGGCGGCGGCGGTCGCGGGATGCGGGTCGTGCACTCCGACGCCACATTGCTGAACGCGATCTCGCTGACCAAGGCCGAGGCCGGCGCGGCCTTCGGCAACGATACGGTCTACATGGAGAAGTATCTCGAGAATCCGCGGCACATCGAATTCCAGATCCTGGCGGACAACTACGGCAACGCCATCCACCTTGGCGAGCGCGACTGCTCCATGCAGCGCCGCCATCAGAAGGTGGTCGAAGAGGCGCCGGCGCCGGGGATCACCGAGGAGCAGCGCCAGTTCATCGGCTGCCGCTGCGCCGAGGCCTGCAGCCGGCTCGGTTACCGCGGCGTCGGCACCTTCGAGTTCCTCTACCAGGACGGGGAGTTCTACTTCATTGAAATGAACACCCGCGTCCAGGTCGAGCATCCGGTCACCGAGATGATCACCGGCGTGGACATCGTCAAGGAGCAGATCCTCGTCGCCTCCGGTGAGCCGCTGCGCTACGCGCAGGAGGACATCGTGGTGCGCGGTCACGCGATCGAGTGCCGCCTCAACGCCGAGCATCCGGAGACCTTCATGCCGAGCCCAGGCCGCATCGAGGAGTTCCATGCGCCCGGTGGTCCCGGCATTCGCCTGGACACCCACATCTACTCCGGCTATGTCGTGCCGCCTTACTACGACTCGATGATCGGCAAGCTGATCGCCCACGGTGAAGACCGCGGCGCCGCGCTGGCGCGCATGTGCAACGCCCTGCGCGAGACCTTCATCGAGGGCATCAATACCAACATCCCGCTGCAACGCCAAATCCTGAAGGACGCGGCCTTTCAACAGGGCGGCGCCAACATCCATTACCTGGAAAAGAAGCTCGGCATGTGATGCGGGCGGCGACGCACGCGAGCGTGGCGACGCGCCGGGAGAACGGCTGATGGGCTGGCTACAGCTCGCGCTGGTCGTGGATCGGAAGGACGCGCCGTTTGCGGAATCCGAACTGGAGAACGGCGGCGCGCTGGCGGTCACCATCGACGATGCGGGCGATGATCCCATCGCGGAGCCGATCTTGGAGCCGCCGCCGAGTGCAACCCCGTTGTGGCGGCGCGTGCGCATCACCGCGCTGTTCGACGACGATCCGCAAGGGGTGATGCTGGCCGACGCCGCCGGCAAGGCGCTTGGCCCGCGCTGCTTGGCACCGCCGCTGATCACGGCGCTGGAAGACCGCCCCTGGGAGCGCGTCTGGCTCGATGAATTCCGGCCGGCGCGCTTCGGACGGCGGCTCTGGGTCTGCCCTCAGGGCCAGCGCCCCGATCCAGCCAACACGGCAGGCGCCGATACCGTTATCCTCGACCTCGACCCGGGCCTCGCCTTCGGCACCGGACATCACCCAACCACGGCGCTGTGTCTGCGTTGGCTCGACGGCCTCAGACTCGACGGGCAGACGGTGCTCGACTTCGGCTGCGGCTCCGGGATACTCGCCATCGCCGCGCTGAAGCTCGGCGCAGGTCGAGCGATCGCGGTCGATCACGATCCCCAGGCGCTGGAGGCAACCGTCGACAATGCCGCCGCCAACGGCGTCGCTGATCGGCTCGTCATCGCGCCGCCGGAGCGCGTGCCGGACATCGCCGCGGATGTCGTGGTCGCGAACATCTTGGCCGGCCCCTTGATCGCGCTGGCGCCGACTCTGACTGCCCTCTCCACGCCTCAGGCGTGGCTCGGACTGTCCGGCATCCTGATGCACCAGGCCGAACAGGTCGCCGCGGCATACGGCGGCGCGTTCCTGCTCGCCCCACCCGAGACCGAGGATGAATGGGTGCTGCTGACCGGCCGCAGACTGGCAGGCCCGGCAGCCACCTCTGCTGCGCGGCGCTGACGCGGCTCCTTCTATCCCCCTGAATGCGGCGCCGCGATCGGTCTCCGATGCCGCTCTTCAGTTGTCATCCGTATTCCGGCATCGGCACCGACGACCGGCGCTGTCGAGGCGACCGGACTTGGCTAGAATCTTGGCGTCTATCCTTGTCTCCGGAATGTCATGTCCCGCCCCTGCCGGCCCCAGACTGCAGCACATGGCCCCGCCCAGCGGCCCCTTCAGATCGGGCCGATCACGCTCGAAAACCGCTTGATGCTCGCGCCGATGGCCGGCGTCGCCGACCGTCCATTCCGCAGCCTGTGCCGGCGCATGGGCGCCGGCCTCGCCGTTTCCGAGATGCTGTCGGCCAATCCGGCCCTGCGCGATTCGCGTAAGAGCGTCGAGCGCGGCGATCGCAGCGGCGAGCCCGGACCGATCGCGGTGCAGATCGCCGGCGCCGACCCGGCGCAGATGGCCGATGCCGCGCGCTACAACGTCGATCGGGGTGCGGACATCATCGATATCAACATGGGCTGCCCGGCGAAGAAGGTCTGCCGCGCCGCGGCGGGCTCGGCGCTGCTGCGGGACGAGCCGCTGGTGGGGCGCATCCTCGCGGCAGTGGTCTCCGCGGTCAGCGTACCGGTGACCCTAAAGATCCGCACCGGCTGGTCGCCCGAGACCCGCAACCTGTCGCGCATTGCCGCGATGGCCAGCGATAGCGGTATCGCGATGCTGACGGTCCACGGCCGCACTCGCGCCTGCGGCTACGCCGGCAGCGCGGAATTCGACAGCCTGCGTGCATTGCGCGAGCATAGCGATCTGACGCTGGTCGCCAACGGCGACATCGATTCGCCGCAGACCGCTCGGCGCGTCCTCGCCGACACCGGCGCCGATGCTGTTATGATCGGCCGCGCCGCACGGGGTCGGCCTTGGATCTTCCGCGACATCGCCCACTACTTCGACACGGGCGAGGTCTTGCCGGAGCCTTCACCCAGTTGGGTCTGCGAAATCCTGCTCGGTCACCTCAACCTAATTTACGACTTCTACGGCGAGACGCGCGGCGTGCGCATCGCCCGCAAGCACATCGCTTGGTATCTGGACGATCTGGTCTCCCGCCGACAGCGACCGGACACCCAGACCTACTGGCGCATGGGCTCGCGCCAATGGATCCACGCCGAGCGTGCAAGACAACAAACAGACGGGGTGCGTGCCTTCTTCGATAGGCTCGTGCAAAAGGAGGAAGCGGCATGACATTCACTAACGCGGCCTTGGCCCCTCAACTGGAACAATGGGAGGGTTTGACCGTGCTTCAGGTCGACCAGAAAGAGCCGCTGCGCGAGTGCGTGCGCAGCGCCCTAAGGTATTATCTGCAGAATATGGACGGTCACGACGTCAGCGGCCTGTACCGGATGGTTCTCGATGAGGTCGAGCGTCCACTCATCGAAACGGTGCTCGAGAGTGCCAACAACAACCAGTCGGTGGCCGCGCGCATGCTCGGCATCAGCCGCAGCACGCTGCGCAAGAAGCTGAAGGACTTGCCGCTGGGCTGAGCGCGGTGGCCAGCAGCAAACCTATGCTATCGAGCCGAGACAGGGCACCGGCGGCGACCGCGGGATAACCTTCCGCATGGCGACCGCAGCCGCGCACAAACCGCGAGAGTAGAAGTCAGCATGCACGCCATTCGCCGCGCGCTCATCAGCGTCTCCGACAAGTCCGGCCTGACCGAATTCGCCCGCGCCCTGAGTGCGCGCGGCATTGAGATCCTGTCCACGGGCGGCACCGCGCGCCTGTTGACCGAGGTCGGCGTGCCGGTGACCGAGGTCTCGGACCACACCGGGTTTCCGGAGATCATGGGCGGCCGCGTCAAGACCCTGCACCCGCGCATCCACGGGGGCATCCTCGGCCGCCGGGGCGTGGACGAGACCGTGATGCGCGAGAATGAGATCAAGCCCATCGACCTGGTCGTCGTGAATCTGTACCCGTTCGAGCGGACCGTTGCCCGGCCCGACTGTGAGCTGGACGAGGCCATCGAGAATATCGACATCGGCGGCCCGGCGCTGCTGCGTGCGGCCGCCAAGAACCACGCCGCCGTGACCGTGGTGGTCGACTCTGCCGACTATGCCCGGGTGCTGGCCGAGATGGCAGACCACGATGGCGCGGTCAGCGATACGACCCGTTTCGATCTGGCTGTGAAGGCATTCGAGCATACCGCGGCCTATGACGGCGCGATCGCCAACTATCTTGGGGCCTTGGTGAACACTGGCGAAGGCCAGAAAGAACCCCTGCCGCGGACCTTCAATGTCCAGTTCCGCAAGCAGCAGCCGATGCGCTACGGCGAGAATCCGCATCAGCAAGCGGCCTTCTACGTCGCCCGTGACGTCAGCGAGGCGTCGATCGCCAGCGCGACGCAACTGCAAGGCAAGGAGCTCAGCTACAACAACATCGCCGACGCCGATGCGGCGCTGGAATGCGTCAAGCAGTTCGACGGCGCGCCGGCCTGCGTCATCGTCAAGCACGCCAACCCCTGCGGCGTCGCCGTCGGCGAAACCCAGCTCGAGGCCTACGAACGCGCCTTCTCCACCGATCCGGAGTCCGCCTTCGGCGGGATCATCGCCGTCAACCAGGAGCTGACGGCCGAGGCGGCCGCGGCCATCGTCGAGCGGCAGTTCGTCGAGGTGATCATTGCCCCGAGCATCAGCGCCGGCGCGCTGGAGGCGGTCGCGGCGAAGAAGAACGTCCGCTTGCTCGCCTGCGGCGAATGGGTCGGCGAGCGAAAACCCTATATCGACTTCAAGCGCGTTCGCGACGGCCTGCTGGTACAGGAGGCCGATTTGCGCCTCACCGATCAGCTGAAGGTGGTCACGGACCGCGCCCCGAGCGAGACGCAGATGCAGGACCTGTTATTCACCTGGCGCGTGGCGAAATTCGTCAAATCCAATGCCATCGTCTACGGCCGCGACGGCTCGACCATTGGCGTCGGGGCCGGCCAGATGAGCCGGGTCAATTCCGCCCGCATCGCCGCAATCAAGGCCGAGCAGGCCGGGCTCAGCGTCCGCGGGGCAGTGATGGCATCCGATGCCTTCTTCCCATTCCGCGACGGCATCGACCAGGCGGCCGAGAACGGCATTGCTGCCGTGATCCAGCCCGGCGGATCGATGCGCGACAATGAGGTGATCGCCGCCGCCAACGAGCACGGTATGGCGATGGTCTTCACCGGCATGCGCCATTTCCGGCACTGAGCGGGCTCGATCGATCGCCCGACCGGGCGGCGGACCCGACGTGGGTATCCATCCGACGGCCATCATCGGCGACGGCGCGACGCTGCATCCGAGCGTCAGCGTGGGCCCCTATTCCATCATCGACGCCGGCGCCGTGCTCGGCGCCGACTGCGTCGTCGAGAGCTGCGTGCGCATCTTCGGCGCCACCCGCATGGGTCGCGGCAACCGTGTCTGTCACGGCGTCACGCTGGGCAGCGAGCCGCAGGACCTCGGCTACAGCCCGGACAAGGCGCGGCCGCTGACCATCGGTGACTACAATCAGTTCAAGGAAGGCGTCAACATCAGCCACGGCCTCAAGAGCGAGGTCGGCACGCGCATCGGCAGCCACAACTATTTCATGACCTACAGCCATGTGGGTCACGACTGCAGCGTCGGCGACTACAACGTCTTCGCCAATACCGCAACGCTCGCCGGACACGTGGAAATGGAGCACCATGTCTTCATCTCGGGACATGTGGCGGTACACCAGTTCTGTCGCATCGGCGCCTACACGATGCTCGGCGGCGTCAGCGGCATCCCGAAGGACGTACCGCCCTATGTGCTGGCCAATGGCCAGCGTGCACGCATCATCGGTCTGAATCTGGTGGGATTACGTCGGAATGGCTTCGATTCGGCCCAGCGCGGCCGCATCAAGGCGGTCTACAGGCTGCTGTTCCGCTCCGGGTTGCGGCTCGAACAGGCCCTGGCCCAGGCCGAGCAGGACTTTCCCGGGGCCGAGACCGAGGTCATCGTCGCCTTCATCCGTGGCTCCGAGCGCGGCGTGATCGCGTTTGCCTAGCGGCCCGCACCAACCGCCGTCGACATTGTCTGCACGAAGTCCGGCCGCGGCGCGCACAATGCCATCCCACCAGGTACAACTTCCGGAGGCCCCCTTGGACACGCAGATCGACCAGCGCTACAAGATCACGGTCAGCGCGATCAGCAGCTACCAGCCGGAGCAGTCCGATCCCGATCACGGCCGCTTCGTCTTCAGCTATACGATCACCATCCAGAATCGGGGCGCAGTCCCCGCGAAGCTGTTGCACCGCCACTGGATCGTCACCGATGCCAATGGCAAGACCCAAGAGGTGCGCGGTGCCGGCGTCGTCGGCGAGCAGCCGCATCTGCAACCCGGCGAGTCGTTCCGCTATACCAGCGGCACCCAGATCGAGACACCGGTCGGCAGCATGCACGGCAGCTACGACATGCTGGCCGACGACGGCACCCGTTTCGACGCCGAGATCCCCGCGTTCTCCCTCGGCGATCGAGCGCGCTTCCATTAGTCCTTTCCCGCCCCGCAGCAGACCCCATCATGGCCACATACGCCATCGGCGACATCCAAGCCTGCTACAACGAATTTCGGCAACTGCTCGACCGGATTGGCTTCGATCCCAGCAACGACAAGCTCTGGTGCGTCGGTGACCTGGTCAACCGCGGCCCAGACTCGCTGGCGGTGCTGCGTTATTTCAAGGCCCTCGGGGAGCGTGCCGTGGTCGTCCTCGGCAACCACGACCTGCACCTGCTGGCGCTAGCGGCCGGCAACCCGAAGCACGCCAGCAAGAGCACCTTGGACGAGGTGTTGGAGGCGCCGGACCGCGACGAGTTGCTCGATTGGCTGCGCCACCGGCCGTTGATGCACGTCGACCCGAAGAAACACTTCGCGATGCTACATGCCGGGTTGCCGCCGCAATGGGACCTGGCTCAGGCGATGGCCTGTGCAGGGGAGCTCGAAGCCGAGCTGCGTGGTCCCGGCCATCACGACTTTCTGCTTGCCATGTACGGCAATCAGCCTGACGTCTGGTCGCCTGAGCTGAGCGGAACGGAGCGGTTGCGCTTCATCACCAATTGTTTCACCCGCCTGCGCTATTGCGATGGCGACGGCCGGCTGCTGCTGAGCGAAAAGGGCGCCCCCGGCTCCCAGACGGATGCCGCCATTCCCTGGTTTAGGGTGCCCGGCCGCGCCACCCGCGATGAGCGCATCATCTTCGGCCACTGGTCCACGCTGGGCTACGTGGCCGAGCACAATGTCTGGGGGTTGGACACCGGCTGCCTGTGGGGCGGCAGCCTGACGGCCGTCCGCGTCCGCAAGAAGAAACCCATCAAGGTCTTCGAGCTGGACTGCACCGGCTACCTGCGGCCGGGCGAGGACTGAGCCGGCCAGCGCCGTCGATCGCGGCGGGCACAGCAGTCGCGACACTGTCGGCGGCTTGTCCCGTGCCCAAGGATCGGATAGGGTGCCGACAATGAGATTCGCGCAGATAGACGACGACGGCAGCTACCTGATCGAGGCCTACGACAGCGAGCATATCCGCATCAGCGGGCGCGATTACCGCGCGGGGATCGCAGTCTCGGCGGGGCGCATCGTCACCGATTGGGGACCGGCACGGATCGACGACCTGGAAGCCGGTCATCTGGCCCCGCTGCTGGACGCGGAGCCCCAGGTGGTCGTGATTGGCACCGGTCCCCGCCAGCGGTTTCCCGACCCGGCCGTCTATTCTGCCCTTCTGGAGCGCGGCGTCGGCGTCGAGGTCATGGACACCGGAGCCGCCTGCCGCACCTACAACATCCTGGCCAGCGAGGGGCGGCGTGTCGTCGCCGCCCTGATCCTGGGCTGAGACCCGGCGACGCCGGCGTCTCAGCCCGTCCCAACGTCTGTCGACTCATGGACCGCAAGATCATCCTGTCCGTGCTCGCCGCCGCGCTGCTCGGGTTCCTCGGCATTTGGCTTTTGCTGTCGCTGACCCCGGACCAGCGCGCCGGGGTGCGCCTCTATCCCTGGGATGTCCATCGGGATCAGGCCGGCTACACGCGGGTATTCGGCTTGACCCTCGCCGAAAGCACACTCGCGGATGTACGGTCGCTGCTCGGCGAGGACGGCAAGGTGAATCTGTTCGTGAATCCGGACGGCAGCCGCACCGTGGAAGTCTTCTTCGACGACATCCTGCTCAGCAATATCCGCGCCGACTGGATCCTGACCTTGGATCTGGATCAGGACCAGCTCGCGGCCATGTATGAACGCGGCCTGCGCGTTAGCAAGACCGGCAGCGGGAGTCAGAAGGTGACTCTGTCAACGCAGGACGCCGCCCCACTGGCGCAAACGCCGATTCGCACCCTGACCTACCTGCCGTGGAAGAGTCTCGAGCCCCGCGACATCCAGGGCAACTTCGGCGCGCCGGCCGAACAGCGCACCGAGGACAGCGGCGTGGTCCATTGGCTCTACCCCGACAAGGGCATCGATATCGCCCGCGATCAGGACGGCGGCGTCGTCATCCAGTATCTCAACGCGACGGATTTCGAGCGCGCGATCGAGCCGCTGCCGAAACCACAGGCGGAAGGCTGAACCGACGACGCCCGCGGCCCCCGCACTCGCCACGGCAACGCCATGGGGCCGGCGGCTGATCGTTGGAGGCTGGCGTCGCAGAGCTGCCAGCTCCGGCTCACTCCTTCACCCGAAACCGACAGTCGAGCTCCGGCAGGTCCACCTCGGCGACGGACAGGCCGATGCGCTGGTCGAGCGCCAGGTCCTGCTTGGCGCGAATGCGCGTCTCCAGCGCGAGCTGCGGGATCATCACGCCGGTCTTCCGCTCGCCGAGCTCGACCACGACGCCCTCGCCTCGCCAACCCCGCTGGCGGCCCAGATAGA
>Ga0316577_10000549_pt1 | contig 15247 bp, 15 predicted proteins | sample S5NA_FD_203073 | JGI IMG/M metagenome (GOLD analysis project Ga0316577, IMG submission 203073) | Rhizosphere microbial communities from salt marsh grasses in Alabama, United States - S5-7_050615r2r1 | ecosystem: Host-associated > Plants > Roots > Rhizosphere | place: USA: Alabama | collected... | reverse complement strand
GTCCTCGCCATCGGTTTGGGGCACGTTGTGGCGATCAAAGATCTGCCTCAATTCGCCGCTGCAGATGACCATCAACGTGTTGGCAAAGATGGCCATGACGCGCACATGGTCCGTCTCGGCGGCCAGCGCGGCGGCCCGGGCAAAGAGATAGTCGCCGGTCAATACGGTGGCGCCCATGCTCCAGCGGGCGTTTACGGTGGTGCTGCCCCGGCGCATCAGGGCCCCGTCGATCAGGTCGTCATGGACGAGCGTCGCCGTGTGCAGCATCTCTACCGATGCCGCCAGCGAGACCAGCTTGTCGCGATCGGTGGGATAGAAACTACCCGCGAGCAGGGCGAGGGCTGGTCGGAGCCGCTTGCCGCCGCTGCCCAGCAAGTTCTGCAGAACCGCCGTCAACTGGGGGTAGTCAGCGTGCACTGGTTCGAGCAGCCGTTGCTCAACCCGCTCCAGATCGTCTGACAGTGGTTCCAATAGAGGGATCGTCTTCAACCTAATTCTCCAAACTCAGTCTGCAATGCCAAGTTCCCGGGCGGGCCGCTGCTGGTCATCATCCAGGGGCCGTACCTCAAAACCAAACAGCCGTTGGGCGTTGGTCGTTGTCGCCCGCGCAAGTTCGTCCAGGGACACCCCTTTTAGCATCGCCATCTGCTCGGCAACCAGCCGGACGTAGGCCGGCTCGTTGCGCTTGCCCCGGTAGGGGTGGGGTGCCAAGAAGGGACAATCGGTCTCTACCAGCAGCCGGTCCAGCGGCAGGGCGCGCACGATGTCGGGCAACTGCCGGGCGTTGTGATAGGTCACCGGGCCTGATATTGACATGTAGAATCCTACCTCCATGGCCCGCTTGGCCATCGGCAGGTCCCCCGAAAACGTATGGAGCACGCCCACACGTCCCTCCAGGGCGGAACCGGAGAGCCCGGCCGCCCAGTCGGCCAGGATATCCATCACCGGCTGATGCGCATCCCGGTCGTGGATGATCACCGGCTTGCCCAGCTTGGCTGCCCAGGCCAATTGGGCCTGGAAGGCCCGCCGTTGTACATCCCGCGGAGACAGGTCCCGGTAGAAGTCCAGGCCAATCTCACCGACTGCCACGACCTTGGCATGTTTGCCCAGCTGTCGCAGTTCGGCCAGGGTCGCGCCATCCAGGTTCTTGGCATCGTGTGGATGCATGCCCACTGAGGCGTACACTCGCTCGTGGCGAGAGGCCAACTCGACCGCCGCCCGGCTGGACGGGAGGTCCGCGCCGACGGTGACAATGGCGGCGACCTCAGCCTCCCCAGCCCGCTTCAGAACGCCGTCGCGGTCGCCGTCGAACCTGGGATGGTCCAGGTGGGCGTGGCTGTCAACCAGCATCAGGGTTCCAGACCGGCGATCCGCAGACCATCTTTCAGGATTGGCTGGACCCGATCTTTTTCCGTCGTCTCGGTATAGACGCGGATCACCGGCTCGGTGCCAGAGAAGCGGATCAACAGCCAACCTCCATCCTCCAGGCCGAACTTGAAGCCGTCGGTGGTATCGAGCCCGGTGACCTGCAAGCCTCCAATCGTCTCTGGATCTGCGTTCATGATGCGGTCACGGGTCGCATCGCGTTTTTCTTCGGGGAAGCGGCGGTCAATGCGATCGTAATAGTGGGCACCGACCTGATCGTACAGATAGTCGATCAGCTGCGACGGGCTCTTGCCCATGCGGACCATCAGGTCCAGGATGTAGAGCCCGGCCAGGATGCCATCCCGCTCGGGCACGTGCCCGTGGAAGGCATAGCCCCCGCTCTCCTCGCCGCCGATGAGGGCATCGGTCTCCATCATCTTGGGCGCAACGTACTTGAAGCCTACGCCGGTCTGATAGACCGGCACATTGTAGATCTTGCCCAGCTTGTCCAGCATCGAGGTCGTCGAGAGCGTTTTGACAATGGGCCCTCGCTCGCCGCGGACCTCTAGGAAGTAGAGGGCCAAGAGGGCATAGACCTGCAGCTGATTGATAAAGTTGCCCTCTTCATCACCGATACCCACGCGATCGGCGTCGCCGTCATTGATGACCGCAACGTCGGCCTTGACCTCTTTCACCCTGGACAGGGCGACGTCAATGTTGGGCGGGATCGGCTCGGGGCGGGTCATCTCGGGAAAGAGCGGGTTGCGCTCCCCGTGGATCTCGATGATGCGGCTTTTGCCACCCCCCAAGATCCGCGAGAACCAGCCGGCGCCGTTTCCCCACATGGCATCGACCAGGATCGTCAGACCAGCCTCTTTGATCGGTTCGACGTCGATCAGCCGCTTGACCTGCTCCAGATAGGCCGGAGCCGGGTCAAAGTACTCCACGGTCCCTGCCTCCAGCGCCTCGGCCAAAGGAACGCGCTTGACACCGTCGATCTGCGGGATACCGGCCTCGATCTCGCGCAGCCCCTCCGGGTCGATGGCCCCGCCATTCTGGTCACGCACCTTGAACCCGTTGTCGGTAGGAGGGTTGTGGCTGGCCGTGATGTTCACGGCGCCAATGGCCTTCTGAGCTACCACGGCGTAGGAAATGACCGGCGTGGGAGCGGCCCCGTCTGTGAGGAGAACGTGAAACCCGTTGGCAGCCAGGACCTCGGCCACGGCCGCGGCAAAATACTCACTGGCGAACCGCTTGTCGTGGCCGACCACGATCTTGCTGTCTTTTTTACCCTTGTCCAATAGGTAGGAGGCGAAGCCCTGGGCGCAACGGCGTACGTTGTCGTAGGTGTAGTCTTCGGCGATGCGTGCTCGCCAGCCGTCGGTGCCGAATTCGATATCGCTCATGGCTCTTCCTTTCGTGATTCTCTTCTAAAGGTGATGTCTCTTCAGATGCTCGAGGTCCTCATCCACCATCATCTGGATGAGTTCCTCGAACGAGACTTTGGGCTCCCAGTTGAGCTCGGCCCGGGCCCGCGCTGGATCGCTGACCAGCATATCCACCTCAGCTGGCCGGTAGAATTCCTGATCGACGACGACATACTCTTCCCAGTCCAAGCCCAAGTAGCCAAAAGCCACCTGGCACAGCTCCCGGACGGAATGGGTCTCGCCAGTGCCCACGACATAGTCGGAAGGCTCATCTCGCTGGAGCATCAGCCACATGGCCCGGACATAGTCGCCGGCAAAGCCCCAGTCCCGGCGTGAATCCAGGTTGCCCAAACGCAGCTCCTTGGCCAATCCAAGTTTGATCTGCGCCGCGCCATAGGTGACCTTGCGGGTCACGAACTCGAGGCCCCGGCGAGGGCTCTCATGATTGAAAAGGATGCCCGAGCAGGCGAACAGCCCATAGCTCTCTCGGTAGTTGACCGTGATCCAATGGCCGTAGACTTTGGCCACCCCATAGGGGCTGCGCGGGTAGAAAGGCGTCTTTTCGGTTTGCGGGACCTCGCGTACCTTGCCAAACATCTCGCTGCTGGAGGCCTGGTAGAAGCGGGCATCGGGCGCCGCGTTGCGCATGGCTTCCAGCATCCGGGTGACACCCATGGCCGTGAACTCCCCGGTGAGGACCGGTTGCTTCCAGGAGATGGGGACAAAGCTCTGGGCGGCGAGGTTATAGATCTCGTCCGGCTTGTGCTCTCGCATGATGTCGATAAGCGATGTCTGATCCAGCAGGTCACCATGGGCCAGGACGATCTGGTCCTGAATATCCTCGATCCGTCCAAAGTTGACGGTGCTCGAGCGGCGGACCATGCCAATGACCTCGTAGCCCTGGCTGAGCAGGAACTCGGCGAGGTAGGAGCCGTCCTGTCCGGTGATGCCGGTAATCAATGCCTTTTTTGCCATCTACTCCAACCTTCTGCGTCGGCTACAGTTTCTTTCTCATCTCAGAACGCCAATAGGCCAGTACATCTGCCAGGCTCTGCTCAAACGGTATCTCGGCCGTCCAGCCGATCCTGCTCTGGATCCGGCTCGGATCGCAGATCACCTCGGGCACCTCGGAAGGTCGCATGCGGGCGGGATCCTGGCGCATTTCAATGGCAGCCTTGCTCATCGCCAGCAGGGTGTCCAGCACCTCCTGGACCGCATGGGACTTGCCCGAACCAGCATTATATACTTCACCCGGCTCTCCGGCTGTGATGAGCGACACATAGGCACGCACAATGTCACGCACGTCGCTAAAATCCCGCCGTGCCTCCAGGTTTCCAACCTCGATGACGGTGGGCCCCAGTCCCACTTCGGCCGCTGCGATCTGGCTGGCAAAGTCGGGTGCAACAAAGCCGATCCGCTGCCGGGGACCGATGTGGTTGAAGGGCCGCACCCGTACAACGTCGAGCCCGTGGGTCAGATGGTATTGCAGGCCCAATAGATCCTGGGCTACCTTGCTGATCGCATAGGCACTCAGCGGGCGAAGCGGGGTCTCCTCATCGATGGGCAGATCTTCGGCGCCGATCAGACCGTACTCTTCGGATGATCCGACGACCAGCACGCGGCAGTGTGGGCACACCTGGGCCACAGCCTCGAGCACGTTGAGCTGCATGCGGATATTGGTTTCCAGCGTTCCCCAAGGATCGCGACGCGAAGCTGAGACCAACGGTTGGGCTGCAAGGTGGAACAGGAAGTCAGGCTTGGCCTGCTCGAGGACAAAGGTCACCACGTCTAGCCTTGAAAGCTCGGCCGGGTATAGTTCCAGGGTTCCGCACAGATCGGCGATGTTGGCGTACGGCCCAAAAACCGTGCCTGCCACTTCCCAATCGGTGTTTTCCAGCAGATGCTCGGCCAGGTAGCTGCCCACGAATCCCGAGATGCCGGTGATGAGTGCTTTCAAGACGACCTCCAGCAGTTGGGCCGACTCGGCCCTGCAGCGCGTCGAATATTATACCTCAGTTTGGGCGCCATCGCAAAGGCCAAGTTCAGGCAGTCCCACGATCCAGCTTACTTCTGCCATGTTCCTGGGCGGCGTCCTATCTGCTTTGCCTCCTTCGGGTGTGCTCTGGGTGCAGACAGCAAAGGACCGGGCACAGTTGCCCGGTCCCTGCTCTAGCCTGTAACAGCCAACGTCTAGTTCTGACGGAAGGTGATGTGAACCACCTGCACGCCCGTCTCGCAGTTGGAGCTCGTGGCTGCGTCCACGGTGGTCGAAATGCAGCTCCAGCTGTTATCCTCAGGCACGACGCAGGCATGCCAGACGCCGTCCCGCGCCATAGTATCGATGGTGCCGTCCCAGTTGCCCTCATCGCCCTTCCAGGAAGTGCCTGCGCCGAAATCGGTCCACGAGGACTTGGCCCAGTCGCCTTCCCAGCCATCGGCCCAGTAGTGCACCCAGATGTCACCAGCGAGCCCGCCGCTGCGATCCAGTGTGAAGCCAAAGACCCGCGTGAGACCGCAGTTGGTCAGACTAAAGTCGACTTGGCCGTTCCAGGCAAACTGGGGCCTTGGCGTATTGGTTGGTTGGGGCCTGGGTGTTGGCGTGTTCGTGGCGCGAGGCCGGGGCCGGGGTGTGTTGGTCGGTGGCCTCGGCGTATTGGTCGGCACGGGCGTATCGGTCGGCTCTGAGGTGGGCGTGGCCGTGTAGACGATGGGTGTATTGGTGGCCAGCGGCGTCGGCGTCCAGGTGCTGGTCGGTAGCGGGGTATCGGTCGGGATGGGTGTGTTCGTGGGCGTCAGCGTCACCGTAAAGGTCGGCTTGGGCGTCTTGGTCGGCGTGGCCGTGGGTTCAGTGCGGGAGATCAGGCTGTCAGCAGAGCAAGCCAGCAACCCTGCAATGATGATCATCACCACGACCAGGATAACCAATCGGTTCTTCATGCCATTCATTACTCCTCCCTTTTGAGTCACCCAGCCAGCGGGCATAACAGCGCGCTGAGGCAGACGGTCTCCTCAGCGCAAGGATACAGTGTCGCCTTGCCGGGTGTGGCGGGCAGAACGGGCGGTATTATAGCATAGTCTGCGGGAAAGACAAATCGCTCTGGGCGGTCCGCCGGGAGGGCGAGTGGGCTTCCCAGCCTATGGGCACCGCGGGTCAGGACCTGTCGTCAGGGCCTATCCGTTGGACCGTTGGCGGAGGGCACCGCGCAACCAAAGGGCGCCCAAGACCACGAAGGGGATGAGACAAGCCACGCTGGCCAGCCAGCCGATGCCAGACGGAGTAACCCGCACCGTGAAGGACGTTTCCCCAGCACCCGCCGGGCCGTCCATCACCAGGCGGACTTGCCACGGCCCCTCGGCATCGAAAGGAACCCGGGCCACAAACCGCTCCCCGTAGCGCGTCTCCTCGCGTTGCGCGGGATGCCCTGCCGCGGCTTGGTGACCGTCTTCAGGTTCCGCCCATACCGTGACACTCGTGCCTGGCGGGATCGACTGGCCATCGGCAAGATCGACCAGCACATAGAACGTCCCCGTGCCTACGTCCGGGTCAGCCAGGGCCGAGGCAGTATAGGGCCCGACAGGCTGCTCGAGCAAAACCGGATAGGGCGCCCCGACATGGGCCAGGGCAAAGCCCGGGCTCGCCAACCAGACGCTCAAGAGCCCGGCAACAAGAAAGCAATGCACCCGTCGTCGCGTCAACATGATCCTCATCCGGCCAGGAAGGTGCCTCTCATCTCCATGGGCTGGCCCATGAGCCAAATGCCCGTCGTAAAGAGCAGGGACAGCAGCACAGCCCAGGGCACAAATACGGGCCACGGCGAGCGTTCATCGTCGTCGTCGGCCAGCCGGTAGGCAACCAACAGTGAACCCAGCCAACCCAGACCGAGGAAGCCCCATTCCAGGGGGTTGAGCCAGGCGGGGGGCACCAAGGCGGCCAGGTCCCAACGGGGCGCCCCCAGGAGTTGCAGGCCAAAGATGTCGCTGACAAAGCTCTGCGCCACGGGCACAAAGGTCCAGAACCCGGTCAAGAAATGAAAGCTATAGTGCGCCAGCCAGACACCAAAGCCCATGGGTACCAGGGCATAGGCATGGCGGGTCACCCAGGCCCACAGGGGTGGCACCGTGCTGCTTCGTTCATCGCCTGATGCCGCGGCCATGGCCCACTGGCGGGAGACCCAGCCGGTGCCCCCAAGCAAGAGGGCCGGGGCCACCACGAGGCCCAGGGCAAAGATGATCGCCAGCACTGGCAGCTCTGAGCTTGTGCCCAGTGCAGCGGCTAGCCAATCCTCCAGGGCATAGACCGGCGACACCATGGCAAAGGCATTGAGCAGGGCGCCGAAAGAAAAGACCGCGACCAACGCGGCCAGATCTGGCCGGGCCGAGAACCTGCCGATCCCAGAGCGCCATGGATCCGACCACAGCTCAGAGCCGGATAGGCGCGTCGAGAGGCCAACATTGTCATAGGGACAGGCGTGAGCGCAATCCAGGCAGAAGGTGCAGTCCATATTGCCCGATTTCCGAGGTTGGTAGAGCCACAGCTCGCAACCCCGGAGCCGCCCCCCCGGCCCGGCCTCCTCGGGACGGCCCCTGATACAGTCCTTGGTCGTGCACTCGGCGCATGTGGCACTGTCCCGCACCTGCACCTCGAGGGGAGAGAGGGTGGACGAGACAAAGTTGAATTGGCCAAGGGGACACAGGTGTTTGCAAAAGGGCGCACCCCGGAACAGGCCATCCACCAGCAGGGCCGCCCCGAAGTAGCCTAGGACGAGCCAGGCCGTCCACAGAGGACTGGCCCAGAGATCCAAGAGCTCGTAGAGGAAGAGCAACAGGCCGAATAGGCCGATGGCCGGCCACTTGTTGCGCAGGAGGCGGGGCCAGATGCGCACGGGATGGACGAAGCGCCGCAGTAGGTTGCGAACCAGCATGAAGGGGCAGGCCATGCAGAAGAGGTTGCCGGCCAGGAGCAGGGCCAGCACGACGAGACCCCGATAATGGACCCAGACCAGCACCGTTGCCAGGTTCTTGGGTGCGAGCTGGGGCCCGAACAGGCCGTCGAACACCACCAGACCGGCGAGCAGCAACAAGGGAAGCTGCATGGCTGTGCGCGCATGCCGCCAGGCCAGGAACTGGCCCACCACGGGAAGTGCCAGGAGATCGAAACGTCGCTCGACCTGGCTCACTGCGCTGGCCTGTGTTGGGCTGTCACATCCATCGGTTCATCGGCAGATATTCTGGCGGATCTATGGCTCAGGCGTATCGCCGCAGATCTCATTGACAGCAGGTAGGTCTATCTTGCGCTCCATCGACCGGCCATCGGCCAAGTCGGCGCGCACCAGCATGAACCAATCGCCGACCATGGTGAACTCGAGCTCGGCCTGGTAGCGCCCCGGCGACGTCTCGCGCGCGACAGCCAGAACCGGCACCATGCCAGCGTGGCTCATGTTGCCCTCGATTTCCATCTGTGCCCCCTCAAGGGGCTGCCCTTCGGCATCGGTCAGGATGACCGTCACAGTTGCCGGCCCCATTTGGGGCGGATCCGGCTCAATGGACAGATCCACGCCCACGTCTGGCAGATCCTGCATGCCCCGGGCACAGCCCAGGAGGGTCAGCAGCAGGACCAGCCCCACAAGATAGACCCTGTGTTGGACGTTACGCTTCATCGTCTCTTCCGTCAGTCTCGTTAGACAGCCGGCGGAGGGAGCGACATCGGGCGGTTGGCGGCCCTACGGCTGCTGGACCTCGGCCTGAACACGCTTGGTTCCGCTCTTTTCGAACTGCAGTTCGATCTCGAAGCGATCCCCAGGCTCCAGGTTCTGCTTCATGCCGATGAGCATGACGTGGTAACCGCCCGGCTCCAGGCGGACGCTGCCCTTGGCTGGGATCTCGAGGCCTTCGGGGAGCATCTGCATCTTCATCACGTCGCCTTCCATCCGGGTTTCGTGGATCTCGACCACGTTGGCGACCCCAGTCTGGCCGCCGATCAGGCGGTCCGCTTCCCGCCCCTCATTGGCGAGCTGCATAAAGACAGCCCCCGTGCCGGCTGCTGCCATGCCCTGGCCCATGGCGCCCTCGGATGCGGAGCCTGACTCCATCCCGCTCCCGGCCATGGCCGGCCGGGCCCAGACGTCCGTCACCTGGATGCTGGGGCCCTCCGGCGCGCCACAGCCAGCCAGTGCTGTTGCCAGCAGGACGATCATCAGCGTCAGCCTTGTGACTCTTCCTATGTCCATGCCCAGTTTCCTCCCTGGAAATCGAATGTGACGGGGTGCCTTGGTCAGCAACCCTCAGGATAGGCTGCCTGAGGCGTTATTCCAGTAGTTGGCGGATGTCATGTGTGATGTCCTCAGACGGCGTGCCATAGGTTTCGCGCAATCGCCAGATCCCCTCGGTGTCAAGCACAAAGGTGGTGGCCGTATGGTTGACCAGGTAGCCCAAGGCGCTGGCTGAACTGGTGTCCTTCTCGTAATAGACGTCAAAGATATCGTATACCGCCTGTAGTTCCTCGGGGGTCCCAGTCAGGCCGATGAAATCGGGGTTAAAGGCGTTCACGTGCAGGCCCAACCGCTCTACGCTGTCGCGCTCGGGATCGACCGTGACAAACACAAAGCGCACCCGGGCCGCATCATCGCCCAGGGACTCGTGGACCTTTCGCCAATTGGCCAGCGTCGTGGGACAGACGTCGGGGCAGGAGGTGTAGCCGAAAAAGAGGAGGACGACGTTTCCGCGCTGATCGCTTAGCCGGAACGTCTCTCCGTTCTCGTCGGTCAGCACAAAATCTGGTACCTCGAGGGGCTCGGCCACGATCGACCCCCGAAACGACGGACCGCCGCAGGCGCCGACCACCAGGACCGGCACTAGGATCAGGACCAGTAGTTTCCGCACGTCACATCTCCTCCAGCTTGGCCTGTGACAGAGACTATCTGCGCCCCGCGTCGGGCCGCGTCGGGCCGCGGGCCGGCAGCCTACAGCATAGCCGTATCCAGGCAAATAGTCAGCATCACCAGCGCCAGGTAGAGATTGGAGCCATGAAAGACGGCCAAGGCTCGGTTCTTGCTGGGCGCCATCACCAGTCGGCTGCTCAAGACAAAGAGCACGGCTGTTGCCAGGCCCACGGGGAGCAGATACAACCAGCCGAGCGATGGGCGCGTGGCCAGCGCCAGGGCGGCCAATGCCGCCGCGGCTGTATGGACCAGGACCCAGCCCGCGGCGGCCCGCGGTGTGGTCTGCACCGGAAGCATCGGGAATCCGCCTCGGGCATAATCGTCCCGGTAGGCGATGGCCAGACTCCAGAAATGGGTGGGCGTCCACAGGAAGACGAGCAGGGCCAATATCACAGCGCCGGGGTCGTTCCATTGCCCGGCAGCGGCGCTGCCACTCAGCACCGCCGCACTGCCCGCTGCACCCCCGACGACGATGTTGAGCGGGGTGCGGGGCTTGAGCCAGATGGTGTAAACATAAATATAGACAATCGCGCCTAGCAAAAGGAACAGGGTAAGCGGTGGATTGAAGGGTAGGATGGCCAGTGAGGGCAGCAAGATCATCAGGGCGCCGGCGTAGGGAACCCAGCGTCCCCTGCCCATCGATTCGGCAGCCAAGGGCCGCTTGCGGGTGCGTTCCATGCGGGCGTCCAAGCCCTTTTCCAGATACTGGTTGATAGCCGATGCTCCCGCCGCTGCCAATCCACCCGTTACGAGCAGTATGGCCAGCCGGCCAGCGCCAGGCCAGCCCCCGGCAGCGAGAAAGGCGCCGCCCACTGCCGCGAACAGCAGGAGCACCACCACGCGGATCTTGAAAAGGACGGCGAGCGATTTCCACAGAAATGTCCTCGAGCTCGTCCCGGTGGCACCAGCCTCTGAGGCGGGAGGATAGGCAGTCGACGCCATGATGGCTACACCCGGCTCTCTGAGGCCGAGGAGGCTGGATTCCCCTTCTCGGGGCTTCGGGCATGAGTGGGCTGACCTTGGTCCAGCTGGTTGTCAGGCAGGGCTTGTTTCTCCTCCTCTTCGCGAACGAGCTTTGCGACAAGGATCAGGGCGGCCAGCAGGTACATCATGCTACCCGGGATCCACATGATGGTCCCGGCCAGCATCTGGTCCTGCATGACCGTCATTGACCCCAGGCGCGGCACCGTCTCATAGTAGGTATAGATCGGCTCGCCGGCAAAGCTAATGGCGATCCCAGTGATGGCATTGGGCGGGACCACAGCCAGTGTGTAGCCAATGCGTACGCCCGTCGAAAGCCTCTTGTGCAGGCGCGGTGCGACGCCGGTGACGTGCCACCAGAACAGGACCGCTGTGCCAAAAAAGGAGAGATGCTCCAGATCGTGGACAAAGTCTGATTCGAGCGTTGCCCCATAGGCGTTGGGATCATGCCAGCCGACCAGGGCGATGACAAAGTAGAGCCAGGCCAAACCAGGGCGGGTGACGGCGGCTACCACCCGGCGGAAGGTTGCATCCGGGCGGAGCCAGCGGCCTACTTCCAGCCGGAGGGTCGAGGGCAGCCCCCAGAGCATAATCGGCATGGGGTTGCCGATGAGCAACAAGGGAGCTGCGATCATGACCAGCAACAGGTGCTGGATCATGTGCATGAAAAAGTATTGGCCGCTGAGCACGTCGATGGGCGACATGAGGGCCAGCCATAGGACGGCCAAGCCGCCCAAATAGGTCACCGTTCGCCAGGGGGCGATGACCTGCCCGCCGCCCCGCTGCTTGAGTCGCCAACGGCCTACCAGGTGGATGGTCGCGGCCAGGACCAGGCTGAGGATGATTTCGGGCCGCCATGACCACGAGAGCAGGATGACGCTAAGCGCTGCATCCATTACGATTCTTTGGGCAGCGTGGTCAACTTACGGGCAGGCCGATGAGGTAGAGGGCTGGGTAGAAGACGACCCAGATGACGTCGACGAAATGCCAATAGATGGCGCAGGCCTCCACACCCCAGTGGCGTTCGGCCGAATAGCCTCCCTGGCGTCCCCGATTCCAGACCAGGAGGATGATGATGACCCCGCTGAGCACGTGCAGGGCGTGCAGCCCGGTCATGCCAAAAAGCACCGCACCATACACGCCGTCCCAAGGCTTGAGGTGCCCCTGCCACTCGAACCCGACCACGCCGACCAAAAAGAGCGTGCCCAAGGCGGCCGTGATCAGCAGGCTTCTCAAGAACGTCTTCCGATCGTCGTACGCGATGGCCGATTCCGCCCGGTTCATGAAGAAGCTGCTGAGGAGCAAGATCGAGGTGACGATCAGGCCCAGTACCTGGTCCAGTTCGGGCCGGGTGTTGCCCCATAGGTAGAAGCGGCTGGCCAGCAGGCCGCCGAACATAAAGCTCTCCGACACAAAGAACAACCATAGGCCCAGGCGGTTGGCCCGGACTTGAACCTTGTACGAGGTCAGGCTTTCACTGCTCATAGATGTACTCCTCTTCGGCCCAAGGGTGTCCCAGGGACCGGCCGTACCTATTCCGCGGCGGCGGCCACCTGCAGATTCACGTACCTCGAGTCGGGCAGTCCATAATCGTAGGGCTCGCCAATGACCTGCAACCCATCGGGATAGCTGATCTCGGGTACCGGAGAGGGGATCTGCCACTCGGGCGAGCGCGACTTCCACGGATTGCGCTCGGCAACCCGGCCTCTGCGGGCGCTATAGATCAGGTTGGCGAGCATGATGAGCACCGACAAGCCGATGACGAGTCCGGCGATGGTGACGGCGAGTTGGCCGCCCTCGATGCCCAAGGCGGGGTCATAGTCGACAATGCGCCGCCGCATACCCAGCAGACCAACACGCATCTGGCCCAGGCTCTGGACCCAGAAGGCCGGTGTCATCAACCAGAAATGAATCTTGCCCATCCTCTCGTTGTACATGCGCCCTGTGAACTTGGGGAACCAATAGTACAGGGCGGCAAAGAAAGGAAAGACGAACCCACCGAACATCGTGGCATGAAAGTGACCCACAATCCAGTAGGTGTCGTGCAGGAATAGATCGGTTGTGACAATGCCGTTGGGTGGGCCGCTGAGCCCGCCGATCAAGAAGACAGAGAGCGCGCCCATGACAAAGAGCATCGGCGTGGGAAAGGTCAGCTTGCCCCTCCATATGGTCGCGATCCAACTGAAGAACTTGACCCCGGTGGGCACCGCCACCAGGAGTGTACTGAACATGAACGGCACGCGCAGGAAACTGGCCATGCCGGAGGTGAACATGTGGTGGGCCCAGACCAAGAAACCGGCCAGGGCGATGGCCATACTCGACAGTGCCACCCACTTGTAACCAAATAGGGGTTTGCGGCTAAACACCGGCAGTATTTCGCTGATGATACCCAGACCGGGCAGGACAAAAATATAGACGGCCGGATGGGAGTAGAACCAGAACAAGTGCTGGAACAGAATAGGGTTGCCTCCCTGTGCCGGATCAAAGAAACCCATGCCTAGCAGCCGCTGCATCATGACCATGATGAAGGAGAGCGCAATGAGCTGGGTGGCTGTGAGCGCAATGATGGAGGTGGCCAGCACGGCCCAGACAAAGATGGGCATGCGGAACAGGCTCATGCCGGGAGCCCGCAGCATCAGGATCGTCGCGATGAGGTTCAATGCGCCCACGATCGAGGAGATGCCAAAGAAGAACACAGACACAAAGTAGAGCTGCATGCCCAGCGGGGCGCGGGCACTCAGCGGCGGATAGGCTGTCCAACCCGTATCCCAGCCACCGACGAACATGCTGGCGATAAAGACAAGGGCCGTGGGCACATTGATCCAGAAGGCCCACGCGTTGAGGCGGGGAAAGGCCATATCAGAGGCGCCAATGAGCAGGGGCACCAGATAGTTGGAAAACGCGGCGATGCCCAGAAGGATAGAGATGATCATGCCCCAGCCGTGCATGCCGATCATGGTGTTAAAGATCGCTGGATCGAGGAATTGGCGCCCGGCCTCGGCCAACTCTACCCGAAAGACACCGGCCAGGCTGCCGCCTACCAGAAGCAGAGTGATGGCAAGCACACCGTACTGGATGCCGATGACCTTGTGGCTGTAATCCACGCTGAAATAACGGGTCCAGGCAGGCTTGTCCTCCGGCGGTCCATGGTGCAGCGGGGTAACCTTCCCTCGAGCCCACCGGAACCAGTCGTCCATCGATCCAACGCCCACTATGAAAGCGATCACACCCAGCATAGCCCCCACGACGGTGGCTGGTTCTGCTTCCCAGGCATGCAGCCCCATCAGCACCCGGACAAGGACGACCAGGCCTATGCCCAAGGCGGTGCCCACGATCTGGGCGGCCAACCCGCGTACGATCCCCAGGGAAAGCACGGTCATATATGTCCTCCTAGTTACTCAGACTCTCGATGTAGGCGACGAGGGCGGCCAGTTCGTCGTCGGATAGGAAGGTATACGCGGGTGGCATGATATTGGGAAAGCCGTCGACAACCTGCGCACCCGGATCAAGAATAGATTTGCGCAGGTAGTCCTCATCAGCCACAACGGTGGAGCCGTCCTCCAGCATGCCTTGGCTGCCATAGAGACCCTGCCAGGTAGGTCCGACAAGGGTCGTGCCATCTGTGCTATGGCAGGAGAGACATCCTTGTTGTTCCGCCAGCTGAGCCCCCCGCTCGACAGGGGTCATGTCCTCGGGCGGCTGTGAGGCGCCGACGTCCTGTCCCTCGAGCCACGACTGGAACTCAGCCGGCTCGACGACCACAACCGGGGCGTACATAGCCGAGTGGGCATAGCCACATAGTTCGGCACAACGCACCCGGTAATTACCCACTTCTGTGGGCGTGACCCGTAGTTCTGTCCAGAGGCCGGGCACCGCGTCCTGTTTGATCCGGAACTCCGGGATCCAGAATGAGTGGATCACATCCGTAGAAGTAAGCCGGAACAGGACCTTGCGGTCCCGCGGGAGATACAACTCCTGAGAACTCAGCCCATACTGGGGATACTCGAAGCGCCAACCGAACTGAAAGCCCGTCACCTCTACGACCAGCTCGTCGGCACCCTGGGCAGTGATCTCGCTCAGGTGCAGGGCACCCCAGACGCCGAAGCCCATGACAATGATCAGGGGGATGATCGTCCAGGTGATTTCCAGGGTGGTGTTGCCCGTGATGTGTGGTCCATCACTCGTGTCCCCTGGTTTTCGTCGAAAGACGAACACGCTATAGAGCATAAATACGATGATGAGGGCAAAGATGAACGCGATCACATAGATCTGAGCCTGAAACATCAAGTCTACGTACTCGCCTTCGGCACTGGCAAGATTGGGTACCAGGTCTACCGCGTTCAGACCCAGGATCACCAGCACTGTGACGACGATGACCAGAACAGATGCGATCACGATATGTTTCACACTGTCTCTCCTCGACCCTCTTCGCCAGCTGAAGGAAACTGTCTGCTAAGCCAAGCAGGGAGAATGGGTCTTCCTCTGCGCCATCGCAGGCCTAGGATTAGCGTCTAGCAGCGCCTGCTATTTTACCAT